>Ga0335085_10008066_pt1 | contig 16154 bp, 17 predicted proteins | sample Lox_Sample_45_FD_206712 | JGI IMG/M metagenome (GOLD analysis project Ga0335085, IMG submission 206712) | Soil microbial communities from Loxahatchee National Wildlife Refuge, Florida, United States - Lox_Sample_4.5 | ecosystem: Environmental > Terrestrial > Soil > Wetlands | place: USA...
CATCGACGCGGGGAGGACACTCGGCGGGAAGCCTCTTTTCGGACACAGCAAGACCTTGCGCGGCCCGCTGGCCGTGGCCGCGGGGTCGGCGACCGTCTGGGCCGTGCAGCGTACGCTGCTCCATCGATTCGGAGCCTTCGCCGAGATCGAGCTCGTCGATCTCGCGAGCTTGCCGGGCTGGCTCGGCGCGCTGGCCGGCGGCGTCGCGGAGCTGACCGAGCTGCCGAACAGCTTCGTCAAGCGGCGTCTCGGCATCGCGGCAGGCGCTACCGCGCGCGGCCCGCTCTCGGTCCTCTTCTACCTCTGGGATCAGCTCGACGTACTGCTCGGCTTCTGGCTGGTCGTCGCCTGGTTCGTGCCTGCAACCCCGCTGCGAATCGCCCTGTCGATCGTGATCGTGGGCGGGATCCACCCGCTCCTGACGGTGGCGGGCTACCTGCTCGGCATGCGCCCGACGCCGCGCTGAGAGGAGGATGTGCCACGCTGCGGAGGCCATGGCGGGTCACTCTGACGCATCCCCGATCGGCGCGAGCCGTCCCAGCGGTGGCCGGGCCGGGCACGGCAGTTGCTAGAGACTCCCGGGCGGAGGTCCCATGGAGATCCACTGGCATGGCCCGAGATTCCTGGATGTTGATCGGAGCACTGCGGAGGAACGGCTCCGCGCGCTCGCGAACGATCACACGGACCTGGTCGACGTCCGGATCGACGCCCGGCTGACGGCCCATCACCGGCACGGAGGCCAGGAGGTTCGCATCGCTGGCACCTCGCGCGGCCAGACGATCGTCGCCGCCCGCACGCGGCCCGATTTGAGCATGGCGCTCCGCGAGGCGGTCGCCGCCTTCCAGCGCGAGGTCTGGCGCATGCGGCACCGACGAACGCAGCGGCGAGACGAGACGATTCCGCACCCCCCGGAGCTCGGGATCGTCGATCAGGTCTTCAGCGACCGCGGCTACGGCTTCATCCTCACGGACGGCGGCGAGCGCGTGTACTTCCACCGGAACGCCGTGCACGGGGGAATCGACTTCGATCGGCTGGCAGAGGGGCAACGCGTCGGCCTCAACCTCGAAGGTGGAGTCGAGGGCCCGCAGGCCACTGTCGTGGTGCCCGCGCCTCCCGACATCCCCTCTCCCTGAGGCGCGGCTTGCCTAGTGCGCGGTGTGCGCGACCTCGGACCCGGTGGCAGCGGCAGCCGCCAGCGCCACACGTCGAGGATCCATCAGGCCGCGCGGATCTCGGATCGCGCCCTCGTAGCTCAACAGGGGCGCAAGCGCAGGATCGGAGAGCACGTCGTAGATGGAGCGCGACACTCCGTCGATCCGCACCTCGTGCCACACCAGGCGCACGCCGTGGCTGTAGTCGGCGTAGCGCACCCCGTGCACCGTGCTGAGCGGCTGGATCGGCTGGCCGTCGAGCCGGTGCCAGCCGTAGATCGCGACCCGGTCGGGGTGATCGAAGAGACGGTCGGTCAGGACCACGTCCTTCATGTGGCCGGAGATCAACGCGCCGAAGGGAGTGCCCAGCCGCTGGGCGTCGATCATCTCCTGGTGCCGCTCGTAGTAGGCGTTCGTGCGCATCCGAGGCCCCGCCGGCAGCGGCTGAGGCTCGAGGTGGACGCGCGCCTGCCGATAGACGGCGTCGACGATCTTCGGCGTCGGCACCACGCAGCCGAAGCGGGACGCGACGTCCGTGGCGGACGGCCAGGTGAGCGGCATGTACAGGAAGTCTTCGTCGGGACCGATCGCGAGGTAGTCGGGCAGGACCCAGATCGTGGCACTTCGCGCCTCGCCCCCGGGCGTCTGATCGTGCAGATCGATGGGCAGGAGCTGCCGCAGGAACTGCGGCATGTTGCCCCGCTCGATCTCGGCGACCGCGGCGCGCTGACGTTCGCTCTCCGGCCAGCCGTCGGTCTCCCGCGCGAACTGCGACCCCGTGATCGCGTCGCGCGGGCGCTGCGGAATCGGGAGTGCTCCCCGCTCGCCCGCGGGCGCGCTCGCGGTCGCGTGCGTAGACGCGAGGAGAGCGAGGGCTCCCAACAGGGCAATCTGGCCCAACACCAGCGCGCAGCGGCGCATCGCTCCCCCTGGTCCGCAGAGTCCCGAGTCCTGCATACTCCATCGGACATGACCGCGGACTGACTGAGCGGATGGCGGGCCCATTGGACCTCGGTTCGGCGCCGACTTCAAGCCCGATCTCGCGCGGGCGAGCGGGATCGCTGCTCCTCCTCGCGGCAATCCTCTCGCAACCGGCGGCGGCAACCGCTGAAGCGCCTTCGCCTTCCGATCCGAGCCGAGCCGGCCGGCAAGAGACCGTGATCGACCTGCAACTCGACTGGCAGTCGAGCACAGTCGAGATCGAGGACGGCTCGGGGCGGCGCGGACGCGCCACCCTGATCGACCTGAATCCCCGAGTGCACGCCTGGCTCCTGCTGACACTCGGGTGGGAGGGAAGCCCGGCCCCGGAGACCTACCACCTGGAGAACCCGGATGCCCCGAGCCAGCGCGTGCGCCTCGATCCCGGCCACCCGGTGGGCGTGGTCCTCGAGAGCCCCGGCGGCGCCGCGATGCGCTGCGACCTGTGGTCGGTGACGAGCCGCGAGGGTCTCGCGCAGGCGAAGGCGTCGCCCACGCCCTACGCACCGCTGTGCCGTGAGCGGCTCTACCTCCGCCAGCAGGAAGCGGGGCACCGCACGATGAAGGAGCGCGCTGCCGACCTGCTGCGCGACCACGTCTGGGGCGGCGCCAAGATCACCGAGCTGGTACGCGATACCTTCTTCAAGGATGCGTGGCTCGAGCGGGCACCCCTCACGCGCGAGTCCGGGTCGGAGACGCATCGCGCTGGCGAGCCGGCGTGGGCCGAGATCGATCCTGAGCTCGCCGACGAGCGCGTGGAGCCCAGCGAGCTCGGGATCGACACGGCGCGCGAGCCCGACGGCAAGCTCACCGTCGGGCATTGGTACCCGGTCAACGGCAACCCCGGGATCTTCGTCAGCGCCGTCACGCCGCGGGCGATCTCACAGAAGGTGATGGCGGGCGTCGCCCATCCGGTGAATCCGCTCGATCCGGTGGAGGTCGACGCGCTGGCCTACCTGGTCGCCTTCGATCTCGATCGCTTCGATCTCCGCTTCTCGCTCGGCACCGAGCACCCGCGCGTGGACTGGTCCGACCGCGTCCTCCCGCAGGTGCGCGACCCCTCGCTGCCGGGCCCCGACGGAATCGGGACGATCGCGCCGCTGGTGCGCACGGGCATGGTGTCGCCGGCCGCGAAGATCCGGGTGGCAGCCACCTTCACGGGCGGCTTCAAGCGGCTGCACGGCGCGATGCGGTGGGGCGCGCTGGCGCTGGTCGACCATGGGAGCCACTACGGCTTCATCGAGAACGGCGTGGTGTTGAGCCGCCTCCAGCCCGGCCTCGCCACCGCGCTGGCGTTCGATGATGGGCGCGTCGAGGTCGAGACGTGGAGCGAGTCCGACGAACGAGAGGTCGAGCGCGTGCGCTTTGCGCGCCAGAACGGCGTCCCCCTGATCGAGCGGAACCCGGCGACCGGCCGCTCCGAGCCCGGTGCGCTCGTCACCCAGTGGGGGCCGGGCAACTGGTCGGGCTCCGAGGACAAGCACCTCCGGACCCTGCGCGCAGGCCTCTGCCTGCTGGAGGACGCCGGCAATCGCTTTCTCGTGTATGGCTACTTCTCGAGCGCGACCCCTTCCGCGATGGCCACGGTGTTCCAGGGCTACGGCTGCCGCTACGCCATGCTGCTCGACATGAACGCCCTCGAGCACACCTACATGGCGCTGTATCGAGAGCAGGACGGCAAGTTCCTGATCCAGCACCTGATCCAGGGCATGAGCCAGCTCGACACCGCCGTCGACGGCCAGTACCTGCCGCGCTTCGTCGCCTTCCCCGACAACCGCGACTTCTTCTACCTGCTGCGGAGGCAGGCGCCGTGAGGCGACGCGCGAGAGCCCTGTGGCTGGGATCGGCGCTGTTGCTCGTCGCCGTCGTCGCGGTGCGGGCCGCGGACCGCACGCTCGCCGAGCGCAACGAGGCGCTCTTTGCGGAGCTCCAGCAGGTCCACGGGCTCACCGCCGCGCAGATGGACGCCGTGCGCAGGATCTTCGCGCGGTCCGGCTTCATGGGTCAGGGGAATCCGGCGATCACGCGCCATCCGATCAGCGAGGAGGCGTGCCGGGACTCGCTCGACCAGAAGGGCGTCTCGTACGAGAACCCGGAGTTCGCGTCCATCTGCGCCGCCCCCTACATGGCGCCGCTCTACGACCCGTCGCACCAGCGGCCCGAGGACGCGAACGCCTGCATCGACCAGTTCGAGTTCCCCGACATCCCGTGCACCTACCCCGTCGTCTGGGTGCGCGCGCGCGAGGCGGCGGAGCTGTGCGAGGCCGTCGGGAAGCGCATCTGCGACGCGCACGAGTGGGAGGGCGCCTGCGCCGGCGCGCTCGAGCCTCCGGACTATCGCTTCGACCTGGCGAAGGGCGTGAGCGCGAACGCCGCCGTCGAGCGCATGCGCCAGGCGCACAACCACGCCTTCGCCGCGACCAAGTCGTGGAGCTACGGGCCCGAGTACCGGACGGGCGTGTGCGCCACCTCCAGCCACAAGAGCCCGGAGTGCAACGGCGGGAGCTGGAGCCAGTGCGGATCGAACACGTTCCCGACCGGCTCGTTCCCCGGCTGCAAGAGCCCGCTCGGCGTCTACGATCTGAACGGGAACGCGGCCGAGCACATGAACCTTCCGCTCGACCCGAGCCAGATGGCGAGCCGCGGCAGCCGCGAGCTCGGCTACACCGAGATGAAGGGGAGCTGGTTCGTCTTCGGGGACTACCGCGCGCACGAGGACTGGTGCCGCTGGCGGGCGCCGTTCTGGCACGGAAGCCGCGTCATGGATCCCCACAGCCACGCGAACTACCACCTCGGCTTCCGCTGCTGCAAGACCCTCGACGCCGCGCAGACGGCCTCGCCGCAGCCGACGCCTCGCTGAGCACTGCGACTGCGTCGCCGCTCCTTCCCTCGGGCCGGGTGTGGCATCATGACTCACGCGGATGACGGATTGCCCCGGCCGGGGGCTCTCTCGCGCTCCAAGGCGGGCCCGCGGTGGCACGAAACCTGCGGAGGGAAGGAGGAATGACGGCCGGAACCCGCTCGGTGCTCGTAGTCGACGACGACGCCGCGATGCGCGACATGGTCGTGTCCCTCCTCGAGGACCAGGGCATCCGGGCGCAGGCGGCCGGCAGCGTCGACGAGGCGCTGAAGAGCCTCGGCGAGAGCGACGTCGACGCCGTGCTCTCGGACATCCGGATGCCAGGGCGCGACGGGATCGAGCTCCTCGGGGCGATGCGCGAGCTGCGCCCCGACACGCCGGTCGTGCTGATGACGGCCTTCGGCAGCATCGACTCTGCCGTCGAGGCCATGCAGGCGGGCGCCTTCGACTACGTGACCAAGCCCTTCAAGCGCGACGCGCTGCTCGTGACGCTCGAGCGCGCTTTCGAGCGCCGCGCGCTCGAGGAGGAGAACCGGCGGCTGCGGCGCGCCGTCGATCAGACGGCCTCCTTCGGAGACCTGATCGGGACCAGCATCGCGATGCGCGAGATCTTCGCCCTCATCCGCAAGGTCGCCGACGGCCGCAGCAGCGTGCTCATCACCGGCGAGAGCGGAACCGGGAAGGAGCTCGTGGCGCGCACGCTCCACTTCTCGGGCTCGCGCGCCTCCCGTCCCTTCGTGCCGATCAACTGCACGGCGATCCCCGAGGGCCTGCTCGAGAGCGAGCTGTTCGGGCACGTGCGCGGCGCCTTCACCGGCGCGCACGTCACGAAGCGCGGCCTGTTCGAGCAGGCGAACGGGGGTACGCTCTTCCTCGACGAGATCGGCGACATGGGCCTGGGCCTGCAGGGCAAGCTGCTACGCGTGCTGCAGGACCGCGAGATCCGTCCCGTCGGCGGCAACCAGTCGGTGAAGATCGACGTGCGCATCGTCGCCGCGACGAACCGCGCCCTGCGCGACGAGATCGAGGCCGGCCGCTTCCGGCGCGACCTCTTCTACCGGCTCAACGTGATCCCGATCGAGATTCTGCCGCTGCGGGAGCGTCCGGACGACATCCCGCTGCTGGCCGAGGCCTTCCTGCGCAAGCATGCGGGCAGCCGCCCTCGCCGGCTCACACCCGCCGCGATCGAGCAGCTGAAGCGCTGCACCTGGGAGGGGAATGCGCGCGAGCTCGAGAACGTGATCGAGCGCGCGGTCGCGCTCTGCGATCGGAGCGAGATCGGACCGCAGGACCTGCCGGTTCCCGGCGCGGGCGCCCCGAGCGCGGCCGACGCGACAGACCTCGTGCGCACCGCGAAGGAGCAGCAGCTCACGCTGGCGCAGCTCCAGGAGCTCTACATCGATCAGGTTCTCGCGCAGACCGGCGGCAACAAGGTACGGGCCGCCCGCATCCTGGGAATCAACCGCCGCACCCTGTACCGGCGCTGGGAGCGGCAGGGCGAGCTCGGCGCACACGGCGCCGACGCCAACGACGAGGAGGATGCATGAGCCCGGCGAAGCGCTCGACCCGTGCGACGAAGAAGACCCCCCAGCGCGCGGCGGCTCTGCGGCGCAGGGCCTCCGGAGCGAGCGGGGTGCGCTTCCGCAAGATCCTGGTGCCTCTCGACTTCTCCAAGCACTCGGATGCCGCGCTCGACCTCGCCATCGAGCTCGCGAGGGAGCGCGGGGGCGAGATCCATCTGCTGCACGCCTACGAGCTCCCGGCCGCGGTGACCATGGCGTACGGCGTGGCGGTTCCCCAATCGGTCTGGGACGGCATCCAGGAGTCGGCGCAGGAGCGCCTCGATCAGGCGCTCGCGCGGGTCCAGGCGGCGCGGGTCGCCGGCGTGACGCACTTCACCACCGGTCCGGCGCCCGACGCGATCACGGCGGCGGCCGCCTCGCTGAAGGCCAACCTGATCGTGATGGGGACGCGTGGGCTCACGGGCCTCAAGCACGTCCTGCTCGGCAGCGTGGCGGAGCGCGTGCTTCGCACGGCCGCCTGCCCGATCCTCACGGTCAAGGCGTGACTCCGACAGCGTCAGCGCGCGGGAGGGGATTCCGGCGATGGCTGGAGCGTCTGCAGGTAGGCAATGATCAGCTCGATGGTTCCCTGCCGCGCGATGTCCCGCAGCTGGCCGCTCGGGGAGCTCGGCGGGGGCGACTTCCCCGGCTCGCCCGGGTAGAGCTGCTCTCCCCAGACCGGCATGTCGCGCGGGCCGTGCGCCTTCACGTCGCTGCGGCCATCGATGAAGTCGGCGATCCGGTCCGTCGGGAGCGGTCGACCGTACTTCTCGCCGAGCCGCGTGAGATCGAAGGGCTTGGTGGTGAGCACCATGGCGAGCGGCCCGTCGCCGCGGCCGTCGACACCGTGACAGCTCGCGCAGTAGCGCGCGTAGAGACGCGCGCCCGCCTGCTGCGGCGACTCCGCCGCGGGCTCCGCCGCGCGCACGGGCTGCGCACCGAGCAGCGCGGCGGCAAGCGCGACGACCTTCGGAATCGAGCGCATCGCGGGCTCCTTTTCCACTGGGCGCCGAGTCACTGCGGCTCGTGCACGCCGGCACACCGAAGCTTCCCTTGCGTCGTGCGGGCGACGGAGGCTACCGCGGCGCTCCGGCAAGCGCACCGCGATCCGGCGTGAGATGTCGCACGAAGAGATCGCGGCGCACCTGCCCGAGGCACTCGCTCGCCCGTCCGCGTATCCCTCGGACTCCTCCGCCTCCGCCGGCATCGAGTGGGTCCAGACCCACCTCTCGCACGTCTTCCTGACGCACGATCGAGTCTACAAGCTCCGCAAGGCGGTCGATCTCGGCTTCCTCGACTTCCGCCGGCGCGCGGAGCGCAACGCGGACTGCCTGCGCGAGGTGCGGCTGAACCGGCGCCTGGCCCCGGACGTGTACCTGGGCGTGGCACCGATCGAGCCCACGGGCGACTCCTACCGCGTCGGCGTGGTCGGCGAGTCGATCGACCAGGAGGCGCTCGACCACGTCGTCGTGATGCGGCGCCTGCCGGCGGGGCGCGATGCGCTCTCGCTCCTCGCGCGGGGTGCCCTGCACGCGTCGCACCTGGACGCCGTCGCGCGTCGGCTCGCGCGCTTCCACGTAGAGCATGGGCTCGGCGTGCCCAGCCCGTTCCCGCCCGAGACGTGGCTCGAGGCGGTATGCGCGCCGGTACGCGACACCCTCGAGCGCCTCGCCGCCGCGCCGGGTGGATTGCTGCGGCGGAGCTCGGTCGAGCGGCTGCGCGCCCGGAGCGATTCCTTCGCCACCGAGCACCGCGACGCGATCGAGGCGCGCCGCCGCGCCGGGCGTGCGGTCGATGGCCACGGCGACGTCCACCTGCAGCACGTCTGGTTCGAGCCGGGCCGCGCGGAGCCGCTGCTCATCGACTGCATCGAGTTCAACGACGCGCTGCGGCGGATCGACGGCGCGGCCGAGATCGCCTTCCTCGCGATGGACCTTCGCTACCGCAGCAGGCCGCGCCTCGCGGAGCGCTTCCTTCGCAGCTACGCGAGCGAGCGCGACGACTACGACGCCTATCGCCTGGTCGACTGGTTCGCGAGCTACCGGGCCGCGGTCCGCGCCCTGGTGGCCGCACAGGCCGCCGTCGACCCGAGCATCGGCCCGGACCAGCGCGAGGCGGCCGCCGACAGCGCGCGCCGGCACCTCGCGCTGGCGCTGCGCCTGCTCGGACCGCGCCGAGGTGGGGCGCTCGTCGTCGTCGCAGGCGTCGTGGGGACCGGCAAGAGCACGGTGGCCGGACGGCTCGCCGACGCCGTCGGCGGCGTCGTCATCGCGTCGGACCGGGTGCGCAAGGCGCTGCGCGGGCTCGAGCCGACCGACCGCGGCGGCGCTGCGGCGGGCCTCTACGCCGAAGGTGAGAAGGACGCCGTGTATGCCGCCCTGCTCGATCGCGCCGAGCCCGTGCTGGAGTCGGGGCGCGTGGCGGTCCTCGATGCCACCTACGCCCGCGAACGCCACCGCAGCGCGGTGCTCGAGCTCGCGTCGCGGTACGAGGTCCCGATGTGGATCCTCGAGACCCGCTGCGACGCCGAGACGGCGATCGAGCGACTGGCCCTCCGCCAGGCCTCGGGCCGGGATCCGTCGGATGCCGGCCCCGCCCTGCATGCCCGGAGCGGCCGGGAGTTCGAGCCGATCCGACCGGTGCGCGGCGTCGAGCACCGCGTGCTCCATACCGACGCCGTGTCGTGGCGGAGCGACCTGCGCCACGTCAGCGCTGCGCTGCGTGTCGCAGCGCGCGGATCACGTCCTCGCGCGCGACCATCCCCACGAGGCGGCCCTTCTCGACGACCGGCAGGCTCTTCACCCTCGTCGCCACCAGCGTCTCGAGGAGGCGGGTGAGCGGTAGCTCCGGCTCGACGGCGAACGGCTGGAGCGTCATCACGCTGCGCGCGGGTCGGAGCGCGATCTCGTCGTAGTGCGGCACGATCGACTCGGGCGTGAAATGGAACGCGCGCAGGACGTCGAGCCGGCTCACGATCCCGACCAGCGCCCCCGCGGCATCGAGCACGGGCAGCGCCTCGAAGCCCTTCTGGTCGAACAACGCCTCCACCTCTGCGATCGAGGTCTCGGGCTGGATCGCGACGACGTCGCGCGTCATGACGTCGCGAACGCGGTACTCGAGGAACCGATACATGGGTAGGACCGAGCATGGCACGCGGCGTGCAGATCCGTCAAAGGCACGGCATCATGCCCGTGCTCGGCGGGCCATACGTGGTGCAATCCGTCACAGACGAGACGATGCGGCGCGATGCGCGTTGGCTCGATCGGCGCGATCTCGGACGCCTCCTCGAGGCATTGACCGCGAGCGGCTACGAGGTGCAGGGACCGGTCGTGCGGGACGGCGCGGTCGCGTTCGACCGCATCGAGCGGGTCGAGGACCTCCCGATCGGCTGGCGCGACGAGCAGGCGCCGGGCCGCTACCGCATCGAGCACCGGGGCGGCGACGGCGTGTTCGGCGTGGTGCACGGGCCGGGCGGCCTCAAGCCCCACGTCTTCGCGCCGCGCGAGCGCCTCCTGCAGATCGAGATGGGAGACGGTGCTGGACCCGGCTCCGGCTTCCGCGCCGAGCCGATCGAGCCGCCCGCCCGCCGCATCGCGCTGCTGGGCGTGCGCGCCTGCGATCTCGCCGGCCTCGCGGTGCAGGACCGGGTCTTCCTGGGTGACGCGTTCCCGGATCCCTGGTACGGCCGGCGCCGCGCCGGCCTGTTCCTGGTCGCGGTCGGCTGCACGCGCTCCGTCGCCACCTGCTTCTGCGCGTCGATGGATACGGGTCCCGAGCCGCGCACACACTACGACGTGTCGCTCACCGAGCTCGAGGCGGCGGGGGGCCAAGGGGCCGGCTTCGTGGTTCGCGCCGGGAGCCCGGCGGGAAGGGAGCTCATCCTCGGCCTCGCGCTCCCGCCGGCGCCCCATTCCGCGCTCGAACGCGAGCGCTCGGGCTACGACGCCTGCGCAGCGGGCATGACGCGCAGCCTGCCGCGCGACCAGGTCCGTGACCTCCTGTACGCCAACCTCGAGCATCCGCGCTGGGACGAGGTGGCGCAGCGCTGCCTCTCGTGCGGAAACTGCACCATGGTGTGTCCGACCTGCTTCTGCCACTCCATCCGCGACGACCCGAGCCTGGACCTGCGCCGCTCCGAGCGGGTGCGGGAGTGGGACTCCTGCTTCGACCTCGAGCACTCGCAGATCCACGGCTTCAACTTCCGGCCCCGCATCCGCGATCGGTACCGCCAGTGGCTGGTCCACAAGCTCGCCGCTTGGGTCGACCAGTTCGACCGCTCGGGCTGCGTCGGCTGCGGCCGCTGCATCACCTGGTGTCCGGTCGGGATCGACCTCACCGAGGAGGTGGCGGCAATCGGCGAGACCGGGCCCGGCGACGCACCGCCGCAGGCGGACGGTGGCGCGACGTGAGCGCCGCCACCGCGCTCGTCCCCGAGCCCGCCGAGATCGTCGAGAAGCGCTCGTTCGGCGCAGACATCCACGTCTACCGGCTGCGGCCGCTCGACCGGACCGCCCGGGCCCGCTTCGACTTCGTGCCCGGCCAGTTCAACATGGTGTACGTACCGGGCGTCGGCGAGGTGGCGATCTCGATCTCGTCGGACCCTGACGACGAGGACCTCGAGCACACCATCCGCATCGTCGGCCGCACCACCCGCGTGATCGCCCGGCTCGAAACCGGCGACGTGCTCGGGCTGCGCGGGCCGTACGGCAACGGCTGGCCGCTGCACGCGGCGCGCTTCAAGGACGTGGTGGTGGTGACCGGGGGGCTCGGCTGCGCCCCGGTGACCGGCGCCATCGACTACATGTTCCGGCGCCGACGGAGCTACGGACACCTCACGATCCTGCACGGGGTCAAGAAGGCCTCCGACCTGGTGCACCGGGCGCGCTTCGAGTCATGGCGGCGAGAGCCCGACACCACGGTGCTGCTGACGGCCGACCAGCCCGATCGCGCCTGGCGCGACCGCAGCGGCGTGGTGACGGAGCTCTTCGACGAGATCGAGCTGGAGCCTTCGCGAACCGTCGCCTTCCTGTGCGGCCCCGAGGTGATGCTCCGCTACGCGGTCCGCACCCTGCGCGGGCGCGGCCTGTCCGAGGATCGCATCTTCCTGTCGCTCGAGCGCAACATGCACTGCGCCGTCGGCCTCTGCGGGCAGTGCCAGCTCGGGCCCGAGTTCCTGTGCAAGGACGGGCCGATCTTCCCCTATCGCCGCGTCGCGCGCTTCTTCGCGACGCGGGGGCTGTGACGATGGCGCGCCCCACGCTCGCGGTGTTCAAGTTCGCCTCGTGCGACGGCTGCCAGCTGCAGCTCCTGAATCTCGAGGACGAGTTGCTCGCGCTCGCCGATCGCGTCGAGATCGCGAGCTTCCTCGAGGCGTCGAGCCGGGTCGGCGGAGGCCCCTGGGACGTCGTGCTCGTCGAGGGCAGCATCACCACGGCGGAAGATGCGGAGCGCATCCGCGGCATCCGGGGCGAGGCGCGGACGCTGATCGCGATCGGCGCCTGCGCCACCAGCGGAGGGATCCAGGCGCTCCGCAACCTCGCGGAGGTCTCCGACTGGAAGGCGAACGTCTACCCGCGTCCGGACTGGATCGACGTGCTCGCGACGTCGACTCCGATCTCGGACCACGTGCGCGTCGACCACGAGATCCAGGGCTGCCCGATCAGCCGGGAGCAGGTTCTGCGAGTGCTGGTGCGCGCGCTGTTCGGCGCGCAGCCGGATCTTCCGGTCACGAGCGTGTGTCTCGAGTGCAAGCGGCGCGGCACCGTGTGCGTCGCGGTCGCGCGCGGGATCCCGTGCCTCGGCCCCGTGACCCGCGCGGGCTGCGGCGCGATCTGTCCGGCGCTCGGGCGCGACTGCTACGGCTGCTTCGGCCCCGCCGCGGATCCGAACCCGGCATCGCTGGTCCACAGCTTCGAGGCAGCCGGCGTCTCGCGCGCCGACGCGGTGCGCCGCCTGCGCCACATCAACGGCTGGCGCCGCGAGTTCCGCGACCTTGCCGACCGGCTGGAGGCGGAGGATGGCTGAGCCTCCTGGCACCCGCTCAGCCCGCCGGATCATCAGAGTTGGCGCGATCGCGCGCGTGGAGGGCGAAGGCGCCCTGCACCTCGTGGTCGAGAGCGGGCGCGTCACCGACCTGCGGCTCGAGATCTATGAGCCGCCGCGCTTCTTCGAGGCCTTCGCGCGCGGGCGCCGGGCCGACGAGCTGCCCGATCTGATGGCGCGCATCTGCGGCATCTGCCCGGTCGCCTACCAGATGAGCGCGGTGCACGCGCTCGAGTCGGCCTGGGGCGTCCCGGTGCACCCGGGCGTCCGCGCGCTGCGGCGCCTCTACTACGCCGGCGAATGGATCGAGAGCCACCTGCTCCACATGACCTTCCTGGCCGCACCCGACTTCCTCGGTCTCGACGACGGCATCGAGATCGCGCGCATCCACCGCGCGGAGGTCGAGCGCGCGCTCGCGCTGCGGAAGATCGGCAACCGCATCCTGATCCTGCTCGGCGGGCGCTCGGTGAACCCCGTCGGTGTCCGCATCGGCGGCTTCCACCGGCTCCCGACCGGCGCCGAGCTCCAGGCGTTGGCCGACGACCTGCGCCGCGCGCGCGGCGAGGCGCTCGCACTGCTCCGCTGGTTCGCCTCGCTGCCGGTCCCGAGCCGCCCGCAGGACGTCGAGCTCGTCGCGCTCCGGCATCCGCAGGAGTACCCGATGAACGAGGGGCGCGTGGTCTCCTCGCAGGGGCTCGACGTTGCGGCGGACGCGTTCGAGGACGTCTTCGAGGAGACCCAGGTCGAGCACTCGACGGCGCTGCGCTGCCGACTTCGAGCGCGCGGTCGCTATCTGGTCGGACCGCTCGCGCGCGTCTCGTTGAACGCGGATCGCCTCTCGCCCGCGGCTGCCGCGGCGCGCGAGGAGCTCGCGCACCGCTTCGAACGGCCGGACCCCGCCTCCTCCGTCTTCGCGCGCGGAATCGAGGTGGTCCAGGCGATCGATGCCGCCCTCGAGGCGATCGTCCGCTTCGAGCCTCCGTCGCCGCGCGACGCGTCGCCGCCGGTGTCGCCGCGCGCGGCCGTCGGCCGCGCGGCCACCGAGGCGCCTCGCGGAACCCTCTTCGTCGCGGTCGAGACCGACGCCGAGGGGATCGTTCAGAGGCTGCGCATCGTGCCGCCCACGTCGCAGAACCAGGGCCAGATCGAGGAGGACCTGCGCGCTCTCGCCCCTTCGGTGCTCGGGCTGTCGGACGATCGCGCGCGCCGAGCGTGCGAGGCCGCCATCCGGGACTACGACCCGTGCATCTCGTGCGCGACCCACTTCCTGACGCTCACCGTCGAGCGGAGGCCGCCTCGGTGCGCGTGACCGTGATCGGTGTCGGCACTCGGCACGGCGGCGACGCGGCCGGGCTCGCCGTGGTGACGGCGCTCGAAGCTCGCGCGCTGCCGCGATCGGTCGCTCTGGTCCGCTGCGAGCGCCCGCTGCCCGATCTCCTCGAGGCCCTCGCCGGCGCAGACGCGGCGATCGTCGTCGACGCTGCGCGCTCGGACCACGCGGCGCGCGGCGCCCGGCGCGTGGCTCCCGCGGAGCTGGCCGACGTCGCCACGACGTCGTCGCACGGATTCGGGGTGGCCCGCGCGCTCGCGCTCGCCGAGGCGCTCGGCCGGGCGCCTGCCCGCGTCGAGCTGGTGGCGATCGAGGGCGAAGGCGACGCGGACGTCGAGGCCGCGGCGCGGATCGTCGTCGAGCTGCTGGCCTCGCTCACGGCTGCGGAGGGCTAGGAATGCACGAGGCGAAGCTGTGTCTCTCGCTGCTGGCGACCGCGGAGCGCGCGCTCGCAGAAGCGGGAGCGGAGCGCATCGCCGCCGTGCACCTGGCGGTGGGAGCGCTGTCCGGGGTGGCTCCGGAGGCGCTCGCCGCGGCGTTCCCGATCTGCGCCGCTGGGACGCGAGCCGACGGCGCCGTGCTCCGCATCGAGCGCATGCCGGGGAGGGACCTGGTCCTGCGCGAGCTGGAGGTGGTCTGAGATGTGCGGGATCTGCGGATGCGACGAGCCCGGCGAGCACCACGGCCCGCCGGGCCCGGCCGAGGAGACGCGGCGACTCGCGGTGGAGCGATCGCTGCTCGCGCACAATCGCGAGCACGCGGCGCGCCTGGCGGCGCGGCTCGCGGCGCGCGGGATCGACGCCATCGGCCTCGTCGGCGGACCGGGCGCCGGGAAGACCTCGCTGCTCGAGGCGACCTTCGCGCGGCTCGGGCCCGCGGCCGCGCAGTGCGAGCTGGTGGTCGAGGGCGACTGCGCGACCGATCTGGACGCGAGACGCGTCGAGGCAGCCGGTGCGCGAGCGGTCCAGGTCGCCACCGGCTCGCTGTGTCATCTCGACGCACACCTCGTCGAGCACGCCCTCGAGCCCGCCGCGCTCGAGGGAGCCCGGCGCCTCTGGATCGAGAACGTCGGCAACCTGGTGTGTCCGGCTCCCTTCCCCTGCGGCGAGCGCCGCCGGGTCGCGCTGGTGTCCGTCGCCGAGGGCGACGACAAGCCGGAGAAGTACCCGGCGCTCTTCGCGAGCGCCGACCTCCTCGTGATCAGCAAGATCGATCTGCTCCCGCACCTCGACTTCGACGTGGAGCGCTGCATCCGCGGCGCGCGACGGGCGCGCGCGTCCCTGCCCGCCCTCCTGCTCTCGGCGCGCTCCGGTACGGGGCTCGACGCCTGGATGCGCTGGGTGGACGGAGAGGCGTCGGCCTAGCCATGTGCCTCGCCGTTCCTGGGCGCGTCTGCGAGCTCTACGAAGAGGAAGGGCTCCGGCTCGCGGCAGTCGCGTTCGGCGGCGTCCGGATGCGGGTCTGCGTCGAGACGCTCCCGGACGTCGCGATCGGGAGCTGGGTGCTCGTCCACGCAGGCGTGGCGCTGCAGGAGCTCGACGCGAGCGCGGCCGACGAGGCGTTGCGGCTGCTCGCCGAGGCCGCGCAGGGCGGAGGCTCCGCATGAGGCTCGTCGACGAGTATCGCGATCCGCATCTCGGCCGCGCGCTTGCCGGCCGCGTGCTGCGGAGCGCATCACGCGCCTGGACGATCATGGAGGTGTGCGGCGGGCAGACGCACTCGATCCTGGCCCACGGCCTCGACGATCTCGTCGCGGAGCGAGTGACGCTGCTCCACGGACCGGGGTGTCCGGTGTGCGTGACACCGCTCGAGACGCTCGACCGCGCGTTGGCGCTGGCCGAGCGCGGCGCGGTCGTCTGCAGCTTCGGCGACATGCTGCGCGTGCCCGGCTCGCGCGGCGACCTGCTCGGCGCCCGGTCGCGCGGCGCAGACGTGCGCGTGGTGTACTCGCCCTTCGACGCCGTGCGGCTCGCCGCCGACCGACCCGACCTGTCCGTGGTGTTCCTCGCAGTCGGCTTCGAGACGACGGCGCCCGCGGTCGCCGCAGCGGCGCGCTGGGCGCTCGCGCGCGCGCTGGGAAACTTCCTCCTGCTCTGCTCGCACGTGCGTGTCCCGCCTGCGCTCGACGCGATCGCCGGCGCGGCCGAGACGCGGGTCGACGCCTTCCTCGCCGCGGGCCACGTCTGCACCGTGATGGGCACCGGGGAGTACGAGCAGCTCGTCCGGCGCCA
>Ga0335085_10008068_pt1 | contig 16152 bp, 9 predicted proteins | sample Lox_Sample_45_FD_206712 | JGI IMG/M metagenome (GOLD analysis project Ga0335085, IMG submission 206712) | Soil microbial communities from Loxahatchee National Wildlife Refuge, Florida, United States - Lox_Sample_4.5 | ecosystem: Environmental > Terrestrial > Soil > Wetlands | place: USA: Florida...
ACGCGCGCCGGGCGGCAGGCATACGGCCCTCCTCCTTGTTGGCGGTGACGTTGCACTGACAACGCTCGATGGGCTCGCACACACACTTCCTGGCTCCACGCTTGAACCCAATTCAGTCGCGCTTACTCGCGAAGCCGCTGAAGGCCTTGGCATTCCGCCTCAATCGGATCGCGCAGCGGGAATGCCGTTGGTCCTCGACGTGCGTGGCCACGCGGTCTCCTTGAAGGTGGCAAACGTACTCGGACCGGAACTGATCGGCCCGATCTCGCAGACCCGTGTGGGTGTCATGCCGCTCGAAGAACTGCAGCGAGTGGCTGCCCTTCCGCGACGCATCTCGCGCATCTTCGTGGAGCCAGAGCCTGGGCGCGGGCCACAGGCACGTGGGGGGCTTGAAGCGCTTTCCGCCGGTCGCATCACCGTCGCGTCCTCCGATCAGGATCTTGCGGCTCTCGAAAACGTCTTGCGGCCCAGCAGACAAGCTAGCGCGCTGTTCGCCGCTATCGCAGCCCTGCTCGGATTTCTCTTTGCATTCAATGCCATGCTACTTACCGCCCCAGAGCGTCGACAGGCGATCGCTGATTTCCGCCTCGGTGGGGTGCGGCGCAGCGTCATTGTCGAGATCGCCCTCTTCCAGGCATTCTGCCTTGGAGTCGCTGCGGTGCTTGTCGGTAGCCTGATCGGCTTTGGTTTGCTACGAGTTGCCTTTCACCAACGGCCTGGATATCTTGCGGAGGCCTTCATCCTCAGTGGTGGCACCGTGATAGGTGTGACTCCGGTGCTCGTCGCAGTCGGAGCCGGTCTGCTCGCGATCGGCCTCGCGTCCTGTATACCGTTGCTCGATCTACGTCGAGGGCGAGCGCTTGACGCCGTCTATCTCGAGGATGGCGAACCGGGGAATTGGATCTCCCGAGCGAGCGCGCGCCGGCTCGCGCTGTTAGCCGGAACACTGTTTGCGATAGCAGCAGTACTGTCGGTCCAGAGGCCGGAGCTTGCCGTGCCTGCCGCCGGTTTGATCGCTGTCGCCGACGCGCTGATTGCTCCCGCCGCCCTCGCCCTCGCGCTCGGGCTGGCACGGGGTGTCGTCGGGCGGTTTCAGCGGCTCACCGCTCTATCAGTGGCGGTGCGGTCACTGCGTGCGACGACACTTCGGTCGCTGGCTCTCGTCTCGACCGGAGTGGTAGCCCTATTTGGCGCGGTGGCGCTGGGAGGGGCGCGCACCGACCTTCTACAGGGGATGAGGACACAGGCGCGGGATGGCGCCGTCGGCGCCCAACTGCACATTGAGAACCCGCAGGACACCGAGGAAGTCGCCAGCTTCTCCACTAGTGGACTCCTCGCGAGGATTGCTCGAGTCCCAGGGGTCGCGAGTGTCGAACCGAGCTATGGCCAGTTCGTACCCCTCGGCAACCGCCTAGTAGCGGTCTTTGCGCACCCGCTCTCAAGCACCGCGGCCGTGGCACGAGATGAGCTCGGCAGCGGCAGCGCATCATCAGCGGTGCAGCACCTACGCGAAGGCGGCTGGGTAACAATCTCGAGCCGGCTCGCCAGTGAACTGCATACACGACTCGGCGCAAGGATTGACCTACCTACACCAGGCGGCACCACGACCATGCGAGTAGCGGCAACAACAACCAACCTTGGGTGGCCGGGCGGCGCCCTGCTGATGAACCCTCGCGACTTCGGTCGACTATGGGCATCCGGCTCGGCCTCCGCCCTTGACATCTCGCTCGAGCCAGGCGCCAAGGTGGCCGCGATGCGGAGCGCGCTCGCATCGGCTGCAGGTGGTGGACTGGAAGTGGTGCGTGCGACGGTCTGGTCGCAACGCTTCTACGCGGAGGTCGACAAGGGGCTCGCGCAGCTGGGCGCGATCGCCACAATGCTCACCGTCGCGGCGATCTTGGCGATGGTCGCGGCCGTCTCGGCGATGATCTGGCACCGACGAAGGTCACTTTCAGGACTGCGCCTAGTGGGCGTGAGACCCTCACGCTTGCGGCGCATCCTCCTGATCGAAGTGCTGTTTCTGATCGGGACAGGCTGCGCAGTCGGGGTTCTCTCTGGCCTCTTTGGCCAGGTGGTGATCGACAACTACATCAAGCACTTTGCGGGGTTTCCGCTCATGGTGTTCGGGAGTGGGTTGGGACCGGTCGAGATATTCGGCGCGGTCACGGCGATCGTGCTGGTGGCATCCATAGGTCCCGGTGTCTCCGCGTCCCACGTATCCCCTGCCCTGGCCCTGGCCGACGAGTAGCGAAGCTTGCACGGCGCCGAGATTGCCGGTCCCCGAACTCGTCCAGCTACGCTCGATACTGAACGGATCAACGGTCAACATGAGCCACGTACCGCCTGAATCACCAACTTCCGCGCTCGCCCGCAGCGTAGCCATCATTGCCGACGGTAACCGCCGATGGGCGCGCGCGCGCGGCCTGCCGGCGATCGCTGGGCATTGCGCGGGAGTAGACACGGCCTGGCAGCTCGTACGCCACGCTCTCGTCCTAGGTATCGATCAGCTCGTCGTGTTCGCTTTTTCGACCGAGAACTGGCAGCGGCCGCCTCATGAGGTGGACGCCCTGTTCGACCTCTTTGGCACGCGCGTGGTTCCGGAGGCTCGCCTGGTGGTGGGCGAGCTCGGGGTACGCGTGCGCTTCATCGGACGACTCGATCTAATCCCGGTCGCCCTTCAGCGCGATATGCGTGCCGCGGAGCGAATCACAGCGTCAGGGTGTCGCATGGCACTCTTCATCGCATTCAACTACGGGGGCCGTGCAGAGTTACTAGACGCGGCCAGGGACTACAAAGGCGGAGGAGAGCGCGAGCTCCGCGGTCTGCTCTATGCACCCGAGATGCGCGATCCGGACGTCCTCATCAGAACGGGAGGCGACCAGCGGCTATCGAATTTCCTTCTCTGGCAGGCCGCCGACACTGAGCTTGTCTTCCGAGATGAGCTCTTCCCGGACTTCACACGTAAAGCGTTTGAGGCATCGCTCACACAGCTTAATCAGCAACGAGATCGCGGGAGCGTCCACGACGTATATCCGCCCACCATAAAGCAGGGGCTAGCCTCCACTGAGGCGATCCTTGCTTCCGGCGCTTCGCATTCTCGGGCGTCGGATTAAGCTGGCACAACATGAACCGCATAACCGCCATCGTCATCGCCGCCATCGCGACCTATTCTCTCCCACCGGCGGCCCTCGGCCACTCCGCGGCCGCCCCGCGGGCCGTGGTCGCGGCCAAGCTGAACGGGAACGGCAACTGCAACGCGCACTACATCCGCAGCTCAGGGTCAACGCTCATAGAGGAAGGGCCCTGCTCCGGGTCCCTCAGCGGCAAGTTGCACGCCACCGTCCGCGTCGGCGCCACGCTCAGCGGGACATTCGTCTTCTACACGCGCTTCGGCCAGATCAAGGGCCACGGCAGCGCCAAGCCTCACAATGGCAAGGACGGCATCGAAAGCTTCGCCGGCACGCTGGTCGTGACCGGGGGCACCGGGCGCTACACGCATGCCCACGGTACCGCCGGACTCTACGGGACCTTCGACCGCAGGAACTATGCGGTGGTCGCCCAGACCCGGGGCACCCTCTACTACTAGCGCGGCAGCCCGCATCGCAGCCCTGAGACGCAAGCGCCGCCGCGGCAGCGGCCGACGCGCTGTGCCGTCGCAACTCCGCCGGCGTGCTCACGCAGGGCTGGTCCTTCACGGGTGCCACCTCGATCCCGCGCCTGCGCTGCGAAGCCGGTTTCCTCGGCTCGCTGTTCGGTGCGGTCGTGACCGGCCTCCGGTCCGGCGCGGAAAGCAGCTACGCCCTCAACGTGCGCGCGCCGGCAGGCTGCGGCTGCAGCTCCGGAGGTTCCTCTCGCAGACGTTCGGCACGCAGGCGCTCGAGCATCTCGTTCGAGCGCCTGTCCGCCAGCTGCCGGGTCCGCGGCGCCGTGGGCGCCACCGCCAAGCCTGGCGAGATGAAGTCGGCAGTGCGCTCGATCGTGTTGACGAAGTCCGACGCCAGCTCCTCGTAGGTCACCACGATCGACCTGCCGCCGTGTTCCCGGATCAGCCTCTCCCAGCAGAGCTCGCCATTCGCGATCGCCTCGCGGCAGCGCATGATCGCCTCGCGGTCATACGGGGTGTCCTCATACTGCGCGCCCGCCTCCTCGCCGACTGCCAGCGACCACAGCTGCGAGCAGAGCGCCCGCCAGTATGAGATCGCCTGACGATCGAGGTCCTCGCGCACGACGCGGATGAAGCGGGGCGTTGGGAAGAGGCGCTCGAGCAATGAAGGGGGCGTCTCGTGCCTCAGCGGGTCCTCTTCCTCCTGCGTGGCCTCGGCGCGCAGGCGCGAGAACTGCTCCCAATGGAGCTTGGCCCCGAACCACCCCCCGGCCGCCCGTCGGCGATGCAGTTCCCGCACGTAGGCGGGGAGCTCGGCGCCACAGCCCCAGCGGCCGACCAGCAGCTCCCGGTGGATCGGGTTGAAGTACTCGAGCGGGACGCCCACGCCGACCGCGGCCAGACCGCGACTCAAGAGGCCGCTGCCGCTCCTCGGCGTGGAGCAGATCACGTAGCTCCCGAGCAGCCGTTCGGCCGAGTCAAGGTCCCGGTCGTACTCGGGGCCGAGGAAGTCACCGACAAACCTCGCTGAACCGTCCGTCACGGCGGCAGGATAGCCCGCCCGGAGGCGGGCTCAGGTGGCCAGCCGTCGGATGTGCTCCGCCATCGCCGCGGCCTGGTCCTCCTGGGGGAAATGCTTCGCGGGAAGCGTCGCGATCTCCGCCACTCCCGCGGCCGCCCGTGCCTGCTCGCCATAGCTGTCGATCCGCAGCGCCGGATCGTCCGCGGCCCAGACGACCTGGACCGGATAGGGAACGTCCCACACCGCGGCGCGGTAGAGGGCCTCCTTCTCGGGCGTGCGCTCCGTGGAGCGCATCGCGCTGAGGAACGAGCGACCGCCGTCGTCACCGTTCATCAGGTCCACGTAGGCGTCGAGCTCGGCCTTCGTCACGGCGCTGCGGTCGCTCACCCCCTGGAGGCTCATGAGCGACCGGAACAGCGGCTTGCGAAGGCCCTTCAACCACATCTCACCCAGCAGGCGAAAGCGGAACGGCTGCATCGACCACGGCGGCTTGAAGCGGGTCACGTCGATCATGGTGTTGAAGATCGTCAGCGAGGCAACCCGCTCCGGCAGCCCCTGGGCGAGCTCGAATCCGACCGGTCCGCCGATGTCGTGGACCACGAGATGAAAACGGTCGAGGCCGAGCTCCTCGACCGCGGCCACCGCGAACCGCCCGAGGCCGCTCCAGGAGTAGTCGTAGCCGGCCGGACGCTCCGCGAGCCCGAAGCCGGGAAGGTCGAACGCGATCCCCCGCATCCCGCGGTCGGCCAGCTCGTGGATCACCTTCCGGTAGAGGAACGACGAACCCCACATGCCGTGCATGCAGAGGACCGCCTCGCCGGCACCCTCCTCGCGGACGAAGCTCTGCACCCCGGCGGCCGTGAACTGCCGCCCGGCGCGTCGGTGCTCGGACAGGACCGCGCTCGCTGAGTCGCGAGCCAGGGCGCCCGAGGCAGAAGATCCAGGTTGGTCGAGCATCGCCGCCGACGCTACGGCTCGGGCCCGGCCGTCCGCCTCGAGCGGTCACTGACGGTCAAGCGACCTGGCGCTCACGGTCAATTTCCGGGCCGCCGAGCCTTGCCCCTGCTAGGACTCGGTGCATGACCGTCGGCTTCTCCACCGCCGAAGCGGCACACGGCGAGCGCGCCGAGTACTGGCGTGCGATGGTGGACAGACACTTTGTGGCACTCCAGGTGGAGCCGAAAGACGGGGCTGACTTCGCCGGGGCGGCTCGGCTGAGCTCGGTCGACGGAGTCGATGTCGCCCACATCTGGGCGAAGCCGATGACGGTCAGGCGCTCGCAACGGCATATCGAGGAATCCCCGGGCGGCGAGTACTTCGTCGCGCTGCACCTGCGGGGAGTGGCGCGCGCCGAACAGAACGGCCGGCGCGCCGTGCTGGGCCCGGGCGACTTCGCCCTGCTCGACAGCACCCGCCCCTACCGGATCGAATTCTGGGACGCCGGGCTCTTCGAGCACCTGGTCATCCGCGTCCCGCGGATCCGCCTCGAGGCGTCCGGCGCGGACCTCGCTCGGGCGACCGCGCGCGGCGTGGCGGCGGGCGGCGAGCACGGGCGCCTCGTGTCGAGCGGTCTGCAGACCTTGGCCTCCTCGCCGATCGCCCCCGAGCTGGTGGACCCCGTGCTCGAGATGCTCGCGCGTGCCCTGAGCGCCCGCGCGGGCGCCCCGGCGGTCAGGAATCCTCATAACCAAGACACGCTACGTACGCTGAAGCGGTATGCGCTCACTCACCTCACCGACGCCGAGCTCTCGCCGTCGCGCGCCGCCCGCGAGGCCTGGATCTCGGTGAGGCAGCTGCATCGCCTGTTCGCCGCCGACGGCACCACCTTCACGCGCTTCGTGAGGGACGCGCGCCTTCAGCGCTGCCGCGGCGACCTCAGCGATCCGGCCATGTCCGATCGCTCCATCGCCGAGATCGCGAAACGCTGGGGCTTCCCGAGCCCGGCGCACTTCACACGCGCTTTCGCCGCGCGCTACGGCACCACGCCGCGCGAGATGCGCCGCTCCTGCGCGCCGGTCGCCCGCTGAGCGGGCGCTGCTGGAAGCGGTAGGGGGTATCCTTACCAGCGGAGGAGCCGGAAGCAAGACTTGGGGCCAAGACGCATCGCAGCTGAGGCATGGACGCGCAGGATCGCCGCGGGCGGCGGCCTGGCGTTGGCGCTGCTCGCCTGCGCCACCTGCCCGCCGCGCGCCGGCGCGGCACAGTTCCTGCACGTCACCACGACCGCAGACGAAAGCGATGGCACATGCACCGCGTTGAAGTGCACCCTGCGCGATGCGATCGAAGCCCCGGGCGAAGAAAACGTCGTCGAAGTGCCCGCCTCACCCACGCCCTATGAACTGACGCTCGGCGACCTCGTCATCGACCACCCGCTCGCGATCAAGGGCGAAGGCGCCCGCAGGACGGTGATCAGCGGTGGCGGCCATCACCGGGTCTTCACGGTCAAGACGAGCGGGAGCGTCACGCTGCTCGGGCTCCGCGTCACCGCAGGAAACGGCGCCAGCAGCATCGACGAAGGCGTCGGCGGAGGCATCTACCAGGCCGAAGGAAGCCTCTTCCTCGAAGACGTCAGCGTCGACCACAACGCCGCGGCGCCATCCCTGTTCGACACGATCAGCGGCGGCGGCATCGACTCCAACGGCGAAGAACTCGTGATCGTCGACAGCACCGTGGCAGACAACCGTGCGGTCGGAGAATCGGTGCCTCAGGCGAACCAGTTCGGCGGCGGCGTCGACGCGGAGTTCGGCCCGGCGGTCTCCGTCCTCGACAGCACGATCACCGGTAACGAAGCCGGCGGCGACGGCGGCGGGATCGCGACCAACGGCGAAGCGACGCTCGAGGGGGCCACCATCGCACGGAACGTGGCGCGCGGCGGCGACGGGGGCGGCATCGAGGGCGCCACCACCCTGCACGCCGCGAACACGATCATCGCGCTGAACACCGCCGACGGGTCCGAGCAGGACTGCGGCACCACACCGACCGGGGGCGAGGTCTCGAACAACCTCTCCGGAGACTCGAGCTGCGCCTTCACCGCCACCGGGGACCAGCAGGACGTGACCGAACCGCTGCTCGGGCAGCTCGCAGACAACGGCGGGGAAACCGACACGCTGGCGCTCCTCCCGGGCAGCCCGGCGATCGACGCCGGCTCCTCGTTCGGCTGCCTCGGACACGACCAGCGTGGCGTCACTCGACCGACCGGGCCGCGATGTGACATCGGCGCCTTCGAGTTCGACGGTCCGCGGAACCTGACGGCACCCGCGATCGTCGGCTACTCCGAAACGCTGCTGGTGAGCGGCGGCGGCACGACGCTGACGGCGCAGCAGGGGGTCTGGTCCGAGTTCGCGACGTTCACCTATCAGTGGCAGCTGTGCGATGCCACCGGCGCCGGCTGCACCGACATCGCAGGCGCGACAGAAGCCCGCTACACGGTCACGCCCGCCCAGGCCGGGCACACCCTGCGGGTGCGCGTGACGGCCACCGACTCCAGCGGCAACAGCGGCGAAGCCCTCTCGGCGCCCACCGCGCTCGTGATCGCCTACACCGGGGGCGGCGCGGTCGCCGAACCGCCTCACGGCGTTCGCGCCTACAGCGCCGAGCTGAGCGGCACCGTCGTGCCACCGGCGAGCGAAAGCTATTCCGTGTACTTCGAATACGGCCCGACCAGCGCCTACGGGCTACGCACCGGCGGCTACAGCGACCCGCTCCAAGGGAACGGGATCTACACGATCGCCACAGCGGCCTTCACGCAGCCGGGCAGCACCTACCACTACCGGCTGGTGCTCGAAGGGGCAACGCGTACCACGAGCCCGGACATGACCTTCACGACGCCCGCGACGACGCTGCGTGGCGGCTGCTCCTCGGGCATCCACACCCGCGGGGCGAGCTACAGCTACGAGCTCTGCAATGCGCCGGACCTCGACCAGGTCCGCCTCGGCGAACTGCCCAACGACGGCCAGATGTTCTGCGTTCCGACGGCCACGACCGACCTGATGGCGGACCTCGCCACGAACGATCGCGGGCTCCCACCCGGCCCGGTCGACTTCACCCAGCCGGCGAACTTCGCGGCCGGCTCGGCCGCGATCAGGCGCATGGGCACGGACATGGGCACCGACGGCAAGAACGGCACGAACGAGGAAGGCTTCCTCGCAGGGCTCCGGACCTGGCTCGCCGGCGCCGGGAGCGCCGCGAACGGGCTGACATACCAGGACATCAACAAGGGCAGCGGGGGTGGGCTGCCCCTCGAAGAACTCGTGCAGGCCGCCACCTCCGGCGGGATGGTCCTCGTCAACATCGGCTTCTTCGACGTCAACGGCAACCGCACGGGAGGGCACGAGGTGTTCATGACCGGGCTGAGCGGGACCAGCGGCCAGCCGACCGCGACGCTCGACCTGAGCGACCCATACACCTCGGCGCTGCCCGACGACCTCCAGTCGCCCTACGCGGCAGACGAGCTGCACGTGCGGATGAGCTCGATCGGTGGCAGCAAGGCACCGCAGGGCGAGTATCCGGTCCTGCAGGGCTACGCCTATGAATGGGGGGGTATCACGGACGCCATCGACGACATCGTGGTAATCCGCCCGCAGGTCTATGCGAGCGGGGCACCCGGCAGGGTCGTGTTCGCCTCGGCGCAGTCGCTCGTCCCCGGCGCTCCGGTCGAACGCGCCTTCAGCGTGCCCGGGTCGCCGATATCGGTGGAGCTGGCGCCGGACGGCTCCCTGAACTACCTGACGACCAGCGCAACCCGGGCTGGGGCGGCCCGTGCCGCGGCGCGCGGCGGCGGCGAGCTTGTGTCCTTCAACCCCGTTACACACAGGGCGCACGTGCTCGTCCGCAACCTCAGGGCCCCTCGCGCGCTCGTCATCGGTGGCCGGGCGCAGCTGCGCTACGTGCTCGACGCACGCGGGATCACCGCCTATGACGCAGCCGGGCACGTGCGCGCGCGCACCGCATTGCGTGGCGCCACACACGCCTCGCTCGCCTGGGACGCCCACGCTGGCGATCTCGGTGTGGTGTCCTCGGCGACCGGCAGGCTGGCGCTTCTCGGCCCGACGCTGAAGGCCGTCCTCGAGCGCCCGCTCCCCAAGCGGCTCACACACGGCCATCCTCAGCTCGACCTGGCCTTCGCGCCCAATGGAAGCGCGGTCCTGCACCGCCGCGGGAGCCTCGGCTTCACGGTCCTCGGCCGGCCGGGAGGCGCCCACTCCGCCTCGCGGCGGGCGACCGCGGCGCGCGCGGTGCTCGGCCGCGCGAGCGGACGGGCGTTTCGCGCCGGCGGCAAGGTCACCGGCTTCGCCGTGGACAGTGCCGGACACGTCCTGATCACCGTTGGCGGCACTGTGCGCGCCTTCAATCTCGCCGGCCGACCCGTATCGCTGTCGCTGCCGAGCGGTCTGCCCGGCGCCACCAACCTCGCGGTGCTGAGCAACGTGGATCCGCTCGCCCCCGGTGAACGTGGGCTGACACTCGACCAGCTGATGCCTGCGCTCGCCACCAGCGCGAACGGACCCGGCATCACGCGGGTCGGCTGACAGGCCGGCTCACCCCGCCCAACGCGTACTAAAGACCAACGTAGGCCCGCCGATCTCCAGGGCCATGGGCCCAAGGCTCGCGCGCACCGTCGGCCCGCGCTCCCTCTGCGGCGCCGTATCAGCTGATTCCCCGGGACGTCGGCCGTCCGTGCCTCGGCGCCGCCCTTGGCGGCGATTGCCGGCCGCCACCCTGCTCTGCACTGCGGTGCTCCTGTCGGGTGCCCCCACGGCCCTCGCCAGTGGTCCCTTCCCGCTCGAAGAAACCTTCGAGAGCTCGGGCTTCGGCAGCGCCCTCTGGCATTCCGGGGGCTCGGCCGAACTGACCGCGGTCACGGAAGGCAACGGCAACGGCTGGTTGCGACTGACGAGGCCCGAAGTCGACGAGTTCGGCTATGTCTTCTACAACGAAGCGTTCCCGTCCAACCATGGCGTGCTCGCGGAATTCGAATACGCCGACTACGGCGGCAGCGGCGCCGACGGGCTCACGTTCTTCCTCTACAACGGGTCGGTCAGCGAAGGGGAATTCCATCCCGGCTACCGCGGCGGCTCACTCGGCTACGCCTCCTGCAAGGAAGGCGCCACCGAATACGCCGGCCTGAGCAAGGCCTACGTCGGCGTGGGATTCGACGAGTACGGCAACTTCACCAACCTCGGCAACATCTGCGGCCTGGACGGGACGACGATGCATCCGAACTACGTCTCCGTCCGTGGCTCCGAAGAAGAAGGCTATCGCCTGATCGCAGGCGCAAGCAAGGCCACCGCCGAGAGTCTCGAGGCCACACGGGGCGAAGCGCGCAAGGTCACCGTCGTGGTGACCCCGGAAGCCATGCTCGACGTCTTCATTCGCTACCCCGACGGGACGGTGCAGACGATCGTGGAAAGCTTCCAGCTGCCCAAGGCGGATCTCCCGAGCACACTCAAGTTCGGCTTCGCCGCCTCCACGGGCAGCCTCACCGACGACCACGAAATTCGCCACGCCAAGGCCGCCAAGCCGACCCAGCTCACCCCGTCCGTGAGCCAAACCGGCGGCGGCCACGCGCGTGGGGAATCGCTCACGTGGACGGCCACGGTCACCAACGAAGGACCCAACGAAACACAGAGCGAGAGGGTCACTGCACAAACCAATGCCCCGGCTCTCGAAGGTCTCAGCTGGACCTGTGAAGGCGCCGGAGGGGCCACCTGTGGCACCGAATCCGGAACCGGTCTGCCCAACGTCACCCCCGGGGCGATGCCCGTGGCGGGCACCCTCACCTACAGGATCACCGGTGAGGCGCCGCCGAGCGACGGCCACAACATCAAGTTGAGCATCAAGAGCGAACCGCTCGGCGAAACCGGTGAGATGTACCCGGCGCACGAGGAAGCCAGCGTCACCACGACCCTCGTCCCGCTCATCAACCCCGGCCCGACCTTCACGCTGAGCGCAGGCGGGGAAGCGACCGCCACGCCCGGCACCGTGCTCGGCGAAGAAGTGAGCGCCGAATACCACTGGCAGCGCTGCGAACCGAACGGCGAATCGTGCGTCGACATAGTCGGAGCCGAAGCAACCACCTACCACACCACGACTGCTGATCTCGGGCACACGCTGCGCTTCGCCCAGACCGCCAGGAACGCCGCCGGAAGTGCGACCGCGACCAGCACCCCGTACCTGGCGCTGCCCACGACCGTACTCGAAGCCGGCCCATCGGGTTCGGTGAGCTCGAGCTCGGCGTCGTTCAGGTTCAGCTCGCCCACGAGCGGGGCCACATTCGAATGTGAGCTCGACGGCGGCGCCTGGTCGGCCTGCACGTCGGAAGCCGAATATGCCGTGCTCGGCGAAGGGGCGCACAGCTTCAGCGTTCGCGCCGTGTACGGCGGCCTGAGCGACCCCACTCCGCCGGTGCGCGAATGGACCGTCGAAACGACACCTCCCGAGAGACCCACGATCAACCCCGGGCACGCCTCCCCTTCCCCCTCCCACCAGGAAACCTTCACGTTCGGTGAACTCGCCGCCGGAGGCACGCTGGAATGCGCGGTCGACGGCGGCGAATGGAGGCAATGCAGCCCAACGACCGAATTCACAGGTCTGACCACTGGCGAACACACGGTTCAGGCGCGCCAGCGCAACAAGGCCGGGGTGGGATCGGAAGTCGCGAGCTACAGCTGGACCATCAGCGAACCGGCGCCTCCACCGCCGGCGACCGGAGGAGGCGAATCGGAAACCACCCCGCCGAGCGCTCCGAAGACCGAATCCACCCCGCCGAGTGCTCCCAAGGCCGAAACCACCCAGCCGAGTGCTCCGACCGGCGGGGCACCGAGTCCGCACAAGAAGAGACCCGCTCGGCACAAGGCCCCGGGCAGGCACAGGCGAACATCCACGCGCCGCAGGCCGGCGCCGAGCCCTCAGAGGAACGCCTCCACCAGGCACCGGAGGTCATCCGGTCAGCCGAAGACCGGGCCGGCCACGCCGCCGCCGCCTCCATCCGGTGCCTCGAAGGGGACTCCCGGTCCGCACGGGAGGCAATCGGAAGGGCACCGGAGGACCTCGACTTCCCACCGGCAGACCTCCACGGGGCCAAGGAAGACCTCCAGCTCGCACCAGCCGACGTCCTCCACCGGATCGAACACGGCGCCGGCTTCGCAGCAGCCCACCACGGGGCACGGGAAGACACCCGGACGGCACAGGAGAACGCCCCCTCGCCGCGACAGCCCCTCCGGGCGGCACACGCGGACCTCCCCCCACAGGAGAACGTCCCATCCGGCCCACCACGGGACGACGCACCGTCACCACACGAAGACGTCCGCCGGCCACGGGCGGGCGCCCCGGCGCCCGTTGAAGCTGACGGCACAGGTACCAGCGAGGGTGGTGGCCAAGCACAACGTCTCGGTCAAGGTCAGGTGCGCGGTGAAGGGCGGGTCCGTGCGGACCTGCACTGTGCATGCCTACCATCGCGCCCATTCGCGCTGGGTGCTGATCGGCAGCGGCCACACCAGGGCCCCCCAGAGCGGCCGGCACACGGCGGTCGTGACCGTCACGCTCAATCGTCGCGGTCAGCACCTGCTGAAACACCGCCTGCGCGGAATCCCCGTGACCCTCCGGACCACGGGCACCGCCACCGCGCCGGCCAAGAAGCCACGCCCGAGGTCGCTGAGCGCAAAGCCGGTGCAGCGTCGCGTGGTCGCCGAAAACGTGGCCGTGCTGCCGATCGTATGGCCATTCGCCACGGCGCGCTCGCGGCTCGTGGGGCGGGCGAAGCGAATCGTGGACGGTGCAGCCTCCGAACTCCCGGGCGCACGCACAGTCACCTGCGTCGGCTACACCGACAACCGCGGAGGCCATGCATACAACCTCGCCCTCGGGCTGCGGCGGGCGTCGATCGTTTGCTCCGAACTGAAGAGGCTCGGCGTGCACGCACACTTCCGCCTCCTCTCCGAAGGAGCGGCCCATCCCCGAGCGACCAACAGCACAGCCGCCGGGCGCGAGCTCAACCGCCGCGTCGAACTCCGCGTGACCTTCTGAGCCGGCGAGCTCGCAGGGCCGGCGGGCAGCCCTGCGCGTCGCGGGTCACGCGCGTCCGGAAACCCGCTACAGCTACCCCCGACCCCGGGGCCGGGGGCTGCGACCTAGAGAACCTGAACGTTTGCCGCCGCCGGGCCCTTCGGACCCTGTTCGGGGTCAAAGCTCACCTTGGCGCCCTCGGCGAGCGACTTGAAGCCGCTTCCCTGGATCGCGCTGTGATGCACGAACAGGTCCGTGCCAGAGTCGTCCTGCGTGATGAATCCAAAGCCCTTCGTGTCGTTGAACCATTTGACGGTTCCAGTGGCCATCTATCTTCCCTCCATTGATGTGCACGACGAGACGCGAGGGTGCTTGTGAGCAACAACTGCAGAAACGCGGGCACCGCCTGGGCCGAGCGTACACTCGACCCCTTTTCGGGCAGTGTAGCGCCGCCCTACGCCAGGCCGTATGGGCGGAGTCTGGCCGCCACACCTCCGCGGCGGACTCTCCTCCGCCGGCTCGCCGTCAGGCGCGTCGGCGCGCCCACGACGGCGCTACCCGCGCCGTCCCGAAGGGGGCCGCGGGGGATTGCGCTTGCGCTCCTCCGGGGTCATCTGTCGGATCTTCAGCGAGCCGTTCCGGACCTGCTGCCGCATGGCCTCCAGCCGCTCGCGGCGCCGCTCCGCCGCACGCTCTGCTTGGGTGGACATATATCCAGGGTACCGTGCCGTGAGCCCCTGTCTGGCGCGCTTCTTGCACTCGGGCTCGCCGGCAGTCCCGTCACCGCGGGTGACCGGCGAATCGACGGCGCGTACGCCGCTTGCGCTCCGGCCGCGTCGAGCCGGTCTCCGGAGTACGCGTGTTCACCCCCACAGTGTGACACAACGCACACACCCGGGCTTCACTTCGGGTAGGTCCTGCTGTATTCTGTAAACAGTTGTGCACTGATTGATTGACCGTCTGACTCCGTGCCCGGCACTATCCCCGCCCACAATCTCGGTCGCCGCCTGCTCAGCTCGAGACTCCTGGAGGCGCTCGCCTATCCCCACGGCGTCGACCGCTATGTCGAGCTCGTCCGCCCGCTGCTGGTCCGGCGCGAGGTGCGCGCCGAGGTGACCGCCGTGCGACGCCAGACGCCCAAGAGCGTCACGCTCACACTGCGCACGAACGAGAACTGGCGCGGGATGAAGGCCGGGCAGTTCGTCGGTCTGACCGTGGAGATCGACGGCGTCCGCGAGACGCGGCCCTACTCGCCGGCATGCTCGGAGCACGCCGCCACGCGGGGACTCGAGCTGACCGTGTCAACCCACCCGGAGGGCAGGGTCTCGGGCTACCTGCGCACCCACGCACAGCCCGGGATGATCGTCGGCCTGACGCCGGCCGAAGGGGGATTCACGCTCCCAGAGGCGCGACCCGGACGGGTGCTGCTGATCAGCGGCGGCAGCGCCATCACCCCGGCGATGGCAATGCTGCGCACGCTCTGCGACGAGGGCTTCACGGGAGAGGTGGGCTTCCTCAACTACGCGCGTTCTCCGGAGCTGGCCCTCTACGGCACCGAGCTCGAGCGGCTAGCCGAGCGGGGAAAGCGCGTCCGCGTGGCGCGCGGTTTCACACGCGACCGCGGACCGGGGCTCGGCGGGCGCTTCCGTCGCGAGCACCTGCGCGCGGTGACCTCCGACCATCGCGGCGCGGCCACGTTCGTATGCGGGCCGCCGGCACTGCTCGACGCCGTGCGCGCGGTATGGGCGCAGGACGGGCTCGGGGAGCCGGCGGTCGAGACCTTCACGAAGCCCGCCGTCCAGTTCGACACCGAGGGCGCCGACGGCCTTGTCAGCTTCCTGGCAAGCGGGCGGCAGGCGGCCAACAGCGGCCTCCCGCTGCTCGAGCAGGCCGAGGACGCCGGGCTGGCACCTGAGCACGGATGCCGCATGGGGATCTGCAACACCTGCAGCACCCGAAAGTCAGCCGGCCGCGTGCGCAACATCCTCACGGGAGCCATCTCCGACACCAGCGAGGAGCAGATCCGGCTCTGTGTGTCGGTGCCAGTCGGCGACGTCGCAGTAGAGCTCTGAACCTCCGAGACCAAGGGTTAGCCATGTCCAACGCCACACCGCAACTCACTCCCGAGCAGCTCGAGGCCTTCGGCGACGAGCTCGACGCCATCCGCGCCCGCGTGGTGGCCGACCTCGGCGAGCGTGACGCCACGTACATCAACAGGGTCATCCGCACCCAGCGCGGGCTGGAGATCGCAGGTCGCGGCCTGCTGTTCGCCAGCTTCCTGCCGCCGGCCTGGATCGCCGGCACCGTGGCGCTCTCGCTGTCGAAGATCCTCGACAACATGGAGATCGGCCACAACGTCATGCACGGACAGTACGACTGGATGAGGGACCCGCGGATCAACTCCCACACGTTCGAGTGGGACACCGTGTGCCCGGCCGAGCAGTGGCGCCATTCGCACAACTACATGCATCACACCTACACCAATGTCGTCGGCAAGGACCGTGACATCGGCTACGCCGTGGTA
>Ga0335085_10008069_pt1 | contig 16151 bp, 15 predicted proteins | sample Lox_Sample_45_FD_206712 | JGI IMG/M metagenome (GOLD analysis project Ga0335085, IMG submission 206712) | Soil microbial communities from Loxahatchee National Wildlife Refuge, Florida, United States - Lox_Sample_4.5 | ecosystem: Environmental > Terrestrial > Soil > Wetlands | place: USA...
GTTGCCGGGAGCATTAAGCTCGGTAAACCCGCAACACACGAGTTACTCGCGGACGTGGTTTCCGGAGGTTGACTCCTCCACGACGTCCGCGTCCTCTGCGCCAAGATTAAATAGCGCTGCCTGCTCTGCAGCATGTTTGCGCAGTTCGGCCATCTCATCGACGCTGCCTGCAACAGCCTCCTCCTGTTTCCGTTGACTCCGGCGCTCTGCTTTGTCCCGTTGTCTCTGCTGCCGTGTGTGTTCTTTCTGGCGCTTTGTAAATGTTGATCGGCCTCTTGGCATACGTATCCCCTGGATTCTCTTTATTCGTCGCCGACAGGCATTTAACCGCCCGACCGGAGGCAATTTGTGCAATCGAAAAAACTACCAGCGCGGTTCGCGCGGTTGCCGTGGATGGCCGCGATAGTCGTCGCGCCCACGGCCGCCTCCACCGCCAAAACGCTGGCCTCCGCCCCGAGGACGTTCTGCCTTGGGTTTGGCCTCGTTGATGGTCAACGTGCGTCCGCCTAGATCGGTCCCATTAAGCGCAGCGATAGCCTTGTCGGCTTCACTGGCATTGCTCATTTCCACGAATCCGAACCCACGAGAGCGTCCAGTATCCCGGTCGGTTACGAGCGTTATCTTTTCCACAGCACCGTGCGCTTCGAAGAGGTTTCGCAACTCGGCTTCGGTTGTGCTGTGGGGCAGATTTCCAACGTAAAGGTTCTTCATCGCAATTCCTCTTTCAGTAGATCGTCTAGGCTGATCGTTGTCGCACTGGATTTCGCTGTCCGCCCTTCAGAATCTCGATGCGGAGGAGGCAGCGCCCGCAAGGCGTGCATGCGAGCAACGGACGCGGATCGGACTGCGGAGATTTGTCGTGAAGCTTCCAGAATGCCCCAGCGCTGAGTCGTCTCTCCCGGATCGGCAGCAGAAATGCCCTTGGCATTGCCGATGGCGGCCCGTTCGTCACTGCTCTCCATTGCCAATTCTTGACCTTCGTTGGGCGAATCCGTGAGATATTCTGGCCGGCCAACCAGGAAGGCCAACCGCTGTGGGGGCGTCGCGCCGCGGACGTCATCACAAAACCTGTCGCGTTGGCCGCTTCCCTTCTCCATATTGATCAACACCAGGTCGTACAGGGCAGGTCTCCACCATGCGCGGGCTTCCGCGACGTCAGCGGCGCTGTCGACGTCGATCCCGCATTTCCGCAAGGCCTCAGCACGCAAATCGCGCTTTGCGTGCGAAGTATCGATCAGCAGGACGCGTCTCTTTTTGACTGCATCGGGAATTGGCGCGGAGCCCGGCTGAGCTAGAAGCGGAGTATTCATGCCGACACCGGCCTTGACTGTGCGCGGACGGTGGTGTCTCCTGACTCGGGTTCCTTTGCTGCGCGCTCCAGCAGTTCGTGGGTACGCTTCCGTCGAGCAATCTTCTGTTTTCGCTCCCGGTTAAATCTGGACTTGTCTCCGTTCCGTGCGGACATCGTGAACTCCTGATATGAAGAGGGTTAGCCAGCTTTTGGGTCTGCACGATCGACGGTCGATTGCGCGGACTCGCTTAAAAGGCAAGTGAAATGCCGCGGACAGAAACGATAAATGTACGGATTACGCCTCTCGATCTCTCAATCGCGAAGGGCGCAAGGTTCTTAGGCGTGTCTTCGAGGTTAAGTACTGACAGTATATCGCGTTTCGGATCGCAATCGCGTGAGCGGCGTCCGGAGCGCAACGGATTTCAGAGCCCGATTTGGTCTTGATGCTTGCCAGGTGAGCGTCTGGAGCGTAGGGTTATGAGTGCGTTTGACCGAATCGGTCGTGAGCAGCTCTAGCCCAACAAGCCAGTAACCTGCCTTCAGTACCTCCGAATCTTTCCAGCGTAAATCAATTAGAAGGAACACGAGCATCAATATGGCAGAACAAGGAACAGTGAAGTGGTTCAACGACGCCAAAGGCTACGGCTTCATCAGCCGCCAGAGCGGCGAAGATGTTTTTGTGCATTTCTCGGCAATCCAGGCGGGCGGGTTCAAGAGTCTTCAGGAAGGGCAAACCGTGCAGTTCGACGTTACGAAGGGCCCCAAGGGCTGGCAAGCTGAGAATGTACGACCTCTCTGAGTGCGCGATTTCCTGCCGAAAGGCGATCAGCGTCGAGATCGCCTTTTGAAATTCAGCGTTCGTTCCTGATTGCGAGACTTCGGGAAGATCAGGAAGAGAATGAACTCGTGACTAACGTCTTTGTTGGGAACCTGGATATTACGGTGACGGAGCAGCAACTGCGAGATTTTTTTGTACCTCACGGGACCGTCGAAACCATCACGATCGTCAAGGACAGGGATACGGGCGAACCCCGCGGCATCGCCTTCGTGGAGATGATGCAAGCGACGGACGCGCAGGGCGCTATTTCTGCATTGGATGGAACCATGCTTAACGGCCGTCCGATCAGCGTGAACGAAGCGCGCCCGAAGCTTCATGGAGATGCAGTGCGCGATTCGGGGCGCAGAGATCATCGGCGACACAGGATGTGAATTGCGAACTCGTAAACTACTCCTCGTTTGTTTCTTGGCACGCTACGAAATAGGCTCTTTCTGACACGCGACGATCTCACGTCTTGCTACGCCATCATCCGGCATAACATTCGAACCTACCGCTCCGCCGGAGTGCTTGCCGTCGTCAGAGGCCGGCACAGCGCAGAGTCAGAATTGAAGAAGTTTGAGGATTCTCAAGACTCCTCAGATCGACATGAGGGCTGGCGCTACTTCATCGATAGGACGGACCTTAAAGCTGGAACAGACCCGGCTGAAGCTAACCGGCATCGCCAAGCCGAACTGGAAGCGCGAGAATCGAAGGCTCTGCGGGAGACAAAGACTCCGACCTTGCTCGGGCGCGATACTAAGAGATGAGCTCGCTGAGACGGGAGGCGCTTTCCTCGCCAAGGGGTGTTTCCAGCGCAATTGGCACACGCATGATCGTGCGCACCTCGGGGTGACGCCCGAATACAGCTTCTTTCGTTGCGATATTCGACCTGAATTGTGTTCATAGGGTCGGCGCATCCCGCGCTTCTTCGAGTTGGCACGCCCAGTTTCGGCAGCAGCCACTGAGTCAAAATCAGATAGCCAACAAGCACAAGAATGAACCAAAGCCAATCCGGCATATCCGCCCTATCCTTTCACTCCCAGCCTCCGCAGGATCGTCATCATCGGACACCAGTTCGTGAACGCCGACTGAAACAAGTTAAGACCGACGAAGGCTGTGAAGAAAAACCAGTACGGGTGGACCCAATATCCGAGTGCCACAGATAAAAGGATGAACAGTCCGGCAATCAGGCGAAGCATGCGTTCTACGGTCATCGAGAGTTTCTCCTTGGGATTCAGTTTTTTGCGGGTCCGGGAACCTCGCATTGCGGTGTGGCACACTCGGCGATGTTCTCCGGTGAATGCGCGTGTGTCGTAGAAGGCGGACGCCCTCCTTTTTCTGACATGTAGTACAGAACCGGCACTGCCATGCGCGATAGAACGGTCGAAGCCACTTCTCCAGCCATCAAGGACAGTGCAAGGCCTTGGAAAATTGGGTCGAAGAGGATCACACTCGCGCCAACGACAACAGCCGCCGCAGTCAGCAGCATTGGACGGAATCGCACTGCCCCGGCATCAACCACCGCTTCTTCCAGCGACATCCCCTGCGAACGCCGGAGTTCGATGAAGTCCACGAGGATAATCGAGTTTCGAACGATGATGCCCGCTCCTGCGATAAACCCGATCATCGAAGTTGCCGTGAAAAATGCGCCCATCAGCGTGTGCGCCGGCAAAATCCCGACCAACGTCAATGGAATCGGCGCCATGATGATCAGCGGCGTCTTGAAACTCTTGAACCATCCGACGACCAGGACGTAAATCAGGACAAGCACGGCGGCGAAGGCAAGACCGAGATCGCGAAAAACCTCGACAGTAATGTGCCATTCGCCATCCCACTTCATCGAGTAGCGGTCTGTGCCCTCAGGCATCGCTGTTCCTTTGTCTTGTTTGAGCGCATAGCCGTCCGGTAATTTGATCTTGGCGATTGCGTCGCTCATCTTGCTGATCGCGTATACCGGGCTCTCTTCCTCTCCGGCTACGTCACCCGTGACATAGACAACAGGCTGGAGATTCTTTCGATAGACGCTTGTATCGATCGTGGTCTGGTTCAGATCAGTCAGTTCCTGCAATGCGATCTGGCCTCCCGAAGCCGTGGGCAGCTTCAGGCTTGCGAGGTCCTGTATGCCCGACCGATCCGGCCGCGAGAGCCGCACTCGAATGGGAACGTCTTCTCGCGATTGCGGATCGTGCAGCAGACCCGCGTCGGTTCCGCTTAGACCGAGTTGGAGCGTGCGAGTGACATCGGCCGCCGAGACTCCGTGAAGAGAAGCTTTGTCAAGATCGACCCTTAAGTCGTATTTCGTCTGCGGATCTTCCACATACCAGTCCACGTCCACGACACCCGGAGCCTGCAGGAAAATCTGCTTGATCTGAGAAGCGATCTGGATCTGGCCCTTGTAGTCAGGCCCGTACACTTCCACGACCAGCGTTTCGAGCACCGGAGGCCCGGGCGGCACCTCGGCGACCTTGATGCGAGCTCCGAACGGCGCTGCGAGCTTCACGAGTTCCGGCCGCAAACGGCGCGCAATTTCGTGGCTCTGCGCTTTGCGGTCGTGTCGCGAAAGCAGGTTGACCTGAATATCAGCCTGATTAGGCTGGCGTCGCAAGAAATAGTGGCGAACCAGCCCATTGAAGTTGTAGGGTCCGGACGTGCCTGAATAGATCTGGTAGTTGGTGACCTCTGGCTGCTGTGCAAGATACGTACCGAGCGTCTGTGCGACGCGAGTCGTTTGTTCGAGCGGCGTTCCATCAGGCATATCGATGATGACCTGAAACTCGCTCTTGTTGTCGAAGGGCAGCATCTTGACGCGTACCCACTTTAAGGGAACAAAGGCGATTGCCGAGAGCAAGAGCGCAACCACCACGCCCAGGAACATCCATCGACGGCGCGGGTCGAGAATGAGCGGGCTCATGACTTTGCGATAGAGACGTGTCGTCCAACCCTCCGCCTCGTGATGCGCCTGCCCGTTTTGGCCGGCGTAGTGCCGCAAGAGTCGCAAAGCCGTCCACGGCGAGACAACAAACGCAACGATCAGCGAGAAGACCATTGCCGCGGAGGCGCCGACGGGGATCGGACGCATGTACGGCCCCATCAACCCGCGGACAAATGCCATTGGGAGAATCGCAGCAATCACCGCAAACGTAGCTAGAATTGTCGGATTGCCGACCTCATCTATCGCCTCGACTGCGACTTCTACAAGAGACCTTCCACGGCTTCCTGGCAGCCGGAAATGTCGCACGATGTTTTCAACTACCACAATCGCGTCGTCAACCAGAATGCCAATGGAAAAGATCAACGCGAATAGCGTGACGCGATTCAGCGTGTAGCCGAACAGATAGAAGATGGCCAAAGTGAGGGCCAGGGTGACTGGGACTGCGAGTAGCACAACGCCGGACTCGCGCCATCCCAGAGCCAAAGCGATCAAGAGAGTCACAGACAATGTCGCGATCAGCAGGTGCTTGAGAAGTTCGTCGGACTTATCCTTGGCCGTCTCGCCATAGTTGCGCGTCACGGTGACATTCAGGTCTTGGGGGAGCATGTAACCGCGCAGCGCGTTCACTTTTTCCAGGACGCGTTCGGCGATGATGCTGGCATTTGTGCCTTTACGTTTGGCTAGAGTGATGGTGACGGCGGAATACTGTGAATTTGAGCCCTGCCCGCTCGTACCCTTGGCATTGGCATAGAGCACGTAGCTCTCGGGCTCGGCAGGCCCGTCTTCTATTTTCTCCGCCACGTCGCGGAGGTAAACGGGGCGCCCGGCATGAACCCCAACCACGACTTGTTTCAGGTCGTCGGCGCGCGTGAAGAACAAGCCAGCTTCGACCTGAAACTCACGATTGTCGCGGGCGAAACTGCCGGCTTGTCCTCGCTGGTTCGAGGCATTCAGTTGGTTCACAACCGCGCCGGGAGTCAAACCGTAGGAAGACAGACGCTGGGTGTCGAGCACCACGCGGACCTGCCGCGGCTGCCCGCCAATAATCGCGGTCTCAGAGACGTCATCGAGGCTTTTGAGGGAGTTTTCGAGTTCCCCGGCCACCCGGCGCAAGCGATAGGAGTCATACTCCTTGCCCCAAAGCGTTAGCGCCATGATTGGTACGTTGTCGATCGAGCGAACTTTGATCACCGGCTGAGAAACTCCCGCTGGAATGCGATCGAAGTTCGAATAGAGCTTGTTGTAGGTCCGGATGATTGCGTCTTCTTCTCGGGTGCCCACATAAAAGCGCACGATCACCATGCTCATGCCCGGATGGCTGATCGAGTAGATGTATTCGACCCCGGGAACCTCACGCAGCAGTTTCTCCACCGGCAAGCTGACGCGTTGGGCTACTTCTTGCGAAGATGCTCCGGGCATTTGCACGAACACGTCGAGCATGGGAACGATGATTTGCGGCTCTTCCTCGCGAGGGGTTTCGAGAATCGCAAAAGCGCCAAGTAATAGCGCCGCAACGATCACCAGGGGAGTTAGTTTCGAATCGATGAAAGCGTGTGCCACCTTCCCTGCGAGCTGCAGGACAGGATTCTGTGTGGCTCCCATTTGCGAGTTGTTATTGGTGACAGTCATCTTTACTCTCTCGTCGCCCTCGAACCTTCAGCGCGACTCGATCTTCTTGCTGCTCAGCTCCCTTCCGTTCGGGTCCGCAACCAGAGTCTCTCCTGGCTCCAGTCCCGCAAGAACCTCCACCTTCTCAGCGACAGGCTTGCCCAGCGTGATGTATCGCAATCCCGCGACCCGATTCGCGTCGAGAACGTAGATTCCCAGCAACTGGCCACGCTCCACCACGGCACTGCGTGGGATGAGCAGTGCCGAGCGCTCTCCCCGCGGAAAGTGCGCCCGCCCAAAGAGTCCGGAACGAAGCGCCGGATCGGACGGGAGTTCGACTTTGACGAGGAAGCTGCGACTGCCAGGATCGGCGGCGGGTACGATTTCGACTACCTTCCCCGCGAGTTCGAGGTCTCCGAGAGCATCAATCTGAACGGGGACTTGCTGCCTCAGTCGCACATGGCGCAGGTCGGACTCATTCACCGTCGCTTCTAGACGGTAATGGCACAAAGCCTCAACCGTGAAGATCGGCATGCCGGGACTGGCGAGCGTACCCACGTCAGCCTTCCTCTCGGTAACCAAGCCATCGAAAGGAGCGACGATGTGTGTGTAGCCGAGAGCCGTGCGGGCTTGTTGAAGCGTAGCCTTCGCCTGGGCCTGGCCAGCACGAGCCATCTCGCGGCGCGCCTGTGCAGCCTGATAGCGCGCCTTGATCTCGTCGAACTCCTGCGGGCTCACGGATTTCTTGTCATAGAGAGTCTGATAGCGCTTAATTGTGGCTTCGGCTAGCGTGAAATCGGAATCGGAGGCCGCGACCTCCTGCTGCGATGCCAAGTCCGCCGCTGTTGCTCGGTCAAGAGCAGCCCGCGGCTGAGCCTCATCGAGGAGCGCCAGGACTTGTCCCCGTTGAACCCGGTCCCCTTCATGTGCGCGTATCTGTACGACATTACCCATCATCTGTGCCGCAAGAACGCTTGTCTCTGCTGCCCGCAATGTTCCGACTGCTTCGACCAAGTCAGGAATTGTTACAGACTGCGCCGAAATCAAGGTGACATTGCTGACGGTCTCGGGCGCCGCTGACGCGGATGGACGTTCGCTCGAACAGCCGACGAGCACGACGGCCAGGGCCGACAACGCCGTGATAATCGATAGAACTTTCATTGCTGCTGTTGTCTGAGTCGAGTTCATGGTGCAACCACCGGTGATTGAAGATTCAAGGTTCCACACGCCAAGTCGAGATTCGCGGAGCTGATCTGAAGTTGATATACAGCCTGCCAATAGTCCGTCTGGCTGCGGCGCGCGGCTTCTTCCGCGTTCAGCAGGTCGGTGATCGTCAGCAGGCCACCGTCGTAGCGATCCTGGATGATTCGCAGGCTCTCCTGGGCTTCGGAGATCGCCGAACTCGCGACTTCGACCTGCTGGCGGTTCGAGTCCTGATCGTAGTAGGCTTGCCGGACCTCCAGGCGGACGGCGCTTTGAGCGGCCTGTTTCAACGCAGCAATCTTTTCGGCGACGGCACGCTCGCGTGACAAGGCGGCCCGCTTGGCTCCTCCCTGGAAAAGATCGATCTGCAGTTCGATCCCGCCCAGCCAGTTGTTTCCGCCGCCGCCGGCGAGAAACGTTGGGTTGTCCACTTCCCAGCCGGCGAACGCATTCAAGCGCGGGCCAAACGATGACTTCGCGATCGCGACGCTGAGTGCCTGTGCGGACTGTTGAGCTTCAATTCGCTTCAAATCGGGCCGGCTGGCGAGCGCCTTTTGCTCCAGTTCAGAAACAGCCATGGCCATCGGAGTTGTTGTCGCAAGGGGATCGGCTAGCCGATACTGCGCGTCTGTTGCCACGCCCATTGCCGTATTGAGCTGTGCCCGGGCGACCTCTAGGTTGTTCTTTGCCCGAATGATTTCTTGGTCGCGGCTTGTCAGGCGGACCTTCGCGCTGAGCACATCAGACTCGACCACCACACCCGCGTCATAACGAACCTGGCTGCGGTCCATGATCGCTTTCGCCGTTTTCCCGGCTAGGGCGGCCACCTCAACCTGCTTGGCTGCGAGTAGCACTCCGTAGTACGACTGGACCACGCGAAGCACAAGTTCCTGCTCGGTGCGTTCGAGTTCATGATTTGCAGCGGCATTCATTGCTTTTGCGCGATTGATTCCACGCCAGGAAGCGAAGGAATCGAACAGGGTCCACGTTCCGCCAAACCGCGTTGTGAAATTGCCGAAAGGCAGAGGAGTATTCAATTTGTTCAAGGCGAAATCGTCGGTTGTGAACCGCTGTTGTCGGAGTTTGCTGCCGAATACATACACCGGGTCGTTACCCCGGGTCGCTACTTCAGAAAAGGACACACGCGGCATCAGGAGCGATTGCGCTTCGCGCACTCCAGCCGAGGCCGCTTTCGTATCCGCAAGCGCTGCTTTGCGGAGAGGATTCTTTTCAAGTGCGATATGTGCGGCATCTTGCAAGGTCAGGGGAGCAGGGGAACTTTGTGCCACTGCTGCCGCACTAAGAATCGTCCCGACAGCCAAGAAGAGAGCGAAATGGCGGGTGAGGCTCAACGATTCACTCCTGTTGTCTCAATTGCGTGGAGCCAGGAGGCGGTATCCTCGATGATTTCGTGGGTCGTATGGAATGTAGCCGTCTTTTGCACCATTGCACCCACAGAGCAGTACTTTTCTTCTGACAGGCGAATGGCTTCCACTAGGGCTGGTTCGTCGATTCCGATACCGGTCACGACATGATGAATTCGTACCGTGGTGAAGACTTGGGGAGGGCGCTCTGCTTGGTCCGCTTCGACTCGAACGTGGTAACCAGTCACTTTCTGGTGATATTTTTGGCGCAGAACGGTGATTACGTCGAATGCAGTGCATCCGGCAAGCGCGACCGCCACGAGTTCGATTGGTTTCGGACCGGTGCCTCCGGCACTGTCATCGATCAGAAGATCGTGGCCACTGCCGCTGCTCGCCACAAATTGGCGCTGCTGCTTAAGTGGTTGAGTTAGTTCGACTTTTGCGCTAATCATGCCTGCCTCCAGAATGCCGGTTCGTCAGAAGTCGCGGAATAAATGCAGGGACGCCGGATTTGTTACAGAGAAAGTCTCAAGCTGGGCGCAACTGTCGCGTTGCAGATGGCTGTCAGACCCTCGATAATGCGAATAGGCTCAAATGAAAGGAAACCCTGTGAATCGCAGGCGCGTACTGTCTTTAGGATTGGCTTGTCCGGTGTTGCTCTCTCTTGCTTTTGCGCAGGCAGATTTCATTCCTGTCTCCCGTTTGATCAACGCTGACGAACTCGCAAAGGTTCTTCAATCTCCGAAAGGCAAGAAGCCCTTGCTGATTCAGGTCGGATCGCACGTGCTTTATTCACAAGCACACATTCCGGGCTCGGAGTACATCGGCCCCGCTGCACGCGAAAGCGGGTTGGAGCAGCTTAGGAAGCGGGTGGCCCCGCTGCCGCGAAACCAGGCCATCATTCTCTATTGTGGCTGCTGTCCCTGGAACCACTGCCCCAACGTCAAGCCGGCGGACGATGCGCTTCACGCGATGGGCTTCACTAATGTGAAAGTCCTCTACATTCCTAACAACTTCGGCTCGGATTGGGCAGACAAAGGCTATCCCATCGCGAAGGGCGATTAGTTTGATTCTTCTGTGAAACGACCGAAGATCTTCATCGGCCTCGTGGCCGTCTCAGTCGCGATTGGTTTGTACCTCTTCGAGCAGCGGCAGGCCTCCACCCACCAAAGTTCTGCATCGGCGGAACGAATGCTCGCCCCGGACTTCACGCTGCCCGACTTGACTGGGCAACCGCTCACACTATCCTCTTACCGAGGGAAAGTGGTCCTTCTGGATTTTTGGGCGACCTGGTGTGCCCCGTGTCTCGACGAGATCCCTCGTTTTGTGGAGTTGCAGGACAAGTACCGCGACCGGGGCTTGGAGATTATCGGAGTCTCCATGGATGACGGACCGGAAGCAGCGCAGGACTTCTACAAGCGGTTCAAAATGAACTACCCGGTCGTTATGGGCAATGCGAGGATCGGCGAGTTGTACGGTGGAGTCCTCGGTCTACCCATCGGTTTTGTGATTGACCAAGATGGCCGAGTTCACACCAAGCACATTGGCGCAACGGACGTAACCGTATTTGAAGGTGAAATCGTCCGTCTGCTGCGTAGCGGGGCCCGGTAAAGACGATAGCTTCAACGAGCCAGACTACCGACTGAAGTTCTTTGCCGCCAGGGATTCGTAGTCGCGCATCAGCTTTCCCCGCAGCTCATCTGCTTTTTTTCGGTCTGGTCCCTCTAGAGGCATGTTTCTGCAGTGTTCAACGGTGGTTTTGAGACTTGCCAGAAAAGCCTTGCATGGAGCGCAGCCGTCCAGGTGTTTCTCCAGTTCGTCGCATAAGGAATCGTCAAGCTTCTCGTCGAGGTACTCCGAAAGTTCGGCGAACATCGCCTTACAGCGCGCGGGCCGTTGTTGCTCCGCGACGACGGCCTGGCGTCTACCTGCTCGGCTTGGACCCGATCCTGCCCACTTCATCACTTCCTTTCGGACAAACAAGCGCGCTCGATGCAATCGAACTCGGACCGTTCCTGGGCGAAGTCCGGTGATTTCCCCAACCTCCTCGTCCGTTAGACCTTCCATGTCGCGAAGCACGAGGACAATCCGGTACTGCGGCGGTATTCTCTGGATGGCCGACCGCAAACGCCCGGCCTCTTCACTTCGAATGGCAAATGCCTCGGGGTTGACGCCGCGCCCATCGAGTTTCTCCAGTTCCAACCGATCTGGCATCAACTGCTCCAATGAGAGCTCTTCCTTCGGCGCGAACTTACTTCGTCGTCGGCTCATCAGGCATCGATTCTTGGCTACCTTGTAGAGCCACACCACGAGTGCACGCGGGCTCTCGAACTTAGGCAAAAACGGGAGAGACTTGGCCAGGACCTCCTGCATCGTGTCCTCAGCGTCTTCTCGCTGGCCGCAGACGCGCATGCTGAACGAGAAAACGGTGTTTTGCAGAAGGATCAGAGCTTCTTCGAATGCCGAATCATCGCCACTGCGCAAAAGAGCAATGGCCTGTTCGATGTCTGCCCGCACGGCTAACTGTACCACTTTCGCTAATCGGACTCTCTGGCCATAAGGCGCCTCCCGGAGCGGCCACAAGAGTGTCCGTTCTCAAGGTCATCTATTCCCGTTCCCACGTCGGATCAGAGTCCAGTCGTCTGATACTGCAGAACTGAAAGTGCGAGACGATACTCATAGCCGGCCTGCGCTTGAGTGATTTCAGCTTGCGTTTGTTGCAGTTGGGCTTGGCTGAGTTCCACGATGGATCCCAGCCCCAGTTTGTAGCGCGTTTGCGCGAGGTCGAGAGCGAGATTCGCCTGCTTCGAAAGCTGACTGGTGACGTCCAGGCGATCATACGCCGTAATGACACTGAGCCAACTTGTGCGGACATTCTTCGCAATCGTGTTACGCAAGTCCACGAGATGCTCTCGTGCGGCTTGCGCTCTGAGATCTGCTTCTCTGGTGCGCGTGGAGAACAGGAAACCGTTGAAAACTGGAATCTGCATATTGACACCTACCGCGCCGTACCAACTCGTAAGCCGGTCGTCGCGAATTGGTGCGCCTCCTACCGCCCCCAAAGCGCTGATCGTGGGAAGAGATGCATCCCGTTCGGCGCTCTTGGACTTCTCCGCAGACTCATATTGGAAGTTTGCCGCCTGCAGTTCCGGCCGGGAGTCCACAGCTTGCTTTATCAACTCGTCGAGGTTTCCAGGAGGTGTTGGGACCGGACCGGGCTCATCGACTACATCAAATTCCTGCGCTGTGACATAACCCAATAAAGCGGCGAGACTCGCCTGCGCGGCCTTTTCGTTGTTCTGCGCATCGAGCAAAAGCAATTTTGCTTGAGCGAGGTTGACTTGGGCAAAGCTAAGGTCGAGATCAGACTTCAGAGCGCTCTTCGCCAGCGCTTGGACCTGATCTACCACCACCTGCCGATTCGACACCGTTTCATTTGCCACGCGCAAGACTGCCTGCGCCTGAAGCACGTTGTAAAAAGCCTGATCGACCCCGAGCAAAATCTGTTCCCGCGTGGCCAAGGCGTTCTGATCTGAGGCTTTGGCAGCAAACTGAGAGCTCGCGACCAGGTTCCGTGTACGGCCGAAATCTGTAATCAGCTGGCCGACCGTCACCCCGCCGGCGGCACGCGCAAAGATGATCGGGTTGTTAAGCCCGCCAGCCGAAATGCGGCTGTCGTCGTGAGAGTCCACCGCCGTGAGATTCGCCGTCGCAGTCGGCCAGTAGATCGAGCGCTGTTCGCGGACGACTTGCTTGGACGCCATGGCTTCCAGTCGGGCACTTGTGATTTGCGGATTATTTTTGAGGGCGAGCGCTTCCGCTTCCTTCAGAGTCAGGCGGATTCGGGGCCTGGTAGTGGAGTTACTCAGTGAAGGTGTGGCGGCCTGTCCTTGATTGTCTATCGTTTGCCCTGATGACCCGGCTGCTGGGATGGTGGGTGCATCGGGCAAGCTCGCAGAAATCATCGCCGACTGTGCCAGGCTGTGGATCGTAAGCGCGACGATGAGTAATGAAAGCCGGAACCCCAGGATCATGCGGCGGCCTCGGGTATCCCGGCTTCTTCCTTGCGATGGATCCACAGATAAGCCGCCGGTACGAGGTAAACCGTAACCACGACTGAAACCAGAAGCCCGCCGATGATTGCGCGAGCCAACGGAGCATACGCCTCTGCACCGGTGCCCAACTTCAGTGCCATTGGGATCAGACCAAGCAAGGTCGCCAATGAGGTCATCAGAATTGGACGAAGCCGCAATCGCGATGCAACGGTTATCGCCTCACGTAAAGACGTGCCACGATGTCGTAGCTGCCGCGCGAATTCCACGATCAAAATGCTGTTCGATGTGACAATGCCAACCATCATTACGATTCCCATCAGCGACATGATGTTCAATGTAGTACCGGTAGCGAGCAGGAAGAGGAGCACGCCCGCAAGCCCCGGAGGAATTGCCAAGAGAATGATGAACGGATCAATAAAGGAGGCGAACTGAGCCACAAGAATCAGGTAGACGAGAACCACCGAGAGAATCAGGCCAAAACCGAAGCTTTTGAACGATGAGCGCATGCCCTGCACAGAACCGCGAAGGTCGACGTGAACTCCGGCTGGTAGATTCGTTTTCTTGATCAATCCATCGATGGCCGTCGTCAGGTCGCCCAGATCTTCTTTCGAAGGCGAAACGTAGACATCAATGACGCGGCGTAATTGGTAGTGATCGACTTCAGTCGGAGATTCAACTGCCTTGATGTCGGCAACGCTATCGAGTTGCGTCGGACGCTGGCCATTGGCAGCGCGAATTGGAATCTGCTTCAAATCATTGAGATTGTGTACTTCATCTTCCGGATACTGCACCGTCAAAAGATAATCGTTGCCGGATCTCGGATCGACCCAGTAGCTCGGCGCTATCATCTGATTCGAAGTAAGGGCTGTGATGACGTTGTCGACGACTTCTTTTTGGTTCAGACCAACCAGGCTGGCGCGTTCGCGATCGATATTAATACGAAGGGCGGGGTAGTCGATGTCTTGGGGAATCAGGACATCGTTCACTCCCTTCAGCCGGCGAATTTGGTTTCCGAGATGTGCAGCCACTTCGTACGTCTTGTCGAGATTCATGCCACTCACCTGCACGTCAATCGGAGCGGGCAGTCCGAGATTCAGGACAGAATCTACGAGGCCACCGGATTGAAAGTATGTGCTCAGCTGCGGCTGGTTGCTCTTCATTGCAGCACGTACAAGGTTCATGTATTCGTAGCTGCCTACTTTGTGACCTTCCTTCAAGCTGACCTGGACGAAGGCCGTATGCTGGCCCGAGTTGGGCGTGTAGATCGACGAGAACCCGGGCGTGACGCCGATATTTGAAACGATCATTCCCAGTTCATTCGCTGGCACTGTATTGCGGATGATGGTTTCCACTTGCCTGACGTAGTTTTCGGTGAGTTCCAACCGCGAACCTGACGGAGCCTTCAAGTTGATCACGAACTGGCCAGGATCGGTTTGAGGGAAATACGCAGTGCCCACGAGGGGGTAAAGCGAAATGCATAGAAGAGATACGCCAGCCAATCCGATGACGGTTGCCGCTGGCCTAACCAGAGCACGGCCTAGTGTGTGGTCGTAACAGCGCAGCAGTTTGTCGAAGTAACAGTCAAAGATCTTTTCCCAGCGTCCGAACCCGGCATCGTCGACTTTGTGTTCTTCTACGAGGTGATCGCCCCTGATCAGCTTCGCGCAGAACAGCGGCACGACCGTCATCGCCACGAGGTACGAAGCCGCGAGTGACAAAACCACGGCCAAGGCGAGCGCCGTGAAAAGGAACCGACTGACCCCGCTGAGGAAGATCACAGGGAAGAAGACAATCGCGGTGGCCAACGTGGCGGCCAATACCGCCAGAGATACTTCGTTGCCGCCTTTTTCTGCCGCCACCGCGGGCGATTCACCCGTTTCCAAATGGCGAAAGATGTTTTCCAGCACTACTACCGAGTTGTCGATGAGCCGTGAGAAGGCCAGCGCCAGTCCCCCGAGGACCATCGTGTTCACGGTGCCTCCACCGGCACTGATGGCCAGGAAGGCTGCCAATGCGGACAAGGGAATCGACAAGAAGACCGCTATCGTCGCACGCATGCTACCGAGGAAGAGCAAGATCATTACCCCGGTCAGGACCAGCCCAATCCCTCCTTCATGCAGTAAGTTCTCGATCGCGTTTTTTACAAAGATCGATTGATCGAAGACCACTTTGGCGATGAGTTGTTTGGGTACATCAGTCAGGTCTGCCACCGCCCTCTTGATGCCATTCACGACGGCGATGGTGTTGGTATCGCCTCCTTGTTTCAAGATGGGCAGGTATACCGAGTTCTGACCGTCCACGCGGACAACATTCGTCTGAATCTCGTGCGCATCCTCTGCTTTGCCTACGTCCTCAACCAGAACTGACGCGCCGTTCACGGTCTTCAAAGGCAGGTGGTTGATTTCGGCTGTCGTAGGTAGTTGGCTGTTGGTGTAGAGGTTGTAATCGATGGGCCCAATGCGTACGTCGCCGGCCGGCAAAATCAGATTGCTGTCATTCACCGTGCGGACTACGTCCATCACGCTCAACTGATGAGCCTCCAGTTTGAGCGGATCGACGTACACCATGATCTGGCGGTAGCGGCCGCCAAAGGGCTGAGGGACCGAGGCTCCCGGGACGTTCGCAACTTGATTGCGTACGTCATATTGGCCGAGGTCACGAAGGCGGGTCTCATTCAATCCTTCACCCTTCAGCGTGATCAAACAGACTGGCAAGCTGGAGGCGTCGAACTTGAGGACGACTGGCGGCAGCGTCCCCGGCGGAAGCTTGCGCAAGTCGGCCATGGCGAGGTTGGAGATTTCACTCAGATCCGCATCCGCGTCCGTGCCAGCCTGAAAATAGATCTTGATTAGACTCACGCCAGGTAACGAGCGCGATTCAA
>Ga0335085_10008070_pt1 | contig 16149 bp, 11 predicted proteins | sample Lox_Sample_45_FD_206712 | JGI IMG/M metagenome (GOLD analysis project Ga0335085, IMG submission 206712) | Soil microbial communities from Loxahatchee National Wildlife Refuge, Florida, United States - Lox_Sample_4.5 | ecosystem: Environmental > Terrestrial > Soil > Wetlands | place: USA...
CGCCCATGGTGTGGGCGAAGGTCAGAGCTACGCCGGTGAGCAGGCCGGGCACCGAGAGCGGAACAATCACGCGAAAGAAAGTCCGCAGCCTGGAGGCGCCGAGCGTCGCCGAGGCCGCAAGCAAACGCCGATCGACCGCCGCGAAGGACGCCGCGAACGGCTGCACCGCAAAGGGCAGGCTGTACAGCACGGACCCGATCACCAGCGCCTCGAAGGTAAACGCCAGCGTGTGGCCGGTCATCGCCTGCCACCAGCGTCCCAGCGGACTGCGCGAGCCGAGCGCCACCAGCACATAAAATCCCAGCACCGTGGGCGGCAGAATGATCGGCAGCGCCACGACGGCTTCGACCAGAAACTTCCAGCGGCGGCGCGAGAATGCCACCCAGTACGCAATGGGCAATCCCAGCACTAACAGAATCAGCGCCACCAACGTCGCCAATCGGATGGTCAGCCAGAATGCCTGCCAGTTCATGCGATGCTGGGCCTCTTCGCCGGCGGAAACTTTGCTGCGGCCGGCGTGTTCTCTCTATTGATTGATGGCGGATGTGGAGAACGTAAACTTATGTAAAGGTTGCGCGAACGCCGCATCCGGAAGGCAATATAGAACATCGGGTAAAGCAGGGCCAGTATAGAGAATTCAGGGGGAACAGGGTGAACTTGCTGAGACGCCATTGGTTGATCACCGGCCTGGCGCTGGCCGCCATCATCGGTTTTGCCGCCTTCAGCTTCAAGGGCGGGGATGAGCCGCAATATTTCACCGCCAAAGCGGATCGCGGCAATATTCACGACGATGTGGAAGCCACGGGTACGATCAACGCGGTTACCACGGTGCAGGTGGGGTCGCAGGTTTCAGGCACGATTTCCAAACTCTATGTGGACTTTAATTCGCGGGTGAAAAAGGGCGAGGTGATCGCCAAGATCGATCCCGCGCTGTTTGAAGGCCAGTTGCTGCAAGCCAAGGCGGACCTGGCGAACGCCAGAGCCAACGTGGTGTCGGCGCAGGCCAATCTGGAAAAGGCCAAAGCCGCCGCCGTCCAGACCAGCGCGGATTATGTTCGCAACCAGGGACTGGCCAAAGAAGGCGTGGTCAGCCAACAGGAGCTCGATCTGGCGAGAGCCAGCGCCGATACGAACCAGGCAGCTGTTTCCGCGGCGGCGGCAGCCGTCACCCAGGCGACGGCGCAGGTGCAGCAAAAGGCCGCCGCGGTCAATTACGCACAGACAAATCTTGATTACACCGTCATTCACGCCCCCATCGACGGCACCGTCATCGCTCGCAGTGTGGATGTGGGCCAGACAGTCGCGGCCTCGCTGCAAGCCCCGACGCTTTTCACCATTGCGCAAGATCTCACCAAGATGCAGGTGTACGTTTCCACCGACGAATCCGATGTCGGCATGATTCATACCGGACAGCCCGCGACTTTCAAAGTGGACGCTTATCCGAACGACACGTTTACCGGACGGATTTCGCAGGTGCGCCTGAATGCCACTACCGTGCAGAACGTGGTGACGTACAACACGATCATCGATTTCGACAATCCCAACATGAAGCTGTTTCCCGGGATGACGGCGTACGTCACCATTCCGGTGGCCACCGCGACCGATGTGTTGCGGGTACCCAACAGTGCGCTGCGCTACAAACCGGATATGACCGCGGATGAGATTCGCGCCCTGTACAAGAAGTATGGCCTGATTTCGGGCGAGGGGCCTGCTTCAACCCCTGCCGCAGGCACTTCGGAAACGACTGGTGACAGCCAGAAGCATACCGGCAAGGGAGCCGCCGGGCAGCATGCGGGAACCCGGGCGGATATCGCGGTGGTGTGGAAGCTGCGGCCCGATCAGACGATCGAGCCGGTGCGCATCCGCACCGGAATTACCGATCACACCGTCACCCAGGTGGCGCAGGTATTGAATGGCCAGCTTAACAGCAGCGATGCTCTGGTAACCGGAGCGGTGAAGGCATCGTCCGGGTCGCACCTGCCGGGCCTGGGCCGGAGGCGGTAAGGCGGAACCATGGCCACTCTCTCGCGGTCCCTGAAACCGGCGCCGGCCAAGGCGGATCCTCCGGAGGTGATCCGGGTGGAGGAGGTCCACAAGTATTACCAGCTGGGTGAGACCCGGGTGCACGCCTTGCGCGGCGTGAGCGTGCAGATCGCGCGCGGCGAGTTTGTCGCGGTGATGGGCGCCAGCGGCAGCGGAAAATCCACCTTCATGAACATTCTGGGCTGCCTCGACAAACCGAGCAGCGGCCTCTACGTGCTCGAAGGCACCGAAGTCTCGCAGCTCAACAAGAAACAGCTGGCGATGATTCGCAACCGGCGCATCGGGTTCGTATTTCAGGGATTCAATCTGCTCTCACGCACCACGGCGCTGGAAAACGTCGAACTGCCCACGCTCTATGCGCAAGTGAGCAAGGAAGAAGGGGGACGGCGCTCCCGGGAGGCACTGGAACTGGTGGGGTTGGGCGATCGCATGCTGCACTTCCCTTCCCAGCTTTCCGGCGGCCAGCAGCAGCGGGTGGCGATCGCGCGCGCGTTGGTGAACCGGCCGTCCATCCTGCTGGCGGATGAGCCTACCGGCAATCTGGACAGCCGTACTTCGGTCGAAATCATGGGGATTTTTCAGAAGCTGAACGATGACGGGCTGACCGTGGTGCTGGTGACGCACGAAACGGACGTGGCGCAATTTGCCAAACGCAGCCTGCAGTTTCGCGATGGCAGGATCCGCCACGATGACGTGGTGCGTGACCGGCCGCTGGCGGCGGAGGTCCTGCGCCAGATGCCGGCGCTGGAGGATTGATGGAGAGCCTGCCAGCAAGGTGTTTCCCGTTCTGGGCTTTCGGGGAATCGGACTGTTCATCGGTCACAAACAAAGGCGCGCGCCTCTGGTTAGGATCGGCGCAGGAGGCATCGAGCATGGAAACTCAGGAAGCAGTGACCATCATGCGGGCGCTGGCGGCGGGCTTGGATCCGGAGACCGAGAAGCCGATGGAGGCGGAGGCGCTGTGCCGCCGTCCGAACATCGTCAAGGCGCTGAATCGCGCCCTGGGAGCGCTGGCGCAACTGGAGCAGCGGGAGCGCAGCCGTCCGGCAAATTCGTTTCGCACCTGGACGCGGACTGAAGACGCACAGGTTTGTGACGAAGTGCGCCAGGGTAGGGACTTTCACGAAATCGCCAAGGCGCACTGCCGCAGCGTGGGCGCGATTGTGGCCCGGCTGGTGAAGCTGGGCAAGATTGCGCCGGCCGCGGGGCCCACTCGGGCGGCGTAGGCGGGAGAACGAAATGGATGTACTGGCAATCATTCGCATCGCCATGCGGGCGCTGGCGCGCAACAAGCTGCGCTCGGCGCTCACCATGCTGGGCATCATCATCGGCGTGGGCGCGGTGATTGCCATGGTGAGCGTGGGCCAGGGGGCGCAGCAGCAGGCGCAACAGCAGATTGCCGCCATGGGATCCAACATGCTGTTTGTGGGCGCGGGCACGGTGAATCGCGGCGGCATGCACATGGGCTGGGGCGCCACCAAGAGCCTGGTGTACGACGATGTGCTGGCCATCAAGCGCGAATGCCCGGCGGTGAAAGATGCGGCGCCGGGGGCGCAGACCAGCGCCCAGGTGGTGTTCGGCAACGACAACTGGGCGACCAATATCGTGGGCACGGAGCCGCAATATTTCAGCATCCGCACCTGGCCGTTCGCGGAAGGGGAGTCGTTCAATCAGGATGACGTCACCACCGCGGCCAACGTCGCCGTCATCGGCGAAACCGTGCGCAAGAACCTGTTTGCCGCCACCGATCCGGTGGGCCAGGTGATGAACATCAACAACATTCCGTTTCGCGTGGTGGGCGTGCTCTCGCCCAAAGGGACCTCGGGCTGGGGGCAGGATCAGGACGACATCATCCTGGTGCCCATCACCACTCTGCAGAAGAAGATCACCGGGCAGGACTGGCTGCGCTGGATCATGGTGTCCGCAGTTTCCCGGCAGGCCAGTTACACGGCAGAGGGAGAAATGACTTCCCTGCTGCGCGACCGGCACCGCATCCGCACCGGCCAGGACGACGATTTCTTCATCCACAACCTGGCCGATGTGGCCGAACTTGCCGACCAGCAGGCCAATCTGTTCACCATGCTGTTGGCTTCGATCGCCAGCATTTCGCTGATCGTGGGCGGAATCGGAATCATGAACATCATGCTGGTCTCGGTCACGGAGCGCACACGGGAGATCGGAATCCGCATGGCGATCGGCGCCACCGAAGAAGACGTGCAGCAGCAGTTCCTGATCGAGGCGGTGGTGTTGAGCCTGGTGGGCGGCGGCATCGGCATCGTGGCCGGCGTGGGCACTTCGTACCTGATCACGCAAACCCTGGGATGGCCGGTGCTGGTTTCGGCCACGGCGATTGTGGCCGCGGTGATTTTCTCCACTGCGGTGGGGATTTTCTTTGGATTCTATCCGGCGCGCAAAGCGGCGCGGCTGGATCCGATCGAGGCGTTGCGATACGAGTAGCGCTGACGGATAGGGACCGGGGCGTTGATTCCGGCAGATCCTGTCAAGAGCCAAAACTTGATGATTTCCGTCTAATCTACTGATGCAAATGGAAATATAAAGTCTCCCTCCTTGTCTCATTGCCCCTGCGCAAAATGCTATTCTGGAAATTAGAGAGTAGAAAAGTTGCAGCCCCGCAGTCCCGCCGAACCAAAAACCTCAAGTCAACTTTAGTGGACCGTACCGAGTCGGACGCTCGCCCGCCGCGAGCGTCCCGTTTTGGGACAAAGGAGTGCGGGCTGCGGTCAGCTGGCCTTTCGGTCTCCGAAAAACCCATGCTAATGCTGGCGAGTGTGGACGAATACGTGTGTGGCAGGCGGGTGAAGTCGGCCTGCCCGGAAGGTTGCAGGAATGGATGTACATAAGCGGCTTCGGCGCGCGCTGGCTGTACTCGTAACTTTGTGCGCGACGACCGTCTGGGCGCAGACCAGCGCACGCAGCATTCGCGCTAGTGCCAGCGCAACCGAGCGGCAGGCGCGCGCACAATGGTTCTTGCGCGGGCGGAATGTTGCCGCAGCGGCGGCGCAACGCTATCGCGCATATCAACAGAAAATGGCTTTGCGGAGAGCCGCCCCGCAGGTGGCGGTTTCGCCGCGCGATGTAGTGGCGGGCGGGTGGCAGCCGGTGGGACCGGCGCCGCTGGCTTCGGACGCGAGCGGCAGCGGGCAGCAGGACTATGGCTGGGTTTCGGGGCGGGCGACGGCGGTGGCGATCGATCCGGCCGACGCATCGGGAAATACGGTGTTTGTGGGCGGAGCCTATGGGGGATTATGGAAATCGCAGAATGCCGGGTCGTACAGTTCCGATCCCACGAGGGTAATCTGGCAACCGCTGATTGACGATCAGGCGTCGCTGGCGGTGGGTGCGATTGCCATCCAGCCAGGGAATGCGGATCCGGCGCAGAGCGTAGTGCTGGTGGGCACGGGCGAGACCAACAGCTCGACGGATTCCTACTATGGCCTGGGCATCCTGCGGTCGCAGGATGGCGGGAACACGTGGTCACCGATCCTTCAGGCGGATGCAACGGGCAAGCACTCGCTGCTGGGATTGGGGTTCAGCCAGATCGCCTTCAGCACGGCGACTCCGAATCTGGTGGTAGCGGCAACCGCGGGCACATCGGAAGGTGAACTGGAAGGCCGGCAAAGCGCGGGAACGGCAAACCTGGGGTTGTATTCCTCGGTGGATGGCGGTGCGTCGTGGACCTACGGAACGCCGAAAGATGGAGCCGCGGTGGTGCCTCCGGGTTCGGCGACGGCGGTGGTGTACAACGCAGCGGCGCAGGAATTTTTTGCGGTGCTGCGCTTTCACGGTTTCTACGCTTCGAGCGACGGATTGAACTGGAGCCGGCTGGCGAGCCAGCCGGGCAGCGGGTTGACGACGGCGGCGTGCCCGGCGAGTCCCTCGGCGGCGTGTCCGATCTATCGTGGAGAGCTGGCGGTGGTTCCGGGGCGGGCCGGTCCGCAGAATCTGGGTGAGATGTATGCGTGGTACGTGGACGCGAACAACAACGACCAGGGAATCTGGAAGAGTGTGGATGGCGGAGCGAGCTGGCAGCCGATCGACGAGACCGGCATCCGGCAATGCGGAGATCTGATCGGCGGCTGCGGAACGGAAAACGGCGCCTACAATCTGACGCTGGCAGCCGCGCCCAATGGAGCTACGGGCACGGATCTGTATGCCGGGGCGGTGAATCTCTACAAGTGCACGATCACGAGTTCGCATCCGGCGTGCAGCCCAGCGGGCAATCCGGCGCCTCCGCCGACGGCGACCTTCCGCAATCTGACGCATGTGTACGGCTGCAATCCGCTGGGCTCGATCGCGCATGTGCACCCCAGCCAGCACGCCATGGACTTCTTGCCGCTGAACGGCGGCCAGCAGGTGGTGATGTATTTCGCGAACGACGGGGGAATTTACCGCGCGCTCGACGGCTATGCCGACCTGACCAGCGGCACCTGCGGCACCCCGAACCAGTTCGACGATCTGAACGAAACGATCGGTTCGCTGGCGCAGATGGTTTCTCTGGCGCAGCATCCGGCAGACGCAAATACGATGCTGGGCGGAATGCAGGGCAACGGTTCCGCGGCCACGGCCGCGGGACTCGCGAACACGATCTGGAGTGAAGTGAATGGCGGAGACGGCGGGTACAGCGCCATCAACCCGCAGAATCCCGACGAGTGGTTCACGTCGAATACAGGAGTGAGCATTCAGTCGTGCGAGCTGGGCATCGAATGCCGGGCGGCCGACTTCAACCTGGTGATTTCGAGCGCCACGCTGGAGGGCGACGGAGGTCCGCTGTATGTGCCCTATCTGCTCGATCCGCAAAACCCGGATGAGTTGATTGCGGGCACCTGCCGGATGTGGCGGGGAACGACTTCGGGTCGAGGGTTCACGGCGCTCAGCAACAACTTTGAAACCGGCAGCGATGCCATGTGTACTGGGGCGGAGATCAATACGGTGCGGTCGATAGCGGCCGGGGGAAAAACGAATGGAGGGCTTTCGAACACGATCTACGCGGGAACCGATGGGACAGGACCGCTGGCAGCCGTTCCGGGAGGAGGACGGATATGGGTTACCACGAACGCGGCGGGAGGAGCGGGCGCCTGGCGGGATCGCACGGGACCGATGAATCCCAAGCATTTTCCGATTGCGGCGATTGCGCTTGATTCCGCCAACGCGAATGGCAATGCAGCCTATGCAGCGGTGATGGGGTTCGGCGTGGGGCATGTGTGGAAGACGTCGAATGGCGGGCAAAGCTGGACAAACTTCAGCGGCACGCTGCCCAATGCGCCGGTGAATGCGCTGCTGGTGGATAGCGGAATGGTGTATGCAGGCAGCGACGTTGGAGTATTCGCGAGCAACACATCCGGCGCCAGCTGGGCGGAGGTGGGCGCGACGCCAGTCCCGGGCGGCGGGCAGAGCGGGTTTCTGCCGGATGTTCCGGTGATGGGGCTGGGCGTATTCAACAACGGCACGACCAAGCTGCTGAGAGCGGCGACGTATGGGCGGGGAGTGTGGCAATTTGCGCTGACCACGACGCCGGATTTTCAGATGGCCTTCCCCGATCCCAGCCAGACGGCGTTTGCGGGGCAAACCGCCGATTTTCAAGGCGCGGTGAATCTCTTCAACGGGTATGGCAGCGCCATCACGCTGAATTGCGCCACGGGCGGCACGCCTCCGCCGGGGACGTGCGTTTTCGCTCCGCCAACGCTGACACCGGGGACGACGGGCAACAACTTCACGCTTACCGCCGGAAGCAGCACGGTGGGGGATTATTCGTTTCAGGCGCTGGGCACGGGGGCAGACGGAACGCCACACGCAGTGGCTCTGGCCCTGCATGTGGTGGACTTCACATTGAGCGCATTGACTCCGGCGAGCGTGACGGTGCAACCAGGACTTTCGTCGCAGCCGGTGGCGATGCAGGTTGGATTTGAAGGGAGCTTTCCAGCGAACGGGACGGTGGACCTGGCGTGTGCTCCACAGGCGGGCGTGACCTGCAGCTTTTCGCCGGGCGCGAGTGTGAGCCCGGCGGGCGCTGGGCCGGTGGCGGTGACGATGACGGTGGGAACCCTGAGCAGCATGCCCGAAGGCAACTACAGCGTGACCGTGACGGCGAGTTCATCGCTGGCGGATCCCAAAACATTGAGCGAGACGCTGGCATTGGCGGTGGAGCTTCCAAAATATGAATTATCGGCGAATGCGGCGCCGATTACGCCGGTAGGCACGACGGCGAGCCTGCAAGGATTGGCGACAACCGGCAACGGGTATGAGGATCCGGTACAGCTTTCCTGTATAGCGGGGAGTACGCCGCCGCCGGCGAGGTGCAGCTTCAGCCCGGCAGCGGTGATCCCAAGCACCGCGGGGCAGGAGTTTACGCTGAACCTGGCGAGCGACACGGCGGGAAATTTCTCGTTCAACGTGCAGGGTGTGGGGTCAGACGGGGCGACGGCGCAAACAACGTCGCCCGTGAACCTGACCGTGTATGACTTTTCGATCACCCCGGAGGGGCCGAGCCCGCCCATCAATCCGGGGCAGAGCGCTGTGTATATGCTGGATTTGACTCCAATGCCGGCGGGGACGAACTTGCCGCAGAGCGTGGGGAGCTTTCAGTGCTCCGGATTGCCGCCGCTGAGCGGTTGCACATTCAGTCCCAACCAAGTGGCGGCGGGCAGTGGGATAACACCGGTGCAATTGAGCATCACAACGACGGGGCCGATTGCACGAGGGCGGGGCGAGGGTGCCAGATTCCATGCGCTTTGGCTGTTACTGGCGGGAATGGTCTTCGTGCTTCCAATGCGAAGGCGGCGGGTAGGGTTGAGTGCGCTGATGTTGTGGATGCTTCTGGGCGCAGCCTGCGGCGGCGGCCTGCAGGGCAACGGGACGGGCGGCGGAAATGGGCAGGCGGGGACTCCAAAGGGCACATACACGATTCAGGTGACGGCGTCGGAGGGGACGCTGCAGCACCCCACGAGTGTGACGCTGACAGTGCAGTGAGGCGGAGGCAGGGATTGTCTGGCTGCGGCCGAGCCTTGCAGAGCCAAGCTCAGCTCCTTGAGAATGAGTGTGATCGCCGTTCGGCCCCATCGGGGCTTGGCTGGGGGCTTGACCCAGGGCTTGCGCTCTGGGCTGTAGTCTTGCGTCGCTGCGCGGCTTCGGCTGTGGTCGCGGTGGCACCTGGCGGCGTAGGCGTGTGGTATTCTGGCCCACCTTTTCTCTGAACAATGCCCATAGGGAGTAAGCGAAGGATTTCGCTTTCTCCCGGCATTTGTTGAGCGCGGCTGAGGATTCAGCCGGCGCGGGCGTTTTGCGAGTGTGCCATCATGTTGTATCCGTGCGGATGAATCCTCCGATATTTAGAGGCGGCGGTTGGGGAGAGCGGCGATGGAGGGGGCGATGGGATCGGATCTGGCAGGGAAAAAAGTGGCGGTGCTGGGAGCGGGGAAAATTGGCGGCATCCTGCTAAAAGCGCTGCTGGAAAAAGGGCTGCTGACGGCAAAGACCACACGGGCCACGGTGCAACATGCGGAGCGGGCGATTGTACTGAGCAAGCAGTGGGGCGTGCCGGTGGGCACGAATAACCGCGAGGCGGTGAATGGCGCCGACATCGTGCTGGTGTGCGTGAAGCCGACCGTGGTGCAAGAGGTAATGAAGCAGATCCGGCCCAAGCTTTCGATGAAGCAGTTGGTGATTTCGGTGGCGGCTTCGGTTTCCACCAGCCAGATTGAGGAGGCGGCGGGCAAAGAAATTGCTGTGGTCCGGGCCATGCCGAACACTCCCTGCGTGCTGGGCTGCGGCATGACCGCGCTGGCGAAAGGAAAGTTCGCCGATGCGCGCCATGTGGACATTGCGCGGGCGCTGTTTGACGTGGTGGGACGCACGGTGGTGGTGGACGAAAAACATATGGATGCGGTGACCGGACTTTCGGCGAGCGGACCGGCTTACATCTACATCATTCTGGAAGCGCTGGCGGAAGCTGGGGTAAAAGTCGGGCTGCCGCGGGATGTGGCGACGCTGCTGGCGGCGCAGACGACGATGGGGGCGGCGACGGTGGTGCTGGAGACCGGAGATCATCCCGCCCTGCTGAAGGATGCGGTGACCACTCCCGCGGGCTGCACCATTGACGGCATCATGGAACTGGAAGAAGGCAAGCTGCGAGTGACGCTGATCAAGGCAGTGGTCAAGGCCGTACAGCGGGCGAAAGAACTGGCGAACGGATAGAGAGGTCTTCGCTGGGTCGGCCGGGTCTAGGGATTTTCCTGCAAGACGAAATTTACGGTGAGGCGGGTGGTGAATTCGACCGGCTTGCCGTTGGGAGCATAGGGACGGAAACGCCAGCTGCGAATGGCGTTGGCCGCGGCATCCACCAGTTCAGGATTGCCGCTGAGCACGTGAAGTTTCTGTATGCCTCCGTTTTTTCCCACCCACACTTCGAAAAGCACGGGCCCCTGAATGTGCTGCCGGCGGGCGAGATCGGGATAGCGCGGCTCGACCCGATGCACGACGTAGGTGTCTGCCTGCTCGGCAGAGAGCACGACTTGGGATCCGCCGGCCGATGGCACTCCCGGTGAGGAAGCAGAGCCTTGCGGGCTGGCGGCGGGGGCTGCAACCGGCGACGCGCTTTGCTGGAAGATGACCTTGCCCTCCTGATAAACCACCAGGCCGCCAGGCGCAGGCACGGGCGCTGATTTTGGGGCGGCGGTTCGGACGGGAGGCTTGACTGGCGGGCTGGACTCAGCAACCGGAGTGGTGGCGGGCGGTAAGGCGGCTGGCGTGCGCGGAGGGCTGGCTGGGGCCGCGGCCACGGGCGGTTCGTTGCGGATGATTTCCGCCATTCCACGATGAAGCCAGCTTACACGGCCGACCATCCAGCCCAAAAGCACGGCGAGAAGAATCACCATGACGATCAGCGCAGTAGTGGTCCAATCGCGGGGTAGAGGTTGGGTGGCGACGCTGGCGAACGGTTCGCGGGCAATAACGGGTTCTTCCGGGGGGCTGGTGTCGGGAGGAAATTCGAGAGAGAAACCCGCAGAAGGGGACGGAAGAGGCGGAGTCTCCGGCACAATTTCCGGAGGCACGGTTTCTACCGGAGAAGACTCGACCGGCGGCGATGGGGCGGCTGGCGCATTCTGCGGCGGCGGAGGCGATAGATCCGGAGTGGAAAAAGGGCGAGCGGTCTCGAAGACAGGCGGACCGGGCACTGCGTTGAGATTTTCAAGGATTCTGCCAGCGAGAGCGGCGAGGGTCTCCACGTCGCGGGCATCAAAGGCGTGGGGCTCCGGGGAAAACGCTTCGAAGATGCCCAGCAGGTCCGCGCCACGCAACAGCGGCAGTACCAGCAAGGAGCGCACATTGAGGTTGCGGCAGGCAACCGGATCTACGCGGGGATCGCAGGCGGCATCCTGGCAATGCTGCGGAGTTTTATCGCGAATGCAGAGGCCGGTGAGTCCGAAGCCGACGCTGAGTTGCGCGCCCACGGGCGGAGCGTTCACGCCGGAGGAAGCGCGGCACACGAACTGATCGTCATTATTATTTTTAAGAGCGATGGCGGCGGCGATGGCAGCGGTGGCCAGACAGGCCTGTTCGGCGATGCGGGTGAGCGCCGCGGCCGGGGCGGAAAATCCGGCGGCAGGGCGGGCGAGAAGAGCGGCGAGATGCTCGAGCGGAATCTTACTCTCGGGCAGCGAACGTGAGGGCGCATCCGAGAGCGGAGTATCCGCCGACCGGCCAGGATCGGAAGGATCAGGCCACACCATGGGACGCGAAGGCATGTAGAGCCCCGGTTTTGCAGCGTGGCTGCCTGGGTGTTGGCTTCATGCCGAAGACCCGGAGCAGCGGAGGCGGCAGCTTTGCTGGTAACCGATGCTCGGAGTTTCCTCCGTTGGAGTCAGACATGTCAACTCTAAACGTCGGCGAAGCGGGAAACGGCGGTGTACACTTTCCGCCATCCGGACAGAGACTTCTGATTCCGGAAGTTCCTTCATGACCGTCTCCAAAGCAGCCGCTTCCCTGCCCAGCCCGTCGCGGGCCGATCAGTGGCACGCCGTCCTGGCCAGCTTTCTGGGCTGGACGCTGGATGCGTTCGATTTTTTTGTGCTGGTGTTCCTGATCGATACGTTGGCCAAGCATTTCCAGGTGACCAAGGGCGCCATCATCGTGACGCTGACAGCGACCCTGGCCATGCGGCCGGTGGGAGCCTTGATTTTCGGAGTTCTGGCGGACCGCTACGGAAGGCGTAAGCCGCTGATGGCGAATGTGGTGTTCTTCTCGCTGATCGAATTGCTGTGCGGATTCGCTCCGAACTATACGGTGTTTCTGATCCTGCGAACGATTTATGGCATCGGCATGGGGGGCGAGTGGGGCGTGGGGGCTTCGCTGGCGATGGAGAGCGCTCCGGAACGGTGGCGCGGGATTCTTTCCGGGATGGTGCAGAGCGGGTATTCGATCGGCTATCTGCTGGCGGCAGTGGCGGCGCGTTTTGTGTTGCCCTATTGGGGCTGGCGGGCGATGTTCTGGGTGGGTGGAATTCCGGCGCTGCTGGCGTTTTATATCCGCTTCCGGGTACGCGAGTCGGAGGCGTGGAAACAGCATCGCGCGCCCACGGTGGGAGCGATCGTGCGCACGGCCAGCGGCCATGGGAAGATTTTCGCCTATCTGGTACTGCTGATGACGCTGATGATGTTTCTCTCGCATGGAACCCAGGATCTGTATCCGGATTTCCTGAAGACGGCGCACGGATTCAGCGGATCGGTGGTCTCCTATGTAGCCATCCTGTACAGCATCGGAGCGGTCATAGGGTCGGTAGTGTTTGGCTATTTGTCGGAGGGATGGGGGCGCAGGCGAAGCATGATCTTCGCTCTGCTGCTCTCGCTGGCGGTGATTCCGGCGTGGGCATTTGGAGGATCGCTGGCCTGGCTGGCGACGGGAGCGTTTCTGATGCAGGTGGGAGTGCAGGGGGCGTGGGGGATCATTCCGGCGCACCTGAATGAGTTATCGCCGGACGCAGTGCGGGGGCTGATGCCGGGATTCGCCTATCAGCTGGGAATCCTGTTTGCCGCGGGGGTGAACACCATGGAGTACGCCCTGCGCGATCATCTGGGATATGCGTGGGCACTAGCGGCGTTTGAGATCGCGAATATCGCGCTGCTGATCACGGTGGTGGCCCTGGGCAGCGAAAAAAAAGGAAAAAGCTTTCTGCGGGCGGCGGAGAGCTAGCCAGGCACTGCCGGGAGCGACCGGTCTGTTCAGGCGGCGCGCTTTTCTTCGGGCGCCGCGATTTCCCGCGGGACGACCTGATGGGGTGTCCGGCTTTCCTGCCGGGTTTCAAGCATTTCCGCGAGCAGCAGGAGAGCGCCGATGCCCAGAAACAGTGCCAGCGCGATCACAGCCATAATGAGGATGGGCATATATTACCTCGCGGGAAGATTTTGCATCCAAGCAGAGCTCATAGACTGTGACTGCGGTTACAGGAAGGTGTGACCGGAGAGGGGCCGAGGAATTTCCCGGTTTGGAACCCGAGGAGGTAGTGGTACCGACGAGGGACAGCGGCACCGGCCAAAACTGCTAAAATTGCAACACGGCAGTTGGTGCAGTCAAGTTTTGTGGGTAGAGGGGTCCTGATGCGAATCACAGTTGTGGGATCTGGGTATGTGGGCCTGGTAGCCGGCGCGTGCCTGGCAGACATGGGGCATGTAGTGATTCTGGTCGACAGCGACCAGCGGAAACTGGCGGCGCTGCGTAATGGCCAGGTGCCTATCCACGAGAATTTCCTGCCGGAACTGCTGCAGCGGCACCGGGATCGCAATCTGAAATTTTCCGACGACCTGCGAGCGGCGGCGCGGGAGAGCGAAGCGATCTTCATCGCGGTGGGAACTCCGCCCACCGAACAGGGGGAGGCGGACCTCTCCTATGTGGAGTCGGTGGCGCGCGAGATCGCGGACGTGGTGGACGGATATAAGGTGGTGGTCGAGAAGAGCACAGTGCCGGTGTACACCAGCGAATGGGTGCGGAAGATCATTTTACGAAACGGCGCGAAAGCGGGGTCGTTCGATGTGGCGTCGAATCCCGAGTTTCTGCGTGAGGGGACGGCGGTGGCGGATTTTCTGTATCCGGACCGGATCGTGGTGGGAGCGGACAGCGAGCGCTGTGCCGCGCTGCTGCGAGCGATGTACGCGCCGCTGGTAGAAGGCAGTTACTATCGGCGGCCGGATGCGATTCCCCGTCCGGATTCGGCGCAGATTCCACCGCCTCTGATCGTGACCAGCACCAAGAGCGCGGAGCTGATCAAGCACGCGGCCAATGCGTTTCTGGCCATGAAGATTTCCTTTATCAATGCCGTGGCCTCGGTGTGCGAAGCGGTCGGCGCGGACGTGACCCAGGTGTGCAACGGGGTGGGGACGGACCGCCGCATCGGGCCGCGGTTTCTGAATCCCGGCATCGGGTACGGAGGGTCATGCTTCCCGAAGGATTTGATGGCCTTCCGGGCGGTGGCGCGGGAGTGCGGCTACGACTTCCGGCTGCTCGATGAAGTGATCCGCATCAATGAAGATCAGCGGCAGCGCTTCCTGAAGAAGGTGCGGAGCGCGCTGTGGACGCTGCGCGGCAAGCGGCTGGGAGTTCTGGGGCTGGCGTTCAAAGGCGGTACGGACGACATTCGGGAGTCGCCGGCAATTCTGCTGGTGCGCAGCCTGTTGCAGGAAGGATGCCAGATTGCAGCCTACGATCCAGCGGCGAAGGAGCGGGCGGGGGAAGTTTTCCAGGACAGCGTGCAACTGGTGGAGAGCAGTTACGAAGCGGCGCACGGCGCCGATGCCTTGCTGGTGCTGACGGATTGGGAGGAATTCAGCGCGCTCGATCTGAGCCGGCTGCAGCGGGAGATGAAATATCCGATCGTGATTGATGGAAGAAATCTGTACGATCCCGAGGAAATGGCCGCCCTGGGATTCACCTACTACAGCGTGGGCCGTCCGGCGGCAGTGCCGGAAAAGCAGCCCGCGGCCAGCGGCCCGGTGCGGGATCCTGATCCTTCATGAGCAAAAAGCGTGCGCTGGTGACCGGCGGAGCCGGTTTTCTCGGCTCTCACCTGTGTGATGCGCTGCTGGCGGAGGGGTATGCCGTGCTGGCGGCGGACAACCTGCTTACCGGCAGTGAACACAATCTGGAACACCTGCGGCGGGATGCCAACTTCGAGCTGCAAACCATCGATATCAACCAGCCTTTTGATTGCGGGCGAGTGGACTATGTATTCCACTTTGCCTGCCCCGCCAGTCCGGTGGACTACATGGAACACGGCCTGGCGACGCTGCAAGTGGGCTCACTGGGCACGTTCCACGCGCTGGACGTGGCGCGAAAGTATGGAGCAAAGTATCTGGTGTCTTCCACATCGGAATGCTATGGCGATCCCCTGGAGCATCCGCAGAAAGAGAGTTATTGGGGAAATGTCAATCCGGTGGGGCCGCGCTCGGTGTACGACGAGTCCAAGCGGTTCAGCGAAGCGACCACGATGGCCTACCACCGCTACTACAAAGTGGACACGCGCATCGCCCGCATCTTCAATACGTATGGCCCGCGGATGCAGCTGAACGACGGGCGGGTGATCCCGAATTTCATGAAGCAGGCGCTGCGCGAAGAAGATCTGACGGTGTACGGCGAGGGCAAGCAGACACGGAGTTTCTGCTATGTGAGCGACGAAATCGAGGGTCTGCTGCGGCTGGCGGAGTCGGACGAACACTTGCCGGTAAACATCGGAAATCCGACGGAGTTCACGATTCTAGAGTGCGCGCAGCGGGTGTTGAGGGTGACCGGGTCGAAGAGTGCGATTCGCCATGAGGCGCTGCCGCCGGACGATCCCAAACAGCGGCGGCCCGATATCAGCAAGGCGATGACTTTGCTGGGCTGGGAACCGAAGATTGACCTGGAAACCGGGCTGCGCAAGTCGCTGGAGTATTTTCGCGACGCGGTGCGGCAGGAAGCGCTGCGCTAAGGGCGGCCTCAGCTTCTTTGCAGCGGGTTCTCCGAGTCGATATTCTGCGAGGCCAGCAGGCGGCGCAAAGTCTCACGTTCTTCCGAAGTCGTAAGTTTGAAGCGCACTCCCATACCAAAGCCGGGATGGCTGCT
>Ga0335085_10008071_pt1 | contig 16148 bp, 18 predicted proteins | sample Lox_Sample_45_FD_206712 | JGI IMG/M metagenome (GOLD analysis project Ga0335085, IMG submission 206712) | Soil microbial communities from Loxahatchee National Wildlife Refuge, Florida, United States - Lox_Sample_4.5 | ecosystem: Environmental > Terrestrial > Soil > Wetlands | place: USA...
GAGAGCGCGCGCGGGCTCGGTCTGCTGCCGCCGGTTCCCGGCGGCGCGCAACGGCAGGATTCCGTGCGCCTCGGCCTCGAAAGTCTCATCGAGAGCGCGCCCGATACGGTTGCCATTCACGACGGCGCCCGTCCCTTCATAGAGGAGGCTCTCGTCGACCGCGTGCTCCAGGCGCTGGAGGGCGCGCCGGGCGCAATCCCCGCGCTCCCCGTTGCCGACACCGTGAAGCGGGGCCGCGACGGCAAGATCGTGGAGACCGTGGACCGGAGCCATCTCTGGCGCGCGCAGACGCCGCAGGCCTTCCGCTATCGAGCGATCCTGGATGCCCATCGCGCAGCTGCCGGGCTCGAGCTCTCGGACGACGCCGCGGTGGCGGAGCGTGCAGGTCTCGCGGTGGCGCTGGTCGCGGGGAGCGAGGGGAATTTCAAGGTGACGACTTCGGAGGATCTCGCCCGAGCCGAACGCGCTCTCATCGCGGCGCTCGGCGATGTCAGGACGGGACAGGGCTACGACGTGCACCAGCTCGGGCCTGGCGATCATGTCTGGCTCTGCGGGATCAAGGTGCCGCACACGCGCAGCCTCGTCGGCCATTCCGACGCCGATGTCGGCCTGCACGCCATCACCGATGCGATCCTCGGCGCGCTCGGCGCCGGCGACATCGGCCAGCATTTTCCGCCGAGCGATCCGCAGTGGCGCGGCGCCTCCTCGGACCGCTTCTTGCGCCACGCCGGCGGTCTCGTGGCGGCGCGTGGCGGCCGCATCGCCCATGTCGACGTGACACTGGTCTGCGAGCGCCCGAAAATCTCACCGCATCGAGAGGCGATGGTCGCGCGGATCGCGGAGATATTGGGACTCGAGCGCGACCGCGTCAGTGTCAAGGCGACGACGACCGAGAAACTCGGGTTCACAGGACGAGAGGAAGGGATCGCCGCGCAGGCGGTCGCGACGATCCGCCTGCCGGTCCGGATCTGAGCGGCATGCCCCGGCCGCCGCTTGGCGACTCCGCGATGCTGGTCGCGAGCGTAGGAGGTATTGGCCTCCTGCCGCTCGCGCCGGGCACCTGGGGCTCGCTCGTTGGCGTAGCGCTCGCCTGGGCCATCCCCGATTGGCGCGTCCTCCTCGTCCTGTGCGCGGTCCTATTCGCCGCTGGCTGGTGGGCCGCAAAATGCGTCGCCGAGCGCAGCGGCATCGCCGATCCCGGCTTCGTCGTCATCGACGAGGTCGTCGGACAGGCGCTCGTTCTCGCGTCGGCCCCGCGCACGCTCTGGGTCTGCGCCGTTGGATTCGTCCTCTTCCGGATCGCCGATATCCTCAAGCCCTGGCCAATTCGGCGGATCGAAGCCAGATTCCGTAATGGATTCGGGATCATGATCGACGATGTTGCCGCCGCTGTTTACGCTGGGGCCGCCCTAGTTCTAATTCTTAAATTCTACCCAGAAGTCCCTCATGTCACATGATTTTCATGCCCTTTCCATCGAGATTCTGCAGGCCTGCCGCCAGCGGGGTCTGAAGCTCGCAACAGCGGAGTCCTGCACCGGCGGGATGGTGGCGGCGGCGCTGACGGATATTGCCGGCTCATCCGACGCGGTGGAGCGCGGCTTCGTCACCTATTCCAACGAGGCCAAGACGGAGCTGGTCGACGTCCCCGCCGCGCTCATCGCGGCCCATGGCGCGGTGAGCGCGGAGGTCGCAGCCGCCATGGCCGAGGGGGCGCTCCGCCGCGCGCCGGTCGATCTCGCGGTTTCGATAACCGGGATCGCCGGCCCCGGCGGCAGCGCGCCCACCAAGCCCGTCGGGCTCGTCTATCTCGGGATCGTCCGTAAAGGGGGCGCCGTGCGGACGGAGCGACATGTCTTTCCCGGCGATCGCGCCGCCGTGCGCGAGGCCTCCACCCGCCGTGCCCTGGAGCTTCTCCTGGAAGCCGCGCGCGGCGCCTGAGGCCCTATTCGCCCTCGAAGTCGAGCCCGATATCGAGGATGGGAGCGCTGTGGGTGATCCAGCCCGCGGAGATCATGTCGACCCCGGTTGCGGCGATCGCCGGTGCGTTCTCCGCGGTAATGCGGCCCGAGGCCTCGACGATCGCGCGGCCACGGATCGTCGCGACCGCCTCGCGCATCTGCGCGGTCGTCATGTTGTCGAGCATGATCACGTCGGCCCCTGCGGCGAGCGCCTCCCCGATCTGATCGAGGCGATCCACTTCGACCTCGATCTTGACCATGTGACCGAGGTTGCGGCGCGCCCGTTCCACGGCCTCGCGGATACCGCCGGCGACGGCGATGTGGTTGTCCTTGAGCAGCACGCCATCGTCGAGCCCGAAGCGGTGATTGACGCCCCCGCCGACGCGCACCGCGTATTTCTCGAGCGCGCGCAGGCCAGGCGTGGTCTTGCGGGTATCGCAGATGCGCACGGGATATCCAGTCACGGCATCGACGAGGGCGCGCGTCGCGGTCGCGATACCCGAGAGGCGGCAGAGGAAATTGAGCGCCACCCGCTCCGCCGAGAGCAGCGACCGCGCCCGCCCCGCAACGACGGCAATGGCGCCACCCGCCTCGACCGTATCGCCATCGCGGCGCACGGCCTCGATCCGCACCTCGGGATCGAGCAGGCGAAAGGCCATCGCGGCGGCATCGAGTCCTGCGACGACGCCTCGCTTTCGCGCCGCCATGACTGCACGCGCCCGTGCCTCCGGGGAAATGATCGCATCCGTCGTGATATCGCCGGCCCGGCCGAGGTCCTCCGCGAGCGCCGCGCGGACGATCGGCTCGATGACGATGGAGGGCAGCCCGACGGCTTCGTTTCGTTTCATCGTCGTCTCACTCAGCGCTTTCTCACCGCGAGCATGCGCTCGACGGCCTGGCGGGCTCGGGCGGCAACGGCGGGATCGATGGTCACCGCATGCGTCATCGTCTCCAGCGAGCGCCGGATCTTGCCGAGCGTGATGCGCTTCATGTGCGGGCAGAGATTGCAGGGGCGAACGAAATCGACCTCGGGATGCTCGGCGGCGAGGTTGTCGCTCATGGAGCATTCCGTCACCATCACCACCCGCTTCGGCCTGCGGGACGCGACGTAGTCCGCCATGCCCGCCGTCGAGCCCGCGAAATCCGCCTCCGCGATCACCTCGGGCGGGCATTCCGGATGCGCGAGCACGATCACGTCGGGATGGATCTCGCGGAAGCCCCGGATATCGGCGGCGCTGAAGCGCTCGTGCACCTCGCAATGACCCTTCCAGGCGACGATCTCGACGCCCGTCTGCTTTGCGATGTTTCGCGCGAGGTATTCGTCCGGAAGGAAGATCACGCGCGGAGCGCCGAGGCTCTCCACCACCTCGACCGCGTTCCCCGAGGTGCAGCAGATGTCCGATTCCGCCTTCACCTCGGCCGAGGTGTTTACGTAGGTCACGACGGGGACGCCGGGATAACGCTCGCGCAGCAGGCGCACGTCCGCACCCTCGATGGAAGCCGCGAGCGAGCAGCCGGCCGCGAGGTCTGGGATGAGCACGGTCTTCTCGGGATTGAGGAGCTTCGCGGTCTCCGCCATGAAGTGGACGCCCGCGAGCACGATCACCTCCGCCGAGGTCTTCGCCGCAGCGCGCGCGAGCGCCAGCGAGTCCCCGACTATGTCGGCAACGCCGTGATAGATCTCCGGCGTCTGATAGTTGTGCGCGAGCACGATGGCGTTACGCTCGCGCTTCAGCGCGTGGATCGCCTCGATGTCCGGCGCGAAGAGGCGCCACTCCGCCGGCGGAATTACCCGCTGCACCTTGCCGTAGAGCTCGCCGAGCCGGCCCGAGAAGGCGCGGGAGGGATTCGGAAGGTCGGAGAGGCCGGTGGTCGCGAGGCTCATTTATGCTCTCCTTGAGCATTAGCGGCTGGAAAAAATAGGGCGCTGCCGCCTGCTCATAATGCTGGGGATGAGTATTAGTCCTGTCAAGCCCCCGCTTGCTAAGCGCTGCCGGCCTTGCCATCAGTGGGAATATGCGCCCGTTTGCTCCCGCCCTTGTTTTATCAGTCATTCTCGTCGCTTGCGCGCCGCCGCGGCATGTGCCGGATTTCGCGGCGAAGCCCTACGAGCCGTTCAACCGCGCCGATGCCGTTGCGCTCGCGCTCCGGGAATGGCGGCTCTTCGGCAGCCGCATCGCGGATGCCCCGAGCGCCGATGGCCCCGAGCCGCCTGCCGCGGAGAAGGCGGAGCGCCAGCCCGGGCTTTGGCAGCGCGTCGGCGAATACTGGTGGATCGGCCTCGAGCCCCGTGCGCCGGAGATCGCCTGGACCGGCAAGCACGACGCGAGCGGCGACGTCTTCCCGGCCTCGGAGGATGGCCGGTACGCGTGGTCGGCCGCCTTCATCTCCTACGTCATGCGGCTCGCGGGCGCGGGCGATCGGTTTCCCTACTCGGCCAGCCACGCGACCTATGTGAACGCGGCGGCGGCGCGGAAATCGCCGATCCTGCGCGCGCATGCGCCGGCAGCCTACGCGCCGAAGCCCGGCGATCTCGTCTGTCTCGCACGCGGCAGCGCGCAGACCATGACCTACGCCGATCTCCCGTCATCGAGCCTCTGGCCCGGGCATTGCGCAATCGTCGTCGAGACCGGCCCGGGCACCATCAGCGTCGTCGGCGGCAATGTCGGCGACGCAGTGGCCCTCACCCACGTGCCCGTGACGCCCGGCGGAACGCTCGCCGATAACTCCGGCGTCGTGCTCGATCCGCGGCATGGCTGGTTCGTCGTGCTCGAAGTGCTCTATGATGCCGAGCGGGAGCCCACCAAGGACGAATAATGACTTAAGGGCACGGGGGGAAAGCATGTTGCAGGATCGCTTCGGTTTGCCCGTAACGATCGCAGCGCCGCAGAGTCTCGACGCCTATGTCGCCGGGGTCGATCGGCTGCTCTCGGCGAATGCAGGGGCGGAGGCGCTGTTGCGCCAGGCCGTCGAGGCGGAACCGAGATTCGCCCTCGCGCATATCGCCCTCGCCCGCGATGCGCAGCTCTGGGGGCGCATCGACGAGGCCAAAAGCGCCGCCGCGCGAGCACTCGATTGCGCCGCCGGTCTCTCCGAGCGTGAGCGTCGCCACGTCGAGGCGATTGCCCTCGCCGTCAACGGTCAGCCCACCCGCGCGATGGACGCCATCCTCGCGCACGTAAGAGACTATCCCCGCGATGCTCTCGTGCTTTCGCTGCTGCTCGGGGTTTATAGCATCCCCGCCTTCAGCGGCCGCCCCGATCACCACGAGGCGCAGCGCGCGCTGCTCGAGGAGCTTGCGCCGCGCTGGAACGAGGATTGGTGGTTCCTCGGCTATCTCGGCTGGTCCCGCGTCGAGACCGGCGATCCCGAGGGCGGGGCCGCCATCATCGACCGGTCGCTCGCCCTCAACCCCCGCAACGCCCATGGTGCGCATTCGCGAGTGCACGCGCATGTGGAGCTCGGCGAGGCCGAGGCCGCCGTCAAGTTCCTTACCGCGTGGCTTCCAAGCCACGATCGCGCGAGCCAGCTCTGCTGTCACATACACTGGCATCTCGCCCTCTTTGAGATCGACCTCGGCCGTCCCGAGCGTGCCTTCGAGCGCTACCGTGCGGAAATCAGCCCGGAGACCGCGACCTCGGCGCCGTTGCCGACCCTCGCGGACTCCGCCTCGTTCCTGTGGCGCTGCGGGGTCTACGGGGTGGGGCCGCAGCCGCTACCCTGGGCGGCGGTCGCGGCGCTCGCGGAGCGAGCCTTCCCAAGGACCGGCCTCACCTTCGCCGATCTGCATGCGGCGATGGCCGCCGCCGCGACCGACGCATCCGCGCTGGAGCGCCGCATCGCCGAGCTGCAGCGCCGAGCGGATGACGGCTCTCTCCCGCAGGGCCAAGTCGTGCCGACGATCTGCCGCGGGCTCGGCGCCTACGCGCGCGGCGAATTCTCGGAGGCGGCGACTCTCCTCGACCGGGCCATGCCCGACCTTACCCGCATCGCCGGCAGCCACGCCCAGCGCGAGGTCTTCGAGGACACGCTCATCGCGGCATGCTTGCGCTCGGGCCGGTACGCGAGAGCCCGCGAACTCCTGACAGCACGGCTCGCGCGCCGCCCGCGTGCCCTGGACCGGACCTGGCTCCAGCGCTGCGCCTAGCCGCGCTCCGTCAGCTTCCGGCGGCGCGGCGCAAATGCGGCAGGCGCACTCCCGGCGCCGGCCGCTCCACGAGCACCTCGCGGCGGAAGCGGAATTTCTCCGCGGGACGGCCGCCGGTGCCGCGCTCCCAGACGCCGAGCCGCTCGACCAAGCCGCCCTGCTCGACGAGGCGGCGGAAGTTCTGCTTGTGCAGCGCCACGCCCGCCAGCGCCTCCACCGTCTGCTGCAGCTGCAGCAGCGTGAAATTTGGCGGCATCAGCTCGAACACGACCGGCCGGTATTTGAGCTTGCCCCGCAGCCGGCTCATCGCGGTCGCGAGGATGCGGCGGTGATCGAAGGCCATGGGCTGGCCGAGCGCCGGCATCGCGGGATCGATTCGCAGGTCCCGGTCGCGCGCGGCCTCCGCGACGAGACCCGCCTCGTAGAGGAGCTCGTAGCGCTCGAGCACCCGCTCCTCGTCCCAGGGAGCCGGTGGGACGCCGAAGGCGGAGCGCACGCGCTCGTCGCGCCGGCGGCGCTCCTCGGCATCGCCCGCGGCGTTGATCCAGGCGGCGAGCCGGGGCTGCATATCCTCGCTGACGATCGGAGACCTCCCCTCTCGCCCGTCCTCCCAGGGGAAATACCGGTACCAATCCTGCCACTGCGCGCCGCCCTCTCCAGCGGGTTTCGCCTCGCGCACTAGGGCGAGATAGCTGATCGAGACCACCCTCGCGGCGCCATCGCTCGCGCGCGCCTCGCGGCCGCGATCGGCGAAGGTGTAGAGCTGCTCGACGTAGCCGAGGCTGAGCTTCGTTTGCTCCCCGACCCACGCGCGCAAGCCGAGCTCGAGGGTGCGGTGGCCGACGGGATCGAAGGGGCCGAAGGGGAGCGCCTCGTATGACCCCTCGCCGGAACGGCCGAGCTTGCGCCCCCCGGCGAGGGAATGGCTCACGCGCCGCACCGTCAGGACGCGCGGCTCGCCGGCAGTGACCGCGATGACCACCGCGGTCAGGCCGATGACGATCTCCGAGGCTGCGGCGCGGGGCGGCATTCGCTCCCTAGTAGCCCTCCTCGATCAGCGGGAAGGCGCTGTGGACGTGCGGCGTCCGCACGGGCTCGGCCTTGTGGAGATACGATTTGTCGAGCTTCGCAAAGCTGTCGACGCCCAGCAGGCCGAGCGCCGTCCTGATCTCCGTCTCCAGGAGCTCGAGCACGCGCACGACCCCCGCTTGGCCCGCGGCCGCGAGGCCATAGAGATAGAGCCGGCCGATGCAGACGAGATCCGCCCCGAGCGCCATCGCCTTGACGACGTCGGTGCCGCGGCAAAAGGCGCCGTCGATGAAGACCTTCGCGCGTCCCGCGACGGCCTCGACGATCTCCGGGAGGAAGTCGAGACTTCCGCGGCCCTGATCGAGCTGTCGTCCCCCGTGGTTCGAGGCATAGATCGCGTGGACGCCGTGCTCGCAGGCGAGCGCGGCATCCTCGGCGGTGGCGATGCCCTTGAGGATGAGCGGTATGTCCCACTTGTCCTTGAAGCGCTTGATGTGTTCCCAGTTGAGGCCCGCCTGGAAGTCGAAGCCCGTCGCCGCCGTGCGCCAAGGCTTGACGAAGCGGCTCGCGATGTCGCGCTCGCGGCGGCTGTAGATCGCGGTGTCGACGGTGATGCAGAAGGCGCGGTAGCCGGCATCTATCGCGCGCTTGACGTGGTCGTCGATGAAGTCGTCGCCGCCGCGGACGTAAAGCTGGAAGATGCGGAATGCGTCCGGCGCCGCCTTCGCCGTCGCCTCGAGGCCGGGCTTGGTGACGGAGCTCAGGAACAACGGCACGCCGAACTCCTTGACGGCCGCTGCGACCGTGGCCCCGCCGCCGGCATCGAATGATTCGAGCGAGCCCACGGGGGCGAGGGCCACGGGAATCCGGATGCGCTCGCGGAGCAACTGACCGGAGCAGTCGATCTTCGAGACGTTCCGCAGCACCCGCGGCCGGAAGGCCAGGGCATCGATGGCCAGGCGGTTGCGCCGCACCGTCGTCTCGGTCTCGGTGCCGCCGATGAGATAGTCCCAGATGTTCTTGGAGAGCTTTTCTCGCGCGGCCTTGACCAGCTCGTGCAGGGTCAGGAACTCTCCGCTCGTCTCGCTCAGCATGGCCGGGTCCGTGTTTGTCGCTGCCCGGCGCAACCCTAGAGCCCGGGCACAGCCGCGGCAACCGGCTTGGCTCTACCCCCTGCCCGCTGAAACGCTTTCTTAACGCTGCCGCTCCTAAGCCATGCGGACTGCAGAGGGAGCGTCGCGTGAGGCGTTTCTACTGGCTGCTCGTCATCGTCGCGATCCTCATGGGCGTGCCCTATGCGGCGCTGCTCCTGAATCGCGCCATGGGTCCGTGGGAGGCCACCGCCATCGAGCACGACGGCAGCGTGACCTACATGCGCTTCGACCCCGACATGCCGCCGCCGGATTTCGTGCCGATCTATCCGGGCTCGCAGGTGATACAGGCGAGCTTCCTCGTCTCGAAGGCGGCGCCGAGCGGCGTCGGGAGGCTGGAGCTCGCGGCGCAGAGCTCGCTCGACCGGGTCCGCAGCTTCTACCGCTCGCGGCTCGAGGCGGCGGGATTCGTCGTGGAGGATCTTGGGACTCTCGGCCTCAATGCCGCGGCGGCCGCCTATATCGGCATCGACGGCACGCTCGTGGCCAGGCGCCCCTCGACCGACGACTACGTCGTCGTTCAGATCGGGACCGAGGACGGCACCGTGATCCGCTCTCGCCTGCTCGATCTCCACTGGCGGAAGATCTCGGAGACGCCCGGGGAGACGCAAGCCCGGGATTGAGGGGCACCCTCCCTCCGCCCTTGCCGCGTCGGGCTCCTGCCCTTACTTTCGGCCGGACACAGCGAGGGAAGACCGCCATGGCCGAGATCGTGCGCCCGCTCGAGGCCGCCGTCGCCGTCATCGAGGACGGCATGACCGTCGTGGTGCCGCCGGACTATTCCGGCGTCGCGATGGAAGCAACCCGCGCGCTCATTCGGCGCGGCGTAAAGAATCTCCACCTGCTCACCTTGCCGGCGTCGTCGCTGCAGGCGGACCTGCTGATCGGCGCCGGCGTGCTCGCCTCGATCGAGACCTCCGCGGTCTCCTTGGGCGAGATGGGCGCGGGCCCGCGCTTCGCGGCCGCGGTGACGGCCGGAAAGATCGCGCTCAAGGACGCGAGGTGTCCCGCGCTCCACGCGGCGCTGCAGGCCGCCGAGAAGGGTGTCCCCTTCCTGCCGCTCCGCGGAGTCATCGGCTCCGACCTGCTGAAGGTGAGGTCCGATTGGAAGGTGATCGACAACCCCTTTGCCGAGAACGATCCGATCCTGCTGGTGCCGGCGATCCGGCCGGACGTGGCGCTCTTCCACGCGCCCTTCGGGGACCGTCACGGCAACGTCTGGGTCGGAAGACGACGCGAGCTCTTCACGATGGCGCACGCCTCGGAGCGGACCGTCGCTACCGTGGAGGAAATCCGGGAGGGCAATCTCCTCGAGGACGAGACGCTCGCGGGTGCGACGATCCCCGCCTTCTACGTCGAGGCGGTCGCCGTGGCGAAGCACGGGACTTGGCCGCTCAAATTCGGCAGCCGCTACGCCGAGGACACCGCGCATCTCCGGGAATACATGCAGCTTGCGGCGAGCGAGGACGGCTTCCGTCGATATCTCGACCTCTACGTCTATCGGCGCCGCGCCGCCTGAGCGATGAGCGAGGCCGGGATCAAGCAAGCGGAGATTCTGATCGGCGTCGTGCTGCGCCTCATCGAGGGCGCGAAGCACGTCGCCGTCGGCGCCAATTCGCCCATGCCGGCCGCGGCCGCCTTCCTCGCGCAGCGGCTCGGCGGCGGGCGGCCGCACGTCTCGCTGCAGCAAAGCCCCAGGCACAATCTCTTCACCGACGGCGGGCGCGAGCTCTTCGATGCCGCGGGCCAGGGCCGCATCGACGTGTTCTTCCTCTCGGGCGCGCAGATCGACGGACGCGGCAACATCAACCTCGTCGCGATCGGCGACTACGCGAAGCCGAAGGTGCGCTTCCCCGGCTCATTCGGCTCGGCCTATCTCTATTTCGTGGTGCCGCGCGTGATCCTCTTCCGCACGGAGCATTCGCGGCGGACGCTGGTGCCGAAGGTCGATTTCGTGAGCGCGCCCGGGGTGAGCCCGCCCAACGTCTACCGCCGCGGCGGCCCGATCGCCCTGGTGACGCCGCTCTGCCACTTCGCCTTCGACAGGGACCGCGCGCGCTTCCGGCTCGAGAGCGTGCATCCCGGCCACACCGTCGAGGAGGTGCTCGACGTTACCGGCTTCGACTTCGACCGCCCCGCCGCCGTGCCGGTGACGCCGCTCCCCTCGCCCGAGGCGCTGCGTCTCCTGCGCGAGACGATTGCGCCGGAGCTCGCGGCCCTCTATCCCAACTTCGCCCAGCGCGTCTTCGGCCTTGCGCCGCGCGCCGCAGAATGACGGAAGGACCATGACCGATACCACCGACACAGGCGCACTCGCGGGCATCAAGGTGATCGATCTCACGCGCGTGCTCGGCGGGCCCTACTGCACGCAGATGCTCGGCGACCACGGCGCCGAGGTGATCAAGATCGAGCCGCCGCAGGGCGACGAGACCCGGACCTGGGGCCCTCCCTTCCAAGGCGATGCCGCCTCCTATTTCATCGGCGTCAACCGCAACAAGCGCGGCGTGGCGCTCGATCTCGCGCGGCCGGAGGGGCGCGCGGTGCTGTTCCGCCTGCTCGAGAGCGCGGACGTGCTGATCGAGAATTTCAAGACCGGCACGCTCGAGCGCTGGGGCATGGGGTATGAGGCCGTGCTGAAGGACCGTTTCCCTCGCCTCATCCATTGCCGCGTCTCCGGCTTCGGCGCGGACGGTCCGCTCGGCGGATATCCCGGCTACGACGCGGTGGTGCAGGGCATGGCCGGCCTCATGAACCTCAATGGCGAGCCCGAGGGCGCGCCGGTGCGCGTGGGCGTCCCCGTGGTCGATCTCGCGACGGGCATGAACGCCTCGATCGCGATCCTGCTGGCGCTCCAGGAGCGGCAGCGCTCCGGCCGCGGCCAGCTCGTGGAGGTGACGCTCTTCGACAGCGCGGTGGCGCTCCTCCATCCCTACACCGCGAACTGGTTCCTCTCGGGAAAGCCCCCGGCGCGGACGGGCAACCAGCACCCGAACGTCAGCCCCTACGACCAGTACCGCACCAGAACCAAGCGTATCTTCGTCGCAGTCGGCAACGACCGTCAGTTCCAGCGCTTTTGCGCGGAGATCGGACGGCCCGAGCTCGTGAGCGACCCGCGCTTCCGCAGCAATGCCGACCGCGTCACCAACCGCGCCGAGCTCCGCGAGGAGCTCGAGGCTATCCTCGCCTCGATCGACGGGGAGCAGCTCGCGATGACGCTCCTCGAGAAGGGTGTGCCCGCGGGTCCGGTCCTCGACGTCCCCGACGTCGTCAACCACCCCCACACTCGCCACCGCGGCATGGTCGTGGAGCGCGGCGCCTATCGCGGCATCGGCAATCCCGTGAAGCTCTCGCGCACGCCCATGACCGTGCGCGAGACGCCACCCTCCTTCGGCTCCGCGACCCGCGACGTGCTCACGGAGGCGGGGTTCACCGACGCCGAGATCGACTCGCTCTTCGCCTCGGGCGTTGCCATGGAGACGCCGCGCAAGGCCGCGGCAGAGTGATGAGCGATCCGCACACGCGAGTGCTGTCGCCTGCGACCGATCGCTCGTCCTACACGATCTGGGCGCACGACCGGCTGCGATTTTCCGACACCGACCTTCAGGGTCACATCAACAACGCGGTCTTCGCGACATTCTGCGAGACCGGGCGCGTCAGCTTCCTCTTCGACGAGGACCTGAATCTTCGGGGACCCGGCGCGAGCTTCGTGATCGCGAGGCTGGAAATCGACTATCGGGCCGAGCTTTTCTATCCCGGTGAGGTCGACATCGGAACTCGCGTGCTCCACATCGGCCGGACGTCGTTCCGCGTGGGCCAAGGCATCTTCAATGGCGACATCTGCGCCGCCACGGCGGAATCGGTTCTGGTTCTGATGGACGATGCCGCGCGCAAGCCAAAGCCCCTCACGCCGCAGCTCCGTGCCTGGCTCGAGGCACGCCTCGCGCGTTAACCCGGATAGCCTTTGCTCTTCCGCGCGAGGCCGTCGAAGAGGTCGAGCATGCGCTCGCGCCAGGCATGGATGGGATCGCTGGGATCCAGCAGCTTGAAGTCGCTGATGTTGCGCGCCCACTGAAATCCGCCGAAGACGATGTAATCGCCATAAAGCGGCTTGTCGCCGCCGACGAAGGGCTGCGCATCGAGCAGGCTGCGGAGCGGCTGCAGGCTCTGGCGGAACGCCGCGAGCCGGTCCTCGCGGCCGGCTTGAACGGCTTCGAGGCTCATGCCGAAACGCTCCTCGCGCGACTTCCGGAAATAGGCCTTGTCCCTCTCGTCGACGTGCTTCCAGATGTCCAGCATCACGAAGCGCGCGATGCCCGGATGGAGGATCGTGTCGCCCCAGCCCTGGATGAAGCGCGTCGCCGCGTGCCCCGCCGTGCCGCCGAAGAGCGAGGGGCGGTCGGGATAGGCGGTCTCGAGGTAATCGGCGATCGCCCAGGAGTCGTTGATCCACTTGCCGCCATCGACGATCACGGGAACGCGGCCCTGCCTCGTCGGCGCGAGCGCGTCCTTCTCCGTGAAGCGCCAGGGCACCGTCGCGACCTCGAGCCCTTTGTGCGCGAGCGCCATGCGCACCCGCCAGCAGAACGGGCTGAAGCGCCGGTCCGCCTCCGCGCCCGCGAGATCGTAAAGCGTGATGGTCATGACTGCCCCTCGTCTCGATTCCGCCGGCAGTTATGCCGCGCATCCGCGACGGCCTCAAGTCGCGCTATGGCGACGTCCCCGAGGCAAGCCGCTCGCTCGCCTCCCAAAGCCTCCGCGCCACCTCGTCGTCCCGCGCGGCGGAGGACGGCGTCGCCGCCCGCAGGTCGTAGAAATAGGCGCCGGTGCTCCCCCGCAGCTCCGGAGCGCTCGCGAGGTAGACCACGGTCTCCGCGCCCTTCTCGGGAGTGCGCGCGGAGAGCCGCTTGGCAACGCCGATGCCCCAGCGGAAGAGGCCGCGGTTGTTGTCGCCGAAGCGGCTCGCGACGAAGCCGGGATGGAGGCAATTCGCGGTGATGCCCGTGCCGGCGAGGCGCCTCGACAATTCCCGCGTGAATAGGATGTTCGCGAGCTTGGAGCGCTGATAAGCCTTCCAGCCGGAGTAACCGCGCTCGAGATTGAGATCGTCGAAGTCGAGCACCGCGCCCTGGTGTGCCCGCGAGGCCACGCTCACCACGCGCGCGCCCGGCGCGGCCGCGAGCCGCTCGCGGAGCTCCTGCGTCAGGACGAAATAGGCCATGTGGTTGAGCGCGAAGGTGCGCTCGATCCGGTCCTCGGTCAGCGAGCGGCGCTGGAACAAGGCGCCGGCGTTGTTGACGAGCACGTCGATCGCGCGATAGGCGGCCGCAAGCTCCCGCGCGAGCCGACGCATCTCCGCGAGCCGAGAAAGATCCGCCAGATGCACCGCGGCGCGGATGCCGGGAATGCGGGAGCGCAACTGCGCGAGCGCCGCCTCCGTACGCGCGGCATCCCGGCCGACGAGCGCGAGCCTCGCGCCTTGCCGCGCCAGCGCCTCGGCGGCCGCGAGCCCGATCCCCGAGCTGGCACCGGTGATCACGCAAAGCTTGTCCTGCACGGGCCTCCTCCGCCTCCGCGGGCGGCGCGGCCTCAGCCGGCGATGCGCGAGCGGATGCTCTGCAGCAGCGATGCCGTGGGCTGGCCGTCGACCGGGAGGCCCGCGTCCTGCTGATACTGGCGAATCGCCGCTTCCGTCTTGGCGCCGTACTGACCGTCGGCGGCGCCGGGATCGTAGCCGAGCTTCTGCAAGCCCGCCTGGATGTCGCGCACCGTCGCGCCGTCGTAGCCGCTGCCGGGCTGCGCGCTCGCGGTCTGCCCGCCGCTCGAGCCCGAGCTGCTGCGCCAAACTGGCTTGCCGAGGTTGACCTGACTCGAGTCCGTCAGGACTCCCGCGGTGCCGCCGACGGCGCCGCCGATGAGCGCGCCGCCCACGGGACCGATGCCCGTGACGGCACCGACTATAGCGCCACCGGCCGCACCGATACCGGCGCCGCTCAGCGCGCGATCCTCGGTCGTGTCTCCGCATGCGGCCAGCGCCAGAGGCATCCCGACCGCGAGAACCAGCAACTGAAGTTTCCTGCTCATGTCCGTCCTCACGCAAAGGATCATGCGCGCCATCTTATACGAAAATTTGCGCGCGTGAATCCCGCACCATCGGCCTAAAAAATGACACGGAGTCGCCGCATTCCCGCCACAACGAGTCGCGCGGCTAGCGGCTGCGGCGCCGAACGAAGCTCATCCAGTTGTCCTTGGGCGCGGCGCAGATCTCGCCGTCTCCTTCCGCGGTCGCGCGAATCGCGACACCGCCGAAGTTCCAGAGCTTACGCCAGCGCACGAGATCCTCGAGCACTTGCTCGCGCACGCGCCGCTCGATGCGCCGGCGGAGCAGAGCCTTGGCGACGGTGAGATAGAGCAGCACGCTCGCCGCCGCCGAGGCCAGGCCGATCTTGTAGCCGAACCAATACCAGACGCCCGCCGTCAGGATCAAAAGGCCATAGACCCATTGATTGCTCTCGGCCTCGAAAGCGACGGGGCTGTCCATGTGCATGAGCCGCTTGAGATCGAGATCGATTGCGGCCTTGCCCTCGGCATTCAAGCGACGAAGCTGCGCGAAGAGCTCCTCCGCCGTCTCTCCCGCCTCCGGCGGAATCTCCACCGCCGGCACGGGCTTGGGCGGCGGCGCATTCGGCGTGGGCGGCGCGACTACGTTCGGCACGGTCATCGAGGGCTGGATCGTCGCCGCCGGCCTCAGAAAGCTGCCGAGCTCATGTGCCGGCCGCGCCGGCGGATCGGTCTTGGGAACGTCGACGGGTTTCTTGTCGCTCATCGCAGCTTCGGTGATGGGGCGGCACCAGCGCGCCCGAGCCTATAGCACAAATCCCGGCACGAGGAGATATATCCCGCTCGTCAGAGCAGCCCTGCGCCGCCGAGCGCGCCCGCGAGCGCCAGCACCCAGAGCGCGTTGATGCGTGCCGCGAGCGAGACGGCGGCAGTTCCCGCGGTCACGGCGTAGGCGCGCCAATTCTGGTCCGCGGCGCCCGTGAGCACGTAAGCGCTCGCAAGGACGAGGCCAACGGTCACCGGCGCGAGGCCCGCCTCGATGTCGCGCCGCCATCGCTTGTGGCGATGGCGGTCCCAGAAGTGAGAGACCGCATAGGTGAGGAGACAGGATGGCACGCACATCGCCGCGGTCGCGACGAGCGCGCCCCAGACCCCCGCCGCCTCCCAACCGATCAAGGTCGAGATCAGCATGTTGGGCCCGGGTGCGGCGCGCACGATCGCATAGATGTTCGCGAACTCGCCGTCGCTCATCCAGCCGCCGACCTCGACGGCCTCGCGATGCATCTCCGGCACGACGGTATTGGCGCCGCCCACCGCGACCAGCGACAGCGACGCAAAGAGGAGCGTCAGCTCCCAGAGCGAGGCCGTCTTCATCCCCGCCTCCACGCCACGGCAATGCTGAGCGGCGCCAGCACCGCGATCACCGGAAGGATCGGCCAGCGCATCAGGCCCGTCGCGAGCGATGCGAGGAGCGCGAAGGCGACTGCGCGCGGAATGCGCGCGAAGGTGCCGGCCATCTGCAGCCCCATCGCCCAAACGAGGCCCGCCGCCGCCGCGGAGACGCCACCGAGGATGCGGTCGATCTCCGGCATCCGGCCGTAGCGCGCATAAAGCAGGCCTAAGCCCAGCACGATGAGAAACGGAGCCACGACCAAGCCTGCAAATGCGCTGAGCGCGCCGGTCGCGCCGCGGAACCGCCGCCCCACGACGATGGAGAGGTTGACGACGTTCGGACCCGGGAGGAATTGGCAGAGGCTCAGCGCATCCACGAACTCGCGCTCGCTGAGCCAGCGCCGCTCGTCCACG
>Ga0335085_10008072_pt1 | contig 16147 bp, 21 predicted proteins | sample Lox_Sample_45_FD_206712 | JGI IMG/M metagenome (GOLD analysis project Ga0335085, IMG submission 206712) | Soil microbial communities from Loxahatchee National Wildlife Refuge, Florida, United States - Lox_Sample_4.5 | ecosystem: Environmental > Terrestrial > Soil > Wetlands | place: USA...
CGAAACAGCCGAAAAGTGACCCGACTACGCAATTGCTCCCGTCGCAACAGCCTCTGATCCGGGGGATATAAAAGGGGGCGTGCCCCCTTTTTCAATACCCGCCTACTCGGTCAACTGATGCAGCGGATGATGCTCCAGGCCCCGCGCCACGAAGCCGCGCATTGCCGGCGGCATCGCCGCATGCACCGCGCGCACCTCGGCTTCAGTGGAGAATTCGGCATACACGCAGGCACCGGAACCGCTCATGCGCGCCTCGCCATGTTGCTTCAACCAGCCCAAATGGCGCGCGACTTCAGGATAGCGTTTGCACACCACGGGCTCGAGGTCGTTACGCAACGCGCGCCGTTTCAGCCCGTCGAAAAAGGCCGTAATTTTGATCGGTTTTGCGTCCCGTGTCAATTCTGGGGCCGCAAAAGCGGCGGCTGTCGGCACCTGCACCGGCGGCACCAGCACGAGATACCAGGCCGGCGCCAGCGCGAGCGGCGTCAGCTCTTCGCCGACGCCTTCGGCAAAGGCGTTCTCGCCGAAAACGAACACCGGCACGTCGGCACCGAGCTCGAGCGCGAGCCGCTGCAAATCCGCGCGCTTCAGACCGAGCCGCCACAGGTGATTGAGCGCGATCAGCGTGGTGGCCGCATCCGAGCTGCCGCCGCCGAGTCCCCCGCCCATGGGGATGCGCTTCGCCAGCTCGATTTCGACGCCGCCCCGATGGCCCGTCGCGTGTTTGAGCAATTCCGCCGCGCGCAGGCACAGGTCCTGCTGCTGCGGCACGCCGGCAAGCGGCCGCAGCAGGGTGACCTGGTCGTCGGCGCGCGGCCTGAAGCGCAGCGCGTCGGCATGATCGATCAGGCGAAAAGCGGTTTGCAGGGTGTGATAGCCGTCGGCGCGCCGCCCGGTAACATGGAGGAACAGGTTGAGTTTTGCCGGTGCCGGCCAGTCGTCCTGCCACCCGCTCATGACGCGGACCGCCATTCATCGATTGCCAGACGGATCTCCACGCCTTCGCGTGACAGCCGCAGCCGGGCAGGCAATCCGTTGGCGGGGTTGTAATCGAGGAACTCCACCAGCCAGCCCGATTGCCTGAGCTCGGCGAGGCGCTGCCCGTCATCCAGCCGCGTCAGCGCCGTCACGCCCGCGGCCGCGCGACCGCGAACCCAGTCGGGAAGGCCCGCGAGCGGCAGGCGCCAGCCGAGCACCTGCTCGGTCAAGGCCTCCACGTCGCCGGCCTGGTAGACCTTCTGGTTCGAATCGGTGAGGCGCACCAAGGCATCGCGCCGGACGATGCGCGCCACGCCCTGGCCGAACGGATCCGAAATGAGCAGATCGTCTCCGGCCGCATCATGCTGCCAGCTGATCTTGCCGCTCGCGGCTTCGCTGCCGTATTTCACGGATACCCTGCCCGCAAGATAGAAGGCGTCGCCGACCGGCACGGCCGCATGCGGCCGCCGCTCGACCGCCGCACACCCGGCCAGCAGCAGGCAGAAGCAGAAAACTGCGGATCGCATGACGAAAGCTTCGAATTCCTGAGCTATCGCTTGCGCGCGCCGTGTGTTGACAGCATCGGACATGAATTCGATATTGGGCGACATCGCCTTCGCGGGGGGATATACAAGGGGGGATGCATCCCCCCTTGTTCGTTGTACAGGGGCTTTTCCGCTGCCGGAGGGACCTTGTCTGCTTCGAAACTGCCCGATTTACGGCTTGAAGCGCTTGATCGTGCTGTTGAGAGCGTCGTTGTCCGGTGTCTTCTTGGCCGCGTCAAGCCAGATCTTCTCGGCTTCGCGATGCTCGCCCGCGACCCATAGCACTTCGCCCAGGTGCGCGGCGATCTCCGGATCGGGGCGCGCGCTGAACGCCTTGCGCAGGTATTCCAGCGCCTGGCTGCTCTTGCCCATCCGGTACAGCACCCAGCCCATGCTGTCGATGATGAACGGGTCCTCGGGCGAGAGCTCGAGCGCCTTCTCGATCAGCCCCTGCGCCTCGGGCAGGCGCTCGTTGCGATCGGCAAGCGAGTAGCCGAGCGCGTTATAGGCGTGCGCGTGGTCGGGGCGCAGGCGGATCAGCTTCTTCAGGCTGCTCTCGAGCAGGTCCATGCGCTCGAGTTTCTCGGCGAGCATGGCGTAGTCGTAGAGCAAATCCGGCTGGTCGGGCATGCTCTTGAGCGCGTTGCCGATGAGTTCGAAGGCCGCGCGCGGCTGCTTGGCGTCGCGCAGCATCTGCGCCTCGGTCAAAAGCAGCTGCACCCGTGCCTGTTCGCTGCCCACGTCCACCTGGTGCAAATGCGCGCGCGCCGCGTCGAGCTCGCCCTGCTTACCGAGCACCAGCGCATAACGTATTTGCGCCTGCAGGTACTGGTCGCCGTCCGTGACTTCGTCATACCAGCGCAACGCTTCCGGGAAATTCTTCTGCTCCTCGGCGGCTTGGCCCAGGTACAGCCGCACCGTGTTCTTGTCGCGGTAGGGCAGCGTCAGCAGGCGCTTGAAGTTTGCCTCGGCGAGCGCGTAGTCCTGCAACTGCAGCGACAGCACGCCGACGGCGAAGACCACGTCGACGTTATCCGGAAAATCCTTGGACAGCGTCTGGAACTCGGCGCGCGCCTCGGTATATTTGTGTTCGGCGACGAGTGCGCGCGCATAACTCATGCGCACTTCGGGGGCCTTGGGATGGCGCTCGAGAAAGGCAGCGAGGCGCTCGCGCGCGGCTGCGATCGACTGCCGCTGCAGCATCTGCGCTTCGAGCAGCGCCGGCAGTTCCCAATCGGGTTTGAGCGCCGACGCCGCGCGCACTTCGGTTAGCGCAATTTCGGACTGCCCCGCGCCCAGCGCCGCCTGGGCAAGGGCAAGATGCGCCTGCGCGACCTTCGGGTAGGGCTGCGCCAGTTGCCGTATCAGCTTGAGCGTGAGCGCCTTGTCCTGATTGTTCGCGAGCAGCCGGGGCAGCTTCAGGAAAGCGTCGCCGCTGCTGTCACTGTCGAGCAGCTTCTGCAGATAGGGCAGGGCTTCCGTCTCGCGCTTCGCCCCGATCAGCAGGCCGGTGAGCGCCTGCAGCGCCTGCAGCGAAGTCGGTTCAGCGTCGTACCAAACCGTGGCCGCGTCGATCGCGGCAGCGGGCATGCGCGCATAGATCGCGACCTCGGTGGCGCGCTTCGCGATGCGTGGATCGCGCGTGCGCTTGGCGAGGTCGGCATAGGCCTGTGCCGACAGGCCGAGCGCGCCGCGCTGCCCGGCAATTTCCGCGAGCAGGTACTCGTAGAGCGTCGCCTCGGTCAGATCCTGCTTCGGCAGCTCCGGCTTCGGTGGTTCCGTCTGGGCCGCGGCTGGCGGCGCAGCCTCAGCGGCGGCCGCCGGCGGTGCGCCCGCCTTGCCCGGTTCAGGCTGTGGGCCCTGGCCCTGCTGCGCCACCGGCGCGGCGGCCGGTGCCGCCGCCTGCTGCGGCAGGTGCGCGCACGCGGCAAGTCCCATGGCCATGCCTGAAACCACAATCAGACGGGAGAAGGAAGGCGAGGGAAGACGCGGAAACGGCATCATTGCGCTGATAGCTTAGCGTGGGGGGTACATCTTAGGTATATTTGCGCACCAGTACAAGAACAACCGATCTGCCTGGCCCATGCCCGAACTACCCGAAGTCGAAATCACGCGCCGCGGCATCGAGCCCTACCTCGCCGGCAAGATCATCACCGGCGTGCGCGTGCGCGAGCGCCGGCTGCGCTGGCCGATACCGCCCAACCTGAGCGCGCGTGTCACCGGCCGGCGTATCCTCGGCGTCACGCGCCGCGGCAAATATATCCTCATCGACTGCTCCTCGAGTGATCGCGCCGGCTGGCTGATCCTGCACTTGGGCATGTCAGGGAGCCTGCGCATCATGGCTGCCGGGACCGCCGCACAGCCGCATGAGCATTTTGACCTGCTCCTGGGCAATAGGTTGCTGCGCTTGCGCGATCCGCGCCGCTTCGGCGCAGTGCTGTGGCATACAGGCGATATCGCGCGCCATCCGCTGCTCGCGGGTCTCGGCGCCGAGCCGCTGGAAGATGGCTTCAGCGGCGGCCTGCTGCACCGGGCCCTGCGCGCTCGCACGGCGCCGGTGAAGCTGGTCCTGATGAACGCGAGCATCGTCGTCGGCGTAGGCAATATCTACGCCAATGAGAGCCTGTTTCGCGCCGGCATCGATCCGCGTGCGCCAGCCGGACGACTGTCGCGAACGCGCTGCAACAGGTTGGTGGCCGCGATCAAATCAACATTGAAACAAGCCCTTGCGGCGGGGGGCAGCAGCTTGCGCGACTTCGTTCATTCTGACGGCAGCTCGGGCTACTTCCAGCAGCAGTATTACGTGTATGGTCGCGCCGGGCTGCCCTGTCGCGTTTGCGCGACGCCGATCCGGCAGTTGCGCCAGGGCCAGCGCTCCACGTTCTATTGCCCCAGCTGCCAGAAATGACCGCGGCTTTCGCTGCCGCAGCGCGCTCAGCCGCCCTGCTTCTGCGCCATCAACCGATCGTATTTCTGCTGCAGCTCGTCCTTGGTCTCGCGATGGCCCGGGTCGAGGGGTATGCAATCCACCGGACACACGGCGACGCACTGGGGCTCGTCGAAATGCCCGACGCACTCGGTGCACTTGGCCGGATCGATGACGTAGGTCTCCTCGCCCTGGGAAATCGCCCCGTTCGGACATTCCGGCTCGCACACGTCGCAGTTGATGCATTCGTCGGTGATCATCAGCGCCATGTCAGCCCCCCAGCTGCCGCACCTTGTCTTTGATGCAGCGTTCCACCGCCGGCTGAACGAACTTGCTCACATCCCCGCCCAGCGTCGCGATTTCGCGCACCATGGTGGCGGAGACGAACATATGCTGCTCGCCCGGCGTGAGGAACAGGGTTTCCACATCAGGATAAAGCTTGCGATTCATCCCGGCCAGCTGAAATTCGTATTCGAAGTCCGACACCGCGCGCAATCCGCGCAGGACGACGCGTGCGTTCTGCGTGCGGATGAAATTCATCAGCAGGCCGCGGAAGCTCTCGACGCGCACGTTCGGGTAAATCGCCAGAACCTCGCGCGCCATGGCGACGCGCTCGTCCAGCGTGAAGAAGGGCTGCTTGCCGCGGCTGTCGGCGACGCCGACGACCAGTTCGTCGAACACCAGGGCTGCCCGCCGCACCAGGTCCTCGTGGCCGCGCGTGAGGGGGTCGAATGTTCCTGGATATACCGCCTTAGTCGCCATATGTCACCAAAGTGTAGTGCACTCGTCCGGCGCGGCCGTGCCTGAGCACCCGCCAGCCGCCCGAGGGCGTGAATGCCGCGGCGCTCTCGACGTAGATTCGCGCCGCCGGTCGCAGCAGCGGCACGACTGAAGACAGCGCTTGCGCCAGCAGCCCGGAATCAAACGGAGGATCGAGAAACACCACGTCGAAGCGCGCCGCCGGATCTGCCGCCGCGGCAGTGGCGAATTCTAGCGCATCCGCGCAGTGCACTTGCAGATTTTTGGCTCCGAGCAGCGCGGCGTTGCGGCGCAGCGCAGCGCACACCTGCCGGCTCTGCTCCACCATCACCACGGCGGCCGCGCCGCGCGACAGCGCCTCGAACCCGAGCGCGCCGCTGCCCGCGAACAGGTCGAGACAGTTGCGCCCGCCGAGGTCCTGGCCGAGCCAGTTGAACAGGGTCTCGCGCACGCGATCGGCGCTGGGACGCAGGCCCGCATGGTCGGGAAATTCGATGCGGCGGCTGCGCCATTCGCCGCCGATGATGCGAACGCGGTTGCCTTTCGCCACGTTCGGCGCCAACCGTCAGAGGACGCGCGCGCCGGTGGCGGCGAACGCGAACAGGCGGCGAAACATTCGGATTTTCATCCACACCCTTCTGCTAAAATCGCAGCGTATCTTAGCGGTTTTTGCGCGAGCCGCCCGAGCCTCCATGTTCAGTTTCGTTAAAAAACCCGCCGAAGCGGCACCGGTTCCATCCTGGAGCGAACGGCTCAAGGCCGGACTGGCGCGCACGCGCGCGCAAGTCGGGGGCCTGTTCGGCGGCGGCAAGATCGACGCCGCACTCTACGAAGAGCTGGAGACGGCACTGCTGTGCGCCGACACCGGCGTTGCGGCCACCCAGTACCTGCTGGAAAGCCTGCGCCAGCAGGTGAGGAAGAACGGCCTGACCGAGCGCCGCGAGCTCAAACTCGCGTTGCGCGAAGCGCTCGCTGCCTTGATCGCGCCGCTGGAGCGGACGCTGACGCCAGAGGGGCACCAGCCGTTCATCATCATGCTGGCCGGGGTCAATGGCGCCGGCAAGACTACCTCAATCGGCAAGCTGGCCAAGTATTTCCAGGCGCAGGGCAAGAGTGTCCTGCTCGCCGCGGGCGACACCTTCCGCGCGGCGGCGCGCGAGCAGTTGCAGATCTGGGGCGAGCGCAACCGGGTGGCGGTGATCGCCCAGCAGGGCGGCGATCCGGCGGCGGTGATATTCGATGCGATCCAGGCGGCGCGCGCGCGCAATATCGACATCGTGCTCGCCGACACGGCCGGCCGGTTGCCGACGCAATTGCACCTGATGGAGGAGATCCGCAAGGTCAAGCGGGTCATCGCGAAGGCCGACGCGAGCGCCCCGCACGAGGTCCTGCTCGTGCTCGACGCGAATACCGGCCAGAACGCCGTCGGCCAGGTCAAGTCATTTGACGACGCGATCGGGCTGACGGGCCTGATACTGACCAAGCTCGACGGCACAGCCAAGGGCGGCGTCGTGGCTGCCATCGCGCGCGAGCGGCCGGTACCGATACGCTTCGTCGGCATCGGCGAGGGCATAGACGATCTGCGTCCGTTCGTGGCGCAGGACTTTGCCGAGGCGCTGCTCGATTCGGATTAGACCCGCGCGCGCCGCCTCCGGATCGATGATCAGCTTCAACCAAGTCCGCAAGAGCTATCGCGGCGGCCACGAGGCGCTGCGCGAACTCTCGTTTGCCATCGAGCCCGGCGAATTGGTGTTCATCACCGGCCGTTCGGGCGCGGGCAAGAGCACATTGCTCAAGCTGATTCCGGCCATCGAGCGTCCGACCAGCGGCACCGTGCTGGTCAATGGCCAGAACATCGGCAGCATGCGGCGCGCCGCGATCCCTTATCTGCGGCGCAATCTGGGGCTCGTGTTTCAGGATCAGAAGCTGCTCTATGACCGGAACGTCTTCGACAATGTCATGCTGCCGCTCGCCTTTACCGGGCACGCGCACAAGGAGGCCGCCCGCCGCGCGCGCGCCGCGCTGGACAAGGTGGGCCTGCTCGCGCGGGAAAAGGCCAACCCGATCACGCTCTCAGGCGGCGAGCAGCAGCGCCTGTGCATCGCGCGCGCGGTGGTGAACCGCCCCAGCATACTGCTCGCCGATGAGCCCACCGCCAGCCTCGACAGCGCGTCCGCCGCCGAAGTGGTCGAAATGTTTCGCGCATTCAACCAGGTCGGCGTGACGGTCCTGATCGCCACCCACGACGAGGCCCTGGTGCAGCGCCTCAATCCGCGCGTGCTCGCACTCGAGCAGGGAAGGCTGGCGGCATGAGCACCTGGCTGCGGCAGCATTGGCAGACCCTGGGCATGACGCTCGGGCGGCTGGCGCGGGATCCGCTGGCGGCTCTGCTCAACGTCATGGTCATCGGTGTCGCCCTCGCGTTGCCGCTCGGCGGCTACCTACTGTTGCAGAACCTGGCCGGAGTCGCTCCGCGCATGACCGGCAGCCCGCAAGTCAGCCTGTTCCTGGCGCAGGATGCAGGCAAGAACGACATCGCCGCGCTGGAGGCGCAGTTGAAGCAGATTCCAGGCATTAGCGCGCTGCGCTTCGTTTCGCGCGAGCAAGCGCTGGAAGGATTGAAGCAGTCCGAGAACCTGGCCGATGTCATCGCCGCGCTGCAGACCAATCCGCTTCCCGACGCGTTCGTGCTCGAGGCCCGGGGCGGCGCGGCCGAGCTGGAAAAGCTGGAAACGCAGCTGGGCGCGTTGCCCAAGGTCGCCCACGTGCAACTCGACTCGGCCTGGGTCAGGCGGCTGGAAAGCCTGCTGGCACTCGGACGGATGGCGGTTATGATCCTCGCCGCGCTGCTTGCCTGCGGCTTGGTCGCGGTGACTTTCAACACCATACGACTGCAGATTCTGACGCAAAAGGACGAGATCGAGGTGAGCAAGCTGATCGGCGCGACCGACGCGTTCATCCGGCGCCCGTTCTTCCACCTGGGTTTCGTACAGGGCGCGCTGGGCGGCCTCGCCGCGCTCGCCATCGTTTACCTGAGCATGCAAATCCTCAACGGCAGCATCCTCGCGTTGGCGCAGCTTTATGGCTCGGACTTCAAACTGCGCTTTTTTGGGATGATCGACTGCCTCGCCCTGCTGGCCTTTGCCGCGGTTCTGGGCTGGGTAGGCGCTTATATGTCAGTAAGTAGACACTTATCTGGAATCGAGCCACGGTAGCGGCAATATGTGGTGAGCTGCGGCACCTTTGGCAGGGTCTGCGGAACTTCCGCGGCCTATTGGCACTCGAAGGCTTGGAGTGCTAAAATCAAAACGATTTCAAAGGCGCGATTCGGCACGGAAACGCTGCGAAGCCTGGCCGAACGCCTGCGCGAGAAGGAGCAATAGATGAATCAAACTATGACATTGCCGGTGCCCTCCCTGGTCGGAAGCCTGGAGAGCTACATTGCGACGGTCAACCGCTTTCCGCTGTTGAGCGCGGAGGAAGAATTGCGCCTCGCGCGCAAGCTGCGCGACGACAACGATATCGACGCCGCGCGCGCCCTGGTGGTCTCGCATCTGCGCGTGGTCGTAGCTATCGCCCGCGGCTACCTCGGCTACGGACTGCCGCACGCCGACCTGATCCAGGAAGGAAACATCGGGCTGATGAAGGCGGTGAAGCGCTTTGATCCGGAGCGCAATGTGCGCCTGGTTTCCTTCGCCATCCACTGGATCAAGGCCGAAATGCACGAGTTCATCCTGAAGAACTGGCGGCTGGTCAAGATCGCCACGACCAAGGCGCAGAGAAAGCTGTTCTTCAATCTGCGCTCGATGAAAAAGGGCTTGGGGCCGATGTCGCAGGAAGCGGTCGAGGACATGGCCAGGCAGCTGCGCGTCAAGCCGGAGGAAGTCAGGGAAATGGAAATGCGCATTTCCGGCCAGGACATCGCGCTGGAAGGCGGCGACGACGACGAGGACAGCTACGCGCCCATCGCCTACCTGACCGACGCGGACAACGAGCCGTCGCGGCTGCTCGAGTCCGATCAAGCCGAGCGTAACGGCACGCGCGGGCTGCAGTCTGCCCTGGCGAGCCTGGACAAGCGCAGCCGGCGCATCATCGAAGCGCGCTGGCTGCGTGAAAAGAACCCGGCGACGCTGCATGACCTAGCCGCCGAGTTCAACGTGTCGGCCGAGCGCATCCGCCAGGTCGAAGCCAAGGCGATGCAGAAGATGAAGGGCCTGCTCGCAGCAGCGCCTGTTTAGCCAAAAAAAAACGGTATTGATGCGCAACGCTGGCGCGAGCATCTGAACTGCCCGCGCCAGGCCTGCATGCGGCGGAGGGCACTATCCCCTCCCGCGGGCGGTCCTGATCAACCCTGCGCGAGCAGGCTGCGCAGGTCGGCCACCAGATTCGCGCCGCCGTCGCCGTGGCGCACGAACAGCCGCACCCGCCCCTGCGGATCGAACACATAGCTCCCCGCGGTGTGGTCGAGCGTATAGCTGCCAGGGGTAGGCCCGGCGTGCTTCTGGTAGAACACGCGGAATTCCTTGGCGGTATTCGCCGTCGTCTCGGGATCGCCGTACAGGCCGAGGAAACTCGGGTCGAATGCCGGAACGTAGTTGGCCAGCAGCTCGCGCGTGTCGCGCTCCGGGTCCAGGGTGACGAACAAGACCTGCACGCGCCGCGCATCCGGACCGAGCTGCTGCAATACCGATTTCAATTCGGCCAAGGTGGTCGGACAGACGTCGGGGCACTGCGTGTAGCCGAAAAAGATCACCACCGCCTTCCCGCGAAAATCCGCCAGCGTGCGCATTTTGCCGTTATGGTCGGTCAGGCGGAAATCCCTGCAGCAGTCGGTGCCGGTGACATCGGTGTTCTTGAACGCGGGCTGCGGCAGGCCGCAGCCCGCGAGCGCGAGCGCGCACGCGAGGGCGCCGAGCCATCGCGACAGCGCCGAGGAAGACCTCCCTTGCTTCTGCGGCCGTCTCCTAGACATAGTGGTCCAGCAGCAGCGCGCTGAACAGGCCCGCGAGATAGACGACGGAATAGCGGAAAGTCTGCTGTGCCAGGCGGTCGCTGTAGGCCGTGTAGATCCTGACGGCGTAGTACAGGAACATGCCGTCCAGGACGAGTGCCGTGGCCAGATAGATGCGGCCGCTCATGCCGTAGACGAAAGGCAGCAGCGTACTCGCGATCAGAATCAGGGTATAGAGAAGCACATACAAGCGCGTGAACTTCTGGCCATGCGTGACCGGCAGCATGGGCAGGCCCGCGCGGGCGAAGTCCTCGGTGCGGTACAGCGCCAGCGCCCAGAAGTGCGGCGGTGTCCAGGCGTAGATGATCAGCACCAGCAGCAGCGCCTCGGGCGCGACTTCGCCGGTGACCGCGGTCCAGCCGAGCAACGGCGGCATCGCGCCGGACAGCCCGCCGATGACGATGTTCTGAGGCGTGGCCGGCTTCAACAGGATGGTGTAGATGACGGCGTAGCCGACGAAGGTGCCGAAGGTGAGCCACATCGTCAGCGCATTGACATAGCGGTAGAGCAGGAACATGCCGATGCCGCCGATGACGCCGGCGAAAACGACGGTCTGCAGTGACGTCAGCTCGCCGCGCGCGAGGGGGCGCCAACGCGTGCGCGCCATCTTCGCGTCGATCTCGCGCTCGATCAGGCAATTGATGGCGAATGCCGCGCCGGCCAGCAGGCCGATTCCGGCGGTCCCGGCGAACAGCACGCGCCACGGCACCATGCCCGGCGTGGCGAGGAACATGCCGATCACGGCGCAGAACACGGCCAGCATCGTCACGCGCGGCTTGGTCAGCGCGTAGAACTGGCGCATGCGCTGCGCGGTGTCGTGCAGAATGAGTTGCGTGGCCATGCGGTTAGCGCGGAAGAGCGGATTGGAAGTTTATCACGGCGGGTGCGCGCATCCCGCCCTAACCGATGCGCGAGGCGTGCAGCAGCCGCGCCAGGTCCCTGTTCATCCTGCGCGGATCGGCATCCTTGGGGAAGCGCATCATCAGATTGCCGAGCGGGTCGATCAGGTAGATATGATCGCGCGCGCTGCCCGCGGGAGGAAACTCTGCGAGAATCGGGCTGCCACCGGCGCGCAACATGCGCGTGCCGTCGTATTCGCGCATCAGCATAGTCTCGAGCGGCGCCTCGTCCAGGATCAGCCAGACGCGCTCGACGCGGTCCATCTCGCGCCCTTGCGCGAGCCGCACCTGGCGCATGTCGTACAGCTTGGCGCGGCAGGAGGCGGCGCAGTCTGCGGCATCGAGCTGCAGCAGGACCCATTTGCCCCTGAGTTCGGACAGCCTGAACGCGCGCTGGTCCAGCCGTCGCAGGGGCGGATCGATCAGCGGGCGCACCGGGATGAGATCGCCGTAATTCGCGCTGCCATGCGGCTGCCAGTAGAAATAGGCGATCACGGCCGCGACGAAAGGCGCGAGGCACAGCGCCGCGATCGCGAGCATCTTTCTGCGCCCGGCGCGTCGATCAGGTCGCGCGTTTGAAGCTGAGTGCGACATAGGTAATCAGAATCGTTGCCGCCAGCGCATACCACTGGAAAGCGTAGCCGCGGTGCATGTTCACGCCCGTGTCCGGCCGCCCCCAGGCCCGCACCAGACCGTCGGCGGCATCGCTGGTCTGTTGTATTACCACGGGCTGGAGCCTGAGCCCCGACCATTTCGCATAGCGTGCAAGCACCAGGTTCTCCCACACGCTGCCTTCCTCGGTCTTTGCATCCAGTTCGAAGATGCGGCCGCTGGGAACGACGGCGACGCCCTCCACCACCCTGGTTCCGGCCGGCGTCGGGATCTGCGGCAGCGTGTCGCGCCGCAAGCCCGCGGCCACCCAGCCGCGGTTCACCAGCACATACATGTCGCCACCGGCGATCCGCAGCGGCGTCAGCACCTGATAGCCGGCAGTGCCGTGCAACACCTTGTTGTCCAGCAGGATGGTGAATTTGTCCGCGTATTCCCCGCGCGCGCTAACGCGCCTGAATTCATAGTCACGCGCGTCGACCGGTTGCGACGGCAGCGCGAGTACGGCGTGGCGCGCGGCATCATCGAGATCGCGCCCCAGCGCCAGCTTCTCCTCGGCGCGGCGCACCTGCCAGTTCCCGAGCGAGACGGTCAGCGCAATCCCGGCCAGCGCCGCCACGCCGGGCAGGAATGCGGGACGAAAGCGCCGGTTTCCTAGCATGAAGGGACAGTCTTCCTGGTAACGTCGGTTTGACTGGGATACACTCGCAGAATTCCGCAGCCGCCTGCAATGAGAATCGTCGTCATAGCGTTCGTGGTAATGATCCTGGCCAGCCTGGGGTCGGCGCTGTTCTTCCTGATCAACGACGGCGGCCAATCCAAGCGCACCGCGCGGGCGCTTGCCTTGCGCGTCGGCCTGTCGGTGACTTTGTTCCTGTTGCTGATGGCAGGCTACTACTTCGGCCTGATCCCGGGAAGGATTTCCTGACCGCGGCTCCGGGCGCGAGGACGTCAAGCGCGCTTTGTGACGAGCGCCCTGGCGCCGCGCCCCAGCCTGATGCGCGCGGCCGCCCGCAGCCGGCTTGCCGGCGCTACACCCAGTAGACGAAGATAAACAGCAGCAACCACACCACGTCGACGAAGTGCCAGTACCAGGCCACGGCCTCGAACGCGAAGTGGTGATCGGGTTTGAAGTGTCCGGCGAACGAGCGGAACAGCATGGTGGTCAACATGATCACGCCTATGGTCACGTGAAAGCCGTGAAAGCCGGTGAGCATGAAGAACGTCGTGCCGTAGATGCCGGTGCTGAGCTTGAGGTTCAGCTCGGAATAGGCATGCGAATATTCGAAGATCTGGAAGCCGAGGAAGGTCGCGCCCAGCGCGATCGTCAGGAACAGGAACAGCTTCAGTTTGGCGCGGTTGCCGGCGAGCATGCCGAAATGGGCGATGGTGAGCGTGACGCCGGAACTCAGCAGCAACAGGGTATTGAGCGCGGGAACGCCCCATGCGGCCATCGGCGTGAACTGCTCCTTGAAACCGGGGCCGGCGCTGGGCCACTGCGCGCTGAAATCCGGCCAGAGCAATTCCCTGCTGGTGAGGCCGCCGAGATCCGGCACGGCGAGCGTCCGCGCATAGAACAGCGCGCCGAAAAACGCGGCGAAAAACATCACTTCCGAGAAGATGAACCAGCTCATGCCCCAGCGGAACGAAACGTCCTCCCACTTCCCGTATTTGCCGCCTTCGGATTCGCGCACGACGTCGCCGAACCAACGGAACATCATGAATACGAGCAGGGCGAAACCGGCCAGCACGCCGTAGCGGCCGAGCTCGGCGCCGTTGAACCACATCGCCGCGCCGCCCGCCATGAACAGCAGCGCGAACGAGCCGACGATCATCCAGTGCGACGGCTGCGGCACGAAATAGTGATGCTGAGCATGCTCGCTCATGTTCTCTCTCCTCGGTTTATGTCAGCTTGCCGATGACCAGACGCACCAGCAGTATCAACGTAAATACGAATAGCGCGGCCCCGATCAGCCCGGCGACGATCACCTGCTGCGGCTTGAGCTCGACGCTGTCGGTCTCGTAGTCCCGGCGCTTGCGTATGCCGAGGAAGGACCAGAACACCGCCTTCGCGACCTGCAGCGGCGAAGCCTTTTTTTGTGCCTGCGCCACGGTCACCCGGGTACCGCCTTCTTGTCCGCGCCGTCCACGCGGAAGAAGGTGTAGGAAAGCGTGATCGTGTTGACATCCTTGGGCAGCGCCGGATCGACCACGAACACCACCGGCATCTCCCGCACCTCGCCCGCGGCCAGCGTCTGTTGCGTGAAGCAGAAACATTCCAGTTTTCTGAAATACAGCGCCGCCTGCCTCGGCCCGTAACTGGGCACCGCCTGCCCGGTGACCGGCTCGTTGAGCGTGTTCCTCACCTCGTACACCATTTGCGTCAGCTCGCCCGGGTGGATTTCCACGCTCGATGCATGCGGCTTGAACGTCCACGGCAGCATGCGCACGTTGGAGTCGAATTCGACGGTCACCTTGCGCGTCAGGTCCACCTGGGTGTTCGCCGCCGCGGAATCGACCTCGCCCGGCTGCCACAGATTGCGCAGGCCGGCGACCTCGCAGATCTTGTTGTAGAACGGCACCAGCGCGAAGCCGAAGCCGAACATGCCGAGCGCCACCACCAGCAGCTTCTTCAGCATGCGTCGGTTGGACGCGGGCACCGCGGCAGCTGCGCTCATTTGCCGAGCCAGTACTTGAGCACGATCGCAACGAAGAATCCCAGCGCGACCGCGGCCAGGATCAGCCCTGTCCTCTTGTTGCTCGGGTTTGCGCGGGTCATGCCGATGCCGGGCGTCATTTCACTTCCGGCGCATCATGGAAGCTGTGATAGGGCGCCGGGCTCGGCAGGTGCGTCCACTCCAGCGTATCGGCGCCTTCCCACGGCCGCGCCGGCGCCTTCTCGCCCTTGCCGAGCACGCTGCACTTGAGCACGACGTAGAGGAACAGCAGTTGCGTCAGGCCGAAGCCGAAAGCGCCTATGCTGGCGATCTGGTTGAACTCCGTGAACTGGCTCGCGTAGTCCGGGATGCGCCGCGGCATGCCGGCGAGACCGAGAAAGTGCATCGGAAAGAACGTGACGTTGAAGAACACCAGCGACAGCCAGAAGTGCCACTTGCCCAGCGTCTCGTCGTACATGCGCCCGGTCCACTTGGGAATCCAGAAATAGGTGCCCGCGAAAATCGCGAACAGCGAGCCCGCCACCAGCACGTAGTGGAAATGCGCGACGACGTAGTAGGTGTCCTGCATCTGCACATCCACCGGCATGATCGCGAGCATCAGCCCGGTGAACCCGCCCATCGTGAACACGAAAATGAAGCCGACCGCGAACAGCATCGGCGTCTCGAAGGTCATTGAGCCCTTCCACATGGTGGCGAGCCAGTTGAACACCTTCACCCCGGTCGGCACGGCGATCAGCATGGTCGCGTACATGAAGAACAGCAGCCCGGCGGTGGGCAGGCCCACGGTGAACATGTGGTGCGCCCAGACGATGAACGACAGGATCGCGATGGAGGAGGTCGCGTACACCATCGAAGCGTAGCCGAACAGGGGCTTGCGCGCGAACGCCGGGATCACCTGACTGATGATGCCGAACGCCGGCAGGATCATGATGTACACCTCGGGATGGCCGAAGAACCAGAAGATGTGCTGGAACATGACCGGGTCGCCGCCGCCGGCGGCGTTGAAGAACGAGGTGCCGAAGTGGCGGTCGGCGAGCACCATGGTGATCGCGCCGGCGAGCACCGGCATCACCGCGATCAGCAGGTAGGCGGTAATCAGCCAGGTCCACACGAACATCGGCATCTTCATGAGCGTCATCCCCGGCGCGCGCATGTTGAGGATGGTGGTGATGATGTTGATCGAGCCCATGATGCTGGATGCGCCCATGATGTGCAGCGCGAAAATGCCGAGGTCCATGCCCGGCCCCATCTGGACGGACAGCGGCGCGTAGATGGTCCAGCCCGCCGCGGGGGCCCCGCCGGGGACGAAGAACGAGATCACCAGCAGCGACGCCGCCACCGGCAGCAGCCAGAAACTCCAGTTGTTCATGCGCGCGAACGCCATGTCGGGCGCGCCGATCATCATCGGAATCTGCCAGTTGGCGAAGCCGACGAAGGCGGGCATGATCGCGCCGAACACCATAATCAGGCCGTGCATGGTGGTGAGCTGGTTGAAGAACTCCGGATTGACGATCTGCAGGCCGGGCTCGAACAGTTCCGCGCGTATGGTCAGCGCGAGCACGCCGCCGATCAGCAGCATCGTGAACGAGAACCACAGGTACATCGTGCCGATGTCCTTGTGGTTGGTGGTGGTGACCCAGCGCATCAGCCCGGAGGGGTGATGCTCGTGCTCTTCGTGACCGAGGCCGTGGGTATCGATGACTGCGCTCATGCTTTCCTCCTGGAATTCGATCGGTTTCTTG
>Ga0335085_10008073_pt1 | contig 16146 bp, 10 predicted proteins | sample Lox_Sample_45_FD_206712 | JGI IMG/M metagenome (GOLD analysis project Ga0335085, IMG submission 206712) | Soil microbial communities from Loxahatchee National Wildlife Refuge, Florida, United States - Lox_Sample_4.5 | ecosystem: Environmental > Terrestrial > Soil > Wetlands | place: USA...
TGTTGCGCTCGTAGGCGACGACCACCCCGGGCTCGAGCGCGACCACGTTGTTGCCGTCGTCCCACTGCTCCCGCTCGGCCTCGAACGAGTCCCCGCCGGTCTCGATGACCCGCATCTTGCCTATGCCCAGCGCCTTGGCCATCAGCTCGGGCAGCGATCCCCGCTGTTCCTCGACGACGAGGTCGTCGGGCGAGGAGCCGGGGCGGATGGCCCAGGTCCGGGCGCCGCTGACCACCTGCGGGAACAGCGTGACCAGGTCGCGGTCGCACTGGGTGATCACCGTGTCCAGGTGCATGTAGCTGCGCGACTTGGGCAGGTGCACCGCCAGCACCTGCCTGGCCGCCTGCGCCCGGAACAGCGAGCGGGCGATCCACAGCACGGCCTGGGGGGTGGTGCGCTCTCCCATCCCGATCATCACCGTGCCGTTGCCGATCGGCTGCACGTCCCCGCCCTCGACGTGGGCGCGGCCCCAGTCCCGGCCGACGCCGCCCAGCCAGATGGGGAACTCCTCGGCGGCGAACATCGGGTGGAACCGGTACACGGCCTCCATGATCATGGTTTCCGGCTTGCGGGCCGGCTTGGTCATCGGGTTCAGCGTCACCCCGCCGAAGATCCAGCAGGATGGGTCGCGCTGGAACAGCAGGTTCGGCAGCGGCGGCAGCAGCATGGACGTCGGGTCGGCCGACTCCCACACCAGGCCGAGGTCCTCGGCGACGTCGGCGCGGGTGATCCCGCCGATCAGGAACTCCGTCACCAGCTCGGCGTCCGATGCCTGGGCCCATTCCCGGGCCCGGTCGGCCGCCGCGATGCCGACCTCGAGCTCGTTCAGGATGTGGTCGCTGACCCAGTCCCTGACCCCCGGCTGGTCCAGGGCCTCGGTCAGCAACCGCTCGACGTGGAAGACCTCGACCCCGCGGTCCCGCATGACCTCCACGAACATGTCGTGCTCGGCCTTGGCCCGGGCGACCCAGATCACGTCGTCGAACAGCAGTTCCTCGGCGTTGGACGGGGTCAGGCGGGAGTGTTCCAGGCCCGGCCGGTGCACCATGACCTGACGTAGCCTTCCGACCTCGGAGTGCACCCCGAACGGCATGTTGATCACCTCGTTATCTGGGTTCTGGATCTAGGCGCTGGCGCGGATGGCCGGCTCGGCCATGAGCTCCCTGCCCTCCGTGGCCTGGGTCTTGCGCTGGCGCGACAGCTGGATGGCCTTATCCACCCCTACCACGGCCGGGGCGAGGAGCGACAGGGCGAGCACCACCACCCACTGCCGTCCGCTGAGCGACATGGTGTCGAGCAGGCGCTGGAGGGGGCGGAGCTCCACAGCGGCCCAGGTCATGATCCAGCCGAGGATGATCCAGCCCAGGTAGGGGAACACCGGCGACGACCACGGCGCCTGGCGCTCGCGCCGCATCACCAGGCCGATGTTGACCGCGCTGAACGAGACGATGGCGAACGCCATGGTCATGGAGGCCGACGGGTGCGTGGTGCTCGGCTGGTCGGGCCCCCATTCGAGCACGGCCAGGGCGGTGGCCGCGACCACGAACCCGGTGACCACCCAGCGGACGATCTGCGGCCCATTGACGATCTTCGTGCCGGGCTTGCGCGGCGGCCGCTGCATCACCCCGGGGTCGGGCACGTCGACGATGAACCCGATCACCACGGTGATGACGACGAAGAACTTGCAGAACAGCAGCTGCAGCGGGAACAGGGCGACGCCGCCGTTGATGTTGAAGATGGTCGCGTACACCATCAGCTGCAGCACCGACGACAGGATCGTCAGCTGCAGCCTGACGTAGGTGGAGATCCGCCGGTAGATGTCGCGCCCCAGGTCGACGGCGCGGACCAGCGTCGCGAAATTGTCGTCGGTCAGCACGATCTTCGCGGCCTGCTTGGACACCTCCGAACCGCTGCCCATGGCGACGCCGATGTCGGCCTGCTTGAGCGCCGCCGCGTCGTTGACGGCGTCACCGGTCATCGCGACCACGTCGCCGGACTCCTGCATGAGCCGCGCCAGCCGCAGCTTGTCCTCGGGTGCCACCCGCCCGAACACATGCAGCCCGGGAAGCCGATCGGCCAGTTCGGGGTCGGTCAGGTGCTGCAGCTCGGTGCCGGTGATCACGCCCGGCCCGAGCCCCAGCTCGTCCGCTATCGCCCGGGCGGTCACGGTGTGGTCGCCGGTGATCATCCGCACGTCGATGCCGGCCTTGAGGGCGACGTGCACCGCGTCCTTGGCCTCGGTGCGCAACGGGTCCACGATCCCCACCAGCGCCACGAAGACGAGATCGGTGACGGCGGCCATCGGGTCGGCCACCGCCGCCGCCATCGCCGCGTCGTCGAGATCGCGGGCGGCGAACGCGAGCACCCGCAGCCCGCGCTCCGAGAGCTGGCGGTTGGCGGCCAGGATGTCGTCGCGCACCGTGCCGATCGGCACCTGCTCGCCGTGCCACAGCGCCTGGCCGCAGCGCTGCAGCAGCACGTCGGGCGCGCCCTTCACGGTGGCGAAGTGCGGCTCATGCAGCATCCCGCCGGAGAGCGAGGCGGGGCGGTCGTGGAAGGTGGCCATGAACTTGTACTCGGAGTCGAACGGCACCTCGGCCCGGCGCGGCAGGGCCTCCCGGGTCTCGGCGGCGCCGGCGCCCATCTTCGCGGCGAGCACCACGAACGCCGCCTCGGTCGGGTCGCCGATGACCGACCCGTCGTCACCGACGGTGGCGTCGGTGCACAGGATCAGGCCCAGCGACAGCCGGCTGAAGTCGGGCAGCTCTCCCCCGGCCACGCCCAGGATCGCGCCGGTCTTCTGGTAGCCGGGGCCCTCGATCTTGAACCAGTCGCCGCCGGCCAGCATCGTGGTCGCGGTCATCGCGTTCAGCGTCAGCGTGCCGGTCTTGTCGCTGTTGATGACCGTCGTCCCGCCCAGCGTCTCCACGTCCGACAGCGACTTGACCACCGCCTTGGCCTCTACCAGGCGCCGCGCCCCCGACGACAGCATGGCCTGCACGAACGTCGGCAGGCCGGTCGGGATGGACGCGATCGCGGTCGAGATGCACAGCAGCACCAGGGTGGTGGTGTCCTGGCCCCGCACGAGGCCGAAGATGGCGATCACCGCCACGGCCAGAAAGGCGATCGTGCCGAACACCTTGGTCATGCCGTCGAGTTCGCGCTGCAGCGGCGAACGGGTGCGCTTGGTGGCCGTGACCAGGCCGGCGATCTTGCCCATCTCGGTCGCCACGCCGGTCGCGGTCACCACAACGGCCGCCGAGCCGCGGGTGACCTGGGTGTTCTGGAACACCAGGTTGGTGCGGTCGCCGAGCGCGATCTCGCCCTCGGGCAGCGCCACCCGGTCCTTGGCGATCGGCGCGCTCTCGCCGGTGAGCGCGGCCTCCTGCACCTCGAGCGTGGCCGAGGAGAGGATCCTCCCGTCCGCCGGGACCACGTCACCCGCCTCGAGCAGCACCACGTCACCGGGCACGAGCTTGGTCGATTCGACCTCCTCGACCCGGCCGGACCGCCGCACCCGCGCATGGGGAACCTGCAGCTGCGCCAGCGCCTCCACGCTGGCCCGGGCCTTCAGCTCCTGGGCCGTGCCCATGACCACGTTGAACGTGACCAGCCCCAGCACCACGACGCCGGTCGCCACCTGCGCGATCGCGAAGCTGGCCGCGCAGACGATCAGCAGCATGATGTTCATCGGGTTGGCCAGCTGGCCCCGCGCGACCACCCACATGCTCGGCGGCGGCTCGGACGGCAGCTCGTTGGGCCCGTACTGGGCCAGCCGCCGCTGGACCTCCTCGGTGGCCAGCCCCTGCTCCGGGTCGACGCCCATCCGCGCGGCCGCGTCCTCCGCCGACAGGTTGTACCAGGGAGCATCCTGGGCCGGGTGTTCGACTGTGGTCATCTCAGCTCCTGAATGCCCTTAGTGGCCGACCTGGACGCCGCTCGTCGTGCCGCCGCTCGCCCTGTGGTCGCGGGCCCGTTTCCACCAGAGGTCGAGCCCGATGCTGAGCAGGAGGACGGCGAGCAGCGTGACGATCGAGGCGGGCTCGTGGATCAGGGTGGTGAATATGAACGTGACCAGGACGACCGCGGCCGCCCCGATCGCGAGCGCGAGGACCAGGGCGTTGGCGCCGGTCTCGGACCGGACCCGGAAGTGCGCCGCGGTGATGAGCGTGAAGATCACCAGGGCGACGGCGCTGCCGATCGAGGCGATCGCGTCCAGCTTGAACAGCACGGCGAGCACCAGGCACGCGAGCGCCTCGAACAGCAGCCCGGCCGACAGCCGCCCGCCAAACTTCCGCGCCATCAGCGGGGGGAACTGCCGCGTTTCCACCAGTCGCTCCGACAGCCCGGGCGCCGGGTACAGCCCGGCGTTGGTGGCCCCGGCGGTGGCGAACAGGGCGGTGACGCTCATCAGCCAGTAGCCTGCCTTGCCCAGCGCGGGCTCCGCGGCCACGGCCAGCGCGGTCCCCCCCGAGGAGATCACCTTGTCCACCGTGAGCGTGCCGAACACGCCCAGCGCGATGGCGACGTAGATGACGGTCGCGATCGACAGCGCGAGGTACATCGCCCGGGGCAGCTGGCGTGAGGGCCTGGCCAGGTCCTTGGCGGTGAAGGTGATGATGCCGAAGCCCAGGAAGGCAAAGAACGTCAGCGCCACGGCGGAGATGATGTCGCGCAGCGGCGGGTACTTCGACGGGGCCAGCAGGGACGGGTTCATGTTGGCCAGCGTGACCACGGCGAACAGGGTCAGGATCCCCAGCACGATGTAGACGATCACCGTCTGCGCGTTCGCGACCAGCTGCGACCCGACGACGTTCACGCCGGTCATCACGATGATGATGGCCGCCGCGAACACCTTGATCCAGACGGCGTTCTCCTCCCCGGTGAGCATCGAGCTGGCGTAGCTGCCGAACGAGACCGCCACCATCGCGGTCACGATCGCGTTGGCCGCGTAGGTCAGCCAGGCCGTCACGCCGGTGAAGTGGCCGTCACCGAACCCCTTCGCGACGTACTCCAGCAGGCCTCCGGCCGACGGGTAGCGGGCGCCGAGCTTGGCGAAGGAGTAACCCTGCAGTCCCGCGATGGCCCCGGCGATCAGGAACGACAGCCACACCGCCGCGCCCGCCACCTCGCCGGCCGCGCCCAGCAGCGCGAAGATCCCCGCGCCCACCATCGCCCCGACACCGATGAAGGCGGCCTGGCGCACCGACAGGTACTTCTGCGCCGGCGCGGAGTCAGGTCTCCCGGTCTCGTCCATCAGCGTCTGTCCTCCTTCCCCCGCTCGGCCTCAACAGGGGTCCCGCTCAATGACCGGCCGGCGTCACCGGCCCGGCGGGACGGGCGCGGGCTGGCTCATGTGGCGGCGCCGGGCCAGGTAGACCGGGATGCCCAGCAGCAGCGCGGCGGCGGCCAGGAAGAACGGCGCCCGGTAGACCCAGAAGCTCTGGTGGAAGATGCCGGCGGGGATGATGCCGCCCACGATCAGCGCCATCGCCGCCGTCAGGCCGGACTGGCTCCCCGCCTCACCGGCGGCCGTCTGGCCCGCGGGCCCGGGAGCCTCACCGGAAACGTCAACCTGATCCGCCATAGCTCACCCCTAGCCGGGCCGACGGCGACGCGCGAGCACCGGCTGCTGCGCGCTCCGTTCAGGACCTCTTCAGGTTCCGCCGGATCGGCACGGGCGTCTTCACCCTCCTGTGGGTGATATCCGGCCGGCGCTACGCGACCTCGCCCTGGCCGCCGTACGCGGCGAGCGCGTAGATCACCGGGGCGCCGATGGCGATGTAGGCCAGCGACCAGATGGGGTAATAGGGCATCCACCAGATGGCGCTGATGCACGCGATCGCGTCGGCCGCGATCCCGAGCCAGCGGCCCACCGGCGACCCGCTGGGCGCCTCTCCGATCCTCGTCAGGGCCGTCCGGGGACGTCGTCACCCTCCCGGAGGTGATTCCGCGCTCTCAGAGCAGCCCCAGGTCCACCGCCCGCTCGATGGCCTCCGAGCGCGAGGCCACCCCCAGCTTCTGGTAGACCGACCGGAGGTGGGTCTTCACCGTGTTGCGCGAAACATAGAGGGTCGCCGCCATCTGCAGGTAGGTGCTGGTCGGCAGGAGTTTCAGGATGCGCACCTCGGCCGGGGTCAGTGGCTCGGCGAGCGCCCGGGGGGGCCGCGCGGCGGTCGGCCGCATGGCCCGCACCTCGAGGGCCGCCGCGATCAGCTCCCCCATGAACGGATCCGGCCCCGCGTGGGCCGCATGCTCGACCAGGTAGCTGGTCACCTGCGGCGCGGCCGTGACGACCGTGTTGAGGAAGCCCGCCTGGCGCGCGGTGTGGAGGGCGCTGCCCAGGATGCCGGCGGCCACGGGGTCGCCGCGCCCGATCGCGGCCGCGGCCAGGAGCAGCTGGCGCTCCAGGCCGTGCCGCGGCGTCAGCCCGCCCGGTGGCGGTGACCGCAGGTGCTCCTGCGCGGCGTGGTGATCGCCGGCGGCGAGCGCGATCCTGGCCAGCAGCGTGCTGCGGCGGCCGGCGGGCAATCGGCCCGCCAGCTCGGCCGGGGTGCGCAGGTCGCCGAGCGACAGCCGCAGCAGCGCATCCAGCTCATCGGCCCGGGCCAGCAGCGCCGACCCGGTGCCGGCCAGCGCCAGGCGCGCGGTCTCGACGCTCGCCAGCGCCTCGCGGGCCTGCCCGCGGTCGGCCCAGACCCGCGCCCGGTCGAGCAGGATGAGGAACTCAAACAGGGGCCGCCGCCCCTCCGTGATCGACAGGGCCCGCTCGGTGAGCCGCTCCGCCGTGTCGAGGTCCCGCCGCTCCAGCGCGACCCCGGCCAGCACCCGCAGGTAATCGACGGCGAAGAAGTGCTGCTCGAATCCCAGCCGCCCGGCCTCCTTCTCGGTGGCCGTGGCGGCCTCGGCGGCATCGGCGAGGCGGCCGGCCTCGAACCAGGCCAGCGCCCGCGCGCCGGGCACCAGTATCAGCCGGCCCGGCTCGGGGAGGTCGGGCATGGCCAGGGCCGCCGCCGCCTCGCGCTCGACCGCCGGGTAGTCCTCCAGGCACGGATAGACGCGCAGGAGGATCAGCGGGACGACGGCGTTCCAGTCATCGTGGAGCATGGCCTGCTCCTGGATGGCCCGGGCGGCGAGGGCCTGGCCCACGGCCTCGCTGAGCCGCCCGACCTGGGCGTCATGGAACGATCGCATCACCGCGGCCCGGGCGGCCAGTCTCGACCCGGGCGGGATCGGCGGCTGGACGCGGTCCAGCAGGTCCAGGAGCTCGCCGCCGCGAGCCGTGTCACCGCAGACCAGCAGGTCGGCCGCCAGCCCCAGCAGCTGGTCGGGTGCGGCCACGAGCGGCGCGGTGTCGATCGTGGACAGGTCCAGCTCGGCGGGAACATCCGGGCTGTGCAGGAAGTCGGGCACGACCTTGTCCTGCAGCAGCTCCAGCGCCCGTTCGACCCGATGCGCGGCCAGGAAGTGGCGGGCCGCGCGGCGGGTGTCACCGGTGCCCTCCAGCCATTCGGCCGCCCGGAGCTGGAGCGCCTGCTCGCGGGCCGGGTCCCTGGCCCGCAGCTCGGCGCGCAGCACCCGCCGTACCAGATGGTGGTACCGGAAGCTGCTGCGCCCGTCGTCGAGCGCCACCAGGAACAGGTTGGCCGCGTCGATGCGGCGCAGCAGCGCCGGTGCGTCCGGCCGGGCCGTGACGGCCGCGCACGCGTCCGCGGTCAGCTCGCCGAGCACCGAGGTGTCGAGCATGAACTGGGCCACCTCCGGCGGCTGCTGCTCGAGGACCTCGGCGATGAAGTAGTCGGCGATGGCCTGGCTGCGCACGTCGAGCGCCCGCACCGCCCGGACCGGGTCGGTGGTGGCGCGGAGCGACAGCGCCGCCATCTGCAGCGCCGCCGCCCATCCCTCGCTGCGCCGGTGAAGCAGGGCCAGGTCACCGGCGGCGACCTCGACACCGAAGTTCGCCAGCAGGTCGTGGCACTCGCGCAGCGAGAAATACAGGTCACGGTCGCGGAGCTCACACAGCTCGCCCGACATCCGCAGCCGGTGCAGCCGCAGCGGGGGGTCGATCCGGGTCGCCAGCACCAGCTGGGCGGTCCCGGCCGGCCAGCACTCGACCAGGTCGGTCATGTCCCCGGAGACCGCGGCCGCGGCGTGGAAGTCGTCAACGATGATCGCCAGGCCGGCGGGCAGCTTCGCGGCATCGTTGGCGATGGACGCGGTGACGTCGGCCGACATGGCCTTGTCCATCGCGAGCAGGTCGGCGGCATCGGCGCCGAATCCCGGTGCGAGAGCCCGGGTGGCCTCGATGAAGCCGTTCCAGAAACGGACCGGGTCGGCGTCGGCCTTGTCGCATGTCAGCCAGCAGGTAAGCCCGGCCGGCCTGGCCGCCGCCCAGCTCGACAGCAGCACGCTCTTGCCGGCGCCGGCCGACCCGACCACGACGGTCAGGCGCTGGCCCGCCCCGGCGGTCAGCCGGTCATGCAGCGCCGATCGGGTGACGAGCGTGGTCGGCAGCGTGGTGGGCCGGAATTTGGCCAGCGCGAACCGGGCGCCTGGCGAGGCGCCATGTTCCCCCGGCACGCTTTCTAACACACGCACCACTCCCGCAGGTCTCACCCCAGGGGTAACCCCAGACCCGCTCTTTACCGATTCTAAGCTTTTGTACGCCCGCCGGGCCATGAGATCAGCATCAACGGTGCGTGAACGCTGACCCTCCTGGCGGTAATTCACAGTCGTCCACCGCGTGTGCGCCGATCTCCGGTGGGATGTCATGTCACCCTCGGGGGGGTGATGACACCTGCCCCGCCGCTGGACACGCTATCGGCACGGACAACCAGCAGACGCGGGGCGTGACCCGGTGCGATCACAAACGTATGAGATCACTTTCACGGGTGAGGCAGGCAGCGCCCTGCGCGCGGAGTTCGACGACTGCGAGGTGACCGTGGGCCCGGGCACGACCACCCTGCGCGCCGAGCTGCCCGATCAGGCCGCCCTGTCCGGGCTGGTGCTCCGGATCACCGGGCTGGGCCTGGAAGTCCTCCACCTGCAGCGCGTGACGCCGCCCGGGCAATGACCCAGTCCGGCGGCACCCGGCAGGGTGATGTGCCGGGTGGGCCTGGAGGGGAGGTTGCAGTTGCGTCCGCCACCGGCGCCATGACCTGCGCGGTGGCCGGCCGGCGCGCGGCAAAGACGAACGGCTCTGGAACGCAGGGTTGCCAGCGAGCAAACTGGACTCCGGGCTTCGCCTGGAGTCCTGCCCCACCGGTGCTGCCTGGGCCGGGCAGGCTGGCCTGGCCCCCGTCCCGACCTGGAAAGGACTGCCGACGATGGCCGACAAGCGGGCGGAACGTATCGCGGAGCTGATCAGGCCGCTGCGGGTCAAGCCCGGGTCGAAGGTGAAGCTGGCCAGGGACTTCGACCCGGGCTACAAGGCAGACTTCCTGACGAAGAAGGACGGCACGGAGCTGCTGGAGACGGGCATCGCGATGCTGGCCGAGTACCAGGCGCGGCTGGCCGCGCAGGACACCTACGGGGTGCTGGTGTGCCTGCAGGCGCTGGACGCCGGGGGCAAGGACGGGACCATCCGCCACGTGATGAGCGGCGTGAACCCGCAGGGCGTGAAGGTGACCGGCTTCAAGGTGCCCTCGGCGGAGGAACTCGACCACGACTACCTGTGGCGGTACGCCCGCCACCTGCCCGCGCGCGGCGACATCGGGATCTTCAACCGGTCGCATTACGAGGAGGTCCTGGTGGTGCGGGTGCACCCGGAGAACCTGGACCGCCAGCGGCTGCCCGCCAAGGCCAGGGGCCGGGGGGTATGGGAGCGGCGCTACCGGGAGATCAACGACTGGGAGCGCTACCTGACCGACAACGGGTTCACGGTGGTGAAGCTCTTCCTGAACCTGTCCAAAGAGGAGCAGCGGGCCCGCTTCCTCAAGCGGATCGACCTGCCGGAGAAGAACTGGAAGTTCTCGGCGGCCGACGTCCGGGAACGCGCCCGGTGGGACGACTACCAGCGGGCCTTCTCGGAGATGCTGTCGGCCACCAGCACCCGCTGGGCACCGTGGTACGTCATCCCGGCGGACCACAAGTGGTTCGCGCGCCTGTGCGCCGCCGCGGTCCTCGTACACACCCTGATCGGGATCGACCCGCGGTACCCGGTGGTGAGCGAGGACCGGCGCCAGCAGCTGCAGGCGGTCAAGGCCGAGCTCGAGGCCGAGGCGCCCCAGGGCGCCCCCGCCGACCCGTTCGCCGCCAAGCAGGCCGGCGCGGCGGCCAGGGCCCAGCCGGCGGCCCAGCCGGCGGCCCAGGATGGCCAGCGGGCCGGCGGGGCGGACAATGGGCGTCAGCAGGCGCGGGCGAGCCGCACGACGAGCAGGCCACGGGCCAACGGCCGGCCGGGATCGGAGGCATAGACATGGCGGTGCAAGCCGACGCCAAGGGACAGCCGGCCACGGCCGGCCGGAACTGGTATGCGCGCCCAACGGATGAGGTGGCGACCGCGCTGGGCGTCGACCCGGCGGCTGGGCTGACCGCGGCGCGGGCGGCCGAGCTGCTGGCCGCGAACGGCCCGAACGCGCTGCCGGAGGAGAAGCCGAAGCCGGGCTGGCGCCGGTTCCTGGATCAGTACCGCACCTACATGCAGATCATCCTGATCGCCGCCGCGATTGTGTCCTTGCTGGTGAAGGAGTGGAGCACCGCCGTCCTGCTGCTGGCGCTGACGGTGCTGAACGCGGTGATCGGGGTGCGCCAGGAGGGCAAGGCCGAGAGCGCCATGAACGCCCTCAAGTCGATGATGAAGGCGACCGCCCGGGTGCGGCGGGACGGGACGGAGTCGCTGATCCCGGCCGAGCAGGTGGTGGTGGGCGACGTCGTGCTCATCGCCGCCGGTGACGAGGTGCCGGCCGACGGCCGCATCATCGCGGCCAGCGCCCTGCAGATCGACGAGTCGGCGCTGACCGGGGAGAGCGTGCCCGCGGCCAAGGACGCCGGGACGTTGTCCGGTAACCAGCTGAACCCGGGCGACCAGACGAACATGGCGTTCATGAACACGCCGGTCACGCACGGCAGCGGTACCGTGATCATCACCGGGACGGGCGCCGGCACCGAGCTGGGGAAGATCTCCGGGATGCTGGCGGCCACGGCCACCGAGGAGTCACCGCTCACGAAGGAGCTCAACCGGCTCACCCTGTGGATCGCGGCGGCGGCCGGCCTGACCATGATCGTGATGTTCGTCCTCGGCCGTCAGCGCGGCCTGGCCTGGGACGCGCTGTTCGTCAGCGCCGTCTCGCTGGCCATCGCGGCCATCCCCGAGGCGCTGCCCACGGTGTCGCAGACGATCCTGTCGATCGGCGGCGTCGACCTGGCCAAGCGCAACGCCATCGTGAAGGACCTGCCCTCGGTCGAGACGCTGGGGTTCACCTCGGCGATCAACTCCGACAAGACCGGCACCCTGACGATGAACCAGATGACCGCCGTCGAGGTGATCTCCCCGGCCAACCAATTCACGATCTCGGGGATCGGGTACGGCCTGGAGGGCCAGGTCCACCACCCCGTGGGCGCCGCGGACCGCATCGACGAGGCGATCCTGCCCTACCTCGTCGCCAGCGACGCCAAGCTCGTCGAGGGCAAGGTCGTCGGCGACCCGACCGAGGGTGCCCTGCTCGTGCTGGGCTACAAGGCCGGGGTCGACATCGACGAGACCCGCCAGCGGCTGCCCCGGCTGGCTACGCTGCCGTTCGACCCGACCTACAAGCTGATGGCCACGTTCAACTCGGCCACCGACGCGGCGGGCCGGGCGGTCGTGCGCTGCTTCGTCAAGGGCGCGGCGCCGGCGGTGATGGGGCGCGCGGCCACCGCCCTTCGGGATGGCACCAGCATCCCGTGGGATGCCGGGCTGAACGAGCGGGCGCGGGAGCACATGGAGCGGATGGAGGGCGAGGGCATGCGGGTGATGGCCGCCGCCACCCGCGACCTCGATCCGGTGGGGTTCGACCCGGCCGGCGACCTGCTCGGCTACATCACGGAACTGCAGATGGCCAGCCTGGTCGGCATGATCGACCCGGCGCGGGACGAGTCCGCGGACGCGGTGGCCAGCGCCCAGGCGGCCCACATCGTCGTGCGCATGGTGACCGGGGACGATGTGATCACCGGCGCGGCCATCGCCAAGCAGGTCGGGATCCCGGGCGAGGCGATCCTGGGCGCGGACTTCGCCGACCTGACCGAGGATGAGCGGCTGGCCCGCATCGACGGCATCGGGGTGCTCGGCCGGGTCGCCCCCGAGCACAAGGTGCTCCTGGACGACACGCTCAAGAAAAAGGGCTACGTGGTGGCCATGACCGGCGACGGCGTCAACGATGCGCCCGCCATCAAGGCGGCCGACATCGGGATCGCCATGGGCTCCGGCACCGAGGTGGCCAAGAACGCAGGCCGGATGATCCTGTCCGACGACAATTTCGCCACGATCGTCTTCGCGGTGGAGCAGGGCCGCAAGATCTACGACAACCTCACCAAGTACATCCGTTTTGTACTCATCCTGCTGGTTGTCTTCGTCCTGACGTTCCTCGGCGCGAGCCTGTTCAACATCGCCAACGGCGAGCCATTCAATCCGGCGCAGGTGCTGTGGATCCACTTCATCGTCAACGCCCCGTTCGGCTTCGCGCTCGGCTTCGACCGGGAGACCCCCGGGCTCATGGGGCGAAGGCCGCGCCCGCGGGGCGAGTCGGTGCTGACCAGACCGGTGCTGATCACGGTCGGGCTGGCCGGGCTGGCCATCACCATCGGCCTGCTCTCGCTCATCCAGTACGGCACCTCCCACTTCGGCAGCGAGCACATCGGCAACTCGATCGCCTTCACCTCCTTCGCGCTGTGCCTGATCGTGGCCGCCGTCGAGTGCCGCAGCCAGACCGAGACCGTCCTGACGGTGGACACCTTCGACAGCAAGCAGATGAACTGGGCGATGCTCGGGGAGTTCGTGGTCGCGGTGCTGGTCACCCAGATGGACGTCTTCCACCGGCTGCTCGGAACCGTCGACATCAACCTGCGGCAGTTCGGGTGGGCGCTGGTGCCGGCGGTGGCGCTGCTGCTGCTGTGGGAACTCGGGAAGCTGATCGCCCGGCGGGCCGCCGCCGGCCGGTCCCGGGCGGCGCGGGCCAGCGCTTGACCGGCCGGGCGGCCTGACATGGTCCGCTGGGTGCCGGGGCTGCAGGCTGTCTCGTCCTACCGGCGCGAGTGGCTGGCCAAGGACATCGTGGCCGGGGTGGTGCTCACCACCCTGCTGGTCCCGCAGGGCATGGCCTACGCGGAACTGGCCGGCCTGCCGCCGATCACCGGCCTGTACACGTCGATCCTGTGCCTGCTCGGCTATGCGGTGTTCGGGCCGTCGCGGATCCTGGTGCTCGGCCCGGACTCCTCGCTCGGGCCGATGATCGCCGCGACGATCCTGCCGCTGATCGCGGCCAAGGGCGACACCGCGCGGGCGGTCGCGCTGGCGTCGATGCTCGCGCTCATGGTCGGGGCGATCATGGTCCTGGCCAGCGTGGCCAAGCTCGGCTTCATCGCCGACCTGATCTCCAAGCCGACGATGATCGGCTACATGAACGGCCTGGCGCTGACCATCCTGGTCGGGCAGCTGCCCAAGCTGTTCGGGTTCAAGGTCGAGGCCGACGGGTTCATCGGCGAGGTGGCCGGCTTCTTCAAGGGGCTGGCCAACGGGGAGGCCGTGGCCGCCGCGGCCGCGGTCGGGATCGCCGGGATCGTGGTGATCCTGGTGCTGCAGCGCTGGCTGCCGAAGGTGCCGGCGGTGCTGGTCATGGTGGTGCTCGCGATCGCGTCCACGACGGTTTTCAGCCTGGCCGACCACGGGGTCAGCCTGGTCGGGGTGCTCCCCAAGGGCTTCCCGCCGCTCACGATCCCGGACGTGCGCCTGTCCGATCTCGGGCCCCTGTTCGTCGGGGCGCTGGGCATCGTGCTGGTGTCGCTGGCCGACACGATCTCCACCGCGTCGGCGTTCGCCGCCCGGACCGGGCAGGAGATCAACGGCAACGGCGAGATGATCGGGATCGGCGCGGCCAACCTGGCGGCCGGGCTCTTCCAGGGCTTCCCGGTCAGCACGAGCGGGTCACGGACCGCGGTGGCCGAACGGTCCGGGGCGAAGACCCAGCTCACCGGCGTGGTCGGGGCGGCCCTGATCATCCTCATGATCGTGCTGCTCCCCGGGCTGTTCCGCAACCTGCCGCAGCCCGCGCTGGCCGCCGTGGTCATCACCGCGTCGCTGTCGCTCGCCGACATCCCCGGCACGGTGCGGCTGTGGCGGCAGCGCAAGGTGGAGTTCCTGCTGTCGATCGCGGCGTTCCTCGGCGTGGTGCTGCTCGGGGTCCTGCCCGGGATCGGGATCGCGGTCGTGCTGTCGATCCTCAACGTCTTCCGCCGGGCATGGTGGCCGTACGACACCGAGCTCGGGCGGGTGGAAGGGCTGGAGGGCTACCACGACGTCCACTCCTACCCGCAGGCCGAGCACCTGCCCGGCCTGGTGATCTACCGCTTCGACGGCCCGCTGTTCTTCGCCAACGCCACGACGTTCCGCGACGAGGTGCGGCGGATGGCCAGGGCCGACCCGCCGCCGGTCTGGATCCTGATCGCCGCCGAGCCGATGACCGACGTGGACACCACCGCGTCCGACATACTGGAAGAGCTCGACGAGGCGCTGAACGCGCAGGGCATCAGCCTGGTGTTCGCCGAGCTCAAGGACCCGGTGCGGCGCAAGATCGAGCGCTACGGGCTGACCCGCACGATCAACCCGCAGCACTTCTTCCCCACCATCGAATCCGCCGTCGCCGCCTTCCGCCGGGAGACCGGCGCCGAATGGGCCGCCGCGGCCGGGCCGCCGCACGACGTTCCCGCGTCGCCACCGGCCGGGTAGCGCGGGCCGGGTGCGGGCACATACCAGGCAGCCGCGGGCGCCCGCCAGCCGTGCTGTCCGGTCCGGCGCGGCGGGTTACGATCCGTAAGGGGATCTTGCCGTGGCCATGGGATGGGATGCAAGCGACGGCCCGGGCCCGGCCACGCCGTCCCCCATCACCGGCGAGGCGCACGCGCTGGGCGGGGGCCCTGGGGCGCGCGGGGACCACGATGGGCGCTGGGCGGTGCTGCTGGCGCGGGCCCGCTGGCTCGCCCGCGCCATCCTGGACAGCGACGACGCGGCGGTGGAGGAGGCCGTCCTGCGGCTGAGCCACTCCCGGCGGGCGTTCGCTCCCCTGGCGTTCGCCGTCGGCGCGGTCGTCATCCTGTTCGACGGGGTGAAGCTGCTGTTCTCCAACTGGCGGCTGACCCTGATCCAGGTGCTCCCGGCGATGTGGATCTGGGCCGCCATGTACGACCTGAAGGCCCACGTCTTCTACGGGAAGACCTTCCACGTGGTGACAGGCCCGGCCCGAACCGCGGTCGTGGTCGCGGTCACCGTGATCACCGCGGCGAGCTTCTTCCTCAACGCCGTGTTCGCGTTCGCGATCGCCAAGCCGGGCCCGCCGCAGATCCGCCCGGCGTTCCACCAGGCCCGGTCCCACCTGCCCATCGTGCTGGGGTCGGGCGCCGTGGTCGGCCTGTGCCTCGGCCTGTCCACCGCGGTCCTCACCCGCTGGGGGCTGTGGTGGTTCGCGCTCGCGCTGAGCATCGTCATCGGCGTCATGATGCTCTGCTACGTCGCCGTGCCGTCCCGGCTCATCGGCATCAAGGCCTCCCGCGCGGGTCACTCGAAGCGGGACAAGCTGACCGCCACCGCCGTGGGCGGGGTCATCGGGGCCGTGGTCTGCACCCCGCCGTACCTGCTCGGCCGCATCGGCCTGCTCATGCTCGGATCGAAGGCGCTGCTCATCCCGGGCATCGTGGTGTTCCTGACCGGGCTGACGCTGCAGGCCGGCACGACCAGCGCGGTCAAGGCGGTCAAGCTGGGCGCCAAGCTCGCCTCCGGGCGGCAGCCCGGTGCCGGTGACCAGGCGCCCTCCAACGAGGCGCCGCCCGGGCCGGCCGCTGACGGCGCTGCGGCCGGCGAGGGCGGCTGACGCGGCCCGGGGGGCCGGGGGGCCGGGCCAGATGGAGACGCCCCGCCGGCTCAGGGAGTGGCTCTGGCCGGCGGGGCGCGCTCGGTGG
>Ga0335085_10008074_pt1 | contig 16145 bp, 14 predicted proteins | sample Lox_Sample_45_FD_206712 | JGI IMG/M metagenome (GOLD analysis project Ga0335085, IMG submission 206712) | Soil microbial communities from Loxahatchee National Wildlife Refuge, Florida, United States - Lox_Sample_4.5 | ecosystem: Environmental > Terrestrial > Soil > Wetlands | place: USA...
CCACTGCCATGGACAGAATTTGCAGAAGGATCGCCAGATAGCCGGCAACGCCGATGGACAGGTTGCCGAACAGGGCAGCAACCTCGTCGCCGCCTGCGGTGCCCGCGAGCCAAGAATTGGCCGCTTCGACGACGCCGAAAAACACGATGGCGGCGCCACCGCCAATCGCGCCGCCTTTGAAGCCGAGGACGAGGAAATGGCGCTGGAATTGCCCGGCGATGAAACCGTCGGTTGCGCCCACGTAGTGCAGCACTTCGACGATCGGCCGATTGGTCGCCATGGCGCCGCGGGTGGCGAACGTGACCGACAGCACCGTCGCCGCCAGCACCAGCGCAAGCACGGCGATCCCTGCCGCCACCGCGGTTCCTGCCATGGTTCGCATGCGGTCAATCCAGCGCCGATGATCGTCGAGGCTGGCAGTCGTCACCTGAGCGGCCAGCGCCTGCCGTAAGGCCGCGAAATCAGGTCGGGCGCCCGCGGCTAGCTTGATCACGATCAGGCGCGGGATCGGCAACTCGTCGAGTGCGAGGCCGCCGCCAAGCCAAGGCTCCACCAGCCGCGCGGATTCGTCCTTGGTATAGGCCCGCACCTCGGCAACCCCGGCGGCCGCCCGCGCAATGTCGGCGGCTTTACGCAAATCCGTCTCGATGTCGCGTCCGGGCACCGGCCGCACCTGGATGGTGACCTCGCGCCCCACGTCCGACTGCCAATCGCTGGCTGCGCTCACCACCACCATGGCCGCCCCGGTCGTGAGCGCGACAAGGAAGGTCATGATGGCGACAACCGCGGTGAGCGAACGCCCGGCGATCGAATTCCTTGGCACGATCGCCCCGGCAACGGGCAGGGAGCGCACCAGCGCCGGCGACGCATCGACGTCGTCCCATGGCTCCGCCATGGCCTCGGTCTCGATCGGCTCAGTCATAGACATGAAGGCGTCCTTCATGCAGCACCAGCCGCCGGGCGTCGTACTCGTCCATCAGCGCGATATCGTGGGTGGCGATGACAAGGGCGGTGCCGGACTTGTTGAGCTCGATGAAAAGCCGCAACAAGCGCTGGCCGAGATTGGGATCGACGTTGCCGGTCGGCTCATCGGCGAGCAGAAGCTGCGGACGCGCAATCACGGCGCGGGCGATGGCGGCACGCTGCTTCTCGCCACCGGACAGGATGGCCGGCAAGGCACCCATGCGTTCGCCAAGCCCGACCCACTGCAGCAGCTCGACGACTTCCGCCCGGTAATCGGATTCGTCCCTGCCGAGAACGCGCAGCGGCAGCGCCACGTTCTCATAGGTGGTCATGTGGTCAAGCAGTCGAAAATCCTGGAAGACAATGCCGATGCTTCGGCGCAGGTTGGCGCGGCTGTCTTTGCTCAGCGCCGCCGTGTCCTGATCGAACATGCTGATCAGGCCGCGGGTCGGCCGCAGCGACAGCAGCATCAGCCGCAACAACGAGGTTTTGCCGGCGCCCGAAGGTCCAGTGAGGAACTGGAACGAGTGCCCGTCAATAGTGAAATTGAGATCCCGCAGAATCTCGGGGCCGAGCCCGTAGCGCAAGCCGACATTCTCGAACCGGATCACGCCGTCCTCCGAAGCGCGGGACCATGGCAAATCTAAGTTCCAGTGCGATTTCGGCTCGAATTCCGGTGGCGATTTGGCCGAATGTCGGAACGTCAAATCCGCCGCACTGGCGGCGCGGCCGCGGCGATTCGCGGCCCCCTTGGACAGCCGTAATACCACGATGGCCGGCGATTGCGCCCCGGTTATGGTTTCCAGTTCGTTAACGGATCGACGGCTAAGATCGCTGGAAAGGTGAAGGACACCTCCTGATTCGACCCGATGCTGATCGTATGTCCATCTTGCGCGACCTCTTATGAAGTCGCTGCGGCGAATTTGCCGCCTGAGGGACGCCAGGTACGCTGCATGCGTTGCCGCAAGGTCTGGCACGCGGAGCCGAGCCGGGCCGACAAACTTGTCGATGCGGCCGCGGCCATCGCGCCTGATGACGGCGTCGCCGAGCCGGACTGGGCCGTGGAGACTACGGGGTCGGCGGCCTTCCAGGAATCTTTGGGCGCGGCCCGGAATGAACATCGTCGGCCCGAACCAGCCGGAGAGCAGCCGCTCGATGATGGACCGACGGCTCATCCGTCGTCATTTTCGATGGCGGAGGATGACGATAGCTCGGCTCCGACTTCGGTTGCGGTCGGTCGCAGCGATGACGCGACGGATCAGTCGGTCGAAGTGGAGGCGCCGCCGATCGCGCCTGCCGATCTTGATGAAGGCCGGCCGCCGATTGATGTCGGTTCGGATCACACCGAAGCGCATCGGCCTCGGCCGGCGGAAGATATCGAGACCGTGGCGGCGCGGCGGCAACAGCGCCACAGGGCGACGCGTCCGGCGACGCGCTGGCCGTTGTCGCGTCTGCAGACCGGTATCCTCGCCCTGGTTCTGGTCGACGCGATTCTGATCGGCTGGCGGCGGGACATCGTGCGTGTATTGCCGCAAACCGCTTCCTTCTACGCTCTGCTGGGGATGCCGGTGAATCTGCGCGGTCTCGTCTTCGACGGCGTTACCGCGACGACCGAACAGAACGACGGCGTGCCGATCCTCGTGATCGAGGGCAATGTCGTCAATGCCGCCCGCAAGATGGCCGAGGTCCCACGCATCAAGCTCATCGTCCGCAACGCCGCGCGGCAGGAGATCTATTCCTGGACCGCCGTGCCCTCTCGCACCGGGCTGCCTCCCGGGGAGGCGGTGGCTTTCGGTGCCCGCCTTGCCTCGCCGCCTTCGGACGCGCAGGACCTCATCCTTCGTTTCGTCACCCGCCGGGATCTGGTGGGCGGCACACGCTGAACGCTCATGGCACGCATCCTGTTGGCCGAAGACGAAGAGGCGTTGTGCGCACTGTGCGCGCGCGCGCTCATGGATGACGGTCACGACGTCACGACCGCGTCCGACGGCGTCGATGCGCTTGATCGACTGGCGGGCGAGAGCGCACGGTTCGACCTGCTGCTGACCGATATCCGCATGCCGATGATGGACGGCATTGCACTCGCGCTGGCGGCGGCGCGCGACTATCCCGACCTCACGATCCTGCTGATGACCGGTTATGCCGATCAGCGCGAACGCGCGCACGGGCTTGACGCCATCGTTCACGACGTGATCGCCAAGCCGTTCACGGTCGCGCTGCTCCGCGCCGCGGTGCGCGAAGCCCTGATGGTCAAGGGCGGATCCGGGTTGAGATAGTGCGGCGCTCGGCCCGGCCGGCAGAGCGCCGGTTCAGCTTTCGTCCGATGCCGCATAGGGCCGCGGCAGCGGTTCGACGGAAAGATCGGGATGCGGCCGGCCAAAATCGGGTGCCGGCGAATCCTGCCCAATCTGCACGATCCCGCGCCGGATCGCGCGGGTGCGGGTGAAATGCCTGAACAGGGTCTCGCCGTCGCCGCGACGGATGGCGCGGGTGAGCTGCGACAGATCCTCGTTGAAGCTGCCGAGCATTTCCAGCACCGCGTCCTTGTTGGCGAGGAACACGTCGCGCCACATGGTCGGATCGGACGCGGCGATGCGGGTGAAGTCGCGGAAGCCGCCGGCGGAGAATTTGAGCACCTCGGAGCGGGTCACCTCGGCGAGTTCGTCGGCGGTGCCGACGATCGTGTAGGCGATGAGGTGCGGCAGGTGGCTGGTGATCGCCAGCACCAGATCGTGATGCGCGGCCGGCATGGCCTCGACATTGGCGCCCAGCCTGCGCCAGAACTCGGCGAGCTTCTCGACCGCCGCGGGATCGGTGCCGCCGGGCGGCGTCAGGATGCACCAGCGGCCGACAAACAGGGCAGCGAAACCGGCATCGGGACCCGAATACTCGGTGCCGGCCACCGGGTGTGCCGGAACGAAATGCACGCCGGCCGGCAGATGCGGGGCCATGTCGCGCACAACGGCACCCTTCACCGAGCCGACATCGGAAACGATTGCGCCGGGCCCAAGGTGGGGGCCGATTTCGGCGGCCACTGCGCCGCAAACGCCGACCGGAACGCAGACGATGACGAGATCGGCTCCCGCCACCGCGGCGGCATTGCCCTCGACCACCTGATCGGCGAGCCCGAGCTCGGCGACGCGCCGGCGCGTCGCCGCCGATTGCGCAGTCGCCACGATCTGGCGCACCGCGCCTTTGGCGCGGGCAGCGCGTGCGATCGAGGAGCCGATCAGGCCGACGCCGATCAGCGCGAGACGGTTGAACAAGGGTGCCGGCGCGTCCACAACGTCACGCCGCTTGCGCGAGAAATTCTTCGAGCGCGGCAACGACGAGGCGGTTGGCCTCTTCCGTGCCGACGCTCATGCGCAAAGCGTTCGGCAGCTTATAGACGCCGACCTGGCGCAGGATCAGCCCGCGTTTGGTGAGGAAAGCGTCGGCTTCCTTGGCCGTGCGTCGCTGGCCTTGCGGAAAGTGGATCAGCAGAAAATTCGCGACGCTCGGAGTGACCTTAAGCCCGAGCTTTTCCAGTTCCTCAGTCAGCCAGGCGAGCCAGCGCGCGTTATGCTCGCGCGCCCGCTCCTGGTGCTCCGTATCCTCGATCGCGGCGATACCGGCGGCGATCGCGGGCGCGTTGACGTTAAACGGCCCACGGATGCGATTGATCGCGGCAATGACGTGGGCGGGGCCGAACATCCAACCGAGCCGCAGCGCGGCAAGCCCGTGGATTTTCGAGAACGTCCGCGTCATCACCACGTTGTCGCTCGTGGCAACGAGCTCGATGCCGGATTCGTAGTCGTTACGGCGGACATACTCGGCGTAGGCCGCATCGAGCACCAGCAACACGTGTGGCGGCAAGCCGCGATGCAGCCGCTTGATTTCGTCAAACGTCACGTACGTGCCGGTCGGGTTGTTCGGATTGGCGAGGAAGACGATTTTCGTCCGCTCGGTCACCGCCGCCAGGATGGCGTCGACGCTCGCGGTGTAATTGGTCTCCGGCGCAACCACGGGCCGCGCGCCGGTGCCCAGTGTCGCGATCGGGTACACAACGAAGCCGTGCGTGGTGTGGATGGCCTCATCGCCGTCGGCGAGATAGGCGCGCGCCAAGAGGTTGAGGAGATCGTCGGAGCCGGCGCCGCAGACGATGCGGTCGGGTTCGAGACCAAAGGTGCGGCCGATCGCCTCGCGCAATTCGCTTGCCGAGCCGTCGGGGTAATCCTGCAGATGCGCAGCGACCGATTGATAGGCGGCAATTGCGCGCGGGCTCGGGCCGAGCGGCGTTTCGTTCGACGACAGCTTGAACACCTTGGCGACGCCCGGCGCGCTGCTCTTGCCGGGTACATAGGCCTCGATGTCGAGCACGCCGGCCCGAGGCTGAGGATGTTGAATGGAACGCATCACGACTTTCTTCTCGCGCGGTGCCCGTCGGCGCAGCGGGCAGTTACGGGACCGTATAGCGGGTGGCGTGGCTGCCGACGAGGGCTCTTGAACGGAGCGAGGCGCCGGTCCCGCGCAGCGCTTCGGCCACGGCGTCAATGCCGCCGCGCGCGACGGAGATGAGCAGGGCGGCGCCGTCAAAGGCGCGGTCGGGCACGGCAATAGCCTCGGCCAGGCCCGTGAGCTTGCCGGCCGAGTTGGCGGACCAGCCGGACACCCGCACGCTCCACACCTCGGTTTCCGTCACCATGGCGTCCGCCGCCACGCGCGAGATCACGAAAACCGGCATGCCGGCCGGATGATCGGCGCGCTCGACGAACGGCAGCCGCGCGATGATTTTCGGCGCGGTGTCGAATTCGAGCGCAGTCCACCACGGGCCGGTGCCGGCGGTGGCGAAGGCCGGAGCAAGCCCAAGGTCGCCCTTGGAGGCCGTGACCGCCTGAACGACGCTCGCCGCCCCCATATGCGGCACGAACGGCACGGTAAAGCCGAAATGGAAGCGGGCGGAATCGCGCATCATCGCGTCGCCGGCCGAGAGATCGGCATGCACGGAAAACGGCGCCTGCACGTAGGTGAAGGTGGCAATGATGACGCGCCAAATGCTCTCGACGGTGTCGAGCGGCAGGCTGCCATGGTGCCGCTGCACGAGCCGGCGCATCATGTCGGCCTCGCGTGCCGGGCGGAACGCCGAGCCGGATCCTTGCGTTTTTTTCACCGCGATCAGCCGGTCGATAATCTCTCCGCGCTCGATCAGAAGCGCGTGCATGGCCTCGTCGATGCGATCGATCTCGCGGCGCAAATCGGCCAGCGACGCCTCATTGTTGTGCGGCTCTTTCATGTCTCACCCGGACAATGACCCCGATTGATAGGTGCCGCTGGGGCCGAAAGCAAAGAAAAATCAAACAGTAATCAAAGAAAACATTGACTCCGCCGGGCAGCGGCCTATTTACGCCCTTTTGGCCGCCCTGTTATGGGGACGTCACACTGGTAAGAAGCCTATTGCGGGAAGCATTTATGGCCGAGGCCAGCGCCACGCTCGATCTCGCCGACCGCGCGCGCGAGGCGGATCATCCGCATTCGCTGGTGGTACGCTTTGCGGCCAACAAACCGCTCCATCTCGATGCCGGCGTCGACATCAGCCCGCTGCAGATTGCCTACCAGACCTACGGCACGCTCAACGCCGAGCGCAGCAATGCCGTCCTCGTCTGCCACGCTCTGACCGGCGATCAGCACGTCGCCAACACCCATCCGGTGACCGGCAAATCCGGCTGGTGGGAGACCATGGTGGGACCCGGCCGGCCGATCGATACCGCGCGCTATTTCATCATCTGCCCGAACGTCGTCGGCGGCTGCATGGGCTCGTCCGGACCGGCCTCGACCAATCCGGCGACCGGGATGCCATGGGGACTTGATTTTCCCGTCATCACCGTGCGCGACATGGTGCGGGCGCAAGCCATGCTGCTCGATCATCTCGGCATCGACTCGCTGTTTGCGGTCGCCGGCGGCTCGATGGGCGGCATGCAGGTGCTGCAATGGGCGGCGACCTATCCCAAGCGCGTGTTCGCGGCGCTGCCGATTGCCGCTTCGACCCGGCATTCGGCGCAGAACATCGCCTTCCACGAAGTCGGCCGCCAGGCGGTGATGGCCGATCCGGATTGGCGCGGCGGCCGCTATTTCGCCGAAGGCACCAATCCGCGTCGCGGGCTCGCGGTCGCGCGCATGGGCGCGCACATCACCTATCTGTCGGATGCGGCGCTGCACCGCAAGTTCGGCCGCCGCTTCCAGGATCGCGAGAACCCGACATTCTCGTTCGACGCCGACTTTCAGGTCGAATCCTATCTGCGCCACCAGGGCATCACCTTCGTCGAGCGCTTCGATGCCAATTCGTATCTCTACCTCACGCGCGCGATGGACTATTTCGATCTCGGTGCCGATCACGACGGCGTCGTCGCCCATGCGTTCCGCGGCGCGCCGACGCGCTTCTGCGTGATTTCGTTCACCAGCGATTGGCTGTTTCCGACCGTGGAATCGCGCGCTATCGTGCATGCGCTCAACGCGGCCGGCGCGCGCGTGTCGTTTGCCGAGATCACGACCGACAAGGGGCACGACGCCTTCCTGCTCGACGAGCCGGAATTGTTCGCCATCGTGCGCGGTTTTCTGGAGGGAGCGGCGCGGGCGCGCGGCCTGCCGCCGGCGCGATAGAATGCTCACGCGGCTCAAGCATGACCTCACCATGGCGGACGCCGCGCGCGGTCCCGGCGGCTCGCGCGTCGACCTTCTGGTCGTCGCCGACATGGTAGAGCCCGGCGCGCGGGTCCTCGACGTCGGTTGTGGCGACGGCGAATTGCTGCGTCTTTTGGAGACGCGCGGCGTCGACGGCCGCGGCATCGAGCTGTCCCGGGAGGGCGTCAACGAATGCGTCGCCAAGGGCCTCGCGGTGATCCAGGGCGACGCCGATACCGACCTGGAAGATTATCCCGACGACGCCTTCGATTTCGTCATTCTGTCGCAGACGCTGCAGGCGACGCGCCAGCCCCGCGCCGTGCTCGAGCATATGCTGCGCATCGGCCGCTACGCCATTGTCTCGTTCCCCAATTTCGGCCACTGGCGCATCCGCCTGCAAATCGCGCTCGGCGGCCACATGCCGCAAACCGACAATCTGCCCTACGCCTGGTACGAAACGCCCAACATCCACTTTTGCAGCATCAAGGATTTCCGCCAGCTTTGCCGGACTTCCGGCGCCGAGATCGAGGAGGCGGTGGCGCTCAACGCCTGGGGCCGGCGCATGCGGCTGAAAATGCCGTGGTGGTTCTGGAACCTGTTTGGCGAGCAGGCGGTGTTCTTGCTGAGCCGGCGGGGTTAATCTCTTCCGGCACGGGCCCGTAGCTCAATGGTCAGAGCTAGCGGCTCATAACCGCTTGGTTGGAGGTTCGAGTCCTCCCGGGCCCACCACGCAGTCCTATATTCGCGGAGATTTCCCGAACCGACGACAAAGGCCCGCCATTGGCGGGCTTTCCTTTCGACGGTCGGTCTCTGCGACGGCGAATTTCGGTCTCAGGCGCGTTTGTCGGCGGTTTGTCTCTGCGCCGAAATTCCCGTTTCCCAGGAAACAGAGAGGGGTTCGACGGAGAGCGGTTCGATGTAACGTCAGTGCGGCGAGCCAAGGCCCAGGATTCGGCGCTGGCGAGACCACTCGGCCGGCAGATCGACAACGCGAACAACGCCCATGCCGTGCGGCAATCGGCCCTCGATTGCCGCTTTGACGACGACTAGTAGAATTCGCCGATGAAATGCAGGGCCCAACGCTCAACGTTCGCCGCATCAAGCGGGGACTAGACCGACGCTGACCAAACTAGCTAGCTACGACCGGCTAAACTCACCGCTGCGGTCCCACGCAGCTTCGTGACTGCCGACGGATCAATGAGCTGGATAGTGGCAGCCACGACAGTTCCGCTACTATCGACGCGCATTACTAGCGCTCTGTAACAGCTGGATGCTCATAAATGAAGTCCGCGATCTGGCCCGGCGTCGTGGTCCACAAATCGTCACGCCGGGCCGAAATATGCTGTAGAGCGCGCCGCAACGCGCGCAGACGAAATGGTTGGCCAATGACGAAAGGATGCAGCACTATGGTGTAGATCAACGGCCACTTCGCGGATTGCAGCAACATCTCATCGAACTGATCAATCATCATCCTCTCGAAATCGAGCGTGCCCTGCTGGCGAAAGACCATGGCTGGAGAGTCGTTAAGCTCGATGGAGTATGGCACCGATAGTATTGGACCGGCGCGCGTGCGCATCCAGAAAGGTTGATCGTCGGCCGGCCAATCGAGTACGTAGCGGTACTCCGCCTCTTTGAGCAGATCTAGTGTCACTGGCGTCTGCGCCAGATACGGACCAAGCCAACCGGTCGCCGGCTTGCCGGTGTACCGTACGATCGCAGCACTCGCCTCCCGAATAAGCTCGCGTTCTTCTCCCTCATCCAACGCGTCCTGCCGCTCCGCATTGGTCCGACCGTGGCCAACGAATTCATCGCCGCGCCTCAAAATCCGATCGGCAATTTGCGGACATTCTTCGAATAAAAGGGAGTTGAAATTGTGCGAAGCCGGGAAGCGGTATTCGTCAAGCAAGTCGAATAGATACCATTGGCCTACTCGGTTGCCGTAATCGCGCCATGCATAGTTCCGGCTCGTTTGGGGCGCAGATATCGAGGCATTGTCGCTGCCAAGTCCATCGCGGAAGCTAAACACTTCAATGTTGTTGCAGATGGCGACAGCAAGGCGCTTGCCGCCTGGCCAGTCGAAAACCCGTCTCTCAACAATTGGACTGTAATCGTAGCGGCCGTGCCGCGCGAGCCGCGCTAGAGTCATAATTTTACTTGCCTGTCTAGCCCGTTGACCCGAGCGGCGGCGAGTTCGCCGACGACGGAACGAACCGCTTTCACGATATTCTGATAGCCCGTACAACGGCAAAGGTTCGATGACAGAATTTCGATCAAGTCATCCTCAGCGATATCGGTATTGCATTCAAACGCGCCGACAACGAGCATCAGAAAGCCCGGCGTGCAAAAACCGCACTGCAACGCGTGGTTCTCGACGAAGGCCGTTTGCAGGATGTGAAGTTTATCGCCACTAGCGAGGCCTTCAACAGTCCGGATGTCGATGTTCGCCGCCTGGTGCGCGAACATGAGGCATGAACGAACAGGTTGACCGTCGACAAGGACCGTGCAGGCGCCGCAAACCCCGTGCTCGCAGCCGACGTGCGTACCGGTAAGGCCGCAATCCTCCCGAATTGCATCGACCAAGGTTTTACGATGCTCGACTTCAACGTGATGCACTGTTCCGTTCACACGTAGGTCAAGCGGGAAGGTTTCCATTACCGGCCTCTTTCAATGGTTGTTTTTGACCGCCGTCTCCAAAGCGCGGCGAATAACGACGGGGGCCAGGCTACGGCGATAGTTGGCGCTCGTTGCGGGATCTTCCATCGGGTTCAGATCATCATCTGCCGCAGCGGCAGCTTCGCGGAATACTTCTAGTGATGGAGGGCGCCCTTCCAGCAGCGCCTCCACGGCGAAGAGACGGCGCGGGGAGCTTTCGATGCCACCAAGGCCAACACGTATGTTGGAGATTACCCCGTCGGCGATAGTGAACGTCGTAAGGCACATACCTAAAGCAAAATCGCCGGCGCGCCGATTGAACTCGTAAAATCCGAAGGTCGCGCTCGCGGCAAGAAGGGGAAGCCGAGCTTCGGCCAGTAACTCATTTGGCTCGCGCGCGGTGACCATGGCGCCGCGCAGATATTCCGCTGCCGGCAGAATCCGCCGCCGGCCACCGTCTGCAGTTAGAACGACTTGGCCGTCCAACGTCGCGGCAACGAGACACCATTCGGAGGCCGGATCGGCATGCGCCAGGCTGCCGCAAAACGTCCCACGCAGGCGAATCGGATAGTGAGCAATGTTGCGCGATACGACGGCAAGAAGTTTGCCAAGCGGATTCGCGATTGGAGCGCGATGAAAGAATGCGTGGCGTGCGGTGGCTCCGATTGAAAGGTGCTGTCCGTCAACGACGACGCGTTCTAATCCGGTAATCGCGTTGATATCAATGAGCGCCGGAGGATAGATGACTCGAAGCGCCATCATTGGTACTAAGCTTTGCCCGCCGGCGAGTATCAGGCCGCCCTCCTCCGCCACGGTCGACAATCGCGTCAATGCCTCTTCGATGGTGGCTGGACGGTGCAACTTGAAAGGCGCTGGCTTCATTGCATGCCTTTCGCACCGACACTTGACCACCGCGGTGCGACACATTCGCGAGAGTGATCGCGTTTGGCGCGCGCCTCCTTGATAAGTTGAGCAAGCGCCTGCGGCGAAATTGGCGCCCTATCTATGTGAATGTCTAGATCGCTGAGTGCGTCGTCGATCGCCGACATGATCGCGCCGGCAACCGGAATCACGCCCGACTCGCCAACCCCCTTTACGCCAAGCGCATTCATTGGGCTCGGGGACTCCTGATGCTGGATGTCAACCGGCGGCATCTCGGCAGCCGAGACCAGCAAATAGTCGGCAAAAGTCGTCGTCATCGGCTGCGCCATGTCATCATAAATCATTTGCTCAAACAGCGCATTGCCAAGTCCGTGCGCGATTCCACCCATCAACTGACCATCAACGGTGACTGGGTTGACCATGCGGCCGCAATCATGTGCGATTGTAAAGCGTAGGACGCGAATGTGGCCTGTCGCCTCGTCGACCTCGACTTCTGCAAGCGCGCTGCCGTTTGAATAGGTCATGTCGTTGATAATAACCTTTTCAGATGCCTCAAGACCCGGTGAGTCGATTCCGGGAAGCCCGAAGCCCGGCAACCCCGCTGCCGCGCGTGCTAATTCGGCGAAGGTTCGCTTGAGTTCTGGAACGCCCCGTAAGACGACATTGTCGCCGACGATGTCCAGATCCGCCTCATCCGCTTCCATCAAATGGGACGCCACTTTGAGCAGCTTGGCGCGAACGGCCACGGCTGAGGCATGAGCCGAAGCACCCGCGGTGACCGTCTGACGACTATTGAAGCCGCCGAAGCCGAGCGGCCCCTCGGCGCTGCCGGTACGCACCGCTATCTTAGAAATGTCGCCGCCGAGCTGCGCGCCGACTATTTGGGCAATCATTGTGGCCGTGCCCTGTCCCATGGCGCTGGCACCTGTCGTAACGACGATCTGTCCGGAACGGGTGATACGCACGGTCGCCGTCTCGTAAGGCCCTCGCCCGGTGCCTTCGACATAATTGGCAAGACCGATGCCGATGCGGCGACCTTGGCGCCGTGCCGTCATCTGGCGTGCGGGAAAGCCGGCCCAATCGGCTTGCGCCATAGCTTTTTTTTGCGTTGTCGGATAGTCGCCGCTGTCAAGGATAACGTTGGTGCCGCCGCGAAGCTTTAGCGGCTTTTGGCAGGGCATCTGATCAGCGCGGACGAGGTTGCGAAGTCTGATTTCGTCCCGCCCCAGTCCACTAGCCGCGGCTGCGCGGTCAAGCAGTCGTTCCATGACGAAAGCCGCTTGCGGTTGGCCAGCGCCACGAATCGGCGTAACCGGCACTTTGTTGGTAAGCGCAACCACGACGTCTAACCGGTAGGCCGGTACATTATAAGCTAGCGGCAGGCTGACACCGGATCCATAGGGAACATTGAGCCCACGCACATTATAAGCGCCGTGATCGTGCAAGAGCTGACCGCGAATGCCAAGTATCCTTGCCTCCGCGTCCAGCGCGAGTTCCACGTCCCAGTGCTGATCTCGTTCCTGGGTCGTCGAGACGAAGTGTTCGCGCCGATCCTCGACCCATTTTACGGGAAGCCGCAAAAGTAATGCGCTCGCGGCTACGACGATCTCCTCGGGATAGGTGACAAGCTTAGGTCCAAATCCCCCGCCCACATCCGGCGTGTACACGGCAATCTCGTCCTCTCCGAGAGTCAGCAAATCGCAAAGCATCTGCTTGAGCGCCTGTGGCGTTTGCGTCGAACTCCATACTTCAAGTTTGCCGTTCAACAGATTCGGGATGGCGAGGACGCCTCTGCCTTCCATCGAATGAGAGCCGCCGCGATGCACCGCATATCGTCCGCGCACGCGATAATGGGCCGCGGCGAACGCAGCACTGGCATCGCCATAAGCGAAGCCGAAGTCGGCAATGCGGTTATGCGGTAGTCGCGAATGAACCGTGGGGCCACCCGGTTCAAGAGCTTGCCGGCAATCCACGACTGCGGGTAGCGGCTTGAAATCGATGGCGACTGCTTCGACAGCGTCTTCGGCGATCGATCGGCTCCTGGCAATGATGACCGCAATCGGTTCGCCGACATACGCGACCTCGCCGTCAGCGAGGATAGGTCTATCCGCTTGCAGATGGAAGCTCGCACTGGGCAAGCCGGTCGCCAGCGAGTTTGATGCTAGCCGCTCCCTCAGCTCGGCTGACGATAGCGCAGCGACAACGCCAGGCATGGCGAGAGCGGCGTTTAGATCGACTTTCGTGAACAAAGCATGGGCGTGGCTACTGCGAACGAACGCGGCAGCCAGACAACGCTCCGGCTGCAAGTCGTCGAGGTAGCGACCACGACCAACGACCAGCGTGCGATCCTCAATTCGGTGAACGGGTCGTCCAAATAAACTAGCTTCACTCGGCATTATGACACACCTCTGAAGCACCAGGCGAGAGCGACTTAAAATGTGCAAGGCGTTCTTTGAGGTATTGTGGCGTCGCTGGCAGTCGATCCACAAATCCGGGTATCTGTAGGGCGTCATCGATGGCTGAGGCGATCGCCGCCCCGACAGCGTTGACACCGGCCTCGCCCGCACCCTTCACGCCCAAAGGATTAAGTGGTGACGGCGCGTTCTCGCAGATGCGCACCTTTACTGGGGGCATCTCCGCTGCGGTGATCATGAGATAATCCGCTAGTGTCACGGAGTTTGGTTGCCCGGTCTCGTCATAGATGAAGTTTTCCATCAGCGCGCCGCCGAGACCTTGAGCCAATCCACCGATGATCTGCCCCTCGACAAGCGCGGGATTGATGGCGCGCCCGACGTCATAAATCACGAAATAGCTCTCGACGCGGACGCCTCCCGTTTCTCGATCAACCCGGACGGTCGCGATGTGCACACCGTAGGGATAACTCATATGGGTGTTGTGGTACCACGCGACCGCCGAAAGTCCGGGTTGACGCCCATCGCGCAACGGTGACGTAGGGCCAAGGTGCCGGGCGACTTCGCCTAGCGCAATCGACGGTCCTTGTTCGTCGCTGGCGACAACACGGCCATCAACGATGTCAAGCTCGTCGACTCCTCGTTGCAACAATCCGGCGGCAAACTCGATAGCCTTGGCACGCAGCTTCAGCGCGCCGAGCCGCGTGGCCTCCCCAGTCATTACCGTAACGCGCGAGGCGTGGGCGCCAAAACCGAAGGCGATACGATTGGTGTTGCCATGTAGGACCCGGACGCGTCGATAGTCGACACCGAGAGTGTCTGCGCAAATCTGCGCCAGCGCAGTCTCCATGCCCTGGCCAAGAGAGGCAGCCCCGGTGATGAGCTCTACAATGCCGTCCGTGTCCACAGAGATCGACACCATGTCGGCCGGACCGAGGCCGCTTTTCTCTACGAAAATGGCAAATCCCACGCCGACGTCCTCGCCCTCGGCTCGTCGTTTCGCCAAGCGCCGTCGCAGTTCGTCCCATCGCGCAAAGACAAGCGCCTCGTCAACGATCAGCGGGTAGTTGCCGGAATCGAGTACAACGTCGGTCTCGAGCGCGGTCAAATTGCGAGCATAAGGCATCTCGTCCGGCGTTATAAGATTGCGGCGCCGCACTTCCATCGCCGCGATTCCGAGTTCCTGCCCAATAGCCTCAATTAGACGCTCGCGAACGAACGACCCTTCGAACCGACCTGGCGAACGATAGGTGGCAGCGGGCGTCTTGTTCGTCAGTCGATAGTGTGCGGCGGCACGGTAATTCGGAACGCGGTAGGGGCCGAGCAGGAAGCCGATCGTCATGTCAGCTACTCGCACGCCGTGGGTGCGCACGTACGCCCCTTGATCGTGGAAGAGGGTTTCATCGATCGCCAGAATGTGTCCGTGGCGGTCCACCGCCGCTCTAATCTGGTGGTGTTGTTCCCGAGACTGATTGGCCGACATAAGGTGCTCGCGCCGATCCTCAATCCACTTTACGGGGCGCCGCAGCTTGAGGGCGGCGAAGCAGATGAGCAGGTCTTCTGGATAAAGCTCGCCGCGCACGCCGAAGCCGCCGCCAACGTGGTTTTCGAACAGCTCGATGCCGGATATCGGAATTCCGAGGATTTCCGCGAGTTGGTCGCGATTCCAGTGCGGGCGCTTGGCTGCGCCGTACAGTTCAAGAACGCCGCGCGCGGTATCGACCCGCGCCAACGCGCCGCGCGTCTCCAACGGGATAGCCGAATGGCGGCCGACCGACAGCTCCAATCCGACGGTTGCATATGCCGCCTTGAAAGCGCTATCGACATCGCCGTAACCTTTGCGAATCACAACTGGCTCGCAGGATAATCCTGGAGCAAATGTCGCCGGTTCGCGGGTCGCTTTGAGGTAAGGCGCTGCCGGCTCGATATTGACGACCGCAAGATCAGCCGCGTCTTCTGCCGTATAAGCGTCGGTGGCGATCACGATCGCTACGGGCTCGCCGACATAGCGCGCAAAGCCCGTCGCTAAGGCGGGCTGTCGGTAAGGTTCCAGGCCCTTAACGGACGTCGCGCGATATGGGATTGGTTTGAGATCACCCAAATCGGGGGCGGCCCAAGCCGCCACGACACCGGGATGGGCACGAGTTGCCGAGAGGTCAACACTCACTATCCGGCCAAATGCGTGCGAAGATCGAACGATCCGTGCGTGGAGCTGATGGGGAAAATTGAGATCAGCAACGAAAGTGCCGGCGCCGGTCACTAGAGGTGGGTCCTCCAGGCGTGTGACTGACGTCCCAATGTAGGGGCCCCGGTGAGCAGCGGGCCGCCTGTCTCCCGCCTTCATCGGACGCCGCCTGGGTCGGCCCATAACTTGAGGTTGGGACCTGTCGCCGCAATGCGCATCTACGCTCGACCGCTAGCTTGAAGAGATGACCAAGAAAACCAGAAACGCCGCCGAGATTCAAGCTAATGTACCAATTTTCTGACAAATACAAAAATTGGAAGCAATCTGGCAAAAGCCACTGACAATGCTAGTTATTTTTGGCGCCCGTCAATCGCCGCAATCAGGCTGCGCAGGTA
>Ga0335085_10008075_pt1 | contig 16144 bp, 7 predicted proteins | sample Lox_Sample_45_FD_206712 | JGI IMG/M metagenome (GOLD analysis project Ga0335085, IMG submission 206712) | Soil microbial communities from Loxahatchee National Wildlife Refuge, Florida, United States - Lox_Sample_4.5 | ecosystem: Environmental > Terrestrial > Soil > Wetlands | place: USA: Florida...
AGGTGATCGTCAGCGGCGGGTTTGATAACGTCAAATCGCGCGATCTGCGTTTTTTGGAGGAATCGGCCAAGCTGGGTGAGCTGACGGTATTGCTGTGGCCGGACGAAGCGGTTGAGCGAGCCACGGGGAGCGCGCCGAAATTCTCGCTGGCGGAACGGCTTTATTTTTTGAGGGCGGTGCGCTACGTGGCACGCGTGATTCCGGCGGAAGAGCTTCGCGAGACCGGTTCGTTGCCGGAAATTTCCGGAGTGCACCCTCAAATCTGGGTGGATGTGAGTGCGAGTCCGGAGCGCAAAAAATTTTGCGCGGACAAGAAAATATCATATCGCGTGTTTTCGGCGGACGAGTTGAAGGGATTTCCCGAGCCGCCGCCGATGCCGGGGCCGGAGGGGCGAAAGAAAGTGGTGGCGACCGGTTGTTATGATTGGTTTCACTCCGGGCATGTGCGTTTTTGTGAGGAGGCGTCGTCTTACGGCGATCTTTATTTGTGCCTGGGCAGTGATGCGAATGTGCGATTGCTGAAGGGCGAGGGGCATCCGCTGCTTTCCGAACAGGAGAGGCGATATGTGGCCGGCTCGATCAAGTTCGTGAAGCAGGCGCTCATTACGACGGGCACGGGTTGGGTGGATGCCGATCCCGAAATCCGGCGGATCAGGCCGGACATTTACATCGTCAACGAAGACGGCGACAAGGGCGGCAAGCGTGAGTATTGCGAGAAGCTCGGCATTGGGTATCTGGTGCTGAAACGGGCTCCGGCGCCGGGATTGCCGAAGCGGACGAGCACGGATTTGCGGGGGTTTTAGAGCAATTCTCGAAATGAATTTCCGGATAGAAAGCAGACACTCCGTGCCCCTGTTCCCCGAGCGCCACCTCACCCCGGCCGTCTCCCCCACTTCGTGGCGGAGAGGGAGGCAAGATCGCGCGCTTGCAATAATTCCAGCATCAGCGCCGAACATGCTTTTCGGAAATTTATTTTGGCAACCACTATAGAGGGCGAAGGAGGGACTCGACCGGGAGGAAAGGGGAAACATCGAACATCCAACGCCGAACATCCAATTGCCACGGGTGGTTCCCTTTTAGGGGTAAACAGAAATGGCGATGCCGACAAGCAGCCCCCGGGGTTGCATTCAACTGGCAAAATTCGGAGGATAACACCACGTCCATGAATACGTTTTTGTGCCCGAGACGACTTGGCACTGTTTTACTTTTTATCATTTTATGTTGTGAGGCGCGTGTCTCGGCGCAAACCAATTCACCGAAGGAATGGATCGACCCGGATACGGGGCATCGCGTGGTGCAGCTTTCGACCGAGCCGGGGAGTGAGAGTCTTTATTTTAACCTGAACCCGTTCACGCCGGACGGCAAAAGCATGGTGGTCAGTTCGCCGAGCGGGATTTCGATGATCAATCTTGAGACGCGGGCGGTGGATAAGATTACGCCGGGGCGGTTGCACATCATCATGGTCGGGCATAAGACGGGGCGGATTTATTACGTGGCGCTCAAGGCTGAGGATGGCGCGACCAATCGCGTGGTGTGTTCCGTGGATCCAAAGACGAAGGCGGTTCGCGAAATCATGAAGCTGCCGCGCGGCGAGGAGGTTTCGACGGTGAATGCGGATGAAACGCTGCTGGCCGGGACGATCACGGAGCGGAATGATTGGACGAATAGTTTTTTTGACGGCGGTCCGAACCGTTTGACGGATGTTCGCAGCGAGGATTTTGAGCGTGGAAGAAAGGGGCGGATGATGGAGCAGCGGCTGGCGAAGCATTATCCGATGGAACTTTTTTTCTATAACATCGCGACGGGCGAGACGAAAAAATATAATCGCTGCACGGACTGGCTGAATCACCTGCAATTTTCCCCGACGGATCCGAACCTGCTCCTGTTCTGCCACGAAGGGCCGTGGCACAAGGTGGACCGCATCTGGACGATTCGCACGGATGGCTCGGATCTGAAGTTGATTCATCAGCGCAGGATGTTGATGGAAATTGCGGGGCACGAATTTTTCAGCGCGGACGGCAAAACGATTTGGTACGATTTGCAAACGCCGCGCGGCGAGGATTTCTGGGTGGCAGGCTACAATGTCGAGACGGGCGCGCGCACGTGGTATCATTTGCAGCGGGATGAGTGGTCCGTGCATTTCAATGTCTCGCCGGACAATCAGTTGTTTTCGGGCGATGGTGGCGATGAAAACATGGTGGCGCATGCCACGAACGGGAAATGGCTTTATCTTTTTCGCCCGGAACTCATCGGAGACAAGTCGGATGGGAATATTGACACGAAGAATCTGATTCAGGCGGGAGTGTTCCATGCGGAGAAGCTCGTGAACATGAGCAAACACAATTATGGGCTGGAACCGAACGCGATGTTTTCGCCGGATATGAAGTGGCTTGTTTTCCGCAGCAACATGAGTGGCGAGAACCAGGCTTATGCGGTGGAATTGAAGAAGGCAAACGGCCAATGAAGTGTGTTGTGTTGAAAATGATTTTTGAAGTGATAAAGCCTCACCGCAGTTTCGGAAAGGCTATCGCTGTTGCGATTGTTTTTGCGATGCTCGCGATGGGTGCGCGCGCGGAAAATCAATTATCGATTGTGAAAACCGGCGCTGTGGGAAATGGGCAGACGTTGAATACGGCGGCGATTCAAAAGGCGATTGATCAATTGGCGGAAAAGGGTGGCGGAACGGTGGTGATACCGAAGGGCCAGTTTCTTTCGGGTGCGATTTTTCTTCGGCCGGGCGTTAATCTGCATCTGGATGCGGGCGCGGTACTGCGGGGTTCCACGAACATCAATGATTATCCGCCGATGATGACGCGCATCGAGGGGCATTTTCAGGAATGGATTCCCGCGCTGGTGAATGCGACGAACGCCGACCATTTGCGCATTACGGGCGAGGGCACGATTCAAGGGGGCGGCAAACCGTTTTGGGACGAATTTTGGGAACGCCTTTCCGCGGATCGCAGCACCCGGAATCTCGACGTGAAACGTCCGCGAAATATTTTTATTCGGGATTCGAAGGACGTGCAGGTGAGTGGCATTTCGTTGCGCGATTCCGGTTTTTGGAATTTGCACCTGTTTCGTTGCGAGAACGTGCTGGTGGAGAAGGTGGACATCCGCTCGCGAAATCACGCGCCGAGCACCGATGGCATTGACGTGGACAGTTGCCGGGATGTGACGATACGCGGGTGTTATATTTCGGTGGGCGATGACAATATCGCGCTCAAGGGAAACAAAGGCACTTCGGCGATGGATGACAAGACCATTCCGCCGGTGGAACACATCCGGGTGGAGGATTGCACGTTTGGGCTGGGCAACGCTGCGTTGACGCTCGGGAGCGAAGCGACGGTGGTTCGCGACGTGGTCATTGAACATTGCCGGCTGACGGGCACGGAAAAAAATTGCGTGCTGAAACTGAAACTGCGGCCCGACACCGAGCAGCATTATGAAAACATTTCCGCGCGCGATATCCAGGTGGATAATCCGTCCGCGCAGGTCGTCTCGATCCAGGGCTGGACGCAATATTTCGATTTGCAGGGCAAGCCTGCGCCGAGCCAGTTCGTCTCGAATGTGACGATGTCGAACATCACGGGCAACTTGCGCGAGTTCGGAATAGTGGAAGGGCCGTCGAACAGCGTGGTCGCGAACCTCACGTTCAAAGACATTGATGTGACCTTGAAAAATCCGGAGGTGATGATCCGGAAAGTGAGGGATTTGAAGGTGAGCAACATGAAGATCAACGGCGTCCCCTACAGTCAAACCCAGTCGGCGCGGGCGGAATAACCAGCTTAATGGCAGGGCGGCGCTGCCGCGCTGCGCGATATTCCGCCGGTGGCGCAGTCGCCGGCGAAAATTCGGAACAAAGCAATCGATCTACGTTCGCATTCCATGAAACGAATGAAACACGCGGGAAAACCTCTTTGCGCGGGTGTCTTCGGTGCGGCGATTCTGTTGGCCTCGATAGGTTCCACGGTTGCCGCAGACAGCACGCTGGCCTGGCCGCAAATCACCTCCCAAGCGCGGCCATGGGCCTGGTGGTGGTGGCATGGCAGCGCAGTGGATGAGACAAATATTTCGCACGAGTTGCAGCGTTTCCACGACGCGGGTTTGGGCGGCGTGCAAATCACTTCGATCTATGGCGTGAAGGGCGCGGAGGCGCGGGACATTCCGTATCTCACGCCCGCGTGGCTGAAAATGATGGGCTATACGGTGGATGAAGCGCATCGCCTGGGGATGGGTGTCGACATGACGCTGGGGTCGGGTTGGTGTTTCGGCGGGCCAACGGTGAGCGATGAAGATGCCAACGCGAGTGTGGTGGTGCGGACTTTCAAGCTGGGCGTGGGCGAACGAGTTGGCGAAAAGTTGAATCCGAAAACGACGCAAGCGCTCGTGGCGTTCGGGCCGGACGGGAAATCGATTGATCTCACTGGCTCCATCGGCGCGGATGGCGGGGTATCTTTCTCGCCTCCGGGAAATTGGATAACCACCAATGGCGGGGCGCCGCCGCCGAAGACGTGGACGCTCTATGCGATTTCACAAAAGCCATCCGGCCAAAAAGTGAAACGCGCAGGGCCCGGCGGCGAGGGCTGGATGTTGAACCCGGCCTATCCACAAGCGATGCGCGATTGGCTGCCGTGGTTTGACAAGGCATTTTCCAGTTACAGTGGTTCGAAGCCGCACGGCGTCTTTCAGGATTCGTACGAGTATCGCACCGATTGGTCGCCGGATTTTTTTACGCAGTTTGAAAAATTGCGCGGCTACAAATTGCAGACCGAGTTGCCGGCGCTTTTTGGGGATGAACAGAACGACCATGTGGCGCGCGTGAAATATGATTATCGCCGGACGCTTTCGGACATCATGGTGGGGCAATCGGAACCGGTTTGGATTGATTGGGCGCGCAAGCATGGTTTCGCGAGCATTTACCAGGCGCACGGCACGCCGGCCAACTGGCTGGATTTGTATGGCGAGGCGGATATTCCGGAAACAGAAATGTTTCACAACGACCGCAATATCCTGATTTCGAAATTTGCGTCATCCGCCGCGCACACGCAGGGCCGCGCGCTCACCGGCGCCGAGACCGGCACATGGTTGAAGGAGCATTTTACGGAGACGCTCGCGGACCTGAAGGGCGTCGCGGATGACATGTTCCTCTCCGGCGTGAACCACATTTATTATCACGGCACGTGCTATTCGCCGGATGATGCCGCGTGGCCGGGGTGGTTGTTTTACGCCTCGACGGAAATGAATCCGCGCAATCCCATCTGGCATGACGTGCCCACGCTCAATGAATATATCGCTCGCTGCCAGGCGGTCCTGCAATCGGGCGAACCGGATAGCGATGTGTTGTTGTATTGGCCGGTGGCGGATTTCTGGAGCAATCCGTCCGGGCGAGTGTTGCCGATGACGGTGAGTGCGACGAGTTGGTTCGAGGGGCAGCCCGTCGGCAAGGCGGCTCATGATTTATGGGATGCCCACTTTGCATTTGATTACGTTTCCGACTCCCAACTGCAAAAAGCCGAAGTCGCCGGCGGAGAAATCCAAATGTCGGGTGGGAAATATCGCGCAATCGTAGTGCCTGGATGCAAATTCATGCCATTGGAAACGCTTGAGAAACTGGTCGCTTTGGCGAAAGGCGGCGCGAATGTGATTTTTGAAAAAGGTCTTCCACAGGATGTGCCAGGGTTGGCTGATCTGGAAAAACAAAGGGAGGCTCTCAAAAGCATAACTGAAAAAATCAAACCGGAAATTTATGGCAAGGCTCTCATGAAAGCGAATGTTGGAAAGGGCAGCTTTCTGTTTGGATGGCCGGAGGATTTTTTAGTTCAAATCGCTCCTCACGATTTGGTTTTTCCGTCGGTTCGCCGCGCAACTCCGGATGGGAGGTATTATTTTATCCTAAACGGCAGTGGAACAAATTTTGATGATTGGTTGTCTCTGGCCGGCCCGGCGAAATCGGTTGTTGCGATGGATCCGATGAGTGGACGGGTTGGTTTGGTCGAATGTCGTGAGACCCCGATGGTTGTGAATGAGAAGACCGGCGTTCATCTTCAGCTTGCCCCCGGTCAATCGATCATCCTTCGTGTGTTTACGGGCAAAAAAGTGGAAGGCCAGGCGTGGGACTATTGGCAGACCAATGGGCAGCGGGTTCAAATCGCCGGCGAATGGAAAGTGAGCTTTGTCCGGGGTGGCCCGGCGTTGCCGGCGGATTTTCAGACCGGCAAACTGGCGTCGTGGACAACGTTTCCCGATACGAATTCGCAGGCGTTTGCGGGGACGGCGAAATATGAGATCACATTCGATGCGCCGGATGCGGCGGGCAAGCATTTTGAGATTAATCTGGGCGATGTGCGGCAGAGTGCGCGGGTGAAATTGAATGGCAGGGATTACGGCACGGTCATTATGCCGCCGTTCAAGGTGGTGGTGGATAATTTGAAGGCGACGGGCAACGAGTTGGAAGTGGAGGTCACGAGCGTTGCAGCGAATCGCATCCGGGATTTGGATCGGCGCGGTGTGCTGTGGAAAATTTTCAAGGACATCAACGTTGTGAACGTCAATTACCGTCCGTTTGACGCGTCGAACTGGCCGCTGACGGATTGCGGGTTGCTTGGGCCGGTGACGATGACGGCGGTAGTGCCGCTCCACAATTGAAAAATTTCAATTGCCCAGTGGTTTGGAACTGGAACTGATGGGACTCGCGGGCATTTCAAAATCGGCGACGGGATCGGGGTGCGCGGGGTCAAAGCCTTTGAAATCGTCCACAATTGATTTCGCGAGCGGCAATTTGTTTTGCTGGATTCCGATGACGATGCATTTTGCCAGCTCGTAGCTTCCGTAGTTGTTGTGGTGCGTGCCGTCCTGGAACGCCTTGTCCAAATCCGCGCCGAGCGCCTTGTAAAAAACGCGGCTCATGGCGTTCAAATCGATGAGCGCGCAATGATTTGACGCGGCGATTTCACGCATTGCGTCCGGATATCCCTGGAGCGTGTCGTGTTCGATGCCGGCTTTGCGTTCCATGGAAGTCACGAGCACCGGTGTGCCGCCGAGCGCGCGGGTACGCGTGACGACATGCAGCAAATCAGCCTTATACACCTCCAGCGCATTCGTCGCTTTGTTTTTCATGTCGTTGTGGCCGAATTGCACGAACAGGTAATCGCCGGGTTTCATCAGGCTGAAGACTTTTTCAAAGCGTTGCGCCTTCAGGGAATTGGCGATGGTCTCGCCGGATTCGGCGTGGTTTGCGATGGCGACATCGGGTTTGAAAAAGCGCGGCAGCATCTGGCCCCAACTGTTCCAGGGCTCGGCGGGCTGATCGCAAACGGTGGAATCGCCGAGCAGAAAAACGGTCGGCACGTGCGCCGGTGCGATGGTGAGCGAACGCAGGCTGGGATGCGTGCCGTTGAATTCGAGTGTCAGCTTGTCGTCCCAGGCCCAAAACTCATTGGTTTGCTCGCGGGGTTTCAGATGGACGTGGTTGGTGCCGAAAATGTCCGGCGTCCGGATGTCGACGATGAATTCGCGCGTTTCGGATTTGCCGGCGGCGACGTGGAGTTTTTCGAGCATGAGCCGGCGCAGTTCGGCTTTAACAGTGAGCGTGGATTCCTCGTCGCCACCGAAGACTGCGGTGACTCTATAATTTCCCTCCGGCAATTTGACGGAAAAATAAAACGGCTGGTCGCTCGCCACGGCGGTTTTTTCAGCGGTGACGTTTGCGCCGGGCTCGAATCCGAAGCCGATGGGCGAGGAATAAAAATTCGTGGGTGAAATATGCGTCCAGCCGTCTTTCGCTTTATCGCCGAAATCAAATTTCCAATCCATCTGCGCCTGCGCCGACAGAGACACGGTTGTTAATGCGAGGAGCGCGGTGGTGAAGGTGGCGCGTGTGGGAAAAGAAAGTTGAGTATTCACGATGTCTATTGCCAATCGGCTGGATGCTTTTGATTGAAGCATTTGCATGCGGGGGCGGCAAGCGCGTTCAAATCTCCAGGCGCATCGGATGTTTGTCTGATGGCTGGCGGCGGGGTTTTGAATTGTAATGGCCCGGCTGCCAGCGCAGTTTCGCGCAGCGACCAGGAATGATCATTCGCCCATCCATTGGAGCTTGTTTGAGAATGTCAAGCGTGGTGCTTTGCCTTGTCGGATTGGTGGCGAGTGAGCGGGGCTTGGCGCAGGCCGCCCGGCCGGAATCGATGGAGCGGTTCCACGCCAATTTTGAGACCAATATCGCGCGGGTCTTGCGGTATTGGCCGATCGACGGGGATTTCATCATCACGAACGGCCCGGAATTTTTTAATCGGCCGCTTTATTGCGCGAATTCCGGCTTCCGCATCGATGGCGGGGACAAACCGGAATTTTCACTCTACCTGCCGGGGCGGGGCGGCAACCTGCGATTGGGAATCAAAACTTCCGCCGGCACAAAGTGGCTGAATGATGCGCGGCAAATTGTGGCGCGCTATCGGCCTGGCTCGCTTGTCTATGAGATTCACGATCCGCTGCTTGGCGGTGGTGAATTGAATCTCACGGCGCTGCCGCTGGCGAATGCGAAGGGCGTGATTGTTTCCGCGCAAATGCGGGGCGCGGCAGCGGATTTGATTTGGGCCTATGGCGGCGCGAACGGGGTGCGCGGTTCGCGCGATGGGGATATTGGTTGCGAGCGACTGCCGATTTCAGAATTTTTCCAAATGCAGCCGGAGCAGTGCCGAGGCAATGCGTTCGTAATCAGTTCGAATACGTTCACGCTTCGGAGCCAGAAAGCCAACATCGATGGCGTGATGCCTCGCAGCGCTAAATTATTTATAGCGGATGCGATGCAATGGAATTCACCGGAGACTTTGATGTTGGCGACAAATTCAGTTCAGTTGCCGGTAGTTGCCGGAGAAGTTGTCATGGAGCCGGGACGATCGGTTTATCTGGCTTTGGGACCGCCGCGTGACGGTGAGGAAATGCTGTCGAGTGAGGATCTGCCGCGCGTTTTTTCGGAAGCGGAAAAATATCGCGAGGCGATTGCGGAGCGAGTGACGGTCGAGACGCCGGATGTGTTTATCAATGCCGCGGTGCCGGCGCTGTGCGTGGCAGCCAATGCGATCTGGGACGACAAGCAACAGGTGTTCATGCACGGGGCGGTGGCGTGGCGGGTGCGGTTGCTCGGTTGGCGGGGACAGTATGCGGGCGATGCGCTGGGCTGGCATGAGCGCACAGCGGAGCACTTCGCTGGTTTTGCGAAACAGCAAAATACGAGCCCGATTCCGGAGACGATTCCGCCGCCGGATGAGCAATTCAATCTGGCGCGGAGCGAAGCCGCGCTGCATTCGAATGGCGACCTGTCAAAGAACCATTACGACATGAACCTGGTGGCGGTGGACGCGTTTTTCCGGCACCTGCTCTGGACCGGCGATACGAATTACGCGCGGGAGATGTGGCCGGTGATTGAGCGGCATTTTGCGTGGGAACGCCGGCTGTTTCGGCGCGAATTCGGGCCGGACAAGCTGCCATTGTACGAAGCTTACGCGGCGATCTGGGCGAGCGACGATTTGAATTACAACGGCGGCGGGGCGGCGCACGCGAGCGCGTATAATTATTTTGCGAACAAAATGGCGGCACGCGTGGCGGTTTTAATCGGCAAGGATCCGTCCGGCTATGAGCGCGAGGCGGATTTGATTTTGCGCGGGATGAACAAATACCTGTGGCTGGCGGACGACGGGAATTTTGCGGAGTGCAAGGATTTGCTGGGGCTGCAACAGGTGCATCGGAATTCGGGGCTGTGGACGTTTTATCATACGATCGATTCCGAAGTGCCGACGGCGGAGCAGGCGTGGCAGATGTCGCGGTGGATTGACACGCATATCGCGCACATTCCGATTCGCGGCCCGCATGTGCCGGAGGAAAATTTATTCACGCTGCCGGAGACGAGTTGGATGCCGTACCAGTGGTCGCTGAATAACGTGGTGATGGCGGAAGCGGCGCACACGTCGCTCGGGTTCTGGGAGGCGAACCGGACGGAGACGGCGTTCCGGCTTTTCAAGGGCGAGTTGCTGGAATCCATGTTCCTCGGTTTGTGCCCGGGAAATCTCGGCGCGATGACGTCGCACGATATGGCGCGCGGCGAGGCGCAGCGGGACTTTGGCGATTCGATTGGGATCAATTCGCGGGCGCTAGTGGAAGGGCTTTTTGGCGTGCGGCCGGATGCGCTGGCAGGTGAGTTGAAAATCGCGCCTGGTTTTCCCGTTGGTTGGAATTTTGCGAAAATGCGGCATCCGGATTTTAATTTCGAATTTCGCCGTGACGGTTCGACGGAGACTTATGTCGTGGAACCCAAATTTCCGAAGCCGATGAAACTGGATTTGCAGATTCGGGCGCCACGCATGGAGGCGGAAGTGGTGGTGAACGGAAAATCAGCGGATTGGCAGTGGGTGGAAAATGAATTTGGCGCGCGGCGGATTGAAATCAGAAGTCCGGAGACTGGGAAGTTTGAAGTTATGGTGAAGTGGAAAGGGGATGTTTCGTCGCCGAGAATTCCAACGGAGGTGTCCCCGGCTGCGCCGGAAAAGTTTGCGGTGTTTGATTGGAAGAAAAAGGTGGCGGCGAGGGAAAAATTTGAGGCAGTGAACCTGGCTCCGTTTTTCAATGACAAGGTCACGCAGATTTTCCGCAATGATTATCGCTCGCCGCGGTCGCCCTATGCGTCGCTGGCGACGCCGAAGCATGGCATTGGAGGATGGTGCGAGCCGAATGCGAGCTTTGACGTAGATGATTCCGGGTTGCGCGCGCTGGCGGCGCGGAACGATGGGAAAATTATTTTGCCGGACGGGATTCCCCTGGCGACGCCTTCAGATGAGAACGCAAGGAACATTATCTTTACGTCGCAATGGGACAATTATCCGCGCGAGGTGGCCGTGCCAATTTCCGGGAAGGCGTCGCACGCGTTTTTGCTGATGGCGGGATCGACGGGCGCGATGCAGAGCCGGTTTGACAATGGCGAGGTCGTGGTGACGTATGCGGATGGATCGACGGAGCGACTGGCGCTGAACAATCCGGTGAACTGGTGGCCAATTGATCAGGATTATTTGATCGATGACTACGCGTTTCGGCGGGATGAGCCGATTCCGCCGCGGGTGGATTTGCGCACGGGAAAAATCCGGCTGCTCGATGTGAGCGCGTTCAAGGGAAAGGGCGGGAAGGTTCCGGGTGGCGCGGCGACGGTATTGGAGCTGCCGCTGAATCGTGAGAAAGAGCTGAAATTGTTGACCGTGCGCGCATTGGCGAATGAAGTCGTGATTGGCTTGATGAGCGTGACCTTGGAGCGATAGAGGCCCCGGTATCGCCAGTTTTTGCTATGGCGCTGGCTTGTGTTTGGAGGCGCTGGCGCTCATAGTCTGTTATGTGGTTCTCCACAAAGCGACAACGAGATTCCCGCGAGTTTTCGCCGGTTTCGGACTGCTGATTGCTCTGATATTTTTCGCGGCTGTGCCAGGAGATATCTTCGGGGCGGAGTTTCCGGAAGAATATCTGACCGATGTCTGGACGGCGGATGAGGGACTGCCTGACAGTTCGGTCATTGCGATCGCCCAGACTCCCGACGGTTATCTCTGGATCGGCACGTACAACGGACTCGTGAGATTCGACGGCGTGCGTTTCACGACGTTTGACCCGGCCAACACGCCGGCGCTGGCGCATGCGCGCGTGCGAAAACTTTCCGTGGACGACGAGGGCACGCTTTGGATCAATACGTTCGACGGCTCGATGACTTCGTTGCGCAAGGGAGTGTTCGCGCGGGAATGGACGCACGAGTCCGGACTGGATCCCGATGCCACGCTGCTCACGTCGGTTTCGGATGAAGTGACTTTTTTGCTGCATAAGGGAGCGCTGCGGCGCAAGGCGCAATCCAGTCCTCCGGGCGAGGGTTGGGAGGATTTGTATCCGACGAACCGGAGCGTTGGGGGAATCTGCCTGGCGGACGGCGCGGGGACGATTTGGTATCGCGGGTCGGACAGGCGTTTGATGCGGGTGGCCGGCAATGGATTTGTGCCGCTGCCGGAAAGTTGCGGTTTGGCCGAAAGCCAGGTCAGTTGCATGACGACGGATCCGCGGGGGCGGTTGTGGGTGGGCACGGACAAAAAGATTGCGATGTGGGACGCGAACAGTTTTCGGGACATGACGCCGACGAATGGCGAGCCGCTCACGAATGTGGAATTTCTTTCGGTGGATGGCGATGGCCGCGTTTGGGCGGGCGTGGGCGGGCGCGTGCGCGAAGCGATGAATCGCCAATGGATCGTCGAGGCGCAAGCGCTGAGAAATGTTTTCACCAACAGCCTGAGCCGCGGCGGCGCGCTTTCGGATCATCACGGGGGATTGTGGCTGTATGATTACACGCTGGGTTTGTGGCATGTGTCGGCGGATGGGCGGGCGCGGCAGTTTGATTCGCAGGAGGGTTTTCCGGGCGAGCGGGTGAATTGCGTGTTTGAGGATCACGAGGGGAATTGGTGGGCGGGTCTGGATGCGGGCGGGTTGGTGCGCATCCGCGAGCGGCGGTTTCAAATCATTGATCCGGGCGGCCAGCCTTCGAAACCGGCGCGGACGGTTTGCGAGGAAAGCAATGGCACGTTTTGGATCGGGACGCTTGGCGATGGTCTGACGCGCTGGCGTGACGGCTCGCAAACGAATCTCACGATGCCGGGTGGAACCGGCAAAGGATTTGTTTTTTGCGTTTATCCGGATGCGGCGGGCCGGTTGTGGTTGAGCGCGGGCGACGAGGATTTGTATGTTTGCGATCGCGATGGGTTCAATCGCATCACGCCCATTGTGCACGGGGTAAAATGCATTTTTGCGGACAAGAGCAATCGCGTATGGGTGGGGACGAAGAGCGGGTTGTATTACGCGGACGCGAAATCGCCGCATGATTTCAAAGTGCATGAGGGAATCGGGCGGCACGACGTGCGGGCGTTGTCGGAGGACGGCGCGGGAAATCTGTGGGCGGGCTCGGAGGATGGGAGCCTTTTCCGCATCCAGGGAGACACGATTGAAACGTTTCATCCGCCGGACAGCAAATCGACGCAGGCGATCTGGTCGCTGCTGGCGGAACCGGATGGCACGGTGTGGGCGGGGACTTTTCGCGGCGGGCTGTTGCGCGTGCGGGATGGAAAATTCACGCGCGTGAGCATCGATGAGGGGCTCACCGACAATGTCATTTGCCAGATACTTCCGGACGATTCGGGCAACTTGTGGCTGGGGTCGCACAAGGGAATTTTTCGGATCGAGAAAGCGGCCGTGGATAAATTTGCGCGCGGGGAAATCGAATCGGTGGCGGTAACGAGTTTTGATCGCTCGGATGGTTTGCCGTCGCTGGAGTGTTCCGGGGGGTATCAGCCGGCGGCCTGGCGCGGGCGGGACGGACGGTTGTGGTTCACGACGGTGAAAGGGGCGGTGTCGGTCCAGCCGCGGGACATTCGCCCGAATCGGCTGCCGCCGCCGGTGGTGATTGAGGAAATTCTGGTGGATGGAAAAAATGCGGGTGCGACCGTGAACGCGCAGGGGGAATCCGTTTTCCCGGCAACGGTCGGCGCGAGTTTCAATCCTCACGGGGCCCTGCTGGAGGTACCGCCGGGGATACATCAATTGGAATTTCGCTACACCGGGTTGAGTTTGATTGCATCGGACCGCGTGCAATTTCGTTACCGGCTGGAAGGCGCGGGCACGAATTGGATCGATGCAGGCACGCGGCGGTCGATCCAATACAACCTGTTGCCGGCGGGCGATTATCGGTTCCACGTGATTGCGTGCAACAGCGACGGCATCTGGAACGAAACGGGCGCGAGTTTGAGATTGAGGGTGCTGCCGCATTTTTATGAGACGTGGTGGTTTCGGTCGCTGGTGGCGTTGATTGTTCTGGGCACCACGGCGTATGCGATTCGAGACATCAGCTTGCGGCGGCTGCGCTGGAAGATGCAGCGGCTCGAGCGGCAGCACACGGTGGAACGCGAGCGCACGCGCATCGCGCGGGACATTCACGATGACCTGGGCGCGAGTCTGAACCTGATTGCGGTGCTCGGCGACCTGGCAAAAAAAGAGAAGACCGACGAGCGCATTGAAAAAATGTCCGCGACAGCCCGCCAGGCCGTGACGTCGCTCGATGAAATTGTGTGGGCCGTGAATCCGCGCAACGACACGCTGGCGCATCTGGTGGATTACGCGGGGCAATTTGCGACGGGCTATTTGCGCGCGGCGGGAATCCGCTGTTTGCTGGATGTGCCGGAAGAATTGCCGGTGTGCGAGGTGTCATCGGACGTGCGGCATAATCTTTTTTTGGTCATCAAGGAAGCGCTGCAAAACATTGTCAAACATTCCCGCGCGACGGAAGTGTGGCTGCGGGTGGAGACGAGCGCGAAGACGTTGCGGATTGTGGTGGAGGACAATGGGCGCGGGTTTGGCCAGGCGGCGGACGACCCGACGGCGGATGGGCTGCGCAACATGCGCGAGCGCGCGGCGGAAATTGGCGGCGAATGCCGGATACAGAGCCAGTTGGGCAAGGGGACGAGCGTGATCGTTGAGATTCCCTGGCCGGCGGCGCGATAAAACCGGTGGCGCCGCCGTTCTCGGTTGCGAGTTCAAGCACGGTCCCGGTGCTTGTTCCTACGGAATGGCGGCGAGACGCCGCCAAAACTCGCAGGCGGGACGCCTGCGCTACAGGGGCAGTGCCACGATACGTCGATGAAACCGCACTCATATCTTTATCCGATGACTTTGCGTGACGGTTTGAACTACCATTGAAAACCTAGCGGAATGAGCATTAAAATTTCGATTGTCGAAGATCAGCACGAGATGCGGGAGAGCCTCGTGGCGTGGCTGGGCGATGCGCCGGGCTTGCGGTGCGTGGGAGCGCATGCCACGGGCGAGGAGGCGTTGAAGAAAATCCCCGAGGAAAAACCGGACGTGGTTTTGATGGACATCAATCTCACGGGCATGAACGGGATCCAGTGCGTGGCGCGGCTGAAGGGCATGTTGCCGAAAACGCAAATCCTGATGCTGACCACCTACGACGAGGGCGACATGATTTTTGATTCATTGCGCGCCGGGGCGAATGGTTATTTGCTCAAGAACATGCCGCAGGCGGAACTGGTGGAAGCCGTGCAACAGGTCCACGCGGGCGGAGCGCCGATGTCGCTGCAGATTGCGCGGAAGGTCATCAATCATTTTCACCAGATCAAACCGGCCGAAGAGGTCGGGCGTTTGACCAGCCGCGAGCAGGAAATCCTGAAGCTGCTGGCCAAAGGCTACATGTATAAGGAAATTGCCGATCAACTCGGCATCAGCATGAGCACCGTGCGCTCTCATGTCTGCGCGGTTTACGACAAGCTCCACGTGCATTCCCGCACGGAGGCGGCGATGAAGCTGGTGGGCGAAGCGTAACGCTACCAGGCTGGGGTGCAGTTATTTAGGCTATGGCAAAGAGGGCTCATCGGATGAACATCCGATGGTTAAATCAGATGAAATGCGATTAAGTGACCCAAATTCACATCCAAATTCAGCCGATGCCGATCAGAATTTAACTCTTTTCCGCGCGAAATTTGTCCACTGAACGAACCCCACAAATTCACACCCACATGCAAACAATTAAACGTCCATCACTGATAACACTCTCCTGCATGCTGCTGGCGTCAGGTGTCATTACGGCGCACGCTGCGACCGTCACGAATGCCGATTCTGCCTCCACGCTCAACCTGGGTGATTCATGGGTGGGCGGCGTGCCGGCCGGGCCGGCGGACATCGCGGTTTGGGACGGCACGATCCAGGCGAACACGAGCAAAAGCCTGGGCGCGAATTTGTCCTGGGCGGGAATACAGGTTTTTAACCCGGCCAGCACCATCACCATCGCAGCGGATGGAAACACGCTGACCAACGGTGCGTCGGGCATTGACTTGAGCCTGGCCACCGCCGGAATGACCATCGGGACGCCGCTCGTTTTGGGAGCGGACCAGACGTGGAATGTGACGAACGGGCAGACGTTGAACCTGAATGGGCAATTGCTCGTCTCGACCGCGACCACGCTGACTTTGAACGGCGGCGGCACGAGCCAGTTCAGCAGCACCGCCAACGGCACTTATACCGGCAACATCGTCCTGAATGGTGGAACGCTTATCCCGGGCGGCGCGAATGG
>Ga0335085_10008076_pt1 | contig 16139 bp, 17 predicted proteins | sample Lox_Sample_45_FD_206712 | JGI IMG/M metagenome (GOLD analysis project Ga0335085, IMG submission 206712) | Soil microbial communities from Loxahatchee National Wildlife Refuge, Florida, United States - Lox_Sample_4.5 | ecosystem: Environmental > Terrestrial > Soil > Wetlands | place: USA...
GTTCATCGAAATTCACCGTAGGCGATTCGCCGGTGGTGCCGACGACCACGATGCCCTGCGTGCCCTCGGCGATGTGCCAGTCGATCAGACCCTTGAAGCGGCCGATGTCGAGCGAACCGTCTTCATGCATAGGGGTCACAATGGCAACCAGGCTTCCGGTCAACATGAGCGCTGTCCCGTGAGGAAAATGTTTAATTTTAGCGTATTACCCCGGTCGCCGGGACACATAAATGCCAGCATGGCCACCCTTCCGAACCAAAGCGGCGAACCTAATCAAGGCTGCAGTCGCCGGTGCCGCGCCCGGCCGCACAAATGCGCTGGATGACCGCGGGTCTCGGCAGTTCGACGCGGCCCTGCTCGAACGCAACCACCTGCAGCCGATTCCGCACCCATTCCAGCAATTCGCCGGGGCGCAGCAGGAATTCCGGATTAGACGGTCGTCCCAGCTTTTCGTTTCCCAACGCAAAAGTTTCGTATATCAGCACGCCCCTCGGACGCAAGGACGCGAGCATGCCCGGGACCAGTGGTCGGTGGAGGTAATTGGCGACGACGATGCCGTCAAAGCTCCCGCTCGCGTAAGGCCAGGCTTCCGCCTCCAGATCGGCGTAGCGGGCGACAACCCCGCCCACGCCGGCCAACGTGTCCAAGGCCGCGCGATCGCGGTCCACCGCTTCGACCTGGTAGCCGAGGCCGGCCAGATAGCGCGCGTGCCGTCCCTCTCCGCAGGCAAGATCGAGCACGGCGCCGCCAGGCGCGATCAGCGGCGCAAACCGGCAGACCCAGGCCGAGGGAGCAAGCTGGCTATGCTGAATTTCCATGATGGCCGGTCCTAAAAACCTGAACCCGGTTGCGTGAGGAACTCCGCTTCCTCCGGCGTCGAAACGCGCCCGAGGGCCGCGTTGCGGTGCGGAAAGCGGCCGAAACGCGCGATGATGTCGAAATGCCGGCGCGCGTAGTCGATGGACCCGGCGCTGGCAGGATCGCCGCGCAATCGCTCGAACAGTTCCAGGCTGCGGCGCTGTTGCGCCAGGTCCTCTGCATGTTCGAACGGCAGGTATACAAACCAGCGCTGTACCGGCAACAGCTGCACGTCGAACCCGCGCGCTACCGCGAGCTGCGCCGCGGCCAGGGCCTGGGCATCGGTCGCGAACGCCGCGCTCGAGCCGCGAAACAGGTTGCGCGGAAATTGATCGAGCACCACGATCAACGCCAGCAGCGCGTCGGCTGAATCGCGCCACGCCTGCAGCGCGCCAGCGGCGGCCCTCCGGTGCAGGTCGGGAAAGCGCGCGCGGATGACGTCGTCGAATGCCTGCGATTTCTCGAACCACGCCGCGCGCGGCTTGCCGAATTCGGGCGAGCCGAGGGGCCCGAACCAGAAGTCGAGGACATCGTGATATTCGGCCACGCTAATCGACCACGGTCCGGGACTGCTCGCGCAGGTACTGCTGCAGGTAATAGAACGAACCGATCGCCTTGCCGGTCGTGCCCGACGCCTTCCACCCGCCGAACGGCTGGTAACCGGGCCAGGCCCCGGTAGTCGCCCCCTGCGGCCGGTTGACGTAGGTGACGCCGGCTTCGATGCGCTCGAGGAAGCCGTCGATTTCCCCGGCACCTCCGTAAAAACCCGCGGTGAGCCCGTACTCGGAAGCATTGGCACGCGCGAGCGCTTCGTCCACGCTTTCCACTTCGCCCACGAGCAGGATCGGAACGAACTTCTCCTCCCGCCACAAGCGGTAATCCAGCGGCACGCTCGCGACCGTGGGCGCGCAAAAGTAGCCGCGCGCGAGCGCGCCGTCGGCGAGCTGTTTGCCGCCGACCAGAACCTCGCCGTGGCTGAGAAGATTCTCCACGCATTTCGCGTAACGGCCGTAGGCCGCGGCATTGATCACCGGACCCATCCAGTTTGCCTTGCTGGTGGGATCGCCAATCGCAAGCGCACCCGTCAGCGCACGCAGCCGCTCGCGCAGCGCTGCCGCGACCGGCCTCTCGACGTAGACACGCGAACAGGCGGAGCATTTCTGGCCGGAGAGGCCGAAGGCCGAACGCACGATGCCAGTGGCGGCGCGCTCGAGATCGGCATGGCGCGAAACGATCGCGGCGTTCTTGCCGCCCATTTCGGCAATGCAGGGGCGCGGCCACGGGCCCTGCGCGAAGCTGCGGAAGATATGCATGCCGACTTCGTAGGATCCGGTGAACGTCGTCCCGGCGATGTCCCGGTGACGGATCAGGCTTTCACCCGCAACCGCGCCGCCGCCGGTGACGTAGTTGCACACGCCGTCGGGCAGGCCGGCGTCGCGAAACACCTCCGCCAGCAGCCGGCCGCTCCAGGCGGTATCGCTCGCCACCTTGAATACCACGCTGTTGCCCGCGACCAGCGCTGCGCCGATCGGCCCGCCGGCGAGCGCGAACGGGAAATTGAACGGCGCGATCACCGCCCACGCGCCGTAGGGCTTGAGCACACTGCGGTTGTGGCTGGTGAAATCGCGCAGGGGATCGTTGGGGAGAATGCGCTCGTATCCCCGGTTCGCCTCCATCTGCGCGCAATACCATTCGATCAGATCGGCGGTCTCCTGCACTTCGCCCAGCGACTCCATGCGGTTCTTGCCCACTTCGAGCGCCACCGCCGCGCCGAGGTCGTACACCCGCTCCTCGATCAGCTGCGCGGCTCGGCGCAGCAGGCGCACGCGTTCCTGCCACGGCGTCGCGGCCCAGGCCGGGAAGGCCGCGCGCGCGGCCGCGACCGCCGCATCGACGTCGTCCGCCCCGCCCTGCTGGAATACGCCGAGCAGCCAGTCGCGGTCGATCGGGCTCCGCACTTCGAACTTGGCGCTGCTCAGGCGCTCCGCGCCGGCAACGAGCATCGCATGCTCGCGGCCGAGCGCCGCCTTGACCTGCGCCAGCGACGCATCGAAGCGCTGATGCAGCTCCGCCGGTGGGTCGAACATGGTCGAATAGGTAAGCTTGAAATTGCTCATCGCATTCCTGACGGGACTCGGCAAACCGGGATTTTAGTTGAATCGATAGTGCAGCCCAAGCGCGAATCCGGATCGACGCGCCACGCAGGCACGAGCCCCAAAGCAGCCCGCGCGAGGGTCATGCGCGGGCGGTCCCTCTACCCAGCCAGCACCACATCGGCATGCAACGCAGGCACGAGCCTCAAAGCAGCCCGCGCGAGGGTCATGCGCGGGCGGTCCCACTACCCTGGCTCGGAAATCTCGATCAGGTTGCGATCGGGATCGCGCACATAGACCGAACGCAGGGCGAAGCGCGCCCCGGTGCGCGCCACCGGCCCGAGCTCGATCGGCACACCGGCTGCGCGCAGCTGCGCGATCACCTCGTCGAGGGGCCGGTCGGCGAGAAAGCAAATATCCAGCGAACCCGGCGTCGGATGCGCTGCATAGTTGTCGGTCACCGTGCCCTGGTCGTGCAGATTGATCTTCTGCTCGCCGAATCGCAGCGCGCGCCGTCCCTGCCCGAAGGTCTCCAGCTTCATTCCCAGGACACGCGTGTAGAAATCGATGCACGCCGCGGCGTCGCGCGTCGTCAGCACCAGGTGGTCCAGGCTGTTGATCATGATCGCCTCACTGTTTCCATCCGATGGTCGCTCCGGTCGATCGGCGCAGGGCGAAAACGGCGGCCCGCGCTCTTGCTGCACCTGCATCCGCGGCGGCGGCTTGGGCGACGCAGCGTCCCCGCCGCGCCGCATTCTAGGACCATGTGCGGCTCATGCCCCAGTAATGGTGCCAGCCGGTCGCGGGAATCATGCCCAGCACCATCGAGATCAGCGCCGCGATCAGCATCAGAATGAACACCGCCGGCACGGCGGCAATCGCCCATTTTACGAGCAGCACGACCATCGACCAAAACGGAATCTTGATGTCGGTTACCACTACCTCGCGTCTATCTTCGCTCACGCTTCATGTCCTCCAGGTGGCCGCCCGGGGCGGCATGCGCCTACTGCTTCCAGGCCCGTTCGAGCGCCCGGCGCGCTTCATCGAGCTTGGTCTTGGCCTGCTGTCTCGATTTGGCGGACAAGCGCGCCTTGTCCTGTTCCTGCGCCAATTGTTTCTTGAGCGACTCCAATGCCGTGCGCGTGCGCTCCGCCTGCTCCAAGTCGGCCTTGTGTTCCGCCTCGGCCCGTTCGAATTCCTGGCGCGCATACTCCACCGCGCTCTGCTCCCGCGCCACGTCTTTGGCCGGAGCCTGGACCGCGGAAGAAAGGATGATCAATAGGGCGAGCAGGCGCGCGCCGGAACGCGGACGCGGCCTTGCCCGACCGGCTTTCGCCGCGGCAGCGCGTTCGCGCAAACACCCGCTGAAATCGCGACAGGGACCAAACATGATTACCGCCTCTGATCGAAATCCGCCACGGCGGCCGCGCGCAAATACCGGGGCGCATGATGCAGTTTAGTCCTGCGCCGCGGCCGTTGCCAGCGCCGGCGCCGAACGTGCTTCGTGTCGTCGGCCCGTTCAACCGGCTTAGTGGTGCGGAATATTGCTGGATTGGTGCCCCGAAGACGAATCGAACGTCCGACCTGCCCCTTAGGAGGGGGCCGCTCTATCCACTGAGCTACCGGGGCGAGCCGCGCAATTCTATACGAAATCGGTCACCGGCTCGATTACTATCCGCATTCCGGAACAGCCTGTCAGAGCACCAGTTTCGATCCCTCGGCGGGCGCCTCGCACGCCACGTTCGAGCCGAGCCGCGCCAGAGCTTCCCGGGTCTCCTTCAGCTTGAGATCGATGTCCTCGTCGCTCTGGTCCGGATCGTGATGGAACAGGTGCAGCCGCTTTACCTTCGCCCGCGCCGCCAGATCGGCTACCTCGCTCACGCAGGAATGGCCCCAGTCCACCTTGGTCGGATACTCGTGGTCGCGATAGGTGGTGTCGGTAATGAGCACGTCCGCGCCGCGAACGAAATTCGCCAGCCGCTCGACATAGGTGTTGTCGTAGCGCGGATCCGAGCGCAGGTAGAGCTCGTTGTCGGTGATGTAACATATCGACCGGCCATGGCAGCTCAGGCGGTAGCCGAGGCAATAGCCGGGGTGCTTGAGCAGTATCGTATCGATGCGGACGGCGCCGAAATCCAGGCTTTCCTCGCGCAGGTCGCGGAACACCAGCCGCGCCCCGAATTCGCGGATCGTCACCGGAAAGTATACGCTCTCCATCTGCGCCGCGATCGCGCGCTCTATGGTGAGATCGCCCTGATACGGGCCGAACACGTCTATCTGGTTGCCGCGCACGTACAGCGGCCCGAAGAAGGGAATGGTATTGATGTGATCCCAGTGCGTATGCGAAATGAAGACCCGCGCCGACAGGCGCTGCACCTGCAGCGCGGCAAGGTGATCGGAAAGCTGCTTGACGCCGGAGCCGCAATCGAAGATGTATAGCGGCTCGCCGCTGACCTCGACGCTGACGCAGGGCGTGTTGCCGCCATAGCGCAGCGCCGCGGCCCCCGGCACCGGCAGCGTGCCGCGCACGCCCCAGTAGCCGATCGTCACCTTGTCCGATAATATCTCGGAGATCATTTGCGGAAACGTGTCGCGCGACACCGGCTTGACGATGTAGCCGTCGGCGCCGAGTTCCTTTGCGCGGCGGCGGTCGAAATCGTAGGATTTCGACGAACACATGATGATCTTTATCGCCGACAGGTCCGGCCTGCTGCGGATCTCCCGGCAAAGCTCGAAGCCGTCCATCTCGGGCATGAGCACGTCGCTGATGACCACGTCCGGGCGGTCCACCGGGATTTCGCGCAGCGCCTGCAGGCTGGATTCGAGGCACTTCACGCTGTGCCCTTCCTCCTCCAGCACCGCCCGCATCAGGCGCAGGATGACAGGGTCGTCGTCTACGATCAGAAATCTCATGGTCTTCTTCTCAGTTCCCGCCCGCCGCGCCTGCGTCCCGCGATCAAGCGCGCGCAGCAGGCATCGTACTACATGGCGTGCCGGCGCGGTTGTGCCGCCGCGCATGCGGCCTCTGCATTGATAATTCAAGGCAAAGCTGGTAGCTTGCCTGTCTCGCTCAGCGACAGGCGGCGGCGTCCGGCGCCGCGACGACCTCGAACAACATGCAACAGGCATCCGCGCCCGCCGTACTCGATCCGGAAGTCAGGCAGGACCGCGCTGCGGATGGCGCCCCGCTCGTCGCCCTCACTGGCGCATGGGACATCCGCGCGCTGGAGTCGCGCGCCAGATCGCTCAAACCACAGTTGCAGCAGCTGGCGGCGGACCCGGGCCGGCAATGGGACCTGTCGCGCATCCAGCGCCTGGACCATATCGGCGCGCTGCTGATCTGGCAATCGTGGGGCAAGCGCCGCCCCGGCCGGCTCGCGCTGGCGCCGGCGCACGAGGTGTTCTTTTCCGATCTCGGTACCGCCGCTGCTGCCGTGGCCGCCGCGCCGTTCGACCCCCTGCGCATGGTGCGCGCGCTTGGTGCCGCGATGCTCGTCGCTGGCGGGCATCTGCTCGGCGTGGTGCAGCTGCTCGGGCAGATCCTGATCGACTCGATGGCGCTGCTGCGCCGGCCGCTGCGCGGGCCCTGGCGCGAGATTTCCGCGAGCCTGTTTCGTGTCGGCGCGCAGGCGCTGGGCATCACGGCGCTGGTGGGCTTTCTCATCGGCGTGGTGCTGTCCTACCTGTCGGCGGAGCAGCTCAAGTCGGTCGGCGCCAATGTGTTCATCGTCAATATCCTCGGCATCGGCATCATCCGCGAACTCGGCCCGGTGATTGCTGCGGTGCTGGTGGCGGGCCGCTCCGGCTCCGCCATCACGGCGCAGCTCGGCGTGATGCGCGTCACCGAGGAGCTCGACGCGCTGTCGGTGATGGGAATTCCGCATACCGTGCGCCTGATCCTGCCCAAGATCGTGGCGCTTTCGCTCGCGATGCCTTTGCTGATCCTGTGGACCTCGGCCATCGCCTTGTTCGGCGGCGCCCTCTCAGCCGACATGCAGCTGGGCATCAGCGTGCGCTCCTTCCTGACCGGGCTGCCGGCGGCGGTGCCGACGGTGAACCTGTGGCTGGCCATGGGCAAGGGCGTCGTATTCGGCGCGCTCATCGCCCTGATCGCCTGCCACTTCGGCCTGCGGGTGCAGCCCAACACCGAGAGCCTCGGTATAGGCACGACCAATTCGGTCGTCACTTCGATCACGGCGGTGATCATCGCGGACGCCGTGTTCGCGGTGATATTCTCCGACGTCGGCATCTCCCTGCTATGACCCCGGTCATCGAAGTCAAAGGCCTGTGGACGCAGTTCGGCGATCATGTAGTGCACCGGGATCTCAACCTCACGGTGATGCCCGGCGAGGTCGTATCGCTGGTGGGCGGGTCGGGCAGCGGCAAGACCACGCTGATGCGGCAGATTCTCGGCCTGGAGCGCCCGACGCGCGGAACGGTCAAGGTGTTCGGCATTCCGCTGCATGGATCGCGGGCCGAGCTGGTGCAGAAGATACGCAAGCGCTGGGGCGTGCTGTTTCAGGAAGGGGCGCTCTACAGCGCGCTGTCGGTGTTCGACAACATCGCGCTGCCGCTGCGCGAGCTGCGCGCTTTCGACGAGGACTTCGTCCGCGACATGGTGATGCTCAAGCTCGACATGGTCGACATCGAGCGCCGCCATGCGTCGAAGATGCCGGCCGACCTCTCCGGCGGCATGATCAAGCGCATTGCGCTCGCGCGCGCGCTGGTGCTGGAGCCCGAACTCGTATTCCTGGACGAACCGACCGCGGGGCTGGACCCGGACCGCAGCGAGAGCTTCGTCGCGCTGATCCGATCGCTGCATCAAAAGCTCAATCTGACCGTGGTGATGGTGACGCACGACCTGGACACGCTGGTGTCGCTGTCGGACAAGATCGCCGTGCTGGCGGAGCAGAAGCTCATCGTCTACGGCACGCTGCAGGAGGCAATCGCCGTGGAGCATCCGTTCATACTCAATTTCTTTCTCGGCGAGCGCGGTTTGCGCGCGCTGTCGGCGGTAAGCGCTTCGATTAAACTAGGCAGCAAGCGGTAGGAAGGGCCGGGCCGGCCGCGGACCCGGCGGGAACTTCCTGCGGCTGCGGGATAGCCAAGGGGGCTTTGCCCTCCTGTGCAGAACAAATCTAGGGAGAGGTCGTCATGGAAAACCGCGCGCATGCCCTTGCGGCAGGCCTGTTCACCCTGGTGCTCGGAGCCGCGCTGGCGGCCGTCGCCCTGTGGTTCGGCAAGGGCGACATAAAGCTGATTCCTTATGTCATGACGACCTCGCGCTCGGTGACCGGATTGAAGGTGGAGGCGCCGGTGCGCTACCGCGGCGTGGATGTGGGCAAAGTCGACGAAATCAGCATCGATGCGCGCAATGGCGGCCGCGTGCAGATCCGCATCGGTGTGCGCGAAGGCACACCGATTACAAGCGGCACCTACGCCCAGCTCGGCTACCAGGGCATCACCGGCCTCGCCTACGTGCTGCTCGGCGACGACGGCAAACCTCTGCCTCCCCTGCAAAGCAGCCCGGACAAGGTGGCGCAGATTCAAATGAAGCCTTCGCTGATGGACGATGGCGAGAGCCTGTTCGGTTCGTTCGTCGAGATCACCGAGAAAGTCAAAGGTCTGCTCGACGACGACAACCAGGGACGGGTGCGGCGCACCCTGGCGCACCTGGAGGAAGCGGCGCAGCGCGCCGACATGGCGGCGAAAAAGCTCGAGCCCACGCTGGACGCCATGCCGGCGCTCATCGCCGAGGCAAAGGGGCTGGCCGGCGACGCGCGCGCCAGCATCGCGAAAGCCGACCGGGTAATCGGCAGCGTCAATGGACTCGCCCTCAAGCTGGACCAGCGCGTCGACGCGCTCGCGCGCGCGCTCGCCGGTGTCGAGGAGGTCGGCGTTACTGCGCGCGCGCTGGGCGAGGAAACCGTGCCGCGGGTAAACGGGCTCGTCGACGGCCTGGCGAAGGACAGGCATGCGCTCGCCCGCGTCATCAATACCCTGGACGAACAGCCGCAGAGCTTGCTGTTCGGCACGCCGCCGGGCGCACCCGGCCCGGGCGAGCCCGGCTTCACGGGGGGACGATGATGCTGCGCGCCGCATTGCTGCTGACTGTTGCGCTGATCGCCGGTTGCGCCTTCGGGCCGCGCGCGCGCGAAGGCGTCGTCAACTACGATTTCGGCCTGCCGCGTTCGGAGCAGGCACCCGCTGCACGCCTGCAGCAGGATCTGATCGTCGCCGACGTCAGCGCGCCGGCCTGGATGGACAATTCCGGCATCTATTACCGTCTCGCCTACCAGGACGCCGCCCGGCCCCAGGCCTATGCCCTGAGCCGCTGGGTGATGTCGCCGGCGGCGCTGCTCGGCCAGCGCTTGCGCGCAAGCATCGCGCGCGCGAGCAAGGCGGGCGTGTTCACGCCTGCTGACGGCGCGCGCGCGCCCTACACGCTGCGCCTGGAACTGCAGGAGTTCAGCCAGGTATTCGATGCGGCAGACCGCAGCCACGCGGTGGTGCGCCTGCGCGCCAGCCTGTTGCGCCAGCGCGACCTCGTCGCGCAGCGGAGTTTCGACGTGGACCAGGCTGCGGCCACGCCCAACGCCGAGGGCGGCGTGCGCGCGCTGGTCGCGGCAGGCGACGCAGCCGGCGAGAAGCTCGTCGATTGGCTGGCCGCGAACATGAGGCAATGAGCGCGCGCGCAGCGCGCGCGGCGCGCCGGCGGCGATGGCGCCGGCTCGGAGAAGGCAGCGCTCCTTGCTGCTAGTCGAATTGCGGCGGATCGAACCAGTTGGTGAGCGCCAGGCCGCCGTCGACGACGATGCTGGCGCCGCTCACATAGCCGCCGATCCGGTCAGACAGGACCGCCAACGCCATCGGCGCGAGATCGTCTGCCCGGCCCAGCCGCCCAAGCGGAATGTGGCGCGCCAGCGCCGGATCGGCGACGAAGCCGCCGGCGGCGATCGCGCCGGGCACCAACGCGTTGACGCGAATGCCGTAGCGGCCCAGCGACCGGGCCAGTTCCTTCACCAGCATGTCCATGCCCGCTTTCGCGCTGCTGTAATGCGGCAGGTTGCGCGGCGTGCGCGCATGCAGAGAGGTCAGGTAGAGCATGCTTCCGCGTGTTTTCGCCGCGATCAGGCTCTTTGCAATTTCGCGCCCCAGATGAAAACCGGCGTCCAGGTTCACCGCGCGCATGCGCGCCCAGGTTTCATCGCTGACCGCAAGCACGTGGTCGCGCTCGTGCCGCGGCGGCGAGGCGCTGTGCACGAATAGGTTGACGAGCCCGATCCGCTCGCGCGCATCGGCCAGCAGCCGGTCGCATTCACCGCGTTCGGACAGGTCGCCCGACCAGGCGAACGCAAGCGCGGGATCGGCCGCGGCTGCCGCGGCGGCGGCCTTGCCGGCGTCGATGTCGGCGAACAGCGTGCGCACGCCTTCGCGCGCTAGCGCCAGCGCGATCGCGCGGCCGATGCCGTTGCCGGCGCCGGTGACCACGGCGGCATCGAGCCGGGGGTCGAACGCCTGTTCGAATGGGGACATATCGCTTTCTCCCGACAATGGCGGGGCCGCTGCGAAAATGCCGAGCCAGCCCCTGATTGAGTGGTTTGCGACGAGCGGCATCCGCTCATCTCCGGGAACACGCCTATGCGTCCGGCTGCCTGCTCGGCTGGGCGGCGATGAACGCGTCCAGGCGCATGCACTCCGCGAATACGCCCATGATCGTCGGATAGGGCGCGACATCGCACTGGTAACGCTGCGCGTTGAACACCTGCGGCACCAGGCAGCAATCGGCGATGGTGACCTGGTCGCGATAGCAGTACCTGCCGGACTTCTTCGAACCGGCGAGAAACAATTCGAGCCCCGCAAGCCCTTCGGCGATCCAGTGGCGGTACCAGGAATTTACACCCTCCTCGTCCAGCGCATAGCTCTTCCTGACGTAACGCAGCGTGCGCAAGTTGTTGAGCGGGTGGATCTCGCAGGCGACGATCTGCGCCACCGCGCGCACGTAAGCGCGGTCCCCGGCGGCGGCTGGCAGCAACGGCGGCTGCGGGTGCGTCTCCTCCAGGTATTCCATCATCGCCAGCGACTGCACGTAGATATTGCCGCCGTCTTCCAGCGCCGGTACCAGACCCTGCGGATGCAGTGCCAGATAATCCGCAAGCTTGTGCTCGTTCTTGGGCAGGCTCACCGCCACCGGCTCGTAGGCGAGGCCTTTGCAGTTGAGCGCGATGCGCACGCGGAACGCGGCGGAGGAGCGGAAAAAGGTATAGAGCTTCATCGTTCGGTCTTCTTGCCGGGTGAGGGCCAATGCCGATTCTGACATAATTCGCCGTGGCCGCAACGCGCCCTCAGCGCGGAATAGCTGCGGGACGAACCGGGAGCGACGATGATCCTATTTCCAGGCAAGGCCTACGACGAAATCAAGGTCGGCGACAGCTTCGGCTCCGCCATGACCGTCACCGAAACCCACTTGGTGCTGGCCGCCGGGCTGTTCGGCGATTTCAATCCCCTGCATACGAACGAATTGCACGGCAGGCAAAGCCGGTTCGGCAGCCGCATTCTGCACGGACCGTTCACCAGCGCGCTGGTGTCCGCCCCCGTAGGCATGTACTTCGGCGGCACCGCCATCGCCTATCTCGAGCACAGCTGCCGCTTCAAGGCCCCGGTGCGCGCCGGCGATACACTCACCACCACCTGGACCATAGTGGAAAAGCACAGCAAGCCCCGGCACAAGGGCGGCATTGCGGTATTGAGCGGCGTATGCAGGAATCAGGAAGGAGAGGTGGTGGTCGAGGCCGACGGCAAGATTCTGGTGAAGAGCCGCGAAAGGAAATAGACGCCAGTCTCAGCCGTGGCGCAATTTCAGCGCGAGCACCGTCCCGGTGAGCGCCTGCGTGACGGTGTTCGCAACAATAATCGGCCAGGCGCCCAGCACCACGCCATAGGCGAGCCAGAAGGCGACCCCGGTGGTGAACACAAGGTACATCCCCAGGGAAATATCGCGGGTGGAGCGCGTCTTCCAGACCGTCCAGACCTGGGGCGCGAACGCCACGGTCGTAAGAAAGCCGGCCACGGTACCGAGAAAGTCTGCCAGGCTCATCGCGATCCTTTCATCGAATGGCGCGGCAACGGAACTCAACTGCGACGGTGTTCCTTTGCCAGCGACCTGCGCACATAGCGTATGCCGACTGCGGCGAGCAGTGCCACCACGGGTATCGCGATCCCCATCGCGATGTCCGGGTCGACGGCGTACCCGGCGGACTTGAGCGCCTTTGCCGCGTAGCCGACCAGGCCGACCAGATAATAGGTGATCGCCGCCACGGACAATCCTTCCACCGTCTCCTGCAGCCGCAATTGCAGGCGCGCGCGCCGGTTCATCGACGCGAGCAATTCCTGGTTCTGCATTTCGCGCACGATGTCCACGCGCGTGCGCAATAGGTCGCTCGCGCGGGCGACGCGCTCGGACAGCTCCGCCTGCCGCCGCGCCACGGATTCGCAGGTGCTCATCGCCGGCGCAAGGCGCCGCTGCATGAACTCGTCGATGGTCTGGAGACCGGGGATGCGCTGCTCGCGCAGCTCGGCGATGCGGTGTTTGACCAGGCCATAATAGGCGCGCGCCGCACCGAAGCGGTAGCTGCTGGCGGCGAGCGCGCTCTCCACCGCGGCGGCAAGCCGGGTGAGGCGGTCGAGCAGCCTGGGCTCATCGGCCGCGTTCTGGGCCACCATCTGCTCGGTAATGCCGGCCAGGTCACGCTCCGCGACGGCGAGCGTTGCGGCGGCTTCGCGCGCCACGGGAAAAGCGAGCAGGGCGAACATGCGATAGGTTTCAATCTCGAGCAGGCGTTGCAACACACGCCCGGCGCGGCGCCTGCCCATGCCGCGATCGAGCAGAAGGAAGCGCGAAAAGCCGTCCGGATGAATGCGAAAGTCGGTAAATGCGGCCGCTCCGCCGTCGGCGACTTCGGCGCCTGCCAGCGTATTGCCGGAGAAATGCTGCGAGATCGCTTCGATATCCGGGTGTGCGGCTGTCCCGGGGAGAAGCGCCACGTGCGCGGCCACGAGCAGGTTCCCGGGCAGCGCGGCGACCCATGCCGGCGGCAGCGCCTGCGCCGCCGGTTGCGCGAATGGCTCGGCGCCGGCGCCGGCCTCGAACACGGTGTAGCTGCTGAACTCGCCGTGCCGCTCCCAGCGCAGGCGGAATGCGCCGCAATCGGCGACGAAGTAGCTGGCCTCGGGCGAGGGCGGTGCGCAGGCGTAGCGCGCGCACAGCGCGGCCACGTGGGCGAATTCGCGCTCGCGCTGCTCCGGCGGCGCGAGCATTGCCAGATAAGACGCGCGCTGCGGCGCCTGCAGCGCCTGGTACGGGCGCGCATGCACCTCGTCGTTGAGCGTTGAGCGCTGCGGATGGCCGGGCGGAAGGATCACGGCTTCCCGGCCATGAGGTGCTTCTTGCGCTCCTCTTCCTTCAGCCGCAGCACGCGCCGCTGCACCTTGCCGGTGGTGGTCATCGGCAGCGCATCGATGAACTCGATTTCCTTCGGATACTCGTAGGGCGCGAGCTTGCCGCGCACGTGCGCCTGCAGTTCGGCTTCCAGCGCCGCCGAAGGCTGATGACCGGGTGTGAGCACGATGAATGCCTTGACCACGTTGGTGCGCTCGGCATCCGGGCTGCCGACGACCGCGGCATTGGCGACCGCCGCGTGTTTCAGCAGGCAGTTCTCGATTTCCGAGGGCCCGATGCGGTAGCCCGCGCTCTTGAATACGTCGTCGGCGCGCCCCTGGTACCAGAAATAGCCGTCCGCGTCGGTCTTCGCGAGGTCGCCGGTGCGGCACCAGTCACCGCTGTACTTGCCACGCGTCGCCTCCGGATTTTTCCAGTATTCGAGAAAGAACACCGGGTCGGGCGTGCCATGGATGTCGGTGCGGCGCAGCGCCACCTCCCCTACCTCGCCCGGCTGGACTTCGGCGCCCGCGTCGTCGATCACCCCGACCCTGTGCCCCGGATAGGGCCGTCCGATCGAGCCCGGCTTCGCCGGCCACAAGGTGTGCGAATTGCCGACGATGTAATTGATTTCGGTCTGACCGAACATTTCGTTGATCGTGACGCCGAGCATGTCCCGGCTCCATGCGAACACGGTCTCGCCCACGGATTCGCCCGCGCTCATGATCGAGCGCAGCGCCACGTCGTAGTGCCGCCTCGGCTCGGGTACGGCCTTCATCATCATCTTAAGCGCGGTCGGGAACAAAAACGTGTTTCTCACCGCGTATTTCTGTATCAGGTGAAACGCCTTTTCCGGGTCGAAGCGGCCGCGATAACCGAGTATCGGGTAGCCGTGATACAAGGTCGGCAGCAGCGCGTCCATCAGGCCGCCGGTCCAGGCCCAGTCGGCAGGTGACCAGAACATGTCCCCCGCCTGCGGGAAAAGATCGTGCGAATGCGAGAATCCCGGCAGATTCCCGATCAATACCCGCTGCGGCTTCAGCGCCCCCTTCGGCGGGCCGGTGGTACCGCTCGTATAGACCAGCAGCGCCGGCTCCTCCGCTGCGGTGTCGACGCAAACGAACGTGCGCGAGGCTCGCGCGAGCAGAGGTTCCCAGGCATGCGTTCCAGACTCGCGCGCGCCGTCGATGCCGATGATGTGTTTCAGCGCCGGCAGCCGGTCGCGGATCGGCCACAGATTGGCCAGCGACGCAGTATCGACCAGGGCGACTGTGGTTTCGCTGTTGTGCAATCGGTATTCGAGCGCGTCCGGCCCGAACAGCACCGACAGCGGCATCGCCACCGCTCCCATCTGGTAGCAGGCGATGTGCGCGACGGCGGTTTCGGGTCGCTGCGGCAGGATGATGCCGACGCGGTCGCCGCGCTTCACTCCCAGCGCGGCCAGCGCGTTGGACAGGCGGTTCGCCTGTTGCTGCAAATCCCAATAAGTGTAGGCGGCAGTAGCGCCGGCCTCGTCTTCCCAGTACAGCGCGAAGCGGTAGCGGTCAAGCGCATGGCGGCCGCAACAGGCCCAGCCGATATTGAAGCGCTGCGGCACCTCCCACCTGAAACCGCGGTAGATGTCGTGATAACGGTCCTGCATGTCCCCTCCTCCGCGGAGAAATATCCCCGGGAGCGTCCCCGGATGCGCGCTGCGAGCGGGCGGCCGACGCGTGCAGGTTGCCGCGTTGGAGTCTGTTTCAAAAATGAGGGGATGCCCCCTCATACTCCCCTATGGCAGCCCGCGGCGAAATCCACCAATCTGCGACGGCTTCTTACTGCAGCTGTTTCATGCGCTGGTCGACGAAAGCGACCAGCGCCGCGCTGAGCCCGCCTTCGGACTTGGCACGCCGAAACGCGTCCAGGGCTTCCTTTCCCTGATTGTCCGCCTGCAATGAAATGCCCAGGCCCATCCACCATAAGCCGGCTTGCGGGGCGAGTTTGAGGGCGGCCTGATAGCCTGTTATCGCCTCCTTGTGCCGGCCGAGCCGTTGCAGCAGCGCCGCATCGAAGGCGTGATATTCGGCGTCCCCGGCCGCGTTGACTGCGTACTTGTTCAACAGATCATGCGCGCCCTGCAGGTCGCCGCGCTCCACCCGAATGCGCGCGAGCAACATCGCATAGGTGAAACGCTCCGGGTGCAGGTTCAGGCCTTCCTCCAAATACTGCTGCGCTTCGTCGACGCGCCGGTTCTCCAGCAGCAGGCCTACCAGCGCCTGGCGCGCCGCCGCATGCCCGGCATCCTGCTGCAGGATCGATTTGTAGCCGTCGATCGCTTCGGCTACGCGGCCCTGATTGAGCAGTTCGGTGGCGATGCGAAACGCATCTTCCGCGCGCTCGGCCGGCGTCTGCACGCGCACGCGCTTGTCGATGCGCGCAGCAGCATGAATCTTCGGCGCCGGCTCACCCTGGGCTACAGAAGCAGGGGCTTGCTGTCCCTTGTTCGCGCTTGGCGCAGCCGCTGCGGCGCGCCCGCGTTCGGGCCTCGGCTTCGCGGCGAAGCTTCTCTCGCTGAACGGTGTCGCGATCTCGGTGGCGAGCTTCAACATGTCGACGTTCGCCGATTGGGCGCCCGCGCCAGCCGGCGGCGCCGGCGCGGGAGCCGCCGCAACCGGCGGTTGCGAGGCGGCAGCTTGTGCCGGCGCTGGCGCGGCAGGCGCGACGGGGGCCGGCGGCGGCGCCGACATCGGCGGCCTGTTGGCCTGGGCCTG
>Ga0335085_10008077_pt1 | contig 16138 bp, 14 predicted proteins | sample Lox_Sample_45_FD_206712 | JGI IMG/M metagenome (GOLD analysis project Ga0335085, IMG submission 206712) | Soil microbial communities from Loxahatchee National Wildlife Refuge, Florida, United States - Lox_Sample_4.5 | ecosystem: Environmental > Terrestrial > Soil > Wetlands | place: USA...
GTTGACCCAGCAACTGTCCGATCCTCCGATCCGTTGAAGCGCCTCGTTTGACACCCTTTTCTCGCGGCCCGTATACTGGTGGATTGAGCCTATCCGAAGTGTGTCCAGCGTACGTGCCGGGCCCGGGGTTGGAGTCAGATGCCAAAACGAACATTTCAGCCGAATAATCGCAAGCGGGCCAAAACGCACGGGTTCCGTGAGCGCATGAAAACAAAGGACGGACGCGCCGTGCTTGCGCGCCGCCGCGCCAGAGGCCGCCACAAGCTGACGGTGAGCGATGAGAGGGCGGTCCGGAACGCGTAGGCAACTGCCGGCCGCCGGGCCAGCGTCTGTACGTCATCAGGTTTTAGTTTCCCGAAGACCGCCAGAATTCTTCGTTCCGCCGAGTTCCGCCGTGTTTACCAGGACGGGAGCCGGTTTACGGGGCCCTACTTTTCAGCCTTTTGCCTGCAACTGGATCGGCCGCCGGGGGAAGGCCCGCGACTGGGATTCACGGTGCCCAGAGCGTTCGGGAAGGCGGTGAAGCGGAACCGGGCGCGCCGCCGGATCCGGGAACTGATGCGTTTGCGGCTGCCGGAAATTGGCTGCCGGTGGGACATCGTGGTGAACCCGAGGCGTTCGGCACTGGATGCCTCCCAGGAAGAGTTGCAGCGGGAAGTGAGCCGCCTCGTTCAACAATGCGCCAGGTCCTGATATTCCTTCTTCGCTCGTACAAGCGCTGGATCTCGCCGATGCTGCCTTCCGCGTGCCGCTACTATCCCACGTGCTCGGAATATATGATGAACGCCGTTGAGAAGTACGGCGTTTTTAAGGGTGTGTGGATGGGAGCCGGCCGCCTGCTGCGGTGTCATCCGTTTCACGAAGGCGGTTTCGATCCGGTTCGCTGAGGAGACAGATTCGAATGGCAGATTCGCAGGGGACACCCGGCCCCGGAGGGACGGGAGGCAGGAAAGAGCTTTCGATGGAGATTCGTCTCCTGATCGCTTTCCTGCTGATGGGCGCGGTGCTGTTCATCACGCCCTATTTCTACAAGAGCTCTCCGCCGCCACCCGCGCCGAAGCCCGCCGCGACCAGCACAGGACAAACCACAACGACGCCAGCCGCCACACCGCCGGCCGCGACGGAGCCGGCGAAACCGGCCGAGCCAGCCGCTACAACGCCGGCGCAAAGCGCCACCGCGGCGGCCGAGGAGCAGACCTTCGTCGTCGAGACCTCGCTCTATCAGATTCGCTTCTCGAATCGCGGCGCGGTGGTGCAGAGCTGGCTGCTGAAGAGATTCAACGATCATAACGGCAAGCCGCTGCAACTGTTGAACGAGGCCGCGGCGGCCAAGGCCGGCTATCCGTTCTCCTGGATCTTCAAGCAGCAGCAGCCGACCACCGATCCGAACAAGGCGCTGTTTGTTATGACGCCGGACGCCGACGGGCTGGGCGTGAGCTTCGAGTATTCCGACGGCCACTCGGTATTCCGCAAGGCGTTCCATTTCACGAAGGACAGCTATCTTTCGCGCGTCCGATCGGAAGCGATTGTGAACGGCGCGCCGACGCCGCATCTGCTGGCGTGGCGCGGGGGATTCGGCGACGAAACAAATTACGCGGCGGCGGCCACGCAGCACACGGTCTTCTACGATCTGGAGGATACGGGGACGTTCCACTCCGGCGGCAAGCTGAGAACGCAATCGGCCAAGGACGCGAAAAAGGGCACCCTCACCGACCGCGGCAACTATTCCTTCGCGGGCATTCAGGACACCTATTTCACGGCTGTGTTTCTGGAGCGCCAGGGCGGCCACATGGAGCTGGACACTTACAGCGATGACGTGAGCAACACGCCAGGCGGCAAACCGGAGCCGTACGTGGGGATGGGCGTGGGCGACGGCGGGTCACTGCGTTTTCTGGCATATGTAGGACCGAAGGATGTGGACATTCTGGGAGCGGTGGACCCGCGGCTGAAGACGCTGATCGACTGGGGCTGGTTCGAGGTGCTGGCGAAGCCGCTGTTCTATTCGCTGCGCTGGGTGGACCGCAACGTGGCGCACAACTACGGGTGGTCGATCGTATTGGTCACCATTGCGATCAACCTGCTGCTGCTGCCGCTGCGATTCAGCAGCCTGAAATCGTCGCGCAAGATGCAGGCGCTGGCGCCGCAGCTGAAGGCGATCAACGACAAATACAAGAACATCTCGCTGCGCGATCCCCGCAAGGCCGAACAAAACCAGGAAGTGATGGAGCTTTACAAGAAAAACGGGGTGAATCCAGTGGGCGGCTGTCTCCCGATGCTGCCGCAGATCCCGATTCTGTATGCGTTCTATACGGTGCTACGCGTGGCCATCGAGATGCGCGGCGCGCACTGGCTGTGGGTGACCGATCTTTCACAGCCGGAGCAACTGACGATCCGCATTCTTCCGCTGGCGTTGATCATTACGCAGTTCGTGGTGCAGAAGATGACGCCGACGCCCTCCGCCGATCCCAACCAGGCGCGGATGATGATGTTCATGCCGCTGATGTTCGGCATTTTCTTCTGGAGTTATCAGAGCGGCCTTGTATTATACTGGTTGACCGGCAATCTGGTGAGCATGGCACAGCAGTGGGGGATGAACCGCTTCGGACCCGCTCCGCCGGCGCCCGTGGAAGTCGTAAAGACGAGCGGAAAGAAGAAGGGGAAGTAGTGGCAACCGTGGAAGGACAAACGGGTCCGCGTTATCGTGCCGCCGACCTCGCGCCGCGCATCGAGTCGTTTCTCAAACCCATCCTGAAAGCCGCGAATTTCGAACTGGAGTTCGAGGTGGCGGAGGGCGCGCACGCGCATCCGGATTTCGAGGACCCCGATGTGGTGGTGCGGTTCCGCGGCGCCGACGTGGACATTCTGCTGGAGAATCGCGCGGAGGTGCTGCTGGCGCTGGAGCACCTGGCGATGGAAGTACTCAATATTCCCGCCGACGAGCACTCGCTGCTGTGCTTCGATGCCAACGATTACCGCGTGCTGCGCATCGAGGAGCTGCGGCTGAGCGCGACGACGGCGGCGGAGCGCGTGAAGCGCACGCGCACGCCGTTCCACTTCAACCCGATGAGCAGCCGCGAGCGGCGCATCATCCATCTGAGCCTGCGCAACGAGACCGCGGTGCGCAGCGAGAGTACGGGCGCGGGTCCATACCGTCAGGTGGTAGTGGTGCCGGCCGATTTGAAGGAAATTCCTCCGCCGGTGATGCCGCCCCCTTCGTTTCGCGGAGGCGGTGACCGGGAGCGCGGAGGCGACCGGGGCGGCGAGCGCCGGTTTGGCGGGCCTCCACGACGCGACGGGGGCGGCCGGAGACCTGGCGGTCCTCCACGCGGCGGACGGCGCAGAGGATGAGTCCGCTCACAGGCTGAAGCCTGTGCCACCGTGCAGCTCCACGACACGATTGCTGCGATATCGACGCCGCTGGCGCGGTCAGGGATCGGTGTGGTGCGGCTCTCGGGCGAGCGCGCGCGCGCGATTGCCGAGGCGGTGCTGCGGTTCCCGGATGACCACGAGTGGCGAAGCTGGGGGGCGACGCTCGCTGAGCTGGTTGACGACGCGGGCGCGGTAGTCGATCAGGTTGTGGTCACGTTCTTCGGCGCGCCACGATCGTACACGGCCGAGGACGTAGTGGAAATCTCCTGTCACGGATCGCCGGTGGTGCTTCGATTCTGCCTGCAACGAGCGGTGGCGGCCGGCGCGCGGCTCGCCGAGCCTGGCGAATTCACGCTGCGCGCATATCTGAACGGACGCATCGATCTTCCGCAGGCTGAAGCGGTGCGCGATCTGATCGATGCCACGACACTCTATCAGGCGCGGGTGGCCGCGCAGCAGGTGGAAGGCTCAGTGTCGCGGCGGCTGCGGCCGCTGAAGGAGAAGCTGCTGGAGCTGATCGCGCTGCTGGAAGCGGGCATCGATTTCGCGGAAGACGATGTGTCCGTCGCGCCGGCGGAGGAGATCGTCGCGCGGCTCGATGTGTCGCGCGAAGGCGTGGCGAAGCTCGCGGCATCTTCGGTGTACGGAAAGCTGGTGCACGACGGTTTCACGCTGGCTATCGTCGGGCGGCCGAACGTAGGCAAGAGCAGCCTGTTCAATGCGCTGCTGGGACAGGACCGGGCCATCGTGACCGACATTCCGGGGACGACGCGTGACACGGTGTCGGAATCGGCGGAGATTCGCGGTATTCCGGTGCGCTTTGTTGACACCGCGGGGATTCGTGCGGGCGAGAACCGGGTGGAGGAGCTGGGGATCGCGCGCAGCTTCGAGGCGATGGCCGACGCCGACCTGGTGCTGGTGGTGTTGGATCTATCCGCGCCATTGGAGCAAGCCGATCGCGATATTCTCTCGCGCGTGGAGCAGCGCGGACACATGCTGGTCGCCGGCAACAAGGCCGACCTGCCGCGCGCGTTCTGTGGCGGAATCGCTGGTTTGGCGGTTTCGGCGCTCACCGGCGAGGGAATGGCTGAGTTGCGGCGGGCGATCATCGAGACGCTTGCGCCCGCGAGCGAGGCACGGCAGGAACCGGGCTTCATTACCAGCGTACGGCATGAGGCGCTGTTGCTCGAGAGCATCGAAGCGCTGGACAACGCGCGGCGCGCCGCCGAGTTCGGGATTCCGCACGAGATGCTGCTGCTGGATCTTTATGCCGCGCTGCGGCCGATTGACGCCATCACCGGCGCCACCACGGCCGACGACATTCTGAACCGGATCTTCTCGACGTTTTGCATTGGGAAATGACGCCGCCGCCCGGCTTGCTACAGCTTCTGCAAAATTGCGCGAGCGATCTCGACATCCTTTTCAGTGGAGTTTGGCACGGGCCCGACGATTACGCGCACGATGGTGTCTCCCTGGAGGACGTTGAGCCCCATTTTCGGCATACGTAGCGCGCGATCTCCCAGACCCGGTACGTTCTGGCCTGCGCCGGCAACCGCGCCACTCGCTCCGCTGGCGTTGGCAATTCCGCCGAAGAGAGCCGAGGTCGCGGTCATAGCGGTCATCTGCGCTTTGCCGTCGGGGCCCACGACGGTCATCACCAGGGGCATGTCGCCCCCGGTTCCGAACCTGTCCGTGCCGGCGGCGATGCTGTTGGCGAGCTGGTCGGCGGCGGTAGCTACGTCGCCGGCCGGTACACTGGCCCCGGGCGCCTCGGCGCGTTGAAAGGTGCTGGACATCTGGTCTTTCGCGAGGCTTTGGTACAAGCCCGGAGGGCCGAAATACATGCAGCCGCTCTCTTTCTCCTCGGTGCGCACAATCGGCTCGCCAATCATGCCGGAGACGTCGCTGCTGGAGAGGATTTCGCAGGGGCGGGGGAGCCGCGCGCGTTCAGAAGACCCGCCGGCTGGCGAGACGTCGGGCAGTGTCACGCCGTAGGCCTGAGCCTTTTCGACCACGGCTTGCTTGACGCGATGGCCGATATACCAGAGACCGCCGATGGCCGCCGCCACCATCACGATCATGCAGCCGACAACGGCCAGCGCGATCTTCATTCCCTTGCCGCTGCCGCGAACAGCCGCTGGCGCAGGCATCGGAGGAGGAGGGGCCTGCCTCATGGCCGGCTCGGGGGCCGCGTTCGCCGCCCGTACACGCGCACCGCAATTCGAGCAGAAGGTCGCGCTGACGCGCTGTGGGAATCCGCAACTGCCGCAAAAACCTGCCATACACACCTCCCATGGCGGCTTCAGGAGCGCCGCTGCACAGAAGTGCGCAATCTGTTCGGGAAAGAGCTCAAAGATATCGCGGCTAACGAGTGGAGCGCCCGAGGAAGGTGTCGAGACCGCGAGCCAGTTCATCGTGCAGCCCGCCATGCGCAGTGGCCGGGAGCAGGTGCAGGGCATCGCGTTCGGTTTCGATTGCTTTGCTGGTTTCGCCGGTCTGGTACCAGGCCCAGGCCAGGGTGTCGAGGAAGAAGGGATTCCTGCGGTTCGATGTGGCGACCGCTTTTTCGGCCAGCGGAAGGGCTTTTTCTGGAGACTTCAGATCGGGCCAGTCAACCTTGAGCAATGCATCCGCGTATTCATTCCATTCCACTGCGCCCGCGCCGGGCTTCTCGGAGGTTTGTTCAAGAAGACGCAAGGCCTCGCGAGCCGCATCGTGCGCCTTCTCCTTCTGTGTTCCCTTTTCCAGACGCCGGGAGAATGCCAGCAGCGTAACCGCCAGCCGGAGGGGCGAGCCGAGGTCCGTCGGGTCGATTTCGATGGCAATCTCCATGGAGCGGATGGAGCGCTGGAAAGCCTCCAGGCTGGCGGCCTCGTCTCCGCTGGCTGCCAGACTGGCGGCCAGGATGCTCTCAGCGGATGAAGTCAGGCGCCGGTACTCGGCATTGCTGGGCGCCAGCGCCTCAAGCCGTTCCAGCGACTCAAGAGCCTGGCGGGCCTGCACCGCCGCCTCGCGCCCCTTGCCCGACAGACGCAGAGCGTTGGCGTAAGAAGCTTCGGTGTCCGCGATCAGCTTCTGCACCTCCACGTCATCGGGGAGCGCTTTTGCCAGTGGTGACAACGTGGCAATTCCTTCCTGGCAGGAGTCCATCGCATCGCGGCCCTTTCCCGAAGTCAGCAGAACGACGCAGAGGCGCTCGTCGACGGTGCCCAGGGCGCGCGGCATGGTGTTGTCCGCGGGATTCGAGATCACCAGGGACTTCGCCAGGCTGCGTGCGTCCTGATAAAGCGAAAGAGCGGTCTTCATGTCGCCGGCAAAGAAATTTCCATCGCCGAGCTTCGAGATGCTGAGGGCCAGATCGCGCCGGTCGCTGACGGCGGAGTCGCGGCGCGCCACAATCTGTTTCCGGAGATCGAGGGCGCGCTGACAGGCTTCCACGGCCGCCGCCGCATCGTTCTTGTTGCGGCGGGCGGGATCCACGCGCAATTCGCCCAGCCGTTCCCAGGAGGCCGCGAGGTCGCGCTGCAGGCCGATGTCGTTCCCGGAATCGGCCCGCAGCAACTCGAGCTGATGCTGGGCGCGGGAGACCATCAGACGCCGGGCGGTGGTGGAGCCGGCGAGGTCGCGCACGCCGTCGTAGAGATCGAACAGGAGTGACGAAGCCAGCGACCGGACTTCCCGATAACGTTCCTGCTCTCGCTGACGTTCGTGCTCCGCTTCACTGGCGCGCGTATCGGCGAGCTTCTGCTGCTCGCCGGCAAACCGGCGGGCTTGTTCGGCGAGGTTTCTCTGCCGCTCGGCGATGGCGCGCTCTTTTTCCGCCTGCGTACGCGCCTGTTCCGCTGCCAGGCGTGCGGCATCCGCCACCCGTGCCTGATGGGTAGTCATCAGAATGCCTGCAATGAGCAGAGTCACCAGCGCCGCCGCCGCGGTGACCGGCAGCCAGTGCCTGCGGACAAATTTCCGTAAGCGGTATGCCGGCCCGTTGCCCCTCGCCAGAACCGGCCAGCCGTGCTGATAGCGTTCGACGTCGTCGGCAAGTTGTTCCACTGAGGGATAACGCCATGCCGGTTCCTTGCGAAGCGCGGTCAAGACGATCGTGTCGAGCTCGCCGCGCAGTGCCTTCGCATTGGTGCGCGCCACCGCGCTCGGCGGAGGCGGCTCGTCTTCGCAGATCGCGCGCATCACCTCGTGCGGTAGTCGTCCGGGTTTGCGGAAGGGGTGCGCGCCGGAGATCATTTCGTACAGCAGAATGCCGAGAGAGAAGATGTCGGCGGAGGTAGTGATCGCTCCCTGGCGGATCTGCTCCGGGCTGGTGTATTCCGGCGTCAGGATGGCAGCGGTCTGCGCCGCATCGTGCGGTCCGTCAGGCTCGATCATCTTGGCGATACCGAAGTCAAGCAGCTTAACGGCTCCCGCCTCGGTCACCAGGATGTTGCTCGGCTTGAGGTCGCGATGGACGGTCAGGTTGCGGTGGGCGTGCTGTACGGCGGAGCAGACCTGAAGAAACAGATCGAGCCTCTGGCTCAGGCTGAGCGACCGCGCCGCGCAGTACGCCGTCAGGGAGACGCCATCCACGTACTCCATCACGAACCACGGATCGCCCTGCGGTGTGACGCCCGCGTCCAGGATGGACGCGATGTGCGGATGGCTGAGCTGAGCCAGGATTCGCCGCTCCTGGTGGAAGCGGCTCAGGAAGGAGGCATCGAGCCTGTCGTGCCGCAGAATCTTGATGGCGGCGCGCCGTGTGAAACTTCCGTCAGCGCGCGTGGCCTCGTAGACCACGCCCATGCCGCCGTGCCCCAGTTCCTTCTCCAGACGATAGGCTCCGATCTGGGTGCCGATGCGTCCGGCGAGCGGTTCGACGAAATCCGGTGGCTCGCTGGGAAGGGAAGCAGCGGCGGGGCGGTCGAGGAAGCAGGTGCTGCGCGTGTAAGCGGCCAGCATTCGCTCCAGTTCCCGCGCCAGATTCGCGTTGCTTGCGGCCAGTTCGCGGATGGAGGCAGCGCGCTCCTCCGCGGAAGCTCCCTGGAGGTGCTCGAATGCAGTTCGCAGATGCTGGAACTCTTCCGAAGTCATGGCGCGCCAGTCAGCTTCGGGCTCCGCTTATCATAGCAATGGAGAACCATGCCGGGCGGCGAACCAACCGAAGCGACAGTTCTGCTTAACGCCTGGCAGGCGGGCGACCAGGAAGCCGGCCGCAGGCTGATGAGCGAGGTCTACCAGCAGCTTCGCCGGATTGCCGGCGCCTGTCTGCGCAACGAAGGGGACGCCAGCAGCCTGCAGCCGACCGCGCTGGTGAACGAACTTTACCTTGCCATGTTCTCTCACCAGCCGCTGAGCTGCGAAAGCCGGATTCATTTCCTGCGCATTGCCGCCCGTCAGATGCGGAACATCGTGATTGACGACGCCCGGCGCCGCAAGAACCTGAAGCGCGGCGGCGCGGCACAGAAACTGAGTCTGGACGAATCGTTCGACCACGCCATTCCGGTCGATGCGCGCCTCGCCGACCTGGACGACGCGATGCAGCGCCTGGAGAAGCTGGACGAACGGTCCGCGAAGGTAGTGGAACTGCGATTCTTCGGGGGCCTGACTGAGCAGGAGATCGCGGACGCAATCGGGATTTCGACCGCAACGGTGAAGCGCGACTGGGAGTTCGCGCGCGCCTGGCTGCTGGCGCAGATGGAGCCTGCGGCCGGCGGCGGGCGGTGAATTCGACCCGGCGAAGCTACTCGCGAACGAAGAGGGGCTCGATGTGCCGGTCGTACAAGTTGCCGGTCACGTTGCGCGAGATGGAATCCCGGCAGGCGGCGAGCAGGCCAAGATAGCGGTCGCCGAGCTCGGCGGCAATCCTGTACCCGACATGCAGAAGCTGGCGCAGGTTCGGGTTAAAGCCTGGATTCGAGGTGTCGTGGCGCAGGGCAGAGACATACTGGTCCCGCGACCACGCTCGCACGTCGTCCGGCCGGGGCAGGCGCGCCGGATCGATATCTATGACCGTGGCGTAAGGCGCGCACAGCTCTTCCCGGCGCTCCCAGGCGCGCGCGTAGATCTCCTTCGCCATCGCCAGCCCGTCGCCGCCGGCCTCGGCCAGACCGATCAGTTCCTCCAGCCAGGTGGTGCCGGCCGTTTTCAGGTGCACACCGGCGTCAAACCGGCGCAGCGCCCGGCGCATTGGAGCGTAAATGGAGAACTTGTCGCTGCCCGAGTGCACGCTGAGCTTCAGGTTCTGCGGCAGGCCGTAGCTGCGCCGCGCGTGCGCGATCACCGCCAGATGCGCCGTGAACTCCCGCTCGAACTGCCCGGCATCACCCACATAATCGACGCCCTTGTTGAAACGCCCCGAGAATTTCGGCGCGATGGTCTGGACGGGAATGCCCTCGTCGGCGATGGCCGCGAGGATCAGCAACAGCTCAGGCGGGGTTTGCGGCGTATCGGTCTCGTCCATGGAGACCTCGGTGACGAACGTGCCCGGGCCCTTTCGTTGGGCGATGTGACGATAGATGCGGCCGGCCTCCTGCACCGCGAACAGGTATTTCGAGGCGGCCCGCGCCGCTGTGTCCCGGGCGATTTCGAACGGCTGGCCGATGCCGGTGACTTCTACCCGCCCGATCAGCTCCCCGTGGCGCGCGAGGAACGTGTCGACAGCGTCTTCGTCCGGCGAGCGGCCGATATAGTCGGCCACATCCACCGTGAAGAAGTCGCTACAGGCAACGAAATGATCGACGTTTTCCAGATTGATATGATCGGCGTCCACAAACCAGGGCCGCGTCCACTGCAGCTCCCGCACCGCTGTGTCTGCCTCGGAGCGCACACTGGCCGGTTCGGAGCCGGTGATGCGATGCTCCCGCCAGGACTTGTTCCAGACGGGGATTACATCCACACCGTGCTTTGCGGCCTGCTGGCAGGCGGCCAGTTGCGCGGCGCCCTGTCTTGCGAAGCGATCGCCGACGCCAATTGAGTATTTATCCAGACGCATCGTCATGACTTGATCTCTGCCCGGAGGCCGGGTCTTTCTCTCTCCGGAATTCCGAACGACGCTCCAATCATACCTGGACCACGGGGAGAAACGTCGGCTGCCTTGCAAGGCGGCGCCCGGTTTCGAGGGCGGAGGCGCGTTGCGCATTGCGCGAAGTTATTCCCTTGACTCGACTGGCGGAAACCCCTAGAGTTCCAGACATGGAGGATGGACCTGCCGATGGCGTTTTCCTGCCTGAAGACCGGCAGGACCGGGGTGGAACCAATATCGCCGCGACACAGCTCGCTGCATTACTCAACAGTTCGACCGACCTCATCTGGGCCGTGGACCGGGAATACCGTCTGACGATGTTCAACCGGGCCCTGGCCGAGAATTTCGAGCGCAACTACGGACTTCGCGCGGCTGTCGGCATGGGGCTGCACGACCTGCTCCCACCGGAACGAGCGGCGGTCTGGCCGCCGATTCATGAGCGCGCGCTCGCGAACGGGCGCTGCGAAGTCGAGTACGAGCTCCTCGACGGGCGGACGCTGAATCTGACAGTCAACGCGATCATCCAGGACGGCCAGTGCACGGGCTTTTCCGTGTTCGGGAAAGACGTCAGCCAGAGGAAAGCGGCGGAGGAAGCGCTGCGCGCCGCCGAAGCCAATTACCGGTCTCTGTTCGAAAGCGCACCCGAGGGGATCTCTCGAATCTCTCCAGAGGGCGAGCTGCTGGCGGCCAACCCCGCCTTCGCGAAGATCTACGGTTACGATTCGCCGGAAGAGGCCCTGGCCGCCATCACAAAAACAACGCTCCAGCTCTGGCTCGATCCGAGCGAGCGAAGCCGGTACATCGCCATGCTGGCGGAGCGGGACGTGGTGTTCGGTTATGAGTGCCGGATGAAGCGGAAAGACGGGACGGCCATCTGGGTCTCGCTCAACACGCGAAGGGTCAGCGGGCCTGACGGACAAACACTGTACTACGAGGGGTCGGTAGAAGACATCACCGAGCGCAAGCGGCGCCAGACATTCACTCAATCGCTGATCGACACCTCGCCGGCTTTCATCGTGGCGATTGGGACCGACGGCCGGGTTCTGACAATGAACCGGGCGCTGCTGGAGGCGCTCGAATTCAGCCTCGAAGAGGTCCAGGGAAAAGACTATCTGACGAGTTTCGTCCCTGAGCCGGATCGCGCGGGGTTGAAGACTGTGTTTCGTCAGATTGTCGACGGCCGGCGGCACACCACCACTGAGAACCGGATTGTCAGCAAGTCCGGTTGCGAACGGCTCGTGGAGTGGCATGGAAGCCCGGTGATTGGAGCCGACCGCCAGACGGATTTTTACGTGGGCGTTGGGATCGACGTTACGGAACACCGGGCGGCAGAGCATGCGCTGAGAACGAGCGAACAGCGGTTCCGCGGCATCTTCGACTCATCCTACGCGCTCATGGGCCTGCTGTCGCCGGACGGAACCCTGCTGGAGGTGAATCGCACTGCGCTTGAGGTCATTGGCGCGCGCCGGGAAGACGTGGTGGGCCAACCTTTCTGGGACACGCCATGGTGGAGCCATTCGGCTTCATTGCAGCGGAGGCTGCAGAGGATGATTGCGGGTGCGGCGGCCGGCGAGGTTCAGTTTGGCGAGGCCGATCATCTGGCCCGGGACGGGCGCGTGCTGAAGATCGAATTCACCCTGAAGCCGATCTTCAACGAGGACGGCGCCGTCATGCTGATTGTCCCGGAAGGGCGCGACGTCACCAAGATCCACGCTCTGACCGCGCGCCTGATTAACGCCCATGAAGAGGAACGGGCGCGGCTGGCCCGCGAGCTTCATGACGACCTGAGCCAGCGGGTGGCGATTGCCGGCATCGCCATGAGCAATTTGAAGAACGGGATTCCGAAGGAATCGGAGGAAGCACTCGAACAATGCGACCGCGTCCGGCAGATGCTGGTTCAATTGGGGGAGGGCATCCGGCTGCTCTCGCATCAGCTCCATCCCTCGGTGCTCCGGCATTCGGGTCTGACCGCGGCCCTGCGCAGCTATTGCGCGGAGTGCTCGAATCTCGCCGCGCTCAAGGTTGCATTTCAGGCGGACGGTCCCTGCGACGATATTGCTCCAGCGGTGGCCCTGTGCGTGTATCGCGCGACTCAGGAAGCGCTGCAGAACGTGATCAAGCATGCGGGCGTGGACGAGGCGGAGGTGGCGCTCGCGTGTGACGAAGGCGTCCTGCGTCTGGTGGTTTCCGACCGTGGCGCCGGAATGAGCGACAAGACGCCGACCGGACTCGGGCTGATCAGTATCGCGGAACGCGCCCGGCTGGTGGGGGGAACAGTGGAACTCCAAAGCCAGCCCGGACATGGTGTGACACTTACGCTGACCGTTCCGGCCCACGCCGGAGAGCAGTCCAAAGGCACCGTGGCCTGAAGGCCGCCGCTAGCCCGCGCCCGTCGACATTGAATTGCCGTCGTCGCTGCGGATGGCTTCCACCAGTGCGATCAGGCGATTCGGCGAAATCGGCATGGCAAACGACGCCCTGGCCCCCAGGTGTCTGGCGACCTTGAGCAGCAGATCGTCCAGGGAACTGCCGAAGATGACGACCTTGATGTCCGGGTACTCCTGATGCACAAACCGCGTGAGCTCGATGCCATCCATTTCCGGCATCATCAGAGAGGTCAGGATGATCTGCACCTTGTTCGACGCGAGGAGCTTTACCGCGTCGCGGCCGTGTTCGGCCGTCAAAACCGTGTATCCGGCTGTTGCGAGGATTCTGGCCAGCAGCTCCCGTAGTCTCTCGTCGTCCTCCACGACGAGGATGTTCGGTTGTTCACATAAACCCATGTTTTCGTTCGTGCCGTATCTGGTCTCGGCATAGCAGAGACACTTTCTATTCTTGCGAGCCCTGCCTCCGGGCACTATCCGAAGTTTTTCGGACTCGCCAGTGCGGGAACTACGGCACGCCCCGACCCCGCCCGTAATTTTTCGGATGGTTCCTTACACAAAACGGCGCTTTAATAGGGCATGGGTGGGAGAAGCCTGGAGGCAGGCCTCAATGGCGCCGGGAAGGAGCCGCGCAGCCGGCTCCGGCTACTCGTGGCCGACGATTCACCGGATGTAATTCACGAGATCGTCCATCTCCTTCATTCTCAGCACGATATCCTGCGGACTGTTCCCGACGGACGGGCTCTGGTGGAAGCCGCCTCGGAACTCCATCCTGATCTCGTCGTTTCGGATTTCAGCATGCCCGGCCTCAACGGAATCGATGCCGCCAGGCACATTCTCCAGCAGGGCTACTGTCGGAACGTCATACTCCTGACGATGTACAGTGACGCGCAACTCGTGAGCGCCGCAGTGGCGGCCGGGATCGCGGGTTTTGTACTGAAAGCCGATGCCGGGGAGGAACTGCACGAGGCAATCCGCCGCGTCGCCGCCGGCGACAGGTACATCTCGCGCGGGCTTGATGCCGGGGGTAAGTATGCCGAAGACAAGCGTCCTGCTTGCTGACGACCACGCGGTAGTCGCAGAGGGTCTGCGGTCGCTGCTTGAATCAAGTTTCGAACTTGTCGGTGTCGTGCACGACGGACGCGCGCTGATCGAGATGCTCGAAAGCGTCCGGCCGGATGTCATCGTGACCGACATCTCCATGCCGCTGCTCAACGGGCTGGACGCGATCCGGCAAATCCGGACGCAGCATCCCGACGCGAGGATTCTGGTGCTCAGTATGCACCGGGACACACAGATGGCTGTTGAGGCGTTCCGGGCCGGCGCCACGGGTTATGTCCTGAAAGTCTCTCCGGGCGAAGAGCTGATCACCGCCATCCACGAGGTGGCGGCGGGGAGACCGTACGCGACCACGCTTCTGGCCAGGGATGTCATCACACTGTTGATGGAGGCCGGGCGGCAGACGGAGAGCGAGGCTACGCCGCTCACACCGCGGCAGCGTGAGGTGCTGCAACTGATTGCGGAGGGCCGCACCATGAAGGAAGTCGCCACCATTCTCGGCATCTCACCAAGAACCGCGGAATCGCACAAGTACGAGATCATGCAGGTGCTTGGCGTCAACACCACCGCGGGTCTTGTCCAGTACGCGATCCGACTCAAATTGATCAGCAGCGAGACGTAGCCAGTCGCAGCGCACCGTTGACTGTCACCACTCCGAAACACGCGATCCGCATGTATAATTGTGTCTCCGGCGACATTACGGATGTTCGACGCAATACTGAATTGTACAAGGCTGGGCGTGACATACCCGGACCACGGCAAGTCGGTGCGGGCGCTCACGGATGTCACCTTTGAAGTCCACAAAGGTGAGTTTGTAGCAGTCATCGGCCCCAGCGGCTGCGGCAAGACGACGCTCCTGCACGTACTTGCGGGCCTTCTTCCACCGACATCCGGAAGCGTCGAAAGGAACATCGAGCTGGAAGGCCGGCCGCGCACAGCGATGGTTTTCCAGGAGAACAGCGTTTTCCCGTGGATGACCGTTCTCCAAAACGCCGCGTTCGGCCTGGAAATGCGAAGGGTGCCAAGAGCCGAGCGCGAACGCCAGGCCATGGCGATGCTCGAACGGTTTGGACTCGCCGGCCGCGAGCGTGATTATCCGGGCGAGCTCTCGACGGGTATGAAGGCGCGCGTTGCGGTGATTCGCGCATTCCTCAGCGGCGCACCGGTACTGCTGATGGACGAGCCCTTTGCCGCACTCGACCGCCAGCGCCGCATCATGGCACAGCAGGAACTGGAGGAACTTTGGGAGTCCCAGCGCAAGACCGTGGTCTTTGTGACTCACGACGTCGATGAAGCAATTCAGCTCAGCGACCGCGTGGTGGTGCTGAGCGCTTCGCCCGGCACCGTGCTCGCCGAATACAAGGTACCCATGACGCGGCCGCGCACGCTGCTGTGGGAACGCGACGACGAAGCCTTCGCCCTGAAACGGCGGATCTTCGAATTGCTGCAACTGGCGCCGCTGGAGCTGAGCGCATCCTGCTCCCAATGAACAACGCCATCTCCTTCGCTCGCGCCTCCTGGCTGGTGGCGTTAATCCTGGTGGCTTGGCAAACGCTGGTCGGCTTCCGTCTTCTCGACCCGCTGTTTTTCCCGCCGCCTGCCGATTTGCTATCCACACTGGTGTCGCTGGTGAAGAGCGGGGAGGCCGGCAGGCAGATCGCAATGACTCTGTCGCGCACCGGTGTGGCTTTCGGACTGGGAGTTTTGTGGGGCGCCGCGGCATCGGCGGTGCTGGCGCTTTCCGCAACCCTGCGCCGAGCGGCGCAACCCCTGATTGCCGCACTCTACTCCACGCCGCGCCTGACGCTGCTGCCGATGGTGATGCTTCTGCTGGGTGTCAACGACCTTTCCCGGGTGTTTCTGGTGGCTCTGGGGACCGCGTTGCTGATGACCATTCAGATCTCCGACGCGATTCGCGGCGTGAACAAGGACTACGTGGATCTGGCCGTGAACTACGGCGCCAGCCGGGCCACGGTGATTCGCAAGGTCTACTTGTACGCCTGCCTGCCGCAGATCTTCACCGCGCTCCGGCTTTCGTTCAGCCGCGCGCTGGTGCTGACCATCTCGGTGGAATTGCTCAATTGTGACGACGGTCTTGGCAGCATGATCTGGACGGCGTGGCAGACCTTTGCCATAGAGAAGCTCTATGTGAGCATTGCCATTACCGCGACGCTCGGTCTATTCTTCCAGTGGCTCTTCCAGAGGCTCGAAGAACGCATTGCACCGTGGAAGGAGAAGACTACCTGATCCGCGAAGCGAGCTATTACGGCAACATGGCGCGCGGGATGTTCCGTCTGCTGCGGCATCATCCGATGAC
>Ga0335085_10008078_pt1 | contig 16136 bp, 11 predicted proteins | sample Lox_Sample_45_FD_206712 | JGI IMG/M metagenome (GOLD analysis project Ga0335085, IMG submission 206712) | Soil microbial communities from Loxahatchee National Wildlife Refuge, Florida, United States - Lox_Sample_4.5 | ecosystem: Environmental > Terrestrial > Soil > Wetlands | place: USA...
CAGGAGCGCGTCGCGTCGCGCGGGCCCGCCCCGAGGGTGCGCGGCCAGGAGGCGGGGCGGCGGGGTCGAGAACGACCAGGCGACGTCGTGGGCGAGAGCCGGGCCGCGGCTTGCGCGCGTCCCGGCCGGGACCTCGACGCGGTACTCGGTGGCCATCGGGAAACGGCCCACGGGCTCGAAGAGAAGCGTCTGCGTTCCGACCCAGCGCCATTCCCCCGGCGGCTGGGGAAAGAGCCGCGCCGGGCGCGTCGCGGGGGAGAGGCCAGCGGGAGAGGAGATCGCCACCATCGGCTGCGAGAAGGTGATCGACAGATGGGGCGCGAGGGGAACGTCGCCCTCGGGCATCCGGCGCACGATCTCCAGGGGGCCCGCGGGAGGGACGTCCGGTCGTTCCGTCTCTTCCTCGGGCGGGAACGAGGCCCGCACCGTGCGTCCCGTGCGCGGCGGCGGCAGCGACGCCTCGCGCATCGCGAACGGTTCCTCGCGCGGCTCGGCCGCGAGCGGGGGCAGGCGGTCGAGCACGCGGCGCGCGTCGGCGTCGGGCAGCCGCTCCGCCGGCGGGCGCGCGACGAGCGCAGGAGCGGCGCCCTCCACGCTTCCCTCGCCGAGGTGGAGCACGAGACCAGACTCCCTGCGGCCGGGCGTCGGAGTGCGGTCGACGCGGGTCCGCCCGGTCACTGTCCTCTTCTCCTCGTGCCGGGCACCCGCGATGCCGAGCGTCGCGGTGACGACGAGAAGCAACCCGACCGCCACCAGTCTCGTCCGACGCATCGCCGATCCTCCATCCCCGGGGAGGATACCGCCGAACGCGAGCTCACATTCCCGCGCTTCGCGATATGATCGGGTTCTTGCCGTACCGTCAGGAGGGTCGATGGGTGACGCCGGTGAAGGACTGATCGACGCCGAGGACCGCTTTCAGCAGTGGATGGCCGAACGCGAACAGCAGAAGCAGCGGACGGGTGTCGCGTCAGCCGACCCGGAGCGGGAGCGCCGGCTCAACTCCCTGCGCCTCGCGAAGGCCGAGCTGGAGCGGCAGCTCGCGGTGACGGGGAGCGAGATCCGCCGCGAGCAGATCCGCCAGGCGCTCGCCGAGATCGACCGGCAGCTGTCCGCGATGTAGGGGAGGAGATCCCGCTCCGCTCTCCGCCCCCGCCTACTTTTTCCGGGTGTGGCGTCCCGCCCCTCGTTCACTCCGCTGCCGTGATGCCGGTTGCGCTCGCCGTCCTGCGTCCGCCGCGGCGGGCGCGGCGAAGGCGAGCACCGTCGGCCCGGTCTTGGAGGCCACGCGGTCGCGTATCCAGCCGGCGTCCCACCACTCCAGGGGGTTGACCGGCAACCCCCGCACGAGCGTCGTGAAGTGCAGGTGGTCGCCCCCGGCGAGGCCGGTCGCTCCGGTGCGGCCGATGAGGGCGCCGCGCTCGACCGGCTGGCCCTCCTTCACCTCGATCGAGGAGAGGTGCGAGTAGAGGGTGAAGAGGCCCAGGCCGTGGTCGACGAGCACGCTGTTCCCGTAGATGCCGAAGTAGCGGGCGAGGACGACGACGCCCCGGTTGGCGGCGGGGACCGGCGTGCGCGCCACCGCCGCGAGGTCGAAGCCGAGGTGGGTCTGCTCGTCCACTTCCCGCCCCTGGTAGACGTAGGTCCGATGGTCGGCGAACGACGACATGACCTTCGCGTTGCGGAGAGGGAGGAATGGCTCCGTCCAGAGGAAGGTCCCTGCCGAGCGCGGGGCGAGAGAGGCGAGCTCGGCCGCGTTCCTCTTCCGCAGGTCGCGGTTGATCAGGAGGTAGTTCTCGAGGAGGCTCCCGCGGTCCTCGAGCCCCGGCGTCTGCTGCCGGATCTCGGTGACCACCTTGGCGAGGAAGGCGTCCTCGAGGCCGATCCGGTCTCGGGCGGGAGGCCTGGGAAAGTAGCGATCCACGAAGGCGACCTCGGCCTCGTTACCAGCGTCGTCCTCGGCGACGATGCGCAGCCGCGCACCGTCGGCCAGATCCCACGGCACCCCGAAGAGCGCGAGCCGGTCTTCCTTCCCGCCTCCGGGCAAGGGCGTCCCGGGGAAGTACCAATCCCCGGCGCGGACCCCGTCGCGCGTGGCCGTCGGCCCCACGCGGTAGAGCACGACGCCCGAGCCGCCCTGGGCGACGTAGTGCTGCGAGGAGAGGAGCGAGAGCGAGGGAGGGACGAGACGGACGGGCAGACGCAGCTCCCTGGCCACGGGGTCGGGGTGCCGCAGCCAGGTCGGCGCCCGCTCCGCCACCACGCGCACCACCGCCTCGCCCTCCACGAGGGCGGGGACGGCGACGCGTCCCACCTCCACGCGCAGCTCGTCCTTCTCCGCCTCTCGGTCCGGGAGCGCCCAGGGGGGCAGGGGCCGGTGGGTCCGGCGGGCGACGACGTGGGTGACCCCGGCCTGCTCGACCTCGACCCGCAAGCCGGCGAGGCCGCGGCCCTCCGCCGACTCCACGACCACCACCGCGGTCCGCGAGCCGATCGCCTTGCTCTCGCCGCGGACGTCGAGGGAGGGGACGGGTCCCACGCGCAGGGTCACGACGAGCAGGACCGACAGGGCGACGAGGGCGAGCAGAAGGAGGACGGTTTTCGAGACGGTCTTCATTCGGGTCTCCGATCGGGGAGAGGCGCGCGGGAAGAAGGCGCGGGAACTGAATGATAACCCGCGCGCCGCCGGCACTTGCAGTCGCCGGCCCCGGGACCGTAGACTTACGCGGGTCTAAGTTGCTCGGGCTCTATGGGCTATGGCTAGCGTGGAACCCGCCGCTCCCGACACCGTGGCCGCGGCGGCGAGCGAGGTCGTCCGCTCCACGCGCCGGCCGTTCTACAAGGACCCCCTCAGCATCGTCGGATGGAGCATCGCCCTCGGCTCGACCCTTGCCTACTGGTCCTTCTTCGTCCGCAAACCCCCGCCGAAGCCTGGGCAGCAGGTCGCGCGCTTCGTCGCCGTCGACGGCAAGGTCAGGGTGAAGCCCAACGCCAAGGAGGCGTGGGGAGACGCCCGGCTCTCCGACCGGCTCCATGTCGGCGACGTCGTGCAGACCGAGACCCGGGCCGGCGCCCAGATCCAGTTCAACTCGGGCAGCCTCGTGAGCGTCCGCCCGGCCAGCGTGGTGTACATCGGTGGCTCGGCCGAGGCCTCGACCGCAGCCTGGCGCGTGCAGTCCGGTCGCGTCAACTTCTCGGTCGGGGACGCGACGGAGGACATCGTCACCCCAACCTTGAGGACGACCGCGCTCCAGAGCGCGAGCGGGAACATCGACGTCGGCGACGCCGGCGACACCGGGGTCAAGATCTTCCGCGGCCAGGCCGAGGTGGAGACGACGCAGGGCCAGAGGATCACCCTGGGCGAGAACCAGGCACTCCAGGTGGACGCGGCGGGCATGGCGGGAGCCCGCATGGAACTGCCGCCGCCGCCCACCCTCGTCGCGCCAGCCCCCAAGGCGAAGCTGCCGCTGGTGGCACCTCCGGCGGCCACGGCGAAGCTCTCCTGGAACGCGGTGAAGAACGGAGTCACGTACCGGGTGGCGGTGGACTACAACGTGATCCAGGCGAACCTGCTCCTCTCGGCCGCCCTGGACCAGCCGGGCATCAGCGGCACGGCCCACGAGCTCGCGGGGCTGAGCGTCGGACGCTACTTCTGGCGGGTCTCCGCCGTCAACAAGGACGGCCTCGAGGGAGCCTTCTCGCGCGTCTCCTTCTTCTCGGTCGTCGAGCCCGAGACGCCTCCACCCTCCGTCGCGCCGGAGGCCCGAGGCCCGACCCTCGTGCTGCTCGCGCTCGACGAGCTGGCGCCCGGGATCGTCCACGTGGGTGGCCGGACGACCCCTGGGGCTTCGGTCACCGTAGACGGGAACGTGGTCCAGGTCTTCGCCGACGGCTCCTTCAGCGAGTACGTGAAGCGGGGCGGCCCGGGAGCAGTCGTCGTTCGCGCCACCGGCTCCGACGGACGATTCACCGAGCAGGCCCGCGCCGTCTCGAAGAAGTAGATGGCGCGCGAGCGCTGGTTCTTCGCCCACGGCGGTCTGAGGCGGGGCCCCGTCCCCCTGAACGGCCTCGTGGAATCGATCCTCGACCAGCCCGACCCCCGCACCGTGCTCGTGTGGAAGAAGGGCTTCGCCGCGTGGACGCGAGCCGAGGACGTGCCGGAGGTCGAGCGGTGGCTCACCCCGCTCATGGCCCGGAAGGCGGTCGCGGAAGCGCCCAGGGCGCCGGTCGCGGCCTCCGTCGAGGCTCCGCCTCCGCGGGCCAGGGTCGAAGAGGCGAAGCCGGGCAGCCCGGCCCTCGTTTACGGGGGCATCGCGTCGGGCGTCGTGGTGCTGGGCCTTCTCGGGTGGTTGTTCTGGCCGAGGGCGGAGCCCGTTCCTCCCGGCGGGCCCGTGCCTCTCGGCGGCACCACGACCGAGAACGCGCCCGCCATCGTCCTCCCCGCTCCGAGGAGCGCGGCTCCGGCTCGGGCCGCGACCCCCACTCCTGCCCCCGCTCACGAGACGCCGGCGCCCGCGCGCCCCACCGCGCCCGCCGCGGTCGCCGACCGGGAGGGCAACGTCTCCGCGGTCGACCTCCGCAAGCTGCGACCGGTCTGGGCCTGGGAGGGGGAAACGCTCCGGGTCACGGTCTACAACGGGACGCCCTGGCGGGTGACCGAGCTTTACGTCCGGATCTCGCGCTTCGTGAACGACGACTTCATCGAAGACCGGCGGCCGATCCTGCTGCTGCCACCCGGGGGCAAGGTCGACGCCGGCGTCGCCGATCTCCTCAGAAAGGTCGCCCCGGACCGCAAGAAGGCCGGCCTCAATCCCTTCGACACCGGCGTCTTCGAGGGAAGGGCGGGGCCTCGTCCGGAGAACTTCCGGGCCGAGATCGACTCCGCGCGGGGCTACGCGACGCGGTGAGGCGCGTCTTCAGGGCCGGGCATCGACCGCGATCAGGCCGTCCGCGGAGGGCGCGCCCTCGAGGCCCCGCCGGTCCCGGGCCGAGACGCGCCAGCGGAACGCACCCTCCCACGGCACCGTGATCCGGGCGGGGGGGCCGACGACGTCCCGCTGGAGAAGGACGACTTCCGAGCCGACCGGAAGCAGCTCGACCTGGTAGGCGGGCGCCTCGCCCTTCCAGCGCAGATCGAGAGCCTCGCCCGGCGCGACGTACACCGGGTCCCCGCCCGGCCAGAGTCCCCGCGACGGCGGGGCGGGCACGGCCTCCGGTGGTGACGGCGCGCGGCCCGACGCGACCACGGTACCGCGGCCCGCGGTGACGGTCACGCTCGCATCCCCGCCGCGGACGACGAACCTGCCGCCGAGGCACGAGACGAGAGTCGCGCGGCCCTCCCGGCGCACGACCGCCCGTCCCTGGCCGCGGATCTCGGCTTCGGCGGTCACCACCTTGAGCACCTCGCGCTCCGGAGCGTCCAGGAGCGCACGCCCTCCTTCGAGGGTTGCGGAGAGGAGGAAGGCGTCCGGAAAGCGGAGGGTGGAGCCCGGCGAGAGGGTGAGCGCCATCCACGGGAACTCGAGACGGGCCAGGGCCGCCGGCCCGGTGCGGAGCGTCTCTCCGATCTCGAGCGATGCGCCCTCGACCACGGCCTGCCAACCCCCGCTCTTCCTCGCCCGCTCGACCGTGCTCTCCACGAGGCTCACGCGGGCCAGGGAAAGGGCGCCCTGGGCCGCGGCCGGAGCAGGGGCGGCGAGAAGGCCGACGACGGCGGCGCCGGCCAGCGGCGATCGGCTAGCCGGTGGGAACATCGGTGACCTCCGCGGAGGTTGAACCGGCCTCCGGGCGCGGGCCCGGCGCGCCGTGGCCGTCACCCTTCTCCGACGGGTGCTTCCGGGCTCCGTAGTACTCGTAGCCGTAGTACCCCTTGGTCTTCACGTCGACCGCGTTCAAGACCGCCCCCACCACGTTCGGGGTCACCTTCCGCAGCGCGGCCAGGGCGCGCTTCACCATCGTCCGGTCCACCCGGTTCTGCTGCACGACGAGCAGGGTGGAGTCGGCGCACTGGGCGAGCAGCAGGGCGTCGGTCACCGCGGCCACCGGAGGGGAGTCCACGAGCACCCATCGGTAGTGCCGCTTCAGCTGGGCGAGGGCGTCCCCGAGGTCCGTGCGCCCGAGGAGGGCGGGAGGGTTCGGGGGCAGAGCGCCCGCCGCGACCACCGACAGGTTCGAAACCCGGGTCGGCCGGGCGAGCGCCTGCAGCTCGACGCCTTTCACGAAAAAGTCGGTGAAGCCCGGCTCGCGGGGAACGCCGAGCCGCTGGTGGAGGTTGGCCCGCCGCAGGTCGCAATCGACCACCACCACGGTCTCGCCGGAGACGGCGAGAAGCTTGGCCACGTTGAGGAGCGTCGTGGTCTTGCCCTCCCCGGGCACGGTGCCGGTGACCAGGACCACCTGGCCGCTCTCCCCGCGGCGCGAGAAGAGGAGTGCGGTGCGCAGGTTCTGGTAGGCCTCGGTGGCGAGCGAGGCGTCGTCCTTTCCGTAGCGGGGGATCGCGGCCAGGAGCTCGAGGTGGAGGTGCCGCTCGATGTCCTCCCCGTCCTTGAGGGTGTTGTCGAGGGCGTCGCGCACGAGGACGAATCCCGCGCCGAGAAGGAGGCCGGCCACGAGGGCCGCGAGCGCGATCTGCCGACGGCGCGGCCACACCGGCTTCGTCGGGACCACGGCCCGGTCGAGGAGCCGGATGTTGTTGTTCTGGAGGGAGGCCGCGATGTTCGTCTCGTTGAGCTTCTGCAGGAGCACGCCGTAGAGACCGGCCGCCGAGTCCGCCTTCTTCTTGAGCGACTCGAGCTCGGTGAGCTTCTGGCTCTGCTCGGCCGCCCGCGCCTTGTGGTCGTCGATCGCCGCCCGCAGCTCCGCCTCCTTGCGCTGGAGCTGGCGGTACTCGGCGCGCAGGCTCTCCTCGATCTGCGCGACCCGCAGCTCCTTGTCCTTGCGCAGCTGCTGTATCTGGACCTGGACCTTCTGGACCTCGGGGTGGCCCTCCTTGTACTTCTCGCGCATCCTCGCGAGGTCCAGGGTCAGCGACTGGACTCGCGCGTTGATCTCGGCGACCGCCTTGTCCCCCCCCACCTGGGGAATGGCGTCGAGCCCGCGCCCGCGCCGGCGGGCCTCGGCGAACTCGCCGAGCTGCGCTTCGAGCTCGATCCCGCGGGCCTGGGCCTCGATGTGGTCCTCGTTGAGCTTGGTGATCGAGGAGGTGATTGCGGAGACGTTGCCCTCGGGGACGAAGAGGTCCTGCCCCTGGTTGGCCTTCAGGAGCTTGTCGTGCGCCTCCTGCATCCCGGTCTCGGTCTCGGCGAGACGCTCGGTCACCCACTGGAAGGCCCGCTTGGCCGCCTCGACCTGGCCCTCGAGGCTGTAGTCCATGAAGACGTCGGAGACGGTGTTGGCCCACAGTGCCGCTTCCTTCGGGTCCCGGTTGGTCACCCTCACCTCGACCACGTAGGTCTCGGGCACCGGCTCGACCACGACCGCGGAGAGGAGGCGGCCCACGGCGTCGCCTGGTCCCGCCTGGTCGGCGAGCTTCAGCCTCTTCACCACGCGCTCCGCCACGGCACGCGAATGCAGGACGCTCAGCTGGGTGTTGAAGAACTGGCGGTCCCGGACAGGGTTGCCGGTCTGGAGAAGGGCGTCGGTGACGGCCAGCGAGGTGGGGTTCGGGGGCATCACCTGGAGGAGGGTGCGCGCCTCGTAGCGGGGGACCTGCAGCTCGCCGACGAGGATGCCGAGGACGAGCCCTCCGACCGCGGCCGCGACGAGCAGGACGCGGTGCCGCCACAGCAGCTCGCCGTAGTACCGGATCTCGAAATCGCGCGACGCCGGATCCGGGTCGCCCGGCCGGCCGGGGAAGGGAGTCGCCATCACAGCCGCCGCGCCCTGACGACGACCTCGTCGTTCGGCACGAGCGCGACGTCGTCCGCCTTGCCGTCCCGGATCGCCTCGAGGTCGGCCTCGATCTCGCCGCTCGCCCGCCGCACCACGACCTTCTCGCTCCCCGAGCGGAGGACCCCTCCCGCGGCTTCGACCAGGCGGCCCACGGTCATCGACTCGACATAAGGATAGCGCCCGGGCCTCCTCACCGCGCCGCTCACCGTCACCCAGCGCTGGGTGACGGCGGTGACGACGTCGCCCGACCGCAAGAGCACGCCGAGCTCGTCGAGCTCCTCGGGAGTCGGGGTCCCTCCCGTGAAGCGGAAGCTCCTCGATCGCGACCCGTCCGGGAAGCCCCCCCCCGGCCTCTCGAGGGTCACCTCGCCGGAGGCTCCCGCGACGAAGCCCCCCGCGTCGAGCAGGGCGTCCACGAGTCGAGTTCCCGCGCGCAGGGGCTTGCGCCCCGGACGTTCCACGGCCCCCTTCACCCACAGGAACTGGCTGTGGAACTCCTTCACCCGGACCGCCACGCGGGGCGCGGCGAGGTCCTCGGCGGCGAGGAGGGGGGTCACCCGGGCCGCGACCTCGTCCGAGGTGAGCCCGCTCACCTCCACCTCGCCCGCCCGGGGGAGCCAGATCCGGCCCGTCGTCTGGACCGTGGGAAGGCGGGACAGGTCGGGCCGTCCGTCCACGATCACCTCCAGGACGTCGCCCGGTCCCACCCGGTAGGGAGAGGCGTCCTCGGCCGTCAGGGCCGGCCCGAAGAGGAGGATTGCGACGACGAGGCGGGCCTTCATCGTGCCGGGGTGCCGAAGACGTCCCACTCCAGCTGGAAGTAGAACCCGTTGGCGTTGGTGTCGAAGCCGTCCACGTTGGAGTTGCGGTTCTCGCGGCGGTAGATCGCGCTCAGAAAGAGGTTGTGCCGCACCGGCCGGCGCAGCCCCGCGTACCAGCCGAGAATGCGGTCCTCCCGGGGCCGGCCGATCGGGCTCGCCACCGTGCGGTAGTCGTTCCACTGGTACCCGAGCCCGCCCCGGAACTGAAGGCGCGTCGGCAACGGCAGGAGCAGCGTGCCCTGCAAGGCGCTGGAGACGTAGAAGGCGTTCTGCTCGTAGGCGGAGACCGGGGTGGCCCGGCTGGCGTACACGGAGAGGGCCGACTCCCGGCCCAGCTCGCGAGTGAGGGCGGCCGACAGCGTCAGACCGGAGTAGCTGGTACCGCCCGGTCCCGCGCCGGGGCTCGTCTGGCTGCGGTAGCCGACGGTGACGTCGCCGGTCAGGAGAGGCAGGATCTCTCCGCTCAACGAGAGGTCGCCCGAGTGGGCCGTCGACTCCGCCACCGGCCGCTGATCCGGCCGGGGGACGGTGTCGTAGACGTACGAGGCCACTGCCTTGAGGTTCGGCAGCACCTCGAACCCCAGTCCAGCCTGCGCGCTCCGGGTGTCGTAGTCGAAGAAGTTCGACTCCTGCTGGAATCGAACCGTTCCGAGCGCACCTCCGAGTTCGACGCTCAGGCGCGGGCCGACCAGGATGCTCGCCCCCATGTCGACGTCGTTGCGACGGAAGTGCCCGAGGCCGAAGAAGTACTCCCCGCCGGGGTCCACCACGCGCGTGTCGAGGACGCCGCTTCGGAAGCGGTCGCGGGCGCGTACGGTCACGCGCCCGCCCACCGGCAGGTCGACCCCCCCTCCGAGGGTGTGGCTGTCGCTGTTGACCTCGTCGTACGTGGCGAAGGTCCGGATGACCGGCGCGTAGTCGAGCGTGAAGTGGCCCGCTCCGAGAGGCGCCGCCGCCGTCAGGCGCGGTTGCACCTCGAGGTAGTGGTCTCGGGTCGGCACCGCGGTGCTCTCCACGAAGGTGTCCGCGTCGACGTACCGCGCGTCGACCCCCGCGCGCACACGGAAGGGGCCGACGGGGACCCCGGTCTCCGGGCTCGACTCCATCACCTCGGCGGCCGGCGACTCCGGGGGCTGGGTCTGCGGGGCTCCGGTTGGAAAGAGGCGTGGGTAAAGCTCGGCGACCGACGCCTCTTCCGGGCTCTCGGCCGGCACGGCCCCGAAGAGGCGGCGCGCCAGCTCGGCGGTGTCCGGCGCCGGCGCCGCGGGCTGCTCCGCGGCCGGCGTGGAGGCCGGCGTGACGACCGCGCCCGGGGCCGGAGGCGGCTCGCTCAGGGGGACCGCTGCGGGATGATCGACCGTGGCCGTGTCTCCTGGGGACGGCTCCACGTGGGGCGCCGGGGGCTCAGGAGTCGGAGCCGCCCGGGAGACGCGCTCCGGCGGGGCTTCTTCGGGCGCCTGCCGGTCGTCGATCAGGAGACTCCGGAGGTCGCGCCGCACGTCCCCGGACAACTGGTGGGCGTCCGCGAGCGAGGTCCCCGAGACGTCTCCCTCGCGGTGGACCGCGACGAGGCCGGGCGTTGCGCACCGCACCACTCGGACCGCGAGCCGTGATTCGAAGGCGGTCAGGCTCACCGACTCGACACAGGCCGCCGCGGCGGCGAGGAGGGCGAGCAGGAGGCGCACGGTGTCAAGCCTTCCTCACGGAAGGCGGCTTCCGGACGCCAGCATGTTCCCGGACATGGGCCCTCGCGCAAGGGAATCAAGCAAGGAACGTGCCCTGGCTCCGAAAAGGCCTGGTGCGAGTGAGGCCCCGACATGCGGCCTCCATCACCCCGAGCCCCGAGAGACCCCAGTCCGCAGGACGGACGGACCTGACCGCACAGACAAGGATCGCTCACGCGCGGCACGGGGCGCGTGTCGCATCGCCTAGTGAGTGTAACCCTTGAAGGAAACAGATACAACTACCTTTTAATTCGTGAGAAACAGTGTATCTCGCGAGGCGAGGCGGCGGCGTCTGCTACACTCCGGGCCGGCGCGGAGGGCGTGTCATATGGGGGAGGGCCACCCACGGTTGCCGCGGCTGCGGCCGGGCTGCGGCTCGCTCGGACGGATCGACGCTCTGGGGTGGCGGGCGGGCAAGTGCTTCGGCGCCTATGGCCTGCGGGTCGGCGTGCGCACGAACACCCCGGCTCTCCTGGAGCGGCTGGCCGTGCACTTTCCCCCCGGCTGGCAGGCGCGCCGCTCGCCCCTCGTGGACTTGATCTTCTCCGTCTGGGTCGATCCCCTCCGCGACGGCCGACGGACGAACCGCGTCTACGCCGGGCGCCGTCGCTGCGCGCGCACTGCAGATCTCGACCAGGCCCTCGCCGTGCTCGAATCCGAGCTCCGCCAGGCGGTCGCCGCCGGCGCCGCGCGCCGGACGTTCGTTCACGCAGGGGTCGTCGGCTGGAAGGGGCGGGCGATCGTCCTGCCCGGCCGGAGCCGAAGCGGGAAGACCACCCTCGTGGCGGAGCTCGTGGGAATCGGAGCCCAGTACCTCTCGGACGAGTTCGCCGTTCTCGACCGCCGGGGCCGCGCGCACCCGTTCCTCAAGCCCCTCTCGATCCGCGGCCCCGGCGGGTGCGATCTCCACGCCCGGGCCCGCCGGGCCGAAGACCTCGGCGGCACCTGCGCGACGCAGCCCCTGCCGGTCGGCCTCGTGGTATTCGCGGAGCACCGCCCCGGCGCGCGATGGCGACCCGAGCGGCTCACACCGGGACGAGCCGTGCTGGAGATGCTCGCCCACACCGTGCCGGCCCGCCTGCGGCCGGACGACTCCCTCCTCGCGCTCGAGCGCGCCGTCCGCGGGGCGACGGTCCTGAAGGGCGAGCGGGGAGAGGCGAGAGATCTCGCGCCTCTTCTGCTGCAGTCGTGGAACGCGACCGAAACGACCTCGCACCCGGGAACGGGACGGATGGGGACCAAACGAGGCGTCAGGCGAACGCCGTGCCCCCGTCCTCGTTCTGGCGCGACTCGTCGAGCAGGCGGCAGCCCTCGAGCAGGAGGTGCTCGACGCTCTGGGCGAGCGGCCGTCCCTCGCCGGGGTCGCCCGGCGTGAACTTGAAGCTGCCCTTCTCCCACCTCAAGAAGGCGTAGACGCCCGCCGGCCCGGTCACGGCCCCCGCCGTGGCGGAGATGATGTCCCCCTCGCGGAACCCCATGACCGTCGCGGTGTTGGCGGCGTCCTCGGCGAGGGCGGTGAAGAGCCCGGTGAGGCGGCCCCCCGCGCACATCTGCAGGAGGGCCGGCGCGCCGAACACCTCGATCCGCCCCTGGAACGCGCCCGCGATCTCCGTGGCGCCCGCCTTCCGCTCGCCCGAGGTCGAAAGGTCGGAATACCGGGTCATGAGCAGCTGGATGCGCATGAGCAGCTCGCGGATCGGCATGCTCTTCGTGAGGAAGTCGTCGGCGCCGATCTGCAGAGCGCGATAGCGATCCTTGTACTTGTCCGACCCGGAGATGAAGAGGAGGGGCAGCCGGGCGAGGAGGGGGTGGGTGCGAACACGGCGGCAGAACTCGAAGCCGTCCACCTCGGGCATCGAGACGTCGGCGAGGATCAACCAGGGGCGGTTCTGCACCGCGAGCTGCCAGGCGGCCGAGCCGTCGGCCGCCTCGTAGATCGTGAAACCCTGGGCGGCGAGGGGCATGGCCAGGTACTTCCGGAACGCCGTGTCCTCATCCGCGATCAGCACCGACCGCAGCATCGGCGGCACGGTGTTGAAGTCCGGCATGTCCTCCTCGACGTAGCTGCTGCGCGGGGCACCCGGGATCGGGAGGGGGGGCGGGATCTCCTCCGCGATCTCCCGGACCTGGTCCGCACGCACCCAGCTCTCGAGGCCGGGATGCCACACCTTCGTGTCCCCGGGAATCGAGGTCAACACGAGATCGATCAGGCCGTCCCCGTCGATCGGGCCCCGCTGCGTGCCGTCGAGGAGGTAGAGCCACTGGTTCGCCCCGAGGCCTTCGCCCTTTGGTGCTGGTGGCTCCTGCGGCGCAGGCGGCTGGTCCGGCTCGCGGAAGACGGGCGCCGGGGAGGTGGACGCCCCCTTCCGTGCCTCGAACTTCACGCCGGCCGGCATCGTCTCGGACCGGCGGTCCAGCCGGTTCGGCGTGCTGTTCTCCGCCGGTGCGGCCACCTCTCCCTCGCCATAGAAGCGGGCGAGCCAGTGGAACAGCAGACGGGTGATGCCCTTGAGAGTCTCCTCGACGCCGGTGCCCTCGAGCGCCACCGCCTCGAAGCACGGGAGGTCGCCCGGGTTGAGCCGCGCGTTCAGAACCGGTATCGGGAGTGCGGTCGGAAGGTCGCGCTTGTTGTACTGAAGGACCTGGGGGATCGAGGGATCGAGCTCGTTCGCGAGCAGGTTCTGGCGCAGGCTGCGCAGGCTCTCCGCGTTCGCGTCCAGCATCGCTGCCTGGCTGTCCGCGACGAACACGACGGCGTCGCAGCCCTTGAGCACCATCCGCCGCGTGGCCTCGTAGAACACCTGCCCGGGCACGGTGTAGACCTGGATGCGGGTCCGCATGCCGCGGATCGTGCCGAGCTCGACGGGCAGGAAGTCGAAGAAGAGCGTGCGGTCGGTCTGCGTGGCGAGCGAGACCAGCTTGCCCTTCGCCCGGAAGGACATGTGGTCGTGGATCCACTGGAGGTTCGTGGTCTTGCCGCTGAGGCCGGCCCCGTAGTAGACGAGCTTGGCCGTGACCTCCTTGGTCGCGTGGTTGAAGAGGGCCATCGGCTAGAGGCCGCCTCCGGTGGGCTGGGTCGGCGAGCCCGGCTGCTGCGGGGGCAGCACCGGGGGGCCGATCGGCGGCTGGCCTCCGCCGGGGACCTGCCGGGGCGGCTGGGTCGCGATCGGCGTCGCGCCGGCGATCTGCGTCGGGAGGGCGGTCGGCGGCTCCTGCAGTGGCACGTCTCCGCAGAGCTCCGAGACCCGCCGCCGGCGCTGCTCGCGGATGAAGCGCATTGCGTCGAGGGCTCGGGCCCTGGCGACCGGCCCGTCGGGGCCGGGATCGAAGCCAAGCCCTTTCAGCGTGGCCACGTAGTCGGAGGGATCGCTCTTCTTCTTCTCGAAGCGCACGCGCTCGACCGTCGCGCCATCGCCGAGGGTGAGAACGAGCGTGTGCCGCCCGGCGGAGAACGCCTGGCTCATGATCGGCCGCCAGCCCGAGCTCACTGCCGGGCAGACGGTGGCCTTGCGGCAGCCGTCCGTGAGCCAGCGCTGGCCGGTCCCCGGCGACACGAAGGCGGAGACGGAGTAAAGCCCCGCCTCGGGCAGGTCGACCGACACGAGAGCGCGCAGGCCGTCGCGGCCCGCCCGCAACGTCATGACCTCGAGCCCCGCCGCCTTCGCCCTCGCCTCGACGGCGTCAGGTGGGGCCTCGACCTGGAACTGGTCGCCCGTGACCTCGATCGGCATCGCCGCCGGAGGGAGCTCGTGCTCGGCGTCGAGCGCCTTGACGGCGGTCACCGCCAGGTCCGGGCCGGTGGTCACGCCGGTGGCCTTCCAGCCGCCGGGAGGCTCGATCGGGTTGATGCAGGGAGGGGCGATCTCGACCTGGCTGAGCGTGCACCCGACGGGCAGCAGGAACTGCGCGGCGTAGGCCCCCGGATCCAGGTGCGCCGAGCCCGCGAAAACCCACCGGGGCTCGGTGGCGGTCTGGAGGCTGAAGGCCTTGACCGCCGCTCCGCCGGCGAGGGGCCGGACCTCGGCAGCGGCCGCCGTGCCGGGCTCTCCCGAGATGCGCGCCCGCAGCAGGTAGTCGCCGGGCTGCGCCACGGCCAGGGCATAGGCCACCTCGGCCGGCCCGGCGGTCGCGGTGAGGACCGGCTGTCCTGCCTCCTCGCGAAGCGATGCCCCCTCGGCCCGGAAGTAGCGATCCGCCGGATAGGACAGGCTGTCCCGCCACGCCAGGGTCGCGAAGACCTGGGACGCCTGGGCGCTGGCGCGGACGGCGGCCGTCATGTCCAGCGACCTCAACAGCATGCGCGCCCACAAGGGGTGCGTCACGGGGGTGGACCGGGGATCGCCGAAGAGCGGAACCAGCGCTGACCCGACGACGGCCGCGAGGACCAGCGTCTTCACTCTGCCCCACATAAACTCCTCCCCTTCTTTGAGTAGCAGGACGGGGGCCACCGCTCCGTGGATTGTAGACCACGAGGGAAGGTCCCGGAGGCCGCTTTCCGGACACCGTTCTCTCTAGACCTGGACCGGAAGGCAGACCAGTGCACAATAAATGACCGCAGTGGCAGCCCGATGGGCCGGCATGCGTGTTGCTTGGTTCACCCGCTGGAGGTGATCGTGGAGTCGTGTCCGTCCCCGTTCGTCCCCTTCTTCCTCGGCCTGACCATCACCTCCGGCCTGCTCATCCCGATCCTCCTGCGACTGCGCAGCTCCGTCGGTGAGGCGCGCGCCGAGAAGCGACTCGGCGGCGAGCACTACTCCGAGCTCAAGCGGGTGAACGCCGCCCTCGAGGGGGACCTCCGCTTCCTCACCCAGTTCCTGAAGGACTATCCCCGTCTCGCCCGCGACCTCTACAGCGGCCTGACCGAGAGGCAGATTCCGGCCGTGCTCGTGGGGATCGTACAGCGGAGCCTCGACCCGCAGCAGGTTGCGGTCCTCGTCAAGCGGGCCGAGGGACGGGGCGAGAGGGCCCGGCCGCCGCGGCTCGTGGTGGCGGCGGCCTACCCCGAGGGGGCCGCGGTGGCGATAGGGGCCGAGGTGCCGCTCGAGACCGGCGAGATCGGCTTCGTCGCCGAGGCCCAGATCGACGTCAGCCGGCAGGATCTGGCCGCGGACACCACGGTCGCCCGCATCAGGCCGGGACCGGTGCTCGACGGAATGCCCCAGCCGGACCTCATCGCTCCGCTCGTCTTCGACCAGGAGACCCTCGGGGTGATCGTGGTGTCGAAGCCGCGGAACAGCGGGGACCCCAAGGCGGCGCTGCGCCTCGTCGCCCAGGCCGGGGCCCAGGTGCTCCACACCGCGGCGCAGGTGAGCCGGATGAAGCTCACCGCGGAGATGGACGGGCTCACCCGAGTCTTCAACAAGAAGCACCTCGAGCAGTCGCTCAACGACGCCGTCTATCGTGCCGCGTGCGCCGCGTACGACCAGCGCTCGGCCGCAGAGTCGGGGCCGGTCCACACTCTCTCGGTGTTCCTGTTCGACATCGACAACTTCAAGAACTACAACGACTCGAACGGCCACCTCGCGGGCGACAAGCTCCTCCAGGAGCTGGCGCAGATGGTGAACGGGAGCGTGCGCAAGGACGACATCTTCGGCCGCTTCGGCGGCGAGGAGTTCCTCCTCGTCATGCCGCACACGAACGCGGACAAGGCGATCGCGGCAGCGGAGAAGATCCGGAACCTGATCGCGAACCACCCCTTCCCGTT
>Ga0335085_10008079_pt1 | contig 16135 bp, 13 predicted proteins | sample Lox_Sample_45_FD_206712 | JGI IMG/M metagenome (GOLD analysis project Ga0335085, IMG submission 206712) | Soil microbial communities from Loxahatchee National Wildlife Refuge, Florida, United States - Lox_Sample_4.5 | ecosystem: Environmental > Terrestrial > Soil > Wetlands | place: USA...
ACCGCTTCGTCCTTGAAGGTCAGCCCCATGAGGCGCAGATCTAGAATCGAGGTCGCGCCCACCAGCAAGATAATGCCGAAGATATGGACCGTCTCGATGATCGGAAAGAGCCACAGCGAATCCCGGATGGACGTCCCCACCGGCGTTTGTTCCAGCCATTGGCATAACGCAAAAAGAAAATGCATTTCCCTTGTCCTCGCTGTTGATCGAATAGGATGACTTCGCTACCGCCGCATTTCAGGTGCCCGGCTGATCTTGCCACACAACGTTTCGGGGACCCATGGCCCGCTGCCGGGTGGAGCGCCCGTTGGACGCGCATCGCGTTCGCGCCGTTTCACCTGAACCTCCCGGCACACAACTACCGCGTCCTATCCTGAAATGTAGATCTATTTTAACTCGAATCGCAACACAAGGCTATATCCGGTCGTGGGCTAACTCCGTGTTGCCTGGAGTCCGGGAGGGATGTCACAACCTGGCCCGCCGCGTCGGCGGTGGGAAATGTGCAGAATGAGACCAGGAACCCCGACAGGAGCGACACATGGAATTCAGTTGGGATGGCGGTGACGAATTGCGGGTTGCGAAGTCCCGTGCCGCCCCGCTGGGGCTTGCTGACTATTTTCCATGCGCCTGTCCCACAGCTTCCGCTCTGGGCTATCTTGTGTCGTACCTCCGGCACTTCCAGGAACAGACAATTAGCCCACCACCCCCATATCCAATGCGGCATTTCACAGGCCCCCCGCAGTCGAGGACCTTGGGGGCGGCACAAGGTCCGCTACCCTGCCGGAATAGCCATCTGGCGTGCTGAAATCCCAGCCAAACCACAGTTCCCTCAAATCCACGACATTATTCCCGAAACGGCATAAAGAGATTCTTAGATCTGCCGATATATTAAGTGATCTCCATGAATCCATTCTTCACGCCCACAAATACGCTGCCGCCTCTCGGCACCGCCCCCATCGGAGAGGAGCAAAAAAGGCGTAGAAAGCGCATAGAAGACATCATAGACTTCGGTCTGCCCCCGTTCCCGCATAGCGTACTCGAGCTGACGACCATCCTGAGCGATCCGTCCGCAGACGCGAAGAAGGCAGGGAAAGTGGTTCGTACCGATCCCAGCCTGAGTGCGCAGGTCCTCCGCCTGTGTAATTCGCCGATGTTTGGGCTACGGACACGCGTCATTAGCATTGAGCAGGCGACGATTCTCATCGGCTTGAAACATTTGCGAAGTCTCGCCGTGACTTGTTCGTTGGTCAACTATTCGGGAAAGGGCCTGCCGCGAGACCAGGTCATGAATTTCTGGCGACACAGCTTTCTGGCTGCCCGGCTGAGTGAACACTTGGCCGTGCAAACCGACTATTCTGAAAAGGAACAGGCCTATATCGCCGGACTCCTCCACGATATTGGGCAACTTCCGCAATGGATGCTCGCAACGGAAGAAGGGGCCAAGGCGAAAACGCAACCCCCAGCAAACTGGACAGACAATCTTTCGGTTGAGCGCGACCATTTCGGGATGGACCATTGCGAAATCGGCAGTTCGATGGCGGTTACGTGGAATTTTATGCCGTCCTTTATCGATGTTCTCGGCTATCACCACGATCCCCGGGAAGCGCAACATGATCCCGTTCTCGTTGAAATCATTGGAACGGTCGAACGGTATTTGCTCGCAAAAGGGAAAGCAGCGCCCTCGCTTGACGGAGCGTCAGCCCAGCAGCCTGATGCGCAACCGGGAAGCGACCATCCCGTGTCGCCCGCGCCCGCGGCAGCCATGAAGACCTTTACCGATGCCGGTCCCGAATCCGTCGTAGAGATGTTGGACAAGGAATACGATCAGCTGATTCCTGTAGTAGAGGCTGCCGTAGCGAGTGCGGTCGGCAATATTCGTTAGCTGCTGCTCTCTCCTGCAAATCATCGACAAAGCCAATACCAATACGAGACCGCCGCTCGCTATCTTCCGAACACCTGCTTCAGGAGACTCGTTGTCTGTGCCGCGGGATTCGTGCGAATCTTTTGTTCTTCCCGTCCCAACATATAGAATAATCCGTTGAGCGCCTGAGACACCACGTAGTCTGTAATGTCCAGATTTTGATTTTTCATGAATGGAATTGTTTGAGCCTGGGTGACAAGCTGATTGTACTGTTGTGCGACGCCGTTTTGGTCCATGGTCTTTTTGACAACGGGACGAAACGCCGCCGTGAGCTGTTTTGTTGTTTTGCTCTTGAAATAGTCCGTTGCCGCCGTGTCTCCTCCGGAGAGAATCTTCCGTGCGTCATCGAAGGTCATGGAGAGGATCGCATCCTCAAAAATCTTTTTTGCGCCCGGGGCGGCGGATTCGGCCGCCCGGTTCATGCTGAGGATCAATGCGTCCACCTTCGGTCCGTAGCCCACGGCGCGGAGCCCCTTCTCAAACGGGCCCAGACTCTTGGGCAAAACGATCTTGATCGCTTCGTTGCCAAAATATCCATCAGGCCGGCCGGTCAGTTTGACGGCATTACCGGCACCGACCTGGAGAGCCTGCTTCAATCCCGAAGAAATCTTTGCATCGCTCAGATCGATGGGATGGCCTGCTGACAGCGGATTCGAAGTTTCAGTGGCCTGTCCATGGACGGGCGTCATGGCAAGCACAGCTATCAGGCTAACGAAGCATCGATATTTGATCATGATGCTGCACCCTCTCATTTGTAGCGTTCAGCGCGGTTTTACCGCTCTTACCCCGCATTAAATCACGACGGTCCTCCCCGCGTAAGGCATAACTGAATCTTTCGCTCCGCCGAACCACCGAAGAGCTGAGAGGTGGGCTTCTCGGAAACTGACTCACCGCTTCGAGATTCGCTGTACGGACCGATATAAAAACTATAATCTACAGTTGGGACTAAACTGCGGCGACCGATTTGGGTGGAACGCGCGTGAGGTTTCAGGCGTAGGAGGGTAAGGAGGGCGGGATGGGCAAGCGTGCGGCGATTTTGTGCGCTATTTTATTGTGTGGGCTGGCCGGTTGCAAAAGCAAATCGGGCGCAGATGTAAAGATCCCTCAAGCGGAAGTTGACCGCAAGAACCCAGTCGAATCGAACACCGATTCCATTGCGGAAGGGAAACGGGACTACGGAGCGACGGATTGCGCTCTGTGCCACGGCAAGGACGGCGACGGCAAGGGCGTTCTGGCCAAGGACATCAGCATGAATCTGCATGACTGGAGGGATCCCGCCGCTCTCGCGCACTTCACGGACGGAGAACTTTCCTACCTGATTATGAAGGGCAAGGGCAGAATGCCCGCCTACGAAAATAAGCAAACTTCCGGGCAGGTTTGGGCAATGATCAATTACATTCGCTCGATGCCCGTAAGCGCCGCCGCGCCGAAATCTTGATTTGATTCCGCCGCTGTCTGGCTTGACTCCGGCGTCTTGCCGTTGTAGACCTAACAAATAGCGGGCCCGTGGCAAGAACGGAGGGTTAACCTGTGGCACAGTCCACCGTCTTCCTTCGCACTTTCCTTCGCACTCGATTTCAGTTTCAGAGGCCCGGCCAAGAAACGCTCCATTTGCGCGGCCTCGCTTTCGTCGCCTGCTTTTTCGTTGCTCTCCTATTTGCTTCCGTGGGAATCACTCGCGCCGGGCAAGATCGGAGCGGCACTGAAGGGTCCGGTCTCGCCGCACATGGTGTTGACCTGGCCAGCATAGACAAGACCTGCGAGCCTTGTGAAGACTTTTACCGGTACGCGAGCGGCGAATGGCTCGTCAAGAATCCCGTGCCGGCCGCCTATCCAGCCTGGGGCCGCTTCACCGAACTGGCCGAGAGAAACCGCGAATTGCTCCACCAAATCCTGGAATCCGCAGCCGCAAACTCCGGCGCGGCTCCCGGCTCAAATGAACAGAAGATCGGGGATTTTTACGCAAGCTGCATGGATGAAAAGCAGGTGAACGCAGAGGGCGTGAAACCGCTCGACACGGAATTCGGGCGGATCAACGCCATCCAAAGTGTCGGAGAGCTCCAGGCGGAGATCGCTCGGCTGCAGGGCGAGGGCGTGCGGGCGCTCTTCAATTTTGGCTCGACCCAGGACGCGAAAAACAGTACGCAGGTAATCGGCGGGGCGGACCAGGGCGGACTCGGCTTGCCGGACCGCGATTACTACACGAAGACGGATGACAAATCGAAGCAACTCCGCCAGCAATACGAGGAGCATGTCGCGAAAATACTCGCGCTCGCTGGCGATGATGACGCTAAGGCATTCTCAGAAGCGAAAACGATTCTCGATCTCGAAACAAAACTTGCAGACGCGTCCATGACTCGCGTCGAACGGCGCGATCCGGAAAAAACGTATCACAAGATGAATCGTTCGGAACTGCGCGCCCTGACGCCCCATTGGTTATGGGAGGACTATTTTCAGGAGATCGGCTACACGAACATCGATTTCGTCGATGTTTCCTCCCCCTACTTTTTCGAGACGATGAGCGAACAGCTCCAGAACACTCCGCTCGACACCTGGAAGACCTATCTTCGTTGGCACCTCCTGAATTCGACCGCGGCGTACCTCTCCCAGCCCTTTGTAGACGAAGACTTCAATTTCAAGGGGCGCATCCTGCAGGGCACGAAGGAACTGCTGCCGCGCTGGAAGCGTTGCGTGACGGCCACGGACCGCCAACTCGGCGAAGGGCTCGGCCGGATTTACGCGGAGAAATATTTTCCGCCGCAAGCCAAGGCCCGCGCTCTCGACATGGTGAATCACTTGACGGAAGCTCTCCGCGACGACCTGAAAACTTTGCCGTGGATGGGGCCGGCCACAAAAAAGCAAGCGCTCGCGAAACTCGCGACGTTTACGCGCAAGATCGGCTATCCGGACAAATGGCGGGACTATTCGGCGTATACGGTGGACCGCGGCCCGTACGTACTCGATCAAATGCGCGGCGCACAATTTGAATTCAAGCGCGATCTGAACAAGATCGGAAAGCCCGTTGACCGCACCGAATGGGACATGACTCCGCCGACGGTGAATGCCTACTACAACCCTGAGCTGAACGAGATCGTTTTTCCCGCCGGAATTCTGCAGCCTCCATTTTTCGATCCGAACGCGGACGACGCTTCCAATTACGGCGCGATGGGCGCGGTCATCGGCCACGAAATGACGCACGGCTTCGACGACCAAGGCAGGAAATTCGATGCCAAGGGCAACTTGCGCGACTGGTGGACGTCCGAGGATGCAAAGCATTTCGATGAGCGGGCCGCCTGCGTGGAAAAACAATTCGACGCCTACGTCGTTGAGGACGGCCTGCACGAGAACGGAAAGCTCGAGCTGGGTGAAAGCATTGCCGACCTCGGCGGGCTGAAGCTCGCCTACCGTGCGCTTCAGAAGGCGGAGAAAGGAAAGAAGCCCGCAGTCATCGGTGGTTTTACGCTGGACCAGCGCTTTTTCCTTTCCTACGCGCAAATCTGGGCGGCCAACGCCCGCTCTGAATACGAGCGTCTCCTCGTCAACACCGACCCGCATCCATTGCCGCGTTTACGCGGCGTCGCCGGGCCCTCGAACATGACCGAGTTCGCACAAGCCTTCCATTGCAAGGAAGGAGACAAAATGGTGCGCTCCGCGGACATGCGTTGCCAGATATGGTAACTATACCGCCGCACCCGGATGCGGGCTCCAGTTGTGAGACTGCCGCGGCAGGAACGCAGATTATGAAATTCCGTCGCAGACTTCTTGGCCTACTTCAGCTTTGTGCAGCCCTCGGCGCTGCGTTCAATCCCCGGGTTGCGCTTGCCTATGAGCATCCCTTAAGTGAGGATGTAGTTCGCGAGGCGTATTTTGTCGGCCAGGATGTGAAAAACGTCAGCAAGTTCTTCGCTCAATACACGCAGGGTCTTCCGGTGCCGCCTGACGGCCCGTATGTGGCGGAGATCGCGTTGAGCACACCGTATGCGCAGGTCGTCGAGGTTTCCGCTCGACATTCCGTGGGCTACAGTGATCTGCAGGCGGCCGAAGACTACGGGAAGCGTGGCGATTTCATCGCCGTGCGTGTGAAGGTCCTTTTCACGCCAACCTATACCGGCCGTCCGGTCGATTTTTGGCGGGACTTTTCTGTCGGGCTAGTTCAAAAAGAGCGGCATATGGCCGCCACGAGCGTCGACAGCCAGCCAATTTACGCGTCAAACGTGAGCGGCGGCAATTGGGTCGTTGGGGCGAACATGTCGCTTCGATTCAGTGTCGTTGGAGTGGAATCGAGTCTGGTGCAGGTCGAAGTTGTGCCGCCGGAGGGGCCGACGGTGCATGCGACTTTTGATCTAAAACACCTGCGTTAAGACGAGCTTCACTGCTGGACGCAGCACGGCGCCTCGAAAAAGCGTTCCGCGCCGATTCGCGCTGTGCCCTTACTTTTAGCGCCAATGCTCGCGCCTGCGGTGTCGCTGCCGACAAACCGCTTTGTTGCCGAAGGAGTGGTGTCATTTGTCGTAGTTTCGAGCGCACACAACCAAGCAATCGATCATTCCGAGCGAAGCAAGGAATCTCTCCGTGATGGCAAGTCGGTGGAAAGAGGGATTCCCCGGCGCCAAAACGCGCCACGGAATGACAATTGAGAAAAATCTCCAGCACCGTAACAGGAACAAAATGAGGCCACTACCACGCCGAACACGTCCTTGACAACTCGTATTGCGCCGACGTTAAATCTGAATTTGACGGCCCGTTTTTAGTCGTGGTCACAAATCAAGTGGAGGCTCAATGGTCTTCAGAAACGCGTCAGTCCTTGCGGTGGGCGCGGTCTTGGGCGCAATGTTCTGCTTGGCCAGCCTGGTGGAACGTACGGTTCAGGCACGCTCACCGCAGGGATCGAACGATAAACCGGCGCAGACGGACAAGTATCAGCGTTCCACAGAGATTTACAATTACACGGCCACGGCCAAGAGCGGCCCCCAGCGCGGCGAAGAGATCTATTACTATAAATGCTGGGTTTGCCATAACCAGTACGCGAAGACAGGCCCGCAATTGAAAGACCTGTTCAAGCGCTCCACGTTTGCCACTTCGGACGAGTCCGTGAATGACCAGACCGTCGCTGACAAAATTCGCAAGGGCGCCCCGGGAATGCCGGCGTTTGGAACGACGCTGAAGGCGGCGGACATTACGGACTTGCTGAGCTACATCAAGGAGGGCTGTTGTTTCGATTCCCATAACCCTCCGCCGAACCCGAATTATCGAGGCACACACTGAGGAAGCCGCGTCGCGCGCGATCGTCCGCCGGACGACCCGCGAACAATGCCGAGGAGGACGCATGCAAATTTCTGGACGACTGAAAATTTCCACACTCTCGCTTCTAACCATCGGGTCACTCGTGTTGCTCGGCACGACGATGCGCACCCCGGGCGCCGAAGTGAAAGGAACCCTGCTGGGCGGCGCGCATGGCATCGTCAAGTCCTCGGGCGGAGATGCCATCGAGGGCATCGGCGTGCAGCTGATTTCCAAGAAGACGGCGATCCGAACGACGGTCTACTCGAATCAGGAAGGGAAATTTGAATTTCCCGTCCTCGATCCGGGCGAGTACACGCTCCGCATCGCGCTGCCACGCGAATACAAGCCATATGTAAAGGAGCCGGTCGAGATCACGGGCGCAACGAAGCTCGACGACATCGTTCTCGATCGCATCAGCAAGACGGAGTTTATTCCCGCGACGCCCGAAACCCTCTCGCAGCTCACCGGTGCCGAGTGGATGATGAATCTTCCCGGCACAGGTGAGGAGAAGCGCGTCTTCACCTTGACTTGCGGGTTCGGCTGCCACTCCTACCAGCAAATCTTCCGCAATCGCTATGACGAGCCGAGTTGGCGCCTGATGGTGCAGCGAATGATGCGTGGAGCGGGATCGCCTCTTATCAATATGGCAAAGCCGACGCCACAGTCGCTTGACCGCGCCGATCAGCCGGTTCTGCAGGACGAAGACTTGGTGACCAAGTGGCTGGCGCGCGTCCGCGGCCCCGAATCGGAAGACTCGCCGGTGTACTTCCAACCGCGGCCGACGGGCGACTCGACGAAAGTCATCATCACCGAGTACGAGCTGCCGCGCGAGTTGCTCGCGCCGCACGATGTGTATGGCGACGCCAACGGAAATGTCTGGTATACGGCGCATCGCAGCCCCTACCAGGGCGTGCTTGATCCGCGCACGGGAAACATCAAGGAATATCGCGTTCCGGAAGAGAGCCAGGCGGACCCGGCCGTCTTGCCCGGGACGCATCACGTGGTCGTCGACAAGACCGGTATCGTCTGGTTTTCCGAGAACTGGGGGCATTATTTGGACGGCCTCGATCCCAAGACCGGCAAAGTTGTGTATCACGTTCATCCTCCGGGCCCAGAGCCTCCGCTCAATTCTCCCGGATTCGGCAATTTTGGGATGGACTCTTCCGGGAACGTGTTCGACATGCGCGGCGGCGCCGAAGGAACCGGAGTGGACGTCTTCGAAGCCACAACTGGAAAACTGATCAAGAATTATCCCACGACAAAGATCAAAATGACGTACGACAACCTCGTTACATCCGACGGCCGATATTGGACGGGCGCGCCGATCGGCACGCATTTGATCGGCGTGCTGGACACCAAGACCGGAAAGCTGACGGAGCTCGAAACACCGGACGTGTCCAGCGGATCGCGCGGCGCATTCGATTCTCAAGGCAATGGCTGGTATGGCGGCCGAGGCGGGATGCTGATCAAAGTGGACCCAAGGACGCTGCACATCGACGAATACTACGCGCCAAATCAATACGACACGTTTTACGAGGCGATGCCGGACAAAAACGGCGAAATCTGGGCCGGAGGGCTGCAATCGGGCCGTTTCAACCGCTTCAATCCAAAGACCGGCAAATGGACGCAATACATGATGCCCGAGCCCTATGCCCATGATCGACGGACGTGGATCGATAACTCCACAAATCCCGTGACGATCTGGTACGTGGACCACGAAGGCTTCATGGTCCGCATTCAGCCGCTCGAATAACTAGGCCGGCACGTGCGGGCCTCAGCTCTATTTTTTTGATTTCTTTTCCGGCAAGGGAATGAATTCGTAGCCGAGTCCTCGCACCGTCACGAGATGGCGGGGCTTCGACGGTTCTTCCTCGATGTGTTTTCTCAAGCGCACAATGAAATTGTCGATCGCGCGAGTGTCGGTATCCTCGTGGAGGTCCCACACGTTTTCGAGGATCGCTTTTCGGGAAACCGGCTGTCCCGCGTTTTGCACCAAATAGCGCAGAAGCTCTGATTCCATGAGCGTCAGTTGCACCGTCTCGTTGCCGGCCTGCAAGCGAAGGTTTTGAAAGTCGACGACTTTATCCCCCAGCCGAAACGTGCCCGGTGAAGCCGTATTTCGCGCGGCAGTCTTCTCTGCCGGCGGGCCGTGCTGCCAGGTCTTGCGGCGCAGCAGACTTCCGATGCGGGCGATCAGAATGGAAAGATTGAACGGCTTGGCCAAATAGTCGTCTGCACCGGACTCGAATCCTTGCAAAACATCTTCGGGGCGCGACCGGGCGGTCAGCATCAGCAGGGGAATATAGTTTTTCGCCTGGCGCAGGGTGCGAGCAACGGAAAAGCCATCCTTCCCGGGGAGCATCACGTCGAGCACCAGAGCGTCGAATTCCTCCTTGCCGTCGAGCAAAAGCTCAAGCGCTTCTTCGCCGTTGCTCTCCACCCGTACGGAATATCCCTCTTGCTCCAGATTAAAGCGAAGCCCCTCCGCCAGGTGCGCTTCATCTTCGATCACAAGGATGCGGCTCATACGGGATAGACCCGTGGGAGCCGCAGCGTGAACGTGCTTCCGCGCCCCGCGCCTTCGCTTTCGGCGAACGCGTCGCCTCCGTGGCGCCGCGCGATCGAGCGCACGATGAACAGGCCAAGCCCCGTTCCCTTGACACGGCCATTGGCGGAGCCGGGCACGCGGTAGAAGCGCTTGAAAATGCGCTTCAATTCCTGCGGCGGAATTCCGACTCCCTGATCGCGCACGCGCAGCAACACGGTGTCGATGTCAGGCGTCAGAAGCTCGATCGCGACTTGTTTGTTTTCGCCGGAATATTTCACCGCATTTTCCACGAGATTGAAAACCGCGGTGCGCAATTCCTGGGGATTCCCCCGCAAGTAGATTTCTTCCCCAGCGGAGCCCGCGAACTGCAGGGCCTCGAACGGCAGGTGATGCCGCAGCCGCGTGAGGTCTACCGTCTCCGCGACGATCGCGGAGAAGTCGACTTGCTCCCAATTCTTTTTGCTGCTTGCGTGGCGTGCCTCGCCCGCCTTCAGAATCTGCTCGACCGTGCCGAAAAGCCGGTCCGTATCCTCAACCATGATCCGGTAGAATTCCTGCCGCTGCGGCTCGCTGAGTTGCCGGGTTTCCAGCGTTTCGAGATACAGGCGCAGCGAGGCGATCGGAGTTTTGAGCTCGTGCGTGACCGCGTTCAGAAAGCTGTCCTGCTGTTCGTTCTTGTGAATTTCACGAACCAGAAAAATCGTGTAGACCACCAGGCCAGCGATGATCAGACTGAAGAAAATAACCCCGAGAACCAGGGGAACCACTTCGCGCCAATTGAGGAGAATCCAGGTGACGTTCAGCGCAACCGCGAGTCCCACCAGACAAGCGCCCAGCGTCACGAAAAACGCGATTTTCTTGGCTCGCCGGGTAAAGCGCATCGTATGTTCCTAGGGATGATACTAATCGAGATGCGTGAAAAAAAAAACCGCGGGGTGGGTACCCCGCGGCGCAAAGAGTCTCGCTCTGTCCTTCGACTTGCGGTTTAATCCCCAGCCACGTCTTGCGGCAGAGCCTCCGCCGCGGACGGAATGAGCCCGGCGGAAGCAATTGCTGTTCCTGGCTTCGATCTGCCGAACGAAGGCAGTTTCGGCAGGGAGATGTCCCAGGCGAGTCCCAACATGCGCAGCGCGGCGATCCCGTACCAATTCATGTCAACCTCATACCAGGCCAGGCCGTGCCGGGCCGTCTGGGGGGCTGCGTGATGATTGTTATGCCAGCCTTCGCCAAACGTCAGGATCGCGACCCAGAAGCTGTTCTTGGAGGTGTCGTCGGTCAGGAAGCGCTGCGTTCCCCACATGTGCGTCGCGGAGTTCACGAGCCAGGTACAGTGCAGGCCAACGACCGTCCGAAAAAAAACGCCCCACAGCAGATACGGCACGCCGCCAAAAGCAAGCAACAGAATGCCCACGACGACTTCGGAAAGCCAGTGCCATTCGCTGATCCAAACGTGGAACTTGTCTTTGCGCAGATCGGGGACATAAGGCAGGAGGGAATCGAGCTTGTTGTGCATCGCCCTTCCGGTCAGGATCCATCCCATGTGGGACCAGAATCCGCCATCGCGAGGTGAGTGCGGGTCGCCGTCCTTATCCGTGTTCTGGTGATGCATGCGATGGGTCGCGACCCAAAAAATCGGGCCGCCTTCGAGAGCGAGCGTCCCGCAGGCGGTCAGGAAATACTCCACCCATTTTGGTGTTTTGTAACCGCGATGCGTCAGGAGTCTGTGATAGCCCATGCCAATTCCGAGGCTGCCCGAAATCCACCAGAGCACGATCGCGCTCAGAAATGGCTTCCACCCAAACATGAAGAGCGCAGCCACCGCTCCAATATGGAACGCGACCATGAAAGAAGTCGTAATCCAATTCACCGGCTGACTAAATGTCTTGTCGCGTTTCACACCATTGGCCATGGCCTGATCCCCTTGTCCGGAATTGCTCGCGAGTGGCCCACAAACCCTTGTTTCAGGCCTGTTGCGCTATGCGTCGAAAATAGCACGTCGAGGCGAATCGCTTTGTAATAGTTGTGTAATTGTTGATTTTGAGCGACCGAAGGAGTATTGGCAGGGAGGCACAATTTTCGTTTTTCGGGTCTTGGATGGACGCATAAGATGCCAGGTCCGAAAACTTGAAAAAAAGGCGTGTGGATCGAAATGTGGGGTTAAAATCGCGTTCATCGCCTGGAAGAAAGGAAGCCACCTTGAAGCGAATTGTCGCAGTCATTTGGTTTGGTGTTTTGGCCCTGCCGCTATCGTTTGCCGGTCCGGCCGCCGCGCAAGAACAGCAGGAACTGGCGCAGCCCAAGGGCTGGGTCGCACAATCCACTTTGTTCGAAATCAAGTGCGCATCCTGCCACGGCAACGTTAATGCTAAGGAGCCCGCGCCAGGCCGCGAGGCGCTGTTGAAACTTTCGCCGGAAGCGATCTACGCGTCTTTGACAGCTGGATCAATGAGCGCACAAGGAAAAGGCCTGACCGATGGCCAGAAGCGAGCGATCGCCCAAACAGTTGGCGGCCGGCCCGTCGGCATTGCCGCCGTCGGTGATGCGAAGGCAATGTCCGGCCGGTGCGCGGCGAACCCTCCGCTTGGCGATCCGTCGGCCGGCGCTGCGTGGAATGGATGGGGCGGCGACCCTATCAACTCGCGCTTTCAGACCGCCCAAGCCGCGAGCCTCACGTCCGCCGACGTGCCGCGCTTGAAACTGAAGTGGGCCTTTGGATTTCCCGATGCCGCCGAAATGTACAGCCAACCGACGATCGTGAGCGGACGGGTCTTCGTTGGCGGAGACACGGGTTTTGTGTATTCGCTCGACGCTGCCACCGGCTGCGTGTACTGGTCCTTTCTCGCCGACGCCGGAGTGCGCACGGCACCGAGCATAGGCCCCGTCAACACGGAGGGCACCGCGAAGTACGCGGTCTATTTCGGTGACACACGCTCGAACGCCTACGCCGTCGATGCCGCGACGGGCGAGTTGCTGTGGAAGCGGCGCGTCGAGGAGCATTCGCAATCGCGAATCATGGGCGCTCCAAAACTGTACAAGGGGCGGCTGTACGTACCGGTGTCCTCCGGCGAGGAGGGCACTTCCGCGAATCCCACGTACCCGTGTTGCACGTTTCGCGGCAGCCTCGTGGCGCTCGACGCGAATACCGGCAAGCAACTCTGGAAGACGTACACTATTTCCGAGCCCGCCAAGCCAACCAGGAAAAACTCCGTCGGCACGCAACTCTACGGTCCTGCGGGTGGCGCGATTTGGAATTCGCCCACGATCGACGAGAAGCGCAACGTGCTCTACGTCGGCACGGGGGATGCGTACAACGAGCCCGCCGCGAAAAACACGGATGCCGTGCTTGCCGTCCATCTCGATTCCGGAAAAATTCTGTGGTCGATGCAGGACATCAAGAATGATGCATGGATCGTGGGCTGCGACGACAAAAAATCCGTCGGCAATTGTCCCGATGAATTGGGGCCGGACTACGATTTTTCGGTCTCTCCGATGCTGAGAACCTTGCCGAACGGCCGCCAGATCCTTGTCGTATCGGGCAAGAGCGGCTACGTCTTGGGCCTCGATCCGGACAAGAAGGGCGCGGTGTTGTGGAAGACTGCGCTGTTTGAGAAGCCGCCTATCTACACGGGACTCGTCGTATTTGGCGGCGCATCGGACGAGCAGGCCGCGTACTTCGCGCTCAATCAAGTGGGTGGCATTGCCGCGGTGTACCTCGCGACGGGCGAACGCAAATGGTTTACGCCGCTCGCTCCGGGCGCAATTCCGGGAGAAACACAGCCGCGCCCCGGGCAGTCCGCGGCTGTGTCGGCAATTCCCGGGGTGGTATTCTCGGGAGGCTGGGACGGCAGGCTGCGCGGCGTATCGACCGAAGACGGGCACGTCGTCTGGGAATACAACACCGCGCGCGACTATACGACCGTGAACGGCGTACCGGCAAAAGGCGGTTCGATGGGTGCGCCCGGGCCCACAGTGGCTGGCGGCATGCTCTTTGTGGGCTCGGGATACGTCGGCGTCAGCAACGGCTTGCCCGGCAACGTACTGCTCGCGTTTTCACCGCAGTAGTTCGCAAGGGAGCGACCGCAGCGATGCGCGCCTCGATTCCGCTGTTCATGATGCAATTGGAAAGGATGATCGCATGAAACGGTATTCCGCGGCTTGGGCGGGTTTTGCTTTGATGTTGCTCTTCGTGGCTGTTCCTCCGGCGGTTTCTCAGGAGAAGCAAGCCGCGACGCCGTCCTTGCAAGGGCAGGGTCTCTTCATGGAGAACTGCTCGACCTGCCACAAGAATGCCGACGAAGCGCCGAAGGCGCCGAGCCAGCAAACGCTCATGCAGATGACACCGGAATCGGTGCTTGCGGCCCTTACGACTGGACCGATGTCGGTGCAGGCGGGAGACCTGACCGACGCGCAAAAGCGCTTGATCGCCCTCTATCTGGGGGGCAGGCCGCTCGGCAGCGCTGAGGCCGGCGACGCCAAGAGGATGTCAAACCATTGCGCATCAAATCCTGATCTTGGCAATCCGCTGGCTGGGCCGTCCTGGAATGGCTGGGGCGCCGATCTCTCCAACACTCGCTTCCAGCCCGCGAATGCGGCCGGGCTTCCCGCAAGCGACGTCCCGCAATTGAAGCTGAAATGGGCGTTTGGATTTCCAAACGGCGTGCATGCTTACGGCCAGCCGACGGTCGCAGGCGGACGGGTTTTTGTCGGCACCGATACGAGCTTCGTCTACTCGCTCGACGCGCGCACAGGCTGCATCTATTGGTCCTACCTTGCGCAGACCGGCGTGCGCACGGCAATCACGATCGGCCTGCTCAGAGGAAAGGGCGCAGCCCAGTACGCTCTCTATTTTGGCGACGAACGAGCCAACGTCTACGCCGTAGACGCCGCGACGGGTGAACTGATTTGGAAAGTGCTTGTCGACGGACATCCGCTTGCGCATGTCATTGGCGCTCCCAAATTGTATGAAGGCCGGTTGTACGTTCCCGTCTCGGTTGCCGAGGAAACGGTCTCTTCCAATTTGCACTATCCGTGCTGCACGTTTCGTGGCAGCGTGGTGGCTCTCGACGCGAATACGGGCAAACAAATCTGGAAATCCTACACCATTGAGGAAAAACCAAAACCCATAAGGAAAAACTCCATCGGGGCACAGCTTTGGGCGCCCGCCGGTGCGGCCATCTGGGTTTCGCCGACGCTCGACCCCAAGCGCCGCGCGCTCTACGTCGGCACCGGGGATGCCTACACCGAGCCCGCCGCGAAAACATCCGACTCGATCATCGCTTTCAACATGGATACCGGAAAGATGCTCTGGTCGTTTCAGGATACACATAACGACGCTTGGATGCATGGATGCGAACCGGAGGAACACGGAGAGAATTGCCCGAAGGAAGTTGGCCCGGATTGGGACTACGGTGCGTCGCCGATTCTAAGGACATTGCCGGACGGGCGGCGGATTCTGGTGGCCGCGTCGAAGAGCGGAAATGTGATCGGTCTGGACCCTGATAAAAAAGGCGCCGTGATCTGGAAGACGAATTTGGCGGAAAAGCCGCCTGCCACGCGCGGTCTGATCGTTTTCGGTGGTGCCGCCGATGAGCAGGCGGCGTATTTCGGACTCAACCAGGTCCGTGCCTTGGCGGCGCTCTATTTGGCGACGGGTGAGCGGAAGTGGATGGCGCCTTTGCAGATGGCCGATTTCCCGGGAAAGCCGTTTGTGTTTGGAGCGTCCGCCGCCGTCACGAGCATCCCGGGAGTCGTCTTCTCGGGCGGCTGGGATGGAGTGTTGCGCGCGCTCTCTGCCGACGATGGACATGTCATCTGGGAGTACAACACGATGAAGGAATTCTCCACGGTGAACGGCGTCGCTGCCAAAGGTGGGTCGATGGGCGCTCCCGGGCCGACGGTCGCAGGTGGAATGGTTTTTGTCGGATCGGGATATGTGGGAGCCATCGGCGGCTTTCCCGGAAACGTGCTGCTGGCGTTTTCGCCTGAATGATTGCTGTCGGAACGATTCGTAACGCAGAGTGGGCACCCCGCACCCCTGCACCCAACTTTGAATCGGAAAGGGAATACATCGTGAAGCGAACTCTCTTGCCGTCGGCAAGCGCCCGATGGATCGCGCTCGGCACCGTGGGCTTTGTCCTTCTTCTTTGGCCGGTTCTCTCCGCGCGGGCGCAGGAGAAGCCCGTGGCGGGCCCGCCCCCGCGGGGGCAGGACCTCTTCGTAGAGAATTGCACGGGCTGCCACGCACGCGGGGATGCCGTCAAGAAGGATACGCCGAACGAGGAAGCGTTAATGAACCTGACGCCGGAAGTGGCGCTGGCCGCGCTGACCACCGGTACGATGGCCGCTCAAGCGCAGAATTTAAACGCGGCAGAGAAGCGCGCCAT
>Ga0335085_10008080_pt1 | contig 16133 bp, 12 predicted proteins | sample Lox_Sample_45_FD_206712 | JGI IMG/M metagenome (GOLD analysis project Ga0335085, IMG submission 206712) | Soil microbial communities from Loxahatchee National Wildlife Refuge, Florida, United States - Lox_Sample_4.5 | ecosystem: Environmental > Terrestrial > Soil > Wetlands | place: USA...
TTAATGTCCCTGTAACGGGTGCCCGTGCCGGTCACCAGAAAACAGCGCCCCGCCATCTCTTTTGGAAGATTATTCTTTTCACGGAAATTAGAGGACTTCAGTTGTACGGACTTCACTTTGATCAGGTCCGTCACATCCCAGGAAAGGTTCCCCGCGTTTTTTTCCGCCCAACCTTTGTAAAAGAGCATCTGGCCCACGGAACCAACGGATTGGATCGTTTTTTTAAGTGCAGGCGTTAATTGGAATGGCACAAGATCTCCTAATTATCGCTATTTATTGAAATTGGTCCAAGACAGCCCAATTATTTTCCCACTCTGCCTGTAATTCGTTTTTCAATTTCGGATTTTTGGATTGGCCATTTAAATGAAATCTTCTTTCCCCATTAGTGGTTCCATGTGCGTGGTGTGATATACAAGCCTTACCAACTTCGGCCTTGGTAGTAATCCAATATTTTGGACTTTCATTTTTTCGAACTGACCCTAGCCAAACAAAGACCACAAACTGATTCTTTTTTGCCCGAATCCATTCCTCGTTCTTTTCCAAAAGCCAAAATGTGCTGGAACGATCCGGATGACAGGATTTAACTTGGATAAAACCAAATTTTGTCCCTTCCTTGTTTCCAAACATGATGTCGTCATCTGAAAAGTTCTCAGGTAATAGAGAGTTTGGGATTCCACGTTTAGACAATTCAGCAGCTATATATAATTCTCCGGCGTAACCACCAAGCTTTTTTATCCATTGATCAGTTTTCAAGATTCCTCCTTCTTAAGACTCACTTTAATATCGAGAAATTTGCATAAACGACATCCCTATAACATCGAGCGCACTTGCTCGAAAGAGGAAATTCCTCTCGTTGCACCCAAGGCACTCACCGCGCAGGCACCGGCGGCATTGCCCAGTTGAAGACACCGCTTCAAGTCCCACTCCAAGGATAGGCCCTTGATGAAGCCCGCGCAAAAACAATCGCCCGCGCCGGTGGTATCTACGACCCGGGGTTTGAAGGCTGGCACATGCAAGCTGTCACCCCGGCGGTTCATTAAATAGGAACCCTTTTCCCCTAGCTTGACCACCATACATTTGGCGCCCAAGGCGAGGAAAGCCTTGGCCGCCTTTATCGGATTCGTGTAACCCAAAAGCATCTTTACTTCCCTCTCGCTGGGCATGAAGTAATCCAAATAAGGAAGACAGGGTTTGAGGGCTTTCATCCAACGGTTTTTCATATCCCAGGCGGTATCCAAAGATGTTGTTAATCCACGTTCCTGGGCGGTACGAAGAATCCTGGCCATCGGCGGGCCGTCCAAACGGGGAAAAAGGAAATAACCGCCAACATGTAAATGTGTGAAAGTTTGAAGGTGTGAAAGGTTTAAGTCTTTAAGGTAGATGTGGTCGTTGGCTGCGACGGAGTGGAGGAAGGACCGCCGGGCCTTGGAATCCACCAGCACCACGGTGGCTGAGGTGGAAACCTTGGGGTCGGCCCTCATGCCCGATATTTCAACACCCGCTTCCTTTAATTGCCCCAGGGCAAATGCGCTGAAAGGGTCCTCCCCTACCTTTCCCCAAAGGGAGGTGGACACCCCCAGGCGGCTCAAGGCTACCGCGGTGTTCGAAGCGCATCCGCCCAGGGCCATCTCCACATGATCGGTGGCTAGGAGGCCGCCCTTTGGCGGAAGCTTGTCCACGGGCTTGACCAGGACATCCACAAGCACATTTCCCAAGCAAACAACCTTAAAACCAGTTTTGAATTTTGAGTTGTGAGTTTTGAGTTTACGAATGTTTTTGAACCTCCGGTTCAAAAACTCCAACAATTCATAATTAGAAATTTGTAATTCAGGATTCCCTTCTTAAAAGGGCAAATGTTGGCCGATGGTATTCTTCAAGGAATCCGGAACCGGGACCTTATCCATAATCTTGTTATGGAGATCCTGGAGCATTTCCCGCTTCTTCTGCTCCAATTGCCCGGAAACATCCACGAAGTCCTTGAAACTGTTCATCTGTTGGCCGGTCAACGGGGACTTGGGGGCAAAACCGGTTTTTTGAACGGCCAAGCCATATCCTTTTTCCACAACCTCTTCCTTGCCGCCCGCCCTTGTGAAAATCGAGCCTTCGAAAGTTTGGGCGTTGACCTGTTTTTTATCCTTATCATAGTCCACTCCGAAAACCGTACCCCGGACGCCTGCCACCACTCCCCCGGCCTCAACCTCAAAAGAAGATTTGGAAGTCGTCAGCTTCGTCACTTTGGCTTTCAACTTTCCCCAGGCCAGGAGAAATCGGGCTTTGAAGTCGCTTCCTGTCGTGTCCAATTGGCTTACTTTGACGTCACTATTGGGCCCCACTTCCACAACGCCTCCGTTTTGGAACTCCATATAGCCCTTGCTGTTAGCATCCGTTTTGATCTCGTCATTTTCAGCGACAGGTTCGGGGGGATTCGCCTGGTGTTGGGAACCCTCGTGGATGACGTAAACAGCACCCTTCGTCTGGGCCACAAATAGCTGGGTTTGCTGGGTGGCATCCCCTTCATCCGCCCTCAACGGAGCGCCGGAACAAACCAGCGTCAAAATGCAAACCGCGAATGGCAGGATTCGTTTCAACACCATAAAGGACCCCTTCGGTTGGAAATGACCTCTATCAAACTAGTATTTGAGGCCATTCTCAAGTTAAATAACCCGCGAAATATTTAGGAAATTAAGGAGGCTGGCATGCTCCAGTTTTACCATTATCCCAACTGTTCCACCTGCCGCAACGCGCAGAAATGGCTGGATGGCCGCAAGAAATCCCTTAGCGCCATCGACGTCACCTTGAGCCCGCCCAGCAAGGCCGAGCTGAAAAAGATCCTGGGGTTGAGTGGAAAGAAGGTGACTGACCTGCTCAACAAAAGCGGCGAGCAATACCGGCTGCTGAACATGAAAGAAAAGGTGAAGACCCTGACCGAGGACCAAATCCTGGAACTGCTGTCCAAGAACGGCAGGTTGATCAAACGGCCGCTTTTGACCGATGGGAAGAAGGCGACGATCGGATTCAAGGAAGAAGAATTCACCCAAACCTGGGGTTAAAGGCGTTTTTTACCTTCGGCCGACACTTCCGCTGTTTACCAATGTCTCCAAAAACCGCTCAAACTCTATGATTTGGAGCATACTGTTCAAAATCTGAGCTTGCATATCCCCGGTCAATTTTGTATTAGTAGTGCGCTGATTTTCCTTTAAAGATGTTGGAGGAAAAAATCAGCGCAACGCCACTTCACCACAATTTCGCGGCAAATTAACGGTTTTCAGCCGGACCAATTTCAGGAAGGATGGAACCATGAATATCTCCGATATCGAGAAACACTTAGGAAGCCAGGCCAAAGATCTCCTGGGCTATAAGGCCAAGGGCATCCCCAAGGAATCCCTCCATATCCCGGGTGGCGACTGGGTCGACCGCATTTTCGCCCCCACCGACCGCAACCAGCGCGTTTTGAACAACCTGCAATGGCTCTATTCCACCGGCCGGCTGGCCGGCTCGGGCTACGTCTCCATCCTTCCCGTCGACCAGGGCATCGAGCACTCCGCCGGCGCCTCCTTCGCCAAGAACCCCGCCTATTTCGACGCCGAAAACATCGTCAAGCTGGCCATCGAGGGCGGCTGCAACGCCGTGGCTTCCACCCTGGGCGTCCTGGGCATCGTATCGCGCAAATACGCCCACAAGATTCCCTTTATCGTCAAGCTCAACCACAACGAACTGCTGACCTTCCCCAACAAGGCCAGCGAGTTCTATTTCGGCTCGGCCAAGCAGGCCTACGAAATGGGCGCGGCCGGCATCGGGGCCACCATCTATTTCGGCAGCGACGACGCCCAGAAGGAAATCGAGGAAACCACCAAGGTATTCCAAGAGGCCCACGAGTTGGGCATGTTCACCGTCCTCTGGTGCTACATCCGCAACAAGGCCTTCAAGACCAAGGAGAAGGACTTCCACGTCTCGGCCGACCTGACCGGCCAAGCTAATCACTTAGGCGTGACCATCGAGGCCGACATCATCAAGCAGAAACTGCCCGAGAACAACGGGGGCTTCCTGCACCTGAACCAGGAATCCTCCTACGGCAAGTTCGACAAGCGCATGTACGAGAGCCTGATCCCCGACCACCCCATCGAGTACACCCGCTGGCAGGTGGCCAACTGCTACATGGGCCGCGCCGGCCTCATCAATTCGGGCGGCGCCTCGGGCGAGAACGACTTCGCCGAGGCCGTCAAAACGGCCGTCATCAACAAGCGCGCGGGCGGCATGGGCCTCATCTCGGGCCGCAAGGCATTCCAACGGCCGATGGCGGAGGGCGCCAAGCTCCTCCACACCATCCAGGACGTCTATTTGTCCAAGGATGTCACCATCGCTTAATTAAGAAGCGGTTAAAGCAAAAAGCCCCTTGGAACAAAGGTTCCAAGGGGCTTTTTTGTTTCCGGAGGTCAAGGAGCGGGGATCGTTTTGATCGTCTTCCCTGTTTTCGCGTCCAGACGGCATTCCGATCCGTCGTCAAAGGTGATAGCCAATTGATCCTGGTCGTTCAATACCATGAAAGAAATATGGCTCCGGCCCCCGCTGCCGTCCCTTGGCGCGGGCACCTTCTTTTCCCAGAGCGGTTTCCCCGTGGGCAGGTCGGTGGCCCTAACCTTCTGGTGGCCGTAAGTGACTTGGCTTTCGGCCTCGACGTAATAATCTCCCTTGATCACCGGCTCCACGCGGGTTCCATCCGTGTAGTAAACGGAAGGATCGTCCGGCAATTTTTTGAACTTGCCCATTTTCAGGAAGTCGCCCGAGCGGCGCTCCACCACGAACCATGTCCCCTGTTCGTTTTGCAGGATGAGGCGGTTGGGCGAATCCAGGTACATTTTCTTGAGATAGACGTCCTGGGAGTCCTTCTCCTTGGCCGGGTCCACCCAGACGCGGTAGAGATACCTGTCCCATATCTTCTCGCCTGTGGCCTTCAAATAAGCCACTACATGGCCTCCCAGATAGGGGTTTTGACGGTGGTCGGGCGGCTCGTTGAAAACCACGAAACGGTAGGCGCCGTCATCCACCGGCGGAAGGACAGGGGGAGGCAGGCGCTTGGCCCCCAGGGAACCCGCGGCCAAGCCGATGGCAAGGATCAGGAAAATCTTCCGCAACTTCGGCCTCCAAGCTTTGAATTGCCCATATGGTACCCGGAAGGGGTTTTATAATGCAGGAAAACCTTGGGGGTGTAGGAGGGCGTCATGTCACTGGAAGAAGTCACCGTTGTCATCGGCCACCGCGGGGGCGGCCAAATTCTGGGGGTCTTCACGGACGGGAACAAGGTCCGGGCGATGAAAGATATGGTGGAAGCGTTCAACGAAAAGGGATATGTAAGCTTCGAGAAAGTCCGTGTGGATGATTTCCAGCTCAAGCGGTTCGGGCTTTATTTCAAGTAGTTATTAAAGAAGGTTTTCGGACTTTCAACATCCCCTACCGCATCAGGATCACCCGTTTGATCTTTCGGTCATAGGGTTCGATTAAATAAATGACGTAAACCCCGCTGGCGCAGGGTTCACCGTATTTGTTCTTTCCGTCCCACGCGTAGCTCCTTCTCACCGGGTTGTCCAGGATCCCGTCGTCCAGCGTCCGGATATGTTCTCCCGCCGAATTGTAAACCCTTAAGGAATAAGCACCCGGGTAGAGATTGTATTCCACCCGGATGGAAACCGGCCCTTGGTCCGGGCGCAGGATGTTCTCCGAGACCTCAAAAACGTCCGAAGCGGGCACCGTCGCAGTGGGCGTCAAGGTGACCGTCCAGGTAGAGGAGAGGGTTCGGGTCGCGGTCACCGTGGAAGTCGGCGTGAGGGTAGCCGTGGCGCTGGAGATGCGGGTGGGCGTCCAGGTAGGCGTAAAACTCGGCGTGGCCGTGGGTGTGGCACTGGGCGTGGCCGTCGGCGAAGGGGTAGTGGTTGAGGTGGCTGTGGACGTAGGGGTGCTTGTCGGTGTGGCGGAGGAAGTCAAGGTGGCCGAGGAAGTGGTCGTCTGGGTGGCAGTAAAGACCAAGGTTAAGGTGGGCGTTGAGGTCAACGTGAGGGAAGGCGTCGCCGTTTCCGTACTACTGGGGGTCATCGAAGCGGTGGACGAAGGAGTGGAACTGGGCGTTGGTGTCGGGCTTAAGGTACAGGTGGAGGTCGAAGTATAGCTGTTGACCGCCGTATCCGTCGCGGTTCCCGTGGGAGTCCTTGACGGCGTAGCCGTCAAGGTGGAAGTGGCCGTGGCGGTGGCCGTAAAAGCCAGGGTGAGGGTGGCGGTGGCGCTCGGGGTCGCGGAAGCCGTCAAGCTGGGCGTCGCGCTGGAGGTAGAGCTTGGCGTTGGGGAAGCACTTGAGGTCGCCGTTGGCGAAGCCGAAGGCGTAGCGGTGAGCGTCGGCGACGAGGTAAGCGTCGCCGTAGTCGAAGCCGTGGGGGTCGAGGTGGGCGGCTGGGTTCCGGTGGCCGTTGGCGTGAAAGTGGCGGTCCGGGTCGGGGTAAAGGTGACCGTCGGCGTCAACGTCGGCGTGGGGGTTGCCGTGGAAGTCGGGGTTAGGCTGGGGGTGCGGGTCAAAGTAAAGGTGGGGGTTGCGGTGGCCGTTGCGCTGGGCGTCGAACTGGGTGTCGCCGAGGGCGTGCGGCTGGGCGAGGGGGAGGCCGTCGGGCTCGGGGTGGAACTAGGGGAAGCCGTAGGACTGGCCGTGGAGGTGGAAACCGGGGTTACCGTGGGTGTACGGGTCAAGGTGGGGGAAGGGGTGGCCGTCGGTGTACCGGTCGGGGTGGAACTGGGGGTCGGGCTAGGGGTGGCAGAGGCCGTCCGGGTCGCCGAAAAGGTGACGGTGGGCGTCGGCGTAAGACTGGGTGTGGGGCTGGGGGTGGCGGGCAGGGTCGCTGTCCGGGTGGAGGTGGCGGTGGAACTGGGAGTGTTGGAAGGGGTGAGAGTCGACGTTTTGGACGGAGTGGACGTGAAAGTGGCCGTCGCCGGCTGGGGGGTGGGCGTGGGAGTGGCCGTTTTGGTAAAGGTGGAAGTCGGGGTAGAACTGTCGGTGGGGGTGCTGCAGGGCAGGGTGACGCTGACCGTATTGGAGGTCGCGATGCTCGCCCCGGCGGCGTAGACGATGCTGGCGGCGTTGGAATTGACCCAGTTGGAGCACCCGCTGGAGTTGAAATAATAGAACCCGCCGGTGACCGTCACCGACCAGGTGGCGGGCGTGTTGGTATAGATGTTCTTTCCCGGAAACCCCTTGTTGAAGGTGACGGAAAACCCGTAGGTGTTCGTGCCGCAAATGCTCGCCGCGATGGCGGAAGCCGTTTCCCCGATCGGCCCGTAGGTCCAGCCGTTCTCGTTCAGCACGCTCCCGTTCTGCCAGGTGGCCGGCCCCGAGGACCAGCCCGAGCAATCGTAAAGCATGGGCACGCCCGAATCCGGCCCCCCGTTGTTGGTGACCGAGAGGACGTAGGTGACCGCGGGCCCGGTTGGGTCGTAGTTGAGGATCGATTTATTGAGGGTCAGGCTGGGCGGTCCGGGGGGTGTGACCGGGTTCAGGGTGAAGGACTGCCGGAAGTAAAGGTCGTAACAGGAAGGTAATCCCCCTTGGTTCACGCCGTTGGGGTCGGTGGATACCACCGGCACCTGGAGTCCCGTGCCCGGGTCCAATATCTGCTTGCTCCAGATGCCCGTGGTCACCACCGCCGCGGCCACCCAGCCGCTGGGGGTGAAATTCTGGTCGTACCAATTCCCTCCCGTCCCCGGCGGGGCCGTCCCCGAGCAATTGGGGAAGGTTCCCGTATCCTGCTGCTGGTGGACCTGGGTGTTGCTCCCGTCACTCAAAACGTAGGAATGTTGTCCACCCGAACAGGAGATGTCCACCCACCAGCTGCCGAAAACCTGGTACTGCTGGTAATTGTTGACTTGGACGGCCACCGTGTTCGTGGCCGAATTGGCCAGGGCGTTCAAGAGGGTGGCGTTGGTGGTGGTGAAACAGGCGGGGCCGGTGCACAAAAGGAGGGGGTTGGTCAGGTCCGAGGAACTGCAGGAAACCGGCGCGAAGAGGTAGGCGTTGCTCCCTCCCACCTGCACGCCGTCGATCCATACGGATTCGGAGTCGTCCGCGATGCCGCAGACTTGGACCGAGGTGGGGGTACATGCGGGAAATCCAACCCCAGGCAGTAACCCAAGAGCCGCGCCAAACGCCAAAAGGGCGCCGACGGAGCGGAGCCGGTTAAACTTTTGGAGGAAAAAGATAAGGGAGTTACATTTTCGTCCGGCCCGGCTTGGAAGCTTTTTTTCGCCTTTTAATCCCAGGCAAAAATTCCAAGCCTTATGTTCCATTCATCCTCACCGGACCAGTAGGATCCTCTTCACTTTCCGGTCGTAGGGCTCGATCAAATAGAAGATGTAGACTCCGTCGGCACAGGCTTCCCCGTATTTGTTCTTCCCGTCCCATCCGTAGCTTCGCTTCACCGGCGCGTCCACATCCCCCTCGTCCAGCGTCCGGATATGCTCCCCCGCCGAGTTGTAAATCCTCAGCGCATAAGACCCCGGATAGATGTTGTACTCCACATAGATGGAAACCGGCCCCTGGTCGGGGCGCAGGATGTTCTCCGATACGGTAAAGATGTCTGAAACCGGCACGGTGGCGGTGGGCGTTGAGGTAATGGTCCAGGTGGAGGAGGGCGTTTGGGTCGCGGTCACCGTGGAAGTCGGCGTGAGGGTGGAGGTTGTGGTGGGAGTGCGGGTCGGCGTCGAGGTGGAGGTCTGGGACGGCGTTGAGGTGGGGGTGAAAGTGGGAGTGGAGGTCCGGGTGGAGGTTAAGGTCGAGGTAGGAGTTGCGGTCGCGGTGCTGGTGGCGGTGGAAGTAGCCGTCAAAGTGGCCGTAAAGGCCAGGGTGAGGGTGGCCGTGGCGCTGGGGGTCGAGGAGGCCGTCAAACTGGGGGTCGCGCTCGGGGTTCGGCTTGGGGTCAAAGTCAGGGTGGCCGTCGCCGAGAAGGTGGCGGTCCAAGTCGCGGAAAGGGTGGGGGTGGCGCTAGCGGTGGCCGTTCCCGTATTGGTGGGAGTCGAGGTGGGCGGCAGGGTCCCGGTGGAGGTGGCCGTGGAAGTGGGGGTCACGGTTGGGGTGGAAGTAATCGTCGACGTAGCCGTGTTTGTCGGCGTCAACGTCGGCGTGGCGGTAGCCGTGGAACTAGGCGTAGCGGTGGGGCTTAAAGTCGGGGTCCGGGTGGCGGTGGGGGAAAGCGTGGCCGTCGGAGTAGCCGTGGCTGACGAAGTGGCCGTGGCGGAAGGCGTCAGGGCAGCCGTCGAGGTTGCGGTGCTTGTCGGCGTCAACGTTGGCGTGCGGGTAGCCGAGACAGTCGGGCTGGACGTGAAACTCGCCGTCGGAGTCGAGGTGGCGGTGGAAACGAGCGTCGGAGTAAATGTGGGGGTGGGTGTCAGGGAAGGCGTGGCCGTCGGGGTCCGGGTGGGTGAAGAGGTGGGCGTCGGGCTGGGCGTCGAGGTGGGGCTGGCCGTGGACGTCTGCGTCGGCGAAAAAGTCGGGGTCGCGGTGACGGTATAGGTCGGGGTCATCGTCGGCGAGGAGGTTGGGCTGAAAGTCGGCGAGGCGGTGGGGCTGGAAGTCGGCGTCTTGGTGGGGGTGGCGGTGGGCGTGGCCGTGACCCCGCTGACGGTCACATTAGCCGTCAGGGAGGTTTCCAGGACCCGGTTTAAGCCCGACATGGAAGCCGTATTGGGAATGACGGTACCGCCTCCCGCGGTCACCTGGGCCACCCAGGTTTCGGTCACGCTGGCCCCCGGCGCTACGTTGCCCACGTTCCAGGTGATGGGAGGCGCGTTGGCGCCGCCGCCCGAGGCCGAGGTGAATGTCTCCCCTGTGGGGACGGTATCGGTAATGACCACGCCAGTTGCCCAATCATCCGAAAGGGTGAAGCTGCTGAACTGGGTACCAGTGGCCGTGGCGTCCACGCCAAAGTAGCCTGGTCCCGCGATAGTGGAATCGGTTTCGGTTAAGACCGTGTTATAAGGCCCGCCGTTGGTGGATACCGAGATGGTAAAACTGCTGCCGTTCAGGGTGGCCTGAACGTTGATAGGCCCGGTGGTCCCGGAAGTGCCGTTATTAGGCGCCACGAAATTGCCGATTCCCCCCGCCCCCCCGACGGTGGTGAAGGAGGATCCTCCATTGGTGGTGTAAAGGAGGGCGATCTGGGCGGGGTTGGGATAGGTGTTGCCGTTGATCCAGAGGTAATAAAAGCTGTTGCCGCTCTGGCGCAGGATGGCGCCCGCCGGCTGGTAGCTGGGCTCATAGACGGTGAAATTCAGCGTGCCGTTGGTGCCGTAGGCCCCGCTGTTGACGATGCCGCTGGGACCGAAATTGTTAAGGTTTAAATCCCCTCCCGAGAGCCCCCAGTTGGAAAGGGCCAACCCGCCCGAAACCGTGGTCCAGCCGCTGAGGCTGCTGGCCCCGAGGTTGGCTGTGAAAAGGCCCGGATGCTGGTTGGTATAAACCAACGTGTAGGTTACCGCGCCACCTGGGGAAACCGAGGTGGGGTTGGCGGACTTCACGATTTCGGCGGGCGTGGGAGTAGCGGTGGGGATGGGCGTGCAGGCCACACTCACGGCCACGGAATTGGAGGAGTCCGCCTTTTCCTTGCCGTTCAAGTCCGATAGGGTGGCCGAGTTGGGGACCGAGGAACAAGTTGTGGCGCTGCTCTTGACCACCGCCCAATAGGTCACCGTACCCGACTCGGTGGCCATCAGGTCCGGCCAGGTCCAGGACACGGTGTTGGTCCCGGCGTTATAGGCGGTCACGGCGTCGCAGGGCGCCCCCACGAAGCCGCCGAAGGTGAGGTTGGAATTCAGCGTGTCGGAAAGCTGGGCGTTGATGTCGCGCCCGTAATAGGGGGCGTTACCCGACACCACGCGCCAGGTATAGCCGTCGTACTCCTCCACCAAAAGGTTGGTGACCGCGGTCGAACCCGACTGGTTGCAGGGGTCGGCGTAACCCCCGGGGTCGGTTAAGGCCGTCTTGATGTCCACATAGGCGTCGCCCGTATAAGCCGCGCAGGAATTGGCCAGGGGGCCCGCGTTGTAGCTCCAGTCCGTGGTGTTGTTGCGGGTGGCGCTGTTGGACTCGTAGAGGTTGACCTGGGTCTGGATCTGCCCGCCCCAGCCATTCCATTGTTGGATCAGGTAACGGTCCGGCAGGAGACCGGAGCTGGTGAAGGTGGTGGCCCCGGTCCAGGTCAAAACCACCTTCTGGTTATAACCCGTCCCCGGGACCATTGCCGAATTGGCGATGGTATAGCCTCCCGAGGTGTCGTAAATGGTCTGGGCCGTCCATGGGTTTCCCGTTGAACCGCACATGTTCACCCCCGCGTTGGAGGAATTGAGAAAATAGGAAACCCGGTAGTTCTTCAGGTTGATGTCCTCATAGGACTCATTCAGGATCTGGTAATCGGTGCTGATATAGGGGGCGTTGGCGGAGCTGGAGGCGGCGGTGGTGTTGAACTGCACGAAAACCTGGGGCCGGGCCCGGGCCAATCGCTCATGGGAGGCGTTCTTGTAGGTCAGGGTGTAGGTGACTGTGTTCCCGGGGTTGACGGTGGCGACGTTGGCCGACTTGGTGGTCTGCAGGGCGCAATCCACCACGTCCACGTAGTTCATCTTATAGGTGCTGGAGGCGGTGTCCGGGTAGGCGGAGGACACCGCCGAGACGCCCGAGGAGGGCACGGCGGAGACCGGGTTGATGACCGTCTGGCCCGAGCTGGCGGAGCTCGCGATCTGCATCGTCACGGTGATGGTCGCCGGACTGTTGGGGGCCAGGTTAGAAACCACCCAGGTGAGATTGCCGCCCGAGTTGGTGGCCGAGGGGGAGGAGGAGACATAGGTGGCGTTGGAGGGAATGGGATCGGTCAGGGTCACGCTGGCGGCAGTGGCCGCGCCCACGTTCTTGTAGACGATGGTATAGGTAAGAGTGTCTCCCGGGCAGCCGAAGGTCTTGTTGACATCCTCCGAGACCTTCATGACCGCCTGGTTCCACTGGTTGTCGCAAGGCCAGGGGAAGTTGCCGGTGTTGATCAGGAGTCCCAGCATGTCCAGGTCGTTGTTGTAATAGAAGAGGGAGGTGGGGGCATAGTTGGATCCCGCCGCCTGCTGCACGAACTGGTAGGTGGAGGCCAGCCGGTAGGTTTGGTTGATCCAAGTGGGATCGTTGGAGGCCGTGGCCACCGCCGCCATGGTGCCCATGCCCCATTGGCCGGGCAGACCCGCCCCCCAGGTTCCGTTGGTGTTCCACTGCTGTGCGATGTTCCAGACCTTGTCGGAGTCCGAGAGGGCCACCACATTGTTGTTCTTGAGCGAGTTGTTGGTGTTGGTGACGAAGTTCTGCAGGGTGTTGTTGCCGTTGTACACCACGTCCATCACGTAGCGCCAGGGCCCCCGCATGCCTTCCGCACTGGCGGTCGTGCCGCCGTAGGTAAAGCTGGTGGGCGGGGTGGAGGCGGTGGCCCCATTGAGCTGGATATTGTCCGCGTTGAAACCGTGGTTCCCCGCCGCCGCGTCCGCGGCCACCAGGGCGGCGGCCGTGTTGTTGGCCACGTTGGTCCATTCGCCCCCCGTGGTTCCCCGGTTGGGGTAACTCACCCCCGAGTAGGTGCTGCCCCAGCAGCGGTAGTAGCCGGGATCCCAATAGTCCACGTAAACGTTGCTGGAGACGCCGTTGATGTTGAAGGTGTCGCCGCTGGTGTAATAGTCGTACTTGTCCACGTCCCGGTACCAGGGGGCGGCCGGGCTGCTGCCCGGGATGGTTCCCGTGTCCAGCATGGCCTGGATCATGGTCTGGGCCTCGCCGCAATAGTTGATGACGCCCGAGGAGGGCCATTGCTTGCAGGCGATCAGGAGCGCCATGGCGATATCCTCGTCGCCGTCGCCCGCCGAGTCGCAGCCCGTGATGTTGAAGGGGGAGGTCATGGAGGTTTCCCATGCCGGCAGGTAGGCCGTGAAGCCGTCGCAAGGGTTGATCTGCATGTTCATATGCTGCTTGACGTACATGTAGAGGCCGTCGAAGAGGGGTTTGTCGGCGAAGGAGGCCGCGATGAGCATGGAATAGCCCATGCCCTCGGTGAGGGCGTGGTGGTTGTTGCCCCCGTTGTTCAGGGCGAAGTTGGCGATGAGGGGGATGCCGCTCACCGTCTCGCCGGTGTACTCGACCTCGGAACCAATGTAGAGGTCGTAGTATTGCTGCCACATGGCGGTCATGTCCGAATTGGAGACGCCTTCCGGCTGGGCGATCTGGCCGTTGGGGAGCTGCAGGTATTCGCCGAAGGGATGGGCCGGGTTGCCGCTGTTGATGTTGCCGTTCGGATAAACGGCGCCGTAAAAGGTGCCATATGCCTGCCCCCAGACCCTCGAAGCGCTTTCACAAAAGGTCAAAAGAAACAGGAGCAGGATGAGCCTGTATGATCCAGATCGTATTCGGAACAAAATATTTCTTCCCTCTTAAATGGCTTCCTACGGCAAGTCGCATATTGTAACGAGCAATTTCCACACCCAACTATGATTTGGTGAATATATTTAGGATGAATTTCCGTTTTTATGTTTAGCGAAAAACTTTTCCTGAAAATTATTTTGTTATGTCGGATATAAATCCCCCCGAGAACGTCCAACCCCCGGTTCAGTTTTCCAGGGCCGTTTCTGTTTATTTTTTTGACGATTTCGTAAAAAACCTGAATGAAATTAAATGAGAAAGAACGGCATGAAATTTAAAAGGCGGGTTTCCAAGGGGCTGCGAGGACAACCCGGTGAGTCTATTTTTCCAGGAGGATGTCATCCACATAAAAAGGCGAAACAGCTTTGGGGCCGTTGGAGGTAAGGACGATCCGGTTAAACCGGTCGGGGACCTTAAAATCGGAAAGGTCCAGCCGGACTTGGTTCCATTCGTTCACCTTCCATCCCTTGGCGCCGGTGACGGCTTTTTCAACCCCCACTTGGCTCCCTTGGTATTCCAGCCGCACGCGGAACTCCACGTTACAGCCCGTCGGATAAACCCAAAGGGAGATGGCGCGGTTGTCGGAAGTCTTCAACGGGGGCCCTTCAAACTGTGCCCCTCCCCAGCCGTTGGGCAGGGCGATGTAAAGGCTCCGGCTTCCCCCGGGACTGTGGTTTTGGGCCTTGGAATGGAAGTCGTAGTTTCCTTCGCTCCAGGCGCTGGTGACCCAGGCGGGGTGGTCCCCGTCGAAAACCAGGGTGCCGGGGACAGGAGTCTCGGCCGCGGCGGCGGAGACCGGGGCCGCTTGGACCCTGGCTGCCGCATCCGGATCAGGGCCGATATAGTTTTTTGCGATGACCACGTTGTCGAACATGGAATACTGGTCGCGCGGCGTGGCCCAACTGGCGTCCCCTCCCCCGAAGAAGGTCTCGAATTCCAGCTTGTCGATCTTAATGTCCGGGATGTCGCGGAACCTTAAATTCGTGATTTCCAGCGCCTTATCCCCGTCCAGCCAGGAGATGATGACGCCGTCCTTCTGGCCCGGTGTGTTCATCTTCACGAAGGTCTCCACGCAATGCCATTGGCCGGGCTTGAAAAAGCGGGGGCAGCCGCCGTAATCCCATGGAAAGTCCTCGCCGTATTCCCCCGGCTGGTCGGGGTGGTAGACGTACTGCACGATCTTGCCGTCCGGGCGCCACATGATGCGGGCGCTCCAGCCATCCCTGCCGTTGGGCTTGTGGCCGCCGGTATTGCCCTTCCCTCCCGCCAAGCCGGGCAGCTTGCCCCCTTTCATGAAATCAAAACCGGGGTCGAAGCGGAGGTAATAGCGCAGGTAGAGGGATTCTTGGGCCGGGACGGAAAGCTTGGAAAAATCGGTCAAGAACTGGCAAGCCCCGCCGGAAAAGGAGCCTTGGGAATATTTAACCCGCAGGGAATGGCCGTCCAGGGCTTCCGGCCCTTGAACCAAACTGCTATTCCCTGCCGGTTCCGGGCCCCAGTCGATGCCCCAAACCGAGGTCCAGGGTTGGGCCTCAAAACCGCCGAAAAAAAGCACGTCGGACCTATTTTTGAGAGCGGGCTCAACAGAAGCGGAATCCCCGGCGGGGGCCGGGAAAACCGGCCCCGCCAGGCAAAGGAAGCCTGTCAGACAAATCCATTGGGAAAGGCGGGAGGACTTTTTCACCCGCCCATCCTATCAATAAAAAACGTAGGCGTCCGCCAAAAGGTAGTAACTCGGCTGGCCCGTGGTACCGTTGGGGTCCATACGGGCGAAATCCAATTGGGCCTTCAAGTTCCGCACGGGATAACAGCGGAGAGTCAACACATGGCGGGTTTCGTCCAAACCCATTTGAAGGTTGTCGTCGCGCCATTCCCGGGTCAACCGAAGGTAGACATCGTTTCCAAGGTCGACTTCAGCGCTGGCGTGATAGGCGTAAATATTGTCCTGCGCGATTCCAACCGCCGCTGGAACCTCATTGTAGCCTTGGTCATACTCACCCAAAACCACTACGGGCCCGATCCTCCCCCAGCCATAAACACCGTATAAAAGGTTGAGATTGCTGCCGGTGATGGTGGTCGCCGTCCCGCCCGGCTCATCCAAATTGGCCCCATAAAGGGATCCACCCAAGGTGAATTCGGAATAATGAATGCCCCCCTTGGCCGATACAATTTTTTCGTTCTGAACCGTTTGGCCCGAGGGCAAGGTGACGGGGCCCGTATCCCCATTGGTCAGGGCCACGTTAACGAAGAAAGGGTCGGGATAGATTCCAGCTTCAATCCCGCCTAAAGGGGTGCTGTCGAAAAAGAAGGAAGCGTTCAAAGCCGCGCGGACAAGGCTTTGGTCGTCCGAGAGGGTTAAACCATAAGGCAGCATAAAATCGCCGAACTTGACATAACCGCCGGCCGGTAAACCGGAGATCAACCCATAAGCCTCATGGGCCGCGTTCTCATCGAGCCGGTAAGTAAAAACTCCTGAAACAAACTCGTTAGCTTTGACCTGGAATGAAAAATCCTGCCGGCTGAGGGGAGGCAACTGGATCGACTGCGCCGTAAAATTGCTGGAGTTGGGGACATTAAAGGTATTGTAATTCCAGGTCGTTTTATAGCCCTCGTGGATATCGATCCCGATGGCGATGAAGGACGGCGTGTCGTGCTGGATCTTCTG
>Ga0335085_10008081_pt1 | contig 16131 bp, 16 predicted proteins | sample Lox_Sample_45_FD_206712 | JGI IMG/M metagenome (GOLD analysis project Ga0335085, IMG submission 206712) | Soil microbial communities from Loxahatchee National Wildlife Refuge, Florida, United States - Lox_Sample_4.5 | ecosystem: Environmental > Terrestrial > Soil > Wetlands | place: USA...
AACATCGAACGCGCCTTGGCGCGCGGTACGGGGCAGCTCGAGGGCGAGCAATACGAAGAGGTGAATTTCGAGGGTTACGGCCCGGGCGGCGTAGGCATGATCATCCAGGTGGTTACGACCAACCGCAATCGCGTGGTGAGCGAGATCCGCCACCTCATGAGCAAGCACGGCGGAAACATGGCCGAGACCGGCGCCGTCGGATGGATGTTTTCGCGCAAGGGCGACATCGTCGTATCCAAGGAAAAGGCCAACGAAGACAAGATGCTCTCCATCGTGCTTGACGCGGGCGCCGAGGATTTGCGCGACGATGGCGAGGCCTGGGAAGTTCTGACTCCACCGGAAAGCTTCGAGCCGGTTCGCGAGGCGCTCACGAAGGGCGGCGTCACTCCGGAGTCCGCCGAAATCGGCTGGGTGCCCCAAAATTACGTGAAGCTTACCGGCAACCAGGCGGCACAGATGATACGCCTCGTCGAGGCGCTCGAGGAACACGACGACGTCCAGAAGGTTTCCGCGAACTTTGACATCGACGAACAAGAAATGCAGGCGGTTATGGCCGCGCAATAGTCCTCCCTTCGCGGGCTTTTCCGATTGGGATGTCCCGGTTTCGCTTCGGCGAGATCGGGGCTTTTTTTCGGCCTGAATATTTTCGCGATGATGCTCGCGGATCCCGCCGCTTCTCGCACACGCGGCGAAAAAAAAGTGGCCGGTGGCGGCGCGCCGCCGTACACTCGTTGCCGTGCGGCTCTCCCCTTGCACAAACGGCAATCCCTTTCGCGTGCTCGGCGTTGATCCCGCGGCGGCGGGCGCAACGGGGTACGGCGTGATTGAAAGCAACGGGCGCGGCTGCCGGATGCTGCGCTTCGGGGCGTTGCGCGCCACGCGCAAGGGCCCCGAACATTTTCCCGAGCGGCTCCGCGAAATCCACGCTCTTGTCGGCGAGTTGATCGAGGAGTTTCAGCCTCACGGCGTCGCGGTAGAATCGGTATTCACCGCCCTCAATATGAAAACGGCGTTGAAACTGGCCGAAGTCCGAGGCGTGGTGTTGCTGGCCGCGGCGCAGCGCGGCGTCTCGGTGTGCAGCTATTCCCCGCGCGAGGTCAAGGCCTCCGTCGCCGGTTACGGGCATGCGGGCAAAGAGCAAATCCAGCTGATGGTGCGCGCGCTGCTGGGCATGAGCGAAACGCCCGAGCCTGCCGATGCCGCCGACGCGCTGGCTGTTGCCCTTTGCCATATGCAGACCACCCAATTTCGCGCGCGGCTCGCTCCCGATGCGGAGTACGCACATTCCCCTCGCGGTGGACGCAGCCGCAACGCGGCTTCGCGCATCTCATTGTCATCATGATCCGGAACCGCTTTCTGCCGAAATTCGCGTGCCTTCTCCTGTGCGCGGGGCTTTTCGCGGCAGTGATTCTTGCGAGTCCAGGCGGTGCGGCGGTCACCTATCGCCGGGTTTTCAAGGGGAGTAATCCAGAATTCATCGAGATCAAAATCAACGATCAGGGCAAAGCCATTTTTGATATTCGTCAGCTCGATGAAGATCAGGATCCCCAGACTTCCGAGGTCGGCTCCGCCGTGCAGACCAAGATCTTCGAGTTGGCCGCCCAATTGAACAATTTCGCCGGTGCAACTCTCGACATCCAAAAGAAAATTGCCAACCTCGGCCAGAAGACGTTCCGCTACGAAAGCGGGGCCGAGGTTCACGAGACGACCTTCAATTACACGCTCAATGCTTCGGCCAGCCAACTGATGCAAATCTTCGAGGGGCTGGCTAAGCAACAGCAAGACCTCGTCTCGCTGCAGCGAAGCGCCAAGTACGATCGCCTTGGGGTCAACGACGCCCTCATCCAGTTCGAGTTGGACATGGACCACCGGCTTCTGCCTGAACCCGAGCGGCTTCTGCCGGTGCTCGATCAGATCGCCGCAGATTCTCACTACGTGGAGATCGCCCGTACCCGGGCGCGCGCGCTTGCGGAGCGCATCCGCGCGTCCCGCGGCCACTGATCTCCTCCCTAAGAAGGCGCGTTTCCCCCGAGGGCAGGCCCTCATTTCTGGAAACATTGTTGAGACGCGTTTCCGGGCGGGCGCATCTAACCTAGTACAGTAAGTAGAAACCGGTTGCGCCCATACCTATGAAATCGCTCTTCTGTTGCGGTGCGGCTCTCTTGCTCGCTTTCGGACTGAACTTTCTCTCGACGCCGATGGTGCGCGCTCAAAATAGCGATTCCGTGCGCGTTGTTCGCCTCAGCCGCGCCGAAGGCGAGGTTCTCGTCATGCACGCGGGCGGCGACGCCTGGGAAGAGGCGCTCGCAAATCTGCCCCTCCAGGAAGGCGATACCCTCGCAACGCAGGGCGGCCTGGCCGAAATCGAGTTCGAAAACGGCGCGACCGCTTATCTCGCCGAGAATTCGGCACTGCAATTCACGCAGCTCCATTTTGCCGATGGAGGCAAGGCAACCGAACTCACTCTGACCCAGGGCGCCGGAGCGTTTTACGCGAATCTGGCCAGCCAGGATTTTTTTCGGGTGCGGACTTTGACCCTCGACGTCGCGATTTCCGAGCGCGCGCAGCTTCGCGTCGACGTCTTTCGCGATGGCGCCGCCGTTGAAGTGTTTCTCGGCACGGTAACCGTAAGCACAGCAAAAGGATTCGTGAATCTTGAGAAGGGACAGAGCGTCGCGGTGCACGAACGGGACTTTCAAGATTTGAGCAACATCGCGCGCCTTCCCGAGGAAGATGCCTTCGACAGATGGGTCACGGAAGAAGGAGAAACGATCCGCTCAGGCACGAGAGCGACTCTCGGCTACATCAGCACCCCGAATTACTACGGCTTGTCGGATCTGTCTATTTACGGCAATTGGGTCTACCTTGCAGGCTTCGGCCTCACTTGGCGGCCCTTCAGCGTGGGCATTAGCTGGACGCCGTATGTGAATGGAGTCTGGACTTTCGATGCCCGCCTCGGCTGGATATGGGTGAGCAATGAGGCATGGGGCTGGATGCCGTATCACTTTGGGAGTTGGTTGCTCTCCCCGACGGTCGGCTGGGTTTGGGTGCCGGGCGGCCCTGCGGGATTGCAACGATGGGAGCCTGCATGCGTGAATTGGGTGCGCGCCGGGAATCAGGTCGGCTGGGTGGCTAGGAGTCCTTTGGATCGCAACGGAGCGCCTGCCAATCTTGCGGCAGGGATCGTTACTCGTCCGAGCCGCCCACCACGAAATCCAAACGGAAGCAATGAACTTGTAACGGGCAAGGAATTGCAACGCGCCACGCTGCTGAAGGAACCACCAGCGGAATTTGCTTCGCGTCCCGCGCCCAGCACGCTTCGCTCAGGAAATTCCGCACTGACACGACGAGCTCCGGAGGGTGCGAACAACAACGAATCGATTGTCTATGATCGCGGGACCCACACGTTCATCAACCGTGATGGAAGCAGAACGGACAATCAAGCGCTCGTGCCCGTGCCGCCAGCAGCGCTCATGCCACAATCCGGAACGGGAAGTGTAGCGCCTCGCGTAACGATTCCCTCGACCATGCCAGCGCAACCTCCCGGAAATCGCATCCTTTTGCCGCCGCCTTACCCCGCAGCGCAGACGTCGCACCGGACTAGCCCAGCAAGCACCGTGCCGCCGAGGGCTCCGGCAGTCGCGCCAAATGCGCCTCAGCATCCCGCCCCGCCGCCGCAACAGCCGGCCTCGCCGTCAACTTTGCAACAACGGCCCGCAGCTCCCCACAGCGCCACCGGGCAGCTCGGCTCCGCACCGCGGCCCGCCGCTCGTCCAGAGCCGCCCGCTCCTTCGCACCAGTAGACGGCATCACGAGATGGCAATCCCCGCATAACCGACGACTTGCTGCAAATCGCCATTCACTTCTCCCGAAGTAGCATAACGGATGAGTTCAGCATGCGCAGCGCCTAACTCGCGCACAGCAATCAGCATGGCAACCGCGGCGGCATATCCACACATGGAAATCTTTTCATTCCGCACCGTATCGAACAGTTTGCGCGGTTCAAGAGCGAGGATCTGGTCAATGGCCTTGCGGTCTTTTACGTGCGTTGCGGCATCGTTTTCATAATGGTTCATGTCCGAACTTGCGATGATGAGGATCGGTTCGCCAGCTGCGGCAATTACGCCGGCGAGAGCGTGACCCAGGCCTTCGAGCTGCTCCCAATGCGCGATACCAATCACGATCGGCACGAACGCGAACAAAGGATTGAGACGCTGCAAGAATGGAAGCTGGACTTCGAGGGAGTGTTCCGCCCTGTGCGCCTCGGAATCCTCACGCAAGAGCGGAAAGGCGCGACTTATCTTTTCGGCGAGGGATGGATCGATGGGTGCCACCCCCAGGGGCGTCTGCCAGCCTCCACTGGAAAGAATCGCGAGTGGCGCGCCGCGCGGAAAATGGCGCGGCCCGAGGAGAATCACACGCGCGGGGACTTCTATCCGTTCATAGACTTCACCAGCAACACGGCCGGAATAAATGTATCCGGCATGAGGAACAAGGCACGCGCGGGCGCGGATTTTCTTGTCCTGAGCGTTCGCCGCAAGTACAGAATCGAGCATCGCTGACAAGCGCGCGGGTTCCTCGGGATAGAAGCGGCCGGCGACAGCGGGAGGACGAATCATACGAGCCTCGAAGGCTCAGATCGGTTTGGATGGCCTGCCTTTGATTTTCAAAGCGACATCTCCGCCAGGCTGGTACCAAATTTCCACTTTGTCGCCGTACTGGTAGCCGCCCGCGTCAAAGAGTTTCTGCATTTTGTCGCGGATCTGATCGGAGTAGGCGAAGGTATGGATTTCACGTTCGTTGGCGATCGCCTGCACCTGAATCGAGTTATATAACATGTGCAGCACAATAAATCGTCCCTTGACTGGCTTCGTGGAGGAAGAAGATTGGGCGGTGGCGCTTTGCGCTCTTGCCGCTGCCGGAAAGCCGGCAAGGCTCGCGGCAAAAAGGACGACCGGTACGGCCAGCGCAAACGCGAATTGTCTACTGCGCATCATCGAGCGAAATTTTAAGAGACTTGAGAAAACGCAAATCTTGCGGAGTCATTTCAAACTTTGGCGAATCGCGTTCTCCCTGCAAAATTTCCTGGTCGACCTGAATATGCAGGGATTCGAGGAAGCGGCGGTCATTCGGCGTAATTTTGGCGTCATCGGCATCGCGGCGCGCGAGACCAATTGTCGCGTCCAGCTTCAGCACGATGTCGAATCCCGCCGCGCGCACTTCTGAAATCGCCTCCGAAATGCGCGTGGATTCGGACACGGTGTCATTGATGGCATGTCCCAGCTCGCGCAGCAATTGCTTGAGATGATCGTCCAGTTGCACGAGGCCTCCCTCTGGAAAAACTCCCCTGATTTTTATTGTAGGGCGCTGCGCCGCGGGAAACAAGTCCCCTGGCGCGGCTGCGGGTGCTCAATCCGCCTACGGCCACCGTCCCCGCTGAAGAGGGAGCCGTTTTTGTACTAGAATTCACTCGTGGCGACGCGACCGATCGGCGTCTTTGGGGCGGTGCGGCATTCCCTGCGCGTGCTGTGGCGCGCCGCACGCGAGTTGTTTCACGAAGTGACCGGCACTCTCTTTTTCCTGATCGCTCTTTCGGCGATTCAGTCCGTGTGGCGCGCGTGGCGACGTGGAGCAGGTCAATGGTTCGTGGGCGTGGGCGCCTGCTACGCGCTCCTGATGATTCTCTTCGGTATCCTGTCGTTTCGCGACTCCCGGCGAGTGCGATGACCCCACTTCCAGATCCCTCCACCGAAAAGGCACGTGCCGCGGGCGAGCGCAAGGAGCGCTTCACGACGCTTGGCGGCATTCCATTGAAAGGGGTCTACACCCAGGAGGACCTCGCGGACGATGACCCCAAGGCATCGATTGGCGTTCCGGGAGAATTCCCCTACACGCGCGGCATTTATTCCACGATGTATCGCAAACGCTTGTGGACCATGCGCCAGTACGCGGGATTCGGCACGGCGGCTCAATCGAACGAGCGCTACCGCTATTTGCTGGCAAAAGGGCAAACGGGGCTCTCCGTGGCGTTTGATCTGCCCACGCAGATCGGCCTCGATTCCGATCATGAGCGCGCCACAGGAGAAGTGGGCAAAGTAGGCGTGGCCGTCGATTCGCTCGAAGACATGGAGATGCTTTTCGACGGCATTCCTCTCGCTCACGTCTCGACGTCGATGACGATTAATGCCACCGCGGCCATCCTGCTTGCGCTGTATGTCGCCGTCGCAAAAAGACAGGGTGCGGATCTACAAACGCTTTCCGGTACGGTCCAAAACGACATTTTGAAGGAGTACATCGCGCGCGGAACATATATCTATCCACCCCGTCCGGCGATGCGCATCGTCACCGACCTATTCGCATGGTGCCGCAACGAGCTACCCTCCTGGAATACGATTTCCATTTCGGGCTATCACATTCGGGAAGCGGGCTCGACGGCCGCTCAGGAAGTCGCGTTCACTCTGGCCGACGCGATTGCTTATGCCGAGGCCGCCATTGCCGCGGGTTTGGCCGTCGACGAATTCGGTCCGCGCCTGTCCTTTTTTTTCAATGCGCATAATGATTTGCTCGAGGAGATCGCCAAATACCGCGCCGCGCGCCGGCTCTGGGCGCGCCTCATACGCGATCGCTATAGCGCGAAGAATCCGGCGTCCATGATGCTGCGATTTCACGCACAAACAGCCGGGAGCTCGCTTACGGCACAGCAGCCGGAGAACAACATCATCCGGGTCGCCGTTCAGGCACTTGCTGCGGTGCTCGGCGGCTGTCAATCGCTGCACACAAACGCCCTGGACGAGGCACTTGCCCTGCCCACCGCGGACGCGGCTCTACTCGCGCTGCGCACCCAGCAAATCCTCGCACACGAAACAGGCATCGCGAACACCGTGGACCCAGCGGGCGGATCCTACGCCATCGAGAAATTGACCGACGAAATCGAATCGCGCGCAATCGACTACATCGCGAAGATTGACTTGCTTGGCGGCATGCTGCGGGCAATCGAAACCGGCTACGTACAGGGCGAGATACAGAAATCCGCGTATGACTATCAGCGCGCCGTCGAACGATGCGCGCAAATCGTTGTCGGCGTGAATCAGTTTGTTGCGCAAAGAGACATGCCCATTCCGACGCTGCGCATCGACTCGGAAGTCGAACGCGCGCAGATCGAACGCGTGCGCGCCATGCGCCAGCGCCGCGACGCCGCAGCTGCGCGGCAAGCAACCGCTGAGGTCGAGCGGCGGGCACGCTGCGGAGAAAACTTGATGCCCGCCATCGCAGCCGCCGTTGAGGCATACGCGACCGTCGGCGAAATCTCCGACGCGCTGCGCCGAGTTTTCGGCGAGTACACCGAATCCGTGGTCTTGTAAGACCTGCAGACCCGAAATCCATGCGGAACGATACCCGCGCCAGCCCGATGAAACTGATCCTCGCCTCGGCCTCGCCGCGCCGTGCGGAAATCTTGCACGATGCAGGAATTGTATTTGAAGTCTGCGCCGCCAAGGTCGACGAGACGCCTCTGCCGGGCGAGCCGGCGCAAGCATTGGTCGCACGCCTGGCAGAGGCGAAAGCGCGGGCGGCCGCTGCGCAATGCAACAACGGCACCAGCGGTTACATCGTCCTGGGTGCCGATACCGCCGTCGAGCTGGGCGGCGACATTTTCGGAAAGCCGCGCGACGGCGCAGAGGCACGCGAAATGCTCCAAAAATTGAGCGGGCGCACTCACCATGTGCTAACCGGCATTTTCCTGCTGCGATTGCCCGATCGAGCGACGTGCGCGGCTGTCGAGAACACAGCCGTGACCTTTGCTCCACTTCGGCGGGGAGAAATCGACGCGTGCGTGGCGAGTGGCGAGTCACTCGACAAGGCCGGAGCGTATGCCATTCAAGGCCTCGCTGGCCGACATATTCTCAGAATTGACGGCTGCTATTTCAATGTTGTGGGCCTGCCGGTCGCGAGGCTTTATGCGCTGCTACGTGAACTTGGCTGGGAAGACCAACAATAATCAGCAAAGAAAAACGGGCGGCACCTTGGGCCGCCCTCTCACACGAACCCTCAACTCCAAATCGGCCGACAAGCTATTTCTTTTCTTCGATCGCCGGTGTCGAAGCTGGCGCAGAAGGAGGTTGCACTTGTGTCGTCTGCGCGGGCCCTTGCCCTGCGCCATGCATGCCTTCCTTAAAACTGCGGATTCCCTCACCCAAGCCGCGCATGACTTCCGGGATCTTCTTGCCGCCAAACAGAAGAACTACGATGGCCAGCACAACCAGCCAATGAAATGGGCTAAATTCTCCCATGATGTACCTGCCTTTTGAGTCGCTTCCCGTTGCTCGACGGGTTCGGTCCGAGACTCAATGGCGGAAGTATAGCACGTTCACGCCTCGGTTTCCGCTAGTCAGAATATGGATAGACTAGCCGTGCGAGGATTGAAAGGGCCATCGACCCGTGGGAGATTCGCGTTCTCAGCCTCGTGGAAGTGCGGAGCTGATTTCTTCGAGAATGGCGCGTGCCGCGGACTCCGGGTCCGGCGCGGCCGTGATCGGCCTGCCGACGACGAGGTAATCCGCTCCCGCCAGAATCGCTTCCGTTGGGGTTGCAATACGGGCTTGATCGTCGGACTTACCCTTTCTCGCAACGCCCTTACCACCGCCGACGGTTGGGCGAATGCCAGGCACAACGATCAGAAAATGCCTCCCGCAGGCGCGACGAATAGCCCGGACTTCTTGAGGCGATGCCACCACCCCGTCCATGCCCGCCTTCCGCGCAAGCTTCGCCAGCTCAACCACCCGCCTGGATGCTGGGCTCGCGATCCCCACCCTACGGAGCGCAGCATTGTCCATGCTGGTGAGGATGGTAATCGCCAGCAGTTTGGGGACGCTGGACTTTGGACCCTCAGCCTCGTCCCTGACTACTGCGGCGGCGCGCATCATTTCCAGGCCTCCCAGGGCATGCACATCCACAAGGCGTACCCCGGGCAGGCGAAAGGCACTTGCCACCGCCCCCCTAACCGTATTCGGTATGTCATGAAACTTTAGATCCAAGAATACGTCTGGTCCTAGCCGACTTAGCTTCTCGACAGCTGACGGCCCCGCAGCTGTGAATAACTGTATATTTATCTTAAAGATACCGACAACATGGGAGAGAGACTGTGCCAGCTCCAAGGCTGGTTCAAGGAACGGGAAATCGAGTGCAAGGATCAGTTTCCGGCGGGCTCGCTCAGTCAGGGACGTTTCGGCACCTCAAGCAGCTCGACACGCAAGCGGGAAATCCCATTCGACAGGATCCCCAGTCGACAGGCAACCAGGTAAGAAACATCCAATTCCCGGTCGTCGATAAAAGGGCCTCGGTCATTAATGCGAATAAGCTGGGCAACATGGGTCTTCGGATTGGACACACGGACTAGAGCGCCAAAAGGGAGGTCGGGGCTCGCTCCAGTCGAACCATACATGTCGTACCTTTCGCCACTGGCCGTTTTGCGGCCGTTGAACTTCGCCCCGTACCAACTGGTCTTTGCCGTCCAGGTTCGTATCGGCTTAAGGGGTTGGCTGGAGTGAGCCACGAGAGGGGCTTCCAGGCCCTGTGCCACCAGGAACATCAGCGGCAACCATCGGAGGGCGGCCCAAATCATGAAGAAGCGCCTACGCATCAAATCCCCTCAGCGTCCGAAACATCCAGAAATGCTATCACGCAGCCCCTGGACGATTCAAGGGCAATCGGCCAGAAACGATCCAATTAAACTACTGATAGCATTGGTTTTATCTATTCTACACCTTTTCTCTAGCTGAACTAGGATACGCTCACAAGCCTGTGGATCGGAGAAATTGGCTGTTCCGACCTGCACAGCCGACGCCCCAACGATCAGATATTCCAGAACATCTTCCGCCGTCTCGACCCCGCCCAGACCGACGACAGGTATTTTCACGGCTCGGCTGGCTTCATAGACGAGATGGAGGGTGATAGGCTTAATCGCCGGGCCTGACAAGCCCCCCGAAGCTCTCCCCAACCTCGATTTCCGTGTCTGGATATCAACACTCATGGCCTGAAACGTGTTGGCCACCGTGAGGGCGTCGGCACCGGCTTCCTGGGCTACCCTGGCCACCACGGCGATGTCCGTCACGTTGGGCGACAGCTTAACCCACAGGGGCCTCCCTTGGGCCGCTTGGCGGGCCGCAGACACGACCTCCGAGACCATTTGGGGATCGCTCCCGAATTGAATGCCACCGTGTGCCGTGTTCGGGCAGGAGATGTTGAGTTCGTAGGCCGCGAGTCCTTCGGCATCCTCAAGAACGCGAATCACGGTCGCATATTCCTCGATCGTATAGCCGAACACATTCGCGATTACAGCAGTATGGTATTGGCGCAGTGTGGGGAGCTTTTCCGTCACAAAGGCGCGCACACCCAGATTCTGTAGGCCCACGGCATTAAGCATCCCGGAGGGGGTCTCGCACAAGCGGGGAGCCGGAGCCCCGGCAATCGGCTCAAGGGAAAGCCCTTTTACGACAATTCCGCCCAAACGGTTCAGATCGACGAGATGAGCGAATTCGACGCCATAGCCAAACGTCCCGCTTGCAGCCACAATGGGATTGGAAAGACGCAACGCGCCAACGTTCACGGAGAGGTCTAGTGCGCCCGGCACGGTCACTTTCGAAAATCTTAGCACGCGGGAGCGCTCGACCGTGCGATGGATTTGTGGAAAAGCGCTGAACACCCGGCGCGGTCCTACAACGCGCTTCGAGACGCGCCGGCTCTGTGCTAGCATGTTCGGCCAATGCGCATCGTCGAAAAGACGCAGCTGATGACGGCGACGGAAATCGATCGCACGATTCAACGCGTAGCCCACGAAATTGTCGAAAAAAGCGGGGGCACCTCGAATTTGGCTTTGATCGGCGTGCGCCGCCGCGGCGTTCCCCTCGCGAGACGAATCGCGCAGGCGATGCGCGGCATCGATGGTGTTGACGTGCCGGTGGGCACGTTGGATATCACTCTCTATCGCGATGACCTTTCCAAAGTGGCCGCCCAGCCGGTCCTGCAATCCAGCGACATTCCGTTTCCCGTCGACGACAAGGACCTGGTCGTCGTGGATGACGTGCTCTACACGGGACGCACGATTCGTGCGGCGATGAACGGGCTTTTTGACCTGGGGCGTCCCAAGCGAGTGCGCCTGTGCGTGCTGATTGACCGGGGACATCGTGAACTGCCGGTCGAGGCGACGTTCATCGGCCGCACCGTCCAAACGAGTGATGCCGAGATCATCGAAGTTCGCTTGCATGAGATTGATCAAGAAGAGCGCGTTATGCTTGTTGAGCGCGTTCCCTGACGCCGGCTGCCGTTTCGACGCGCCATCCGGATTCCGAGGATCGTTGTGCCACTTCGCTTCGGCCACATGCTAGGCATTGAAGCGCTCAGCGCCGAAGAAATTCTATTTCTGTTGGACCAATCCAAACCCTTCCAGGAAATTCAGCGGCATCCTCTGAAAAAACTGGCGACGCTGCGCGGGAAAACGGTGGCGCTCGCATTTTTCGAGCCTTCCACGCGTACCCGCATCAGCTTTGCCACGGCGGCGGGGCGGCTCGGCGCAGACCAAATGAATTTGCAGGCGGAGTCGTCGAGCCTGAAAAAGGGGGAATCGCTGCTGGACACCGTTCGCACGCTCGACGCCATGAAGCCTGATTGTATCGTAATACGACATAGTTCCTCCGGCGCGCCGGAGTTTGTCGCGCGGCATCTGTCACTGCCAGTCATCAATGCCGGCGACGGCACGCACGAACATCCCACGCAGGCGCTGCTTGACGCGCTGACGATTCGCGACCGCCGGGGCACGCTCGAAGGATTGAACGTCACCATTCTCGGAGATATCCTGCACAGCCGCGTCGCACGCTCAAACATCCATTTGCTCTCGAAATTCGGCTGCCACATCACGCTCTGTGGCCCGGCGATGTGGTTGCCGCGGGAACTCGAATGTTTGGCGCCGGAGGGCGCGGCGATTCGCCGCGTTGCGCCCGTCGAAGAGGCGCTCGAGGGCGCCGATGTCGTGCTGACGCTGCGCGTGCAACAGGAGCGGCTGCACGAGCCGGCGCTCGCGCTGAACGAATACATCCTCCAGTATCAACTCACGCCGGAGCGGCTGCGCCGGGCAAAGCCCGACGCACTCGTCATGCACCCGGGGCCGATGATCCGCGGCCTCGAAATCGATCCCGCCGTCGCCGACGGACCGCAATCCTGCGTGCTCGAGCAGGTCACGAATGGCCTGGCCGTGCGCATGGCCCTACTGTTTTTGCTGATCGGCGGCGCGGAACCATCCGCGGAAAGGGATTCTTCTCATGCTGCTGATTAGCAACGGACGTGTGATCGATCCCGCGAGCGGGACGGACGCACGTCGCGACATCCTGCTGGACGGGGATCGCATCGCGGCGGTCGCGCCGAGTGGGCAGCTTGCCGAACGCGCGAATGGCGCGAAACTTTTTGACGCACGGAATCTGATCGTCGCCCCTGGCTTTATCGATTTGCATTGCCATCTGCGCGAGCCGGGCGGTGAGTCTTCCGAGACGATCGAAACCGGCACTCGGGCTGCCGCCCGCGGCGGCTTCACGGCCGTGTGCCCGATGCCGAACACTCGCCCCGTGAACGACAATGCCTCGGTCACGCGGGCGATCCTCGAGCGCGCAGCCGCCGTGGCGAGCGTGCGCGTGTGGCCCATCGGCGCGGCATCGCTCGGCAGTAAAGGCGAAGCGCTTTCGGAAATCGCCGCCATGAAGCAGGCGGGAATCGTCGCCGTTTCGGACGACGGGCGGCCCATCGCCACAGCAAAGCTTTTGCGCCAGGTCATGGAGTATTGCCGGGCCCTCGATTTGCCAGTGATCGACCATTGCGAGGACAGTTCGCTCTTTGCCGGCGCCGTGATGCGCGAAGGAAAACAGTCCGTGCGGCTGGGCCTGCGCGGGATGCCTGCCGCGACCGAATCGCTCGCGGTGGGGCGCGACGTGCAAATGGGCGAACTGACGGGATGTCGCCTGCACATCGCACACCTGTCCGCGCGCGACTCCCTGGAGTTCGTCCGCGCCGCCAAGGCGAAAGGTCTGCCCGTCACCTGCGAAGTGACGCCGCACCATTTCACGCTCACCGATGAAGATGTCCAATATGACACGCGCTACAAAATGAATCCGCCGCTCCCATCGCGCGAGGATCGCGACGCGCTGATCGCGGGCCTCGCCGACGGCTCCGTGGATGCCATCGCCACTGATCACGCGCCGCACGAGCCCGCGCTCAAGGACGTGGAATTCGACCGTGCCCCGTTCGGCGTCACGGGATTTGAGACCGCACTTGGCCTGGCGCTGGAACTTGTGCACGCAGGGAAACTTTCGGTCGTGCGCATGGTTGAACTCTTCACGGCGGGACCGGCGCGCATCCTCGGGATCGAGCGGCGCATTGCGGAAAATGCACCGGGTGACCTGACGATCTTCTCGACGGACGACGCGTGGACATTTCGCGCGGACGAATCCGCCAGCAAGTCTCGCAACTCGCCGTTTGACGGACGCACGTTCCGCGGCGCTCCCATCGCGACGATCGTAGCCGGCTGCATTGCCTACCGACGATAAACGCAGAGCAACATCCCGGACCATTTCTTTTCAGAGGTGAACACACCCATAGGAATCGGACGTTTCCTTACGCTTCTGCGACAATCTATCCTAGTGAGCGCCGGGTTCGGCGGCGGGGTGCATGCCATGCTGCGGAACTTCGTGGACACCGCGCGGGGGCGGTTCCTGGTGGACGCGGTAGAAGTGATCGAGCGGGCCGGGTCCTTTGCCGATGGAAAATCCCTTTTCGATGGCCTTGGTGACGTACGCCTTCGCGAGCAGCACGGCTTCCCGCAGAGGGCGTCCGCACGCCAGCTGCGCTGCGATGGCCGACGCGAACGTGCAGCCCGAGCCGTGGGTATTCTCACTTTTCAGGTGGTCGCCGCCCAAGCGAAGCACTTCCGTCCCGTCAAAGAGGACGTCAATCGCTTTCTCCATGTGGCCGCCCTTGACGACCACGGCGCGCGCGCCGCGCTCGACGATCTTGCGGGCCGCGGCTTCCATCGCGGCGTGATCTTTGATCGAAAGGCCGGAAAGAATCTCGGCCTCCGCGATATTCGGCGTCACCACCGTGGCGCGCTTCAGTAATTCCTCGCCGATGTATTTGATTCCGCCCGCGTCAATCAAATCCGCGTCGCCGGACGTGGACTTCATGACGGGATCCAAAACGATATTGGCGACGCCAGCCCGGTCCAGAAATTCGGCGACGACAACCGCATTGCCGCGATGGCCTAGCATACCGATCTTGATGGCCGCAATCTTGACGTCCTCGAGAAGAACGTCGAGCTGGGCGCGCAATTCCGCCGCGGGAGTATCATGCACGAATTTGACGCCCTGGGTGGACTGCACCGTGAGCGCGGTGATTGCCGCGACGCCGTAGCAGTTGTGCGCGGCTATGGTTTTGAGATCTGCTGCGATGCCCGCGCCGGCCGAGGGATCGAAACCCGCGATCGTCAGCACGATCGGCGGAGCCGCATTGACGTGATTGGACAATTCCTCGCGCCCTCCGCGCTGAAACGGGACCGCAGAAAACTGGACCGGCTGCGCGAGAACGCCGCGCGAGCCGGCAAACCGAAATGTACGCGCGTGACCGGCCACGCGCAACAACAATTTTTGGATTTGCGTTGCTGCTGAAGAACGATTCAGCGCGGCGCCAAAATAAAACAGGGCGCTCTATGGAAACAGCCCGCGAACTATACTCGCGTCGGCGACGCGCCCGACGGCCAAGATGTAAGCGGCCGCGCGCGGGTATACATGATATCTGCGCATCGTCTCGTACACGTCATTGAAGGAGCGCCGCATGACAAATTCCAGTTTCGAGTTTACTTCCTGCACTTGCCAGAAAAATCCCTGCAAATCCTGCGCCCACTCAAAATAACTGACCGTGACGCCGCCGGCGTTGGCCAGAATGTCCGGCACGACAAACACGCCCTTGCGGGAAAGAATTTCATCCGCGTGCGGCGTGGTGGGTCCGTTTGCCGCTTCGGCGACAATTTTCGCCTTGATCTGATCGGCGTTATGCAGAGTGATGGCATTTTCAAGGGCCGCAGGAACCAGGATGTCACACTTCAGCGCGAGGAGCTCATCGCTCGAGATACGGGAAGCGCCAGGCATGCCGACGACCGTGCCGGACCGCTCTTTGTACCGCAACGCACGCAGCGGATCGATGCCCCGCGGATTGTGCACACCGCCGCGGGAATCGCTGATCGCAACGATCTTCGCTTTTTTCTCCGCAAAAAGACGCGCCACGACCGAGCCAACGCTGCCGAAGCCCTGAATCGCAACCGTCGCGCCGCGGAGCGAGATCTTTTTCACTTTGCACGCTTCTTCCACGACGTAAAGGCAGCCGCGTCCAGTTGCGTCGCCGCGCCCTTCCGAGCCACCGATGGAAACCGGCTTGCCGGTAACCACACCGGGGGCCGCGTGGCCGACGGTCATGGCATAGGTGTCCATGATCCACGCCATCGTCTGCGCGTCGGTGTAAACGTCTGGCGCGGGAATATCGACTTCCGGTCCGATGATGGGTTGAATCTCCGCGGCATATCGGCGCGTCATGCGTTCGAGCTCGCCCTTGGACATGCGCTTCGGATCGCAGACGATGCCGCCCTTGGCGCCGCCGTAGGGAAGATTCACCGTGGCGGTTTTCCAAGTCATCCACGCGGCCAGCGCTTTCACTTCATCGAGTGTAACGTTTGGGTGATAGCGCAACCCACCCTTGGCCGGACCGCGTGAGACGTTGTGTTGCACTCGGAAACCAATAAACACTTTTGTCTGGCCGTTGTCCATCTTGACCGGCACAGAAACTTCCAGCACGCGCTTCGGCGTGCGCAGAATCTGGCGCAGACCCGGATCGAGCTTCAAGTATTCCGCCGCCATGTCAAACTGAATCTGCGCGATGCGAAATGGATTCAGATCCTCGCGCGGAGCCATGCGCGGAAGGATCGGCTGGGGTTGGGGAACCGCCTTTACGACAGTAGCCATGAACGTTCCTCTCCTTGAATCTCGCGACTACGCGACGGTGTGTAGAGCCCGCGCCTGTTGGCCCAATTGCTCAAAGGAAAACGAA
>Ga0335085_10008082_pt1 | contig 16130 bp, 16 predicted proteins | sample Lox_Sample_45_FD_206712 | JGI IMG/M metagenome (GOLD analysis project Ga0335085, IMG submission 206712) | Soil microbial communities from Loxahatchee National Wildlife Refuge, Florida, United States - Lox_Sample_4.5 | ecosystem: Environmental > Terrestrial > Soil > Wetlands | place: USA...
CGCGGGCAGTACCAGCTGACCGCGCTCGGCCTGGCCCTGCTCGACCGCACCGCCACCGCCTGCGACCTGCTGGACCGGGTGTTCAGCAGCTACGCGGGCTTCGACCCGGCCGTGGCCGTGCATGAGTTCACGCTGCTGACCTCGGATTACGCGGTGGTGGTGTTCGGCGCCGAGCTGGCCCGCGCGGTGCACGCCCAGGCGCCCGGCATCCAGCTGCGCTTCCGGCAGACGCCCCCGGACATCACCGAGAACACCGCGACCCTGCTCAGCACGGCCGACGGGCTGTTCATCCCGCACGGTGTGATCAGCGGCTACCCGGCCGTCGACCTGTTCAGCGACCGGTGGGTGTTCCTGGTGGCCTCGGATAACTCCGAGGTCGGTGACCGGCTCGCGCTGGACGACCTGGCCCGGCTGCCGTGGGTGACCTACCTGCGCACCTACGACGCGCCCGCCGTCCGGCAGCTCAGCATGATCGGCATCGAGCCGCGGGTGGAGGTCTCCGCGGCCACGTTCCAGGCGCTGCCGTTCCTGGTCGCCGGGACCCGGCGGGTCGCGCTGATCCAGGAGTCCCTGGCCAGCCGGCTGCGCGGGGTCGCCGCGGTGCGGGTCATGGATCCGCCCTACGACGCGGTGCCGCTGCAGGAGGCGCTGTGGTGGCACCCGGTGCACACCCACGACGCCGCGCACCAGTGGCTCCGCGAAACCGCCGCCCACGTCGCCGCCACGATCGCCGGCCGACGGCAGGCCGGCAGTTAGAGCCCTCTACCGGGTCAATCGAGCTCGGTGAGCGCAGCGGGGTCGAAGCTGATGGAGAAGGGCTGGCCGACGGCCAGGACGTGGCCCGCGCGGACCTCTGCTTCCAGGGCGTATTCGCTGCCGGCGAGCGTGAGGATAGTGACCTTTGCTTCGGGTTCAAGGTCGACGATCCAGTAAGTGGGGATACCCGCTCTGGCGTACTCATGGACTTTGCGAACGCGGTCTACCTGCTCGCTGCCGCTGCGCGGGGAAACGACCTCGGCCACCAGGAGCAGGTCGCTGGCGTAGTAAGTGCGAACCTTGCCGCTAATCGTGGTGCGCGCGATGTCGCGCGGCACGACGAAGGCGTCGGGTTTGCGGACTCCGGCGGGGGTGGCGATGTCGTTTGGGCCGCCAGCTACATAGACGTCGGCTTCTGCGGCCCGGGCGGCGTCTTTGAGGAGGTCTTTGAGCTGGTCGGCCGCGTGGTCGTGCCAGGGGCTTGGGGACAACTCGGTCAACCATCCGTCGGCAAGTTCGTAACGCTTGCCCTCCTCGGGCAGCGCGTCAAGATCGTAGAGAGTGTAGGGGCCGTACTCATGCACCACGGGGACGCTCACCGGCCCGGCCTCCCTCCACTCAGAGTGACAGGCTGCGTGCCTGTCAGGTCATGCTGGCCTCTATCAAGCTTAGCCGTGCGCGTGTCGTTAGCATGAGCCGCGTGAGCGAGCTGCCTGCTGGTGACACCCACGATGTGATCCTTCGCGATGGCGAAGTCGTCGCGGTTGTCGTGCCTATTGAGGAGTACCGGCAGATGCGCGGCGCGCTGGCGAAGCAGGAGGAAGCGGGACGGCGGCTGGGCCTGACCGTGATAGCTCGTCTGTGAGCTGCTTTCAGGTCGCCAGGCGGCGGGCGGTGGCGGTGATTTCCACCAGTGCGCCGTCGAGCAGGGCCGCGCCCACCGTGGTCCGTACCGGCCGGGGCTCGGCGAAGTGCCGCTCGTACACCGCGTTGAAGCGCTGGAAGTCGGCCAGGTCGGCCAGATGGACCAGGCAGGAGACGACGCCGTCGAGCCCGGCGCCGGCCGCGGTGAGCAGCGCGTCGACCTTGCTGAGCGCATCCCTGACCTGTTCCTCGATGGTGCTGCCCGCGCCCACCTGGCCGGCCAGGAAAACCCACTCGCCGACGACCAGGCCAGGCGAGTACGGGCCGCCCGGCGGCGCCGACGCCGATGTGACCGGAACCTTATCCGTCATAGCTCCTCCGCGATCTTCTGCTTGAGGGCCGTGAGCCCGGCCTCGTCCCGCTGGTAGTACGTCCACTGGCCGATCCGCTTGGCCGTGACCAGCCCGGCGCGGGCCAGCGCCTGCAGGTGGGCGGTGGCGGTCGGCTGGGCCACGCCGAGCTTGTTCGCGATGAACACCACGCAGACACCGTCCTCGACCAGGTCGCCGTCCCGCTGCGGCGGGAAGTGCGCCACCGGGTCGCGCAGCCACTCCAGCACCTGCAGCCGTTTCGGGCTGGACAGCGCGGCCAGCACGGTGGCGTCAAGCATCCAGTTCGCCGCGGGCCACGACGACCGCGCCCCCGGCCACCTCGACCGCGTCGATCCGGTCACCCTCCCCGGTGACCCGGGCATACAGCGTGGACGGGCGGCCGATCTCGGCCCCCTGGCTGATCTCGATGTCGCGGCCGTACGCGATCCGGCCGTGCCGGGCCAGGTGCACCGCCAGCGGCCCGGCGGCTGAACCGGTGGCCGGGTCCTCGGGCACGCCCAGCCCGGGTGCGAAGTTCCGGACCTTCCAGTGCCGGCCCGCCCCGGCGCAGCAGGCCACGCCGAACCCATGCAGCCTGGCCAGCGCGCCCAGATCCGGCTGCAGGGCGGCCACCTCCTGCTCGCTGGCCAGCGTCACGTAGATGTGCTCGGGGCCGTTGCGGTACGTCTCCACCGGCAGCACGGAAGAGGGCACGCCCAGCGCCGCCAGCAGTTCACCGGCCCGGTCATACGGCGCCCAGTGCGGGATCGGCTGCCGCATCCGGCCGGAGACGATGCGCCCGTTCTCCCGGGTGAGGTCGATGGGGATCACCCCCGCGCCGGTCTCCAGCCGGATCGTCTCCTGGCTGCCGGCCGCGCCGAGCACGACCGCCGTGCCCAGCACCGGGTGCCCGGCGAACGGCAGTTCGGCGCCCGGGGTGAAGATCCGGACCCGGGCGTCCGCCGCTTCCTCCGACGGGAGCACGAAGACCGTTTCGGACAGGTTGAGCTCCCGGGCGATCTGCTGCATCCGCCGCGCCGTGAGGCCCTGCCCGTCGGTGAACACCGCGACCGGGTTCCCCTCCAGCGGCGTGCTGGTGAACACATCGGCCACCACGTATCGGTACATAGCTAAAAAGCTATTTCCCTATGCGTAGCCGTGTCAACCGGGCCGCCACAATGACCCTGGGAGGCCCGCGCCGCGACGACGAATGAGGCGACCGGGCAATAACGGGTGATGACCCACCCACGGAGGCCCGAGATGAGCCATGCCGCGCGGGCCGCGCGCGAGTCACCCGCCACGCAGCGGGGCCAGCCGGACGATGCCGGGCTGATCGCCGAGTCGTGCCTGGTGCCGGAGCGGTTCGGGGCCGTGTTCGACCGGCACGCACCGGCCATCCACGGCTACATCACGCGGCGGCTGGGCCGGGACGCCGCCGACGACCTGGTCGCGGAGACGTTCCTGGCCGCGTTCCGCCAGCGCGCCAGCTACGACCCGGCTCAGCCCAGCGCCCGGCCCTGGCTGTACGGCATCGCCACCCGGCTGGTCAGCCGGCGCCGCCGGGACGAGGTGCGGTTCTTCCGCGCCATCGCCCGCACCGGGATCGACCCGGCCGCCGACCCGGTGGCGGAGCCGGTCGCCGACGCCGGCGTGCGGCGGGCGGACGCCCGCACCCTGCACCGCCGCCTGGCCGGCGCGCTGGCGCTGCTGTCCACCGCCGACCGGGACGCGCTGCTGCTGGTCGCCGACGGGCTGTCCTACCAGGAAGCGGCGCAGGCGCTGGGCGTGCCCGCGGGCACGGTGTCGTCCCGGCTGGCCCGCGCCCGCCGGACTCTCCGCACCGAACTGGGGGACGTGAACCCCGCCGATGAGAACCAGGAGCAGAGCCATGAATGAGATGCAGGTGCTGGCGGAGTTCCGCGCGGCGGTCGCCCCGCCTGAGCCCGCCGCGCTGGCCGCCGCCCGCGCGCGGGTGCTGGATCGTACCGCCGCTGGCCCGGGTGGCCGGCGCGCACCGGGGCCGCGCCGGCCCGGGTGGCCGAAGCTCGCGCTGACCGGCCTGGCCGCGGCCGCTACCGCCGCCGCGGTCGTGGTGGTGGTAGCCGCCCCGGGTGGCGCGCACCGGGGCCGGGCGGGCGCGGTCAATCCGGTCGCCCGGGAGCTGGCGTACCGGGTGGCCGACGCGGCCGCCGCCCGGCCTTACATACGTCCCGGGCAGTGGGTGTACTGGCAGGAGAAGACGGCTACCAGGCCTGCCGGGTCACCGGGCCCGGTGCGGCAGGGCGTGTTCGCGGTGTGGACCACGGCGGACGCGGCCCGGGCCGCGTACCTGGCCAACGGCCAGGTGACCTTCTTCCGGTGCGCCGGCCCCGGCCCTCACCCTGGCTGCCAGTCGATCGGCCAGCCGGTGCCGGCGCTGCTGCCCGACGGGCAGAGCACCGGGTTCTTCCTGGTAACCGGGAAGATGCCGGTCAGCTACGCCGGGCTGAAGGCGCTGCCCCGCAGCCCGGCTGCGCTCGGCCGCTACCTGGCCAGCCTCCCGCTGCGCGGCTGGGGGCCAGCGCCGGTCCGTGAGTTCGAGGTGATCAAGGACCTGCTGATCACGTACATCATGCCGCCCGGGCTGACCGCCGAGCTGTACCGGGCCCTGGGCAACATCCCCGGCGTGATGGTCGACCGGCGCGCGGTCGATGTCGCGGGCCGCACCGGGATCGGTTTCCAGATCACCCTGACCCGGGCCATGGGCGGCGAGATTGATCAGCTGATCCTCGACCCGAAGACCTACGGCCTGATGGGCCAGCAGCTCGTCCTGGCCCCGTCCGCCGGCGCCGCGGCCGGGCGGGTGCTGAGCGGGACCGCCGTCCTCAAGTCCGCCCTGGTCTCCGGTCCGGGGGTAGCGCCCTGACCGCGGGGATGGTGCCCTGACCGCCAGCCGGGCCGCTCAGTTCTTCCTGGGCGGCCCGGCGAACCGGTCGATCAGGGCGATGACCGCCGTGATGTAGCCGTCGATGTCGAGGTCCGGCTCCCAGGCCTGCTGCAGGACCAGCCCCTGGAAGATGGCGGCGCAGACCCGGGCCGCGCTGACCGGGTCGATCCCGGCGGGCACGCTGCCGTCCTGCTGCCCGCGGCGCAGCAGCCCGGCGATGATCTCGATGGGCTCGTCCAGGCCGCTGCGCGCGATCCGCATGACCCGCTCGTCGCGCAGCGCCTCACCCCAGAGCTGGACGGTGACCCGCCGCCACTCCTGCTCCGCCGGGTCGGCGAGCCGGCCCAGCGAGGCGCGGGCCAGCTCGCGCAGCACGTCCCCAGCCGCCGTGGCCGATTCCGCCCCGGCCAGCACGGCGGCCTCCCTGGCATGGTGCTCGGCGGCGATCGCCGCCACGATGTCCTCCTTGGCCGGGAAGTACCGGTAGATGGCGCCCGCGCTCAGGCCGGTCTCGGCCACGATGTCCTGCATCGTGGTGCGGTGGAAGCCCTGCCGCGCGAAACACGCGACCGCCGCGTCCATGATCTGCCGACGCCGGGATTCCAGGTAGCTATCCGTCACCCGGGGCATGTCAGCCCGTCCCCTTCCTCGCCTCCGCGACGTGGTAGTAGGCCGGGGCCGCCGGGCACTTCCCGGCCGGGTACACCCGCTCCGCCTCGTCCGAGACCCGCTCATCCAGCACCAGCTCAAACCCCCGGCCGGCCAGGTAGCCGGCCAGTTCGTCCGGGGCAAACCCGAACGTGAACGGCTCGCCGACGCGGCGTACCGCCCGCATCGTCGTCTCGGCGCCCGCGAACGCCACCGAACCGTCCAGCATCCTGGCGTCCACGTAGGTGAACACGACCGGCGAGCCGTCCCCGAGGGTCGCGGCCAGCATGCTGAACGTCGCGTCCACCGCCGCGCGGTCGAGGTAGTTGGTCACGCCTTCCCACAGCACCAGCGTGCGGGCGCCCGCCGCGAAGCCCGCTGTGGCCAGGGCCTGAGCCGGGTCGTCCGTGCCGAACACCACCGGGACGAACGTGACGTGCGCCGGCGCCCAGCCGGCCTGGCCCAGCGCGCGCCGCTTGGCCGCCTGGGTGGCCGGATGGTCCAGCTCGAACACCGGCACCCGGTCCATCCCGGGCAGCCGGCCGGCCCGGGTGTCGAACCCGGCACCCAGGATGAGCACCTGCTGAACCTCGCCCAGAGCCCGGAGCACCAGCTGGTCGATCAGCCGGGTGCGGGCCACCACCCCCGGCCGGGCGCACGGCCAGCGATGATCGATCACCGTCTCCAGCAGCCGGCGCACCGGCGGCACCCGGGCCGCCTCGGCCAGCACCCGGAACTCCGGGCCCAGGAAGTGCACGGCCAGCGGGTCGTCCGCGATCCGGGCCGATCGAGGCCGCCGCGCCTCCAACGTCCGGAACAGCGCGTTCTGCTCAGCCGTCCGGCTGGCCTGCCCAGTACGCACGCTGCTGCCTCCTAAAAAAGCGGATGTCCGTTCACCTTAATGGAGGCCCCGGGCGGCCTGCTAGTCCGGCACGAAAGAATCCTGGCTGGCCGGCGCCTGGCTGGCCGGTGCCTGGGATGGTGCCCAGCGGCCAGCCGGATGGGCGGGGCCGGGAGCGCGGGTCATCTCCTTAACGATCATCTGGGTTCGGTGGACAGGGCGGCGAGCTGGTCGAGGATCAGCCAGGGGCTGATGGTGGGCTCACGGGCTAGGCGGCGCAGCCAGTCCCCGGCGGCCCGGGCGTCGGTGCGGATGATCTGGCTGAACCGCTGGGCCAGTTGCTGATGACGCGCAAGCATCATGGGATCGGTTCGGGCCGGGAAGGGCACGGCGTTTGGCCCGCGGAGGGCCGGTGCGAGCGGGTCGTCCCGCCCGTCGGCCAGGTAGAGCGGGGACACCTTGAGCACGTCCGCGAACGCGAGGATGTGGTCGGCGCTGCGCAGCGTGCGCTGACCGGTTTCGACCATGGACACGAACCTGGCGAGACACAGGCCAGGTCCGCCAGCGCGACCTGGGACAGGCCGCGCCGCAGTCGCAGCGTGCGCAACCGCACCCCGGCGTCGTCGCGGGCCGGGTCCAGGCTCCTCACGGCTGGGCTGGGTGCGGCTGCCCGGCTTCCAGGGCGGCGCGCAGTTCCTGCAGGTCGGGGGTGAGCACGGTGTGCGGGTGCGCGTCGTGCTGGCGGGCGCGGGCGAGGTAGCGGACGCCCCGGCCGGGGATGGTCTCGGTGCCGATCAGGTGAGCGGGGAACTCGGCGCGCAGGCGGGCTAGCTCGGCGACGGCTTCGGGCCGGGTGCTGTCGGCGGGGGCTGGGATAGTCATGAGTGCTCCGTGCGCGCTGGGTGTGTTTGGGCTCTCCACGCTGCCGTGCCGGGGCTACGCTCTGGAAGGGCCTGGTCGCTCACGGCTGTCCCGGCGGACCCCGGCCGCCGGATGTGGGATCGCCAGGTGTGGTGTGGGACCGGTGGAACCTGGGTGGGATCGGAGGCAGGGATGTCGGCGCTGCGTGACCTTGATCCCGCGTCCAGCGTGCTGGCGTTCTTCGGCGCGGAGTTACGGCGGCTGCGTACCGCAGCGGGCCTGTCCCAGGAGGAACTGGGCCAGCACATCAGCTACAGCGGCTCGCTGGTGGGCATGGTGGAGACCGCCCGCCGCGCGCCAGCCCGTGACTTCGCCGAACGCTGCGATGACGCCCTGGCCACTGGTGGGGCACTAGTCCGGTTGTGGCCGCTGGTCAGCCAGGAAGCGCTGCCCCGCTGGTTCCGGCCGTTCGCCGAGATCGAGCGGGCGGCCACCAGCATCCGGTCCTGGGAGCCGCTGGTCATCCCAGGCTTGCTGCAGACCGAGGACTACGCTCGTGCCCTGATCACGGCCTGGCAGCCCGGGGACAGCCGCGAAGCCGTGCAGCAGCAGGTCGCCGCCCGGATGGAACGCGCCCAGATCCTGGACCGCGAGGACCCGCCGCTGCTGTGGACGATCATCAGCGAGGCCGCGCTGCGCAACCCGGTCGGCGGCCAACATGTGCTGCAGGAGCAGTTGACGCGGCTGCTGGACCGCGAAGCGGAGCACCCGAAAATCATCGTCCAGGTGGTGCCGCTGGACGCCGGTGCCCACCCGGGCCTAGCGGGTCCGATGGTTCTGGTCGCCCGGCCAGGCGAACCGGATGTCGCTTACCTGGAGGTGCAAGACCGGAGCCGCCTCGTGGTGGCCAGCGATGAGGTGGACCGTTATGGTCTTTTGTACGACCTGCTGCGTGCCGTCGCTCTCCCGCCTGACACCTCCCGCGAGATGATCGCCGGCTTTGCCAAGGGAGATCCCCAGTGAACACTGACCTCGACCGGGCCGGGTGGCGTAAGTCCAGCTACTCCAGTGGTTCGGGTGGCAACTGCGTCGAAGTGGCCACCAACCTGCCTGGCCTCATCGCCGTGCGCGACAGCAAAGACCCGGATGGCCCGGCGCTCACGCTGACCCCAGCCCAGTGGCGCTCGTTCGCCGCGGGCGTGCAGCGCGGAGACTTTGACCTGGCCTAAGCCCGCCTGATATGAGGGGCATCGCCGTACGCGGTGCCCCTTCTCCATGACGGCGCTGGGGCACCTGCCCGGCATATTGACAGATCCGGGGGCTTGGGCCTGCGGCTGGCTCGCTACGCTTGGTTCGTGAGCCCCGTAGGTATCCGCGGCACGCCGCACACGTGGACTCGCGGGCTGCTGCGCTGCGGTGTGGCCGCAGGTCCTGTCTTCGTCACGGTGTTCCTGCTTGAGGGTGCTGCCCGGGACGGTTACCGGCCGCTGCGCCACCCAGTCAGTTCTCTCGCGCTCGGACCGCGCGGCTGGGTCCAGACCGCAAACTTCGCGGTGGCAGGCACGTTGTTCCTGGCCGCAGCCGCAGGCCTGGTGCGTGCTGGTGATGCCGCGGCCAGCAACCGGGTAGCACCGGCCCTGATCGGCGCGGCAGGCGCGGGGCTGATCGGCTCAGCCGTCTTCACTACTGACCCGGTCAGCGGCTACCCGCCCGGAACACCCGATGCGCTCACTCAGCCCAGCGCTGCCGGCACCGCACACAATCTGACGGCTATCCCCGTGTTCCTGGGCCTGCCCGCTGCCGCACTCGTCTGTGGCCGGCGGTCCTGGCGAGCCGGCCAGCGCGGGCGTGCGCTCTACAGCGCGGGTACCGCCGTGACCATGCTGGCCACCATGGCCCTGGCCGGTGCGGGCTTCGGCCAGTCACCCCGGCTCGTCAGCCTCGGCGGGCTGTTCCAGCGGGTCAGTATCATCACCGGCTTCACCTGGCTCACAGCCACATCCGCACAAGCCCTCCGCCGAACGCCCACCACGGCAGCGCCACGCGACCAGGCATAAAGGATAAGTATTCCCAAGACCATCCGGCATGCAGCCCGATGCGGAAGTTATCAGGCGCACGACTCCAGTGCTGTCCCTCTACCATGACAACGCGTTCCCGGGTGTCTCATCGAACATGTCCCGAAGCCTTGACTCATCCAACTGATCTGGCTCGTTGGCCGCAATGTAATAAGTAAGCTCGTCACGCAATCTATAGAATTGGTACTGCGCCTCTTCCATCAGCACCCATCGCGATCTCCATGCAAAGAAGGGCTCGAGGGTATTAACCGCCGTTACAACCGCCACCAAAGAAAATGCGATCCCCGTCCAGACATTAAGCTTCTGCAAGCCAAGGATGATTGTTGATGTCACTGTCAGAATCTCAGATCATCACCAAGCACATCGATCCGCTGGCGTAGCACACGCTGCAGGTCCTGACGCTCCCGGATCTGCGCGGCAGCAAGACTCGTACGGTCGACAGCTTCCAGGCCAGTGGGCCCATAACGATAGAGCGGCATGAGCGGACGCTAGCTTGGTTGCGGGGCACGATGGGCAGGTGGCGGGTTCAGGAAAGCTGGCTCTATGTTAGCGAGAGAGATTGGGTGGTCTGTTCTGCCTGCGAGGGACCTGCGTGTCTCCTGGATTATCTCGGTGGCCAGGTATGGGTTGACTCCCAAGGTAGTGCGCGCACGGGCGAGGTTTCTTAGCGGGGCGTTGTCGCAGAATTCAAAGGTCTCGCCAGTCACGCGGCCGACGAGCTTGGTGACGAGGTCCGGTTCAGCCGTAAAGAGCTGACAGACGGTCAGCAGGAAGTAGATACCAGCGAGGAAGCTGTCACAGATCTCAGCGGTAGGCGTAGCGACCTCTCCGCCGTCGGTGTCAGTGAAGTGTTGGCGTGCATTCCCAGCCCATAGCTGGCTGAGGTGTTTCATTATGGCTTCGATCTCGCTGGACCGGGAGGACCCGCCCGAGGCCTCGGCATGGCCCGCTGACCGGTCCTCAGGGCTTAGCAATTCGAGCAGGTCAGGGGTAGCTGGGATCTCCAGGCCGGTGGCCTGGGCCGTCGCGCGATGTTTAAGTGCACGGAGTTCATCGTTGACGACGTCTTCTGTGACGTCAGCGAGCGCCAGCTCTTTGGATCCACCACTATCGACTGTGAAGATGGCACGAGCGATACGTAGCAAATCCCTGGGCAATCCACCCGACAGTACATAGCAGAGTGCAACGAATGCAGCGGGCAGCCCGATTACGCGCCGGTCGAGAAGATTACCCGCACCAGGCAGATCGAGTGGTTCGACCCACACTATGTCGTCGAATATACCGTTAGATGCTGTTTTCAGCGGAATCATTTGGTCACCACTAGCAGCCAGCGTGCTGGATGAAATAGAGATGAGATAGACGCTTTGAGAGGTCCCGAACACCGAACTGAGTTCAGTAAGAAATTTATTAGCGTTCTGGGCATCGTCAATCCGGTCCATTTCGTCGATGCCGACGACAAGCCGGATGTTCATGTCTTCTTTGTCTGCTCCAGGCGGATCCTTCTTCTCTGTCCTCGCGCCGATCGCCTGCTGGAGTGCTCCGACGACACGCTCGGCGAAGTCACGGTAGTCGTCGATGAGCTCCGGAAGCGTCATCATCTGCTCGGTGAATGCCTGGGTGCTTGAGAGGTTTAGGCCCGTACCCAGCGGGCCGCCGAGCGTACCGCCGCGGCCGCGCGTGTCGGTCCGCTGGAAGTGCAGCCTCTCCAGGCGGGCCTGTGCATCGGTGGCGAGCGTCCGGATCTGGCGCAACTCGATCAGGGCCCGGCGAGTCGGCCAGCTGATCACGACCATGGCAGCAACGACGGCGGCGGCCACGCCGAGCCATTCCCACGTCTGCAGTGGCCAGGAGACCAGCGGCCAACTGCCAGAAGCCGCACGGTAGGCCAGGCTTCCGGCAAGGGCGAACAAGACGATACCCGTTAAACCGCGAAGCAGCGTGACAAGCCGGATGGAGCGCGGGACAAGGACCGAAAGTAGCACGCGGTCCACGAACGACGTCGGGTTGAGCCGACTGTCAACCAGGACCGCCTCGCATAGGCAGGCGTACAGGTGGACGAGGAAATCCCTAGCGTCATACCGCAGCGGCGCCCGGACCTTAAGCCTCAGCCCTGGCAACTCAGTCCCGTCCCGCGGGATCCACGTCGGCGTCCCATACCGACGGCGGCAGAAATCGTGAAGCAACGATGTCTTGCCAGCTCCGCGGAGCCCGCTCACCCCGATGCAGCCAGAGGACATCTTTTCGATTTTCGTCCGCAGATCCTCGCGTGTTGCCGTCGGTGCGATCCTGGTCATATCAGTAACGGCGCTCAGCCCCGGGGTGCACCGGTCTACGGCTATCTTGGCAGAGAGCCTGCCGGCACTTTGGCTCTTATTGTGCTTGCTTCGCTCCTCCTCGAGGATCACTTCGTACAGCGCCAAGCGCCACGGCGCACGTTGAGCTACCGGTTCAAACAGGATGCGCCACGTGACCCAGCGCACGCCCGGAATAAGCCGTAGAAGAGCTATCAACAACCCGAACACATTCCAGTACCTGCCCACTTGCCCTTCGGTCAGCCAGGCCAGCAGCCTCGGATAGCCATCAGCGACCTCAGCCACCAAGCGCAGCGCCTCGCATTTCCCAAAAGCCTCATCAATTTTATGGTCTTGATGCCACAACCTTGGGAAAGGCGAGACTTTCGCCGGGGAACATCCGGACTCTCTACCTGAGGCCGCGCCGGGGCCCGTCCCGCGGAACTCCGGAGACGATCGGACATCTCGACTCACATAATCGAATAGCCACTTAGCCCTCTGGCGCGCACGACGATCCCGGAAGATAACGTCCGGGTCAAGGTACAACCTGCTCGAAGGTCGCATGAATCCGAGCCTAGTGGTCAGCGGCGTGCTCCGTGTCAATCTCAGACATAAGGGGTTGATCGTAGAAGGGCGAACTTCCTTAAAGCACACTCTCTTCGGCTACCCGGTAAAGGGCGGTGGGATGCGGCGTCGGGCTGTCGAAGTAGTCAAGCGGCGTGGGGCGCGAGTTCGACGATGAGGTCAGCGTCGAGTGCTGCGCTGATGCGCTCCAGCAGGGGAATCGTGGGAACCACCCCGCCGGCTTCCAGGCGGGAGAGGGCGGGCTGGGTCATGTCAGCGCGGGCAGCGAGTTCGGTCTGGGACAGTCCCACGGCCAGGCGGCGTTCGCGGACTGCCTGGCCGATAAGGAATGCCCTGCGGGCTTCGGCGTACCCCTTGCGGTACTCGTCGCTGCCACGGCGCCCGGCGGCGAGTTCCTCGTAAGAGGAGTGCGGTGCGGTCATGTCAGTTCACTTCCCGGTCGAACACCTGGTGGGCGATGCTGTGTTCGGCTTCGCAGATCTTCTGGGAATGCAAGGCACGGGCCACCTCAGCGGTCTCGGCGCTGCGGGTATTGGGAAACACCGTCAGTAAGATCACCCGCCGGCCCGGCGCCAGCCAGTAGGTGACCCTGGTCTGCTGGCGTAACAGATGAAACCTCAACTCCCTGACCTTCCCTCCCAGGTGGCGGGCGTAAGGCTCGCCGAGCTCCTCGGCATGCTCAGCAGGCCAGCGCGGAAGTCGACGCGGCCGAAATCACAGTGACTCAGTCCGGCCAGCCAGGACCGCACTTCCGGTTCGATCTCAACCTCGTACAGACCTGCCATGCATCGCATGCTATATGCATCGCATGCTATAGCCAAGCTGTGCGGTCAGGTGCCGGAGGCCATGTAGGCGGCCAGGATGTAGTTCGGGTGACGGCCGGGGGTAGTGGGATCAGGACGATCTTGGTGCCTTTGCCGCCGCCGGTGCCGGCGTCATCCTAAGCCAGCTCACGCCGGGGTCAGCCGGATCAGGCAGGCGGCCGGGGGCCGGGGGAGTGTCACGGTCAGTTCGCCCGCAGCCGCTGACCATCCGGCCTGGCCCGTGCCGAACAGGATCTCAGCACGTACGTCCCCGCCGCGCAACTGCGGGAGCAGCAGGGAAACGCCGGGCTCGGCCGCATCGGGGCCGCGGCGCCAGACCAGGAGGTAGCTGCGCTCGGCGGCGCGCAGGCCGTGGGCCACCCAGGAGTCGTCCCACCGTGGCAGCCCCAGCGGCCAGAACGGCACTGACTCAGCCAGATCGCCCCGGATCGCCTTGTACACCTGGACTGCCTCAGCGACCAGAGCGCGCTGCTCCGCGGTCATCCGGTCCAGGTGCCCGGACAGGTGGATCCGGCCGAGCAGCGCGCCGCACAGCGTGAACGTGTTCTGCTCCGCGGAGAAACCGGGCTGGGGGTACGCCCAGATCCCGGCCTGCTCCGGGGTCATCGCGGCCGTGGCCGCCGCCGCGATGACCGGGTAGCGCACGAAGTCCTGCTGGTCGCTGGTGGACTGCAGCTGCAGCCGGGACAGCATCGCGTAGTCCGCGCGCATCCCGCCGGACGCGCAGTTCTCCACGGTCAGCCCGGGGTGCCGGTCCAGCAGCCGGTCCAGCCAGTCGAGCAGGGCCCGGTTGTGCCCGAGCAGGCCGGCCCCGGCGCTCACCCCGCCCACGTCGGTGCCCGGGTCGGCCTGGATGTTGTAGTCCAGTTTGAGGTAGCCGACCCCGAGGTCGCCGACCAGGAAGTCGACGGTCTCGTCCAGGTGCTTGACCGCGGCCGGGTGCCGCAGGTCCAGGTGGTACCGGCCGTGCTCGGCCACCCGGGTCCCGCCGCGCTGGAAGAACGCCTCGGCCGGCAGCTCGCGGGCCGCGGCGGTGTGCACCCCGGCCACCTCCGGTTCCAGCCACAGGCCGGGCACCATGCCCGCGGCCCGGATGTGCTCCAGCACCTCGGACAGGCCGCCAGGGAACCGGGACGACGACGGTTTCCAGTCGCCGGCGCTGTCCCACCAGCCGCGCTCCTCGTCGTACCAGCCCGCGTCGATGCAGAAGTACTCGGCGCCCACCTCGGCCGCGGCCGAGATCAGCGGCAGCAGCTTGTCGGTGCTCGGGTTGGCCATCAGCGTGTTCATGTAGTCGTTGAAGATCACCGGCAGCGCCTGGTGGTCCTGGTGCGGGCGGCGGGCCGCCCGCCGGCAGTGGGTCAGCCCGGCGACGGCGCCCTCGAACCCGGCCCGGCTGACCGCGACCGCGGCCGGCACGGTGCGCAGCGACCCGCCCGGCGGCAGCGCCTGGTGCCACTGGTGCTCGGCCTCGGCCGGGCCGAGCAGGGCCAGGTACGCGCCGTCGCGCGCCTCGCCGACCTCCGCGCGCCACGCGCCGTTGTGCTCGATCTGCCAGCACCAGCCGGTCCCGGCCCGGCTGACCAGCGCGCCCATCGGCAGGTAGGGCGTGCACGACCACGATCCGCGGCTGGTAAAGCCCAGGCAGCCGCGCGGGCTGGCCGTGTGCACGCGGCGGTTCAGGTCCGGCAGCGCGTCCCGTAGCGCCCGCCGTTGCCAGCGTCCCTCCGCGAGCCAGTCGCTCTCCGCCCACCAAACCTCAAGATTCTCAACGCCAGTGCCTCCCTCGAGGCTGCCGCACAGGAACGAGGTCACCGCCTCGATGGTGAGCGGCGAATCGCCCTGGTTGGTCAGCGTGGTCCAGGCGCGCAGCACGCCGTGGCCGGTGAGCACCCGGTAGCAGATCTCGGCGTGCAGCCCGGTGGCCGGGTCGGCCAGGCTGATCAGGAACTCCTGCCACGGCCCGTCGGCCCGGGCCGAGTGCCCGCGGTAGCGCAGCCGGGTGCCCAGCGCGGACTCGGTGTGCCGGGTTCCGGACCAGGTCCGCCCGGTGCCCGGGGTCAGCACGTCGAGCAGCGGCAGGCCGCGAACTTCGGCCCTGGGCCCGGCTTCGCCAGTCGGGGTTCGGCGCGCAGCGGCGCTCGGGGGGTTGGCGGGGGGGCGTCCCCCCGGGCCAACACTGAGCCGGGGGATGCCGTCGCCGCCGACGGCCACGGTCAGCGCGAGCGCCCCGTCATCCACGGCCACGATGGCCTCCGGCTCACCGGTGCTGCTGGTCACGCTGTCCTCCTCGTCGCGCGCAGGCGTGTTCGCCGCCGCGCTGTCATCATTTTCGGCAGTATTTCGGCTCTTGACACCCAAAGTGTGAACGGTCACAATCCTGGCATGAATGTGACCGGTCACACAAGCGGGCGCCCGCCCGCCGAGGATGCAGCGCCGCCGGCCCGGCAGCAGCGCCCGGTGAGCATCCGCGACGTGGCCGCCGCGGCCTCGGTCTCGTACCAGACCGTGTCCCGGGTGATCAACAATCACCCGAGCGTGAAGGAGTCCACCCGCGCCGCGGTGCTGGCCGCCATCAGCGACCTCGGCTTCCGGCCCAACCGGGCGGCCCGCTCGCTGGCGGGCGGCCGGGTCAACGCGGTCACCGTGCTGACCTCGGACACCACCCGGTACGGTTACGCGGCCAGCCTGCAGGGCATCGAGGAGGCCGCCCGCGCGGCCGGCTTCGCCATGGGCATCCAGGTGCTCGAAGCGGGCGGGCGGATCACCGACGCGGTGCAGCGGGCCACCGAGCCGGGCACCGCGCTGATCGTGATGGCCTACGACCAGGCCGGGACCAAGGCGCTGGCCGCGGTGCCGGCCGGCGTCCCGGTGGCGGCCGCGGTCGAGACCCCGTCGGGCCGCCAGGCCGAGGGAAAGCCCTGGGTCTGGCTGGATGACCGGCAGGCCGCGCAGCAGGCCACCCAGTACCTGCTGGGCCTGGGCCACCGCACCGTGCACTACGTGCCGATCCCGGCCTCGACCGGCACCAGCCCCCGGCTGGCGGGCTGGCGGGCCGGGCTGCAGCAGGCCGGCGCGCCGGTGCCCG
>Ga0335085_10008083_pt1 | contig 16129 bp, 11 predicted proteins | sample Lox_Sample_45_FD_206712 | JGI IMG/M metagenome (GOLD analysis project Ga0335085, IMG submission 206712) | Soil microbial communities from Loxahatchee National Wildlife Refuge, Florida, United States - Lox_Sample_4.5 | ecosystem: Environmental > Terrestrial > Soil > Wetlands | place: USA...
AGCGGGCGAGCACGCCGACGCTGTCCAGGCTGAAAGAGAGCGGATAGACGCCGGCGCGGCTCACCCGGCCCACCGTGGTCTTCAGGCCGGCGAGGCCGCAGAGCGCCGCCGGGATGCGCACCGACCCGCCCGTGTCCGTCCCCAGCCCCACGGGCACAAGACCCGCCGCCACCGCCACGGCCGTCCCGCCGCTCGAGCCACCCGGCACGTGGGGAGCGGGGCTCCAGGGATTGTGCGGGGTGCCCTGGTCGTTGTTGATGCCCACCCCGCCGTAGGCGAGCTGGACGGTGACGGTCTTGCCGAGGAGGACCATGCCCGCCCGGTCGAGCCTTCGCACCGCCGCGCAGTCCCTCTGCGCGATCGCGTCCGCCAGGAGGCGCGTCCCGGCCGTGGTGGGGTAGCCCTTCACGTCCAGGAGGTCCTTCGCCGCCCAGGGCAGCCCGTGGAGGGGGCCGAGGTCCACGCCGGACTGCAAGGCCGCCTGCGCGGCGCGGGCCTGGGCCAGGGCGCGCTCGCGCAGCACCAGGCAGAAGGAGCCCAGCTTCCGGTCGAGCGAGGCGATCCGCTCCAGGTACATCTCGGCCAGGGCGACGGGAGTGATCTCGCCCCCGCGCAAGCCGCGGCCCAGAACGGTGAGGGTCTGGAAGTGGCGAGGGGCGGCCAAGGGCGGAGGAGTCTACCGCAAGGCGGCGTGGTATTGACCCGGGCCCATGAGCGCCAGAGCCGAAGCCGCCGGGTTCTCCACCGCCCGGCTGGAAGTCTTGGACGCCTTCCTCAAGACCCGCTACCTCGACACCGGCCGGATTCCCGGCGCGCTGACGCTGATCTGGCGGCGGGGAGAGATCGCCCATTTCCGCGCCCTCGGGCACGCCGACGTCGAGCGCGGGACGCCCCTGCGGGAGGACACCGTCTTCCGCATCTACTCGATGACCAAGCCGCTCACCACCGTGGCTTTCATGATGCTGGTGGAGCAGGGCATGGTGGCGCTGGACACGCCCGTGCACGACCTCATCCCGGAATGGAAGGATCTGGGCGTCTACCAGGGCGGCACGCTGGAGACCTTCCGGGTGAAGCGGCCCGAAAAGCCCATGCTGGTGGTCGACCTGCTCCGGCACACCAGCGGCCTCACCTACGGCTTCCAGGAGTCGACCAACGTCGATTCCGCCTACCGCAGGCTGAAGATCGGCGAGTGGCACGGGCCCACGCTCGAGGAGATGATCCAGAAGCTTGCCGGCCTGCCGCTGGAGTTCACCCCGGGGACGGCCTGGAACTACTCGGTCTCCACCGACGTGCTGGGATACCTGGTGGGAAGGCTCTCGGGCGTGCCCTTCGGGGAGTTCCTCCGCTCGCGGATTCTCGATCCCCTGGGCATGAAGGACACCGGCTTCCACGTCCGCCGGGGAAACGAGAATCGCCTCGCCGCCTGCTACGCCGCCACGCCCAAGGGGGGGATGAAGCTGCAGGACGACCCGGTGAAGAGCCCGTACCTGGAGCCGCCCACCCTCTGCTCGGGCGGCGGCGGCCTGGTGGGGACCGCCGCCGACTACCTGCGCTTCTGCCGCATGCTCCTCAACGGCGGCGAGCTCGACGGCGTGCGCCTGCTGGGACGGAAGACCATCGAGCTGATGACGAAGAACCACCTGCCGGACGGCAAGGACCTGCCGGCGCTCTCGCGGTCCCTCTTCAGCGAGGCGATCTACAACGGGGTGGGGTTCGGCCTGGGCTTCGCCATCACCCTCGATCCGGCCCGCACCATGCTCCCCGGGTCGCCCGGCGAGTTCTTCTGGGGAGGGCTGGCCTCCACCACCTTCTTCATCGATCCCGCGGAGGATCTGATCGTCATCTTCATGACCCAGCTCATTCCCTCCAACACCTGGCCCATCCGCCGCGAGCTGCGCACGCTGATCTACTCGGCGCTGGTGGACGATCGGCCTTGGCGGAAGAACGCCCGCAGTTCCGCGTAGGTCTCCTCCGGCGACTCCTCCGGCAGGTAGTGCCCGCAGGGAAGGGCCCGGCCGCGCAGGTCGGTGGCCTTCTCCCGCCAGGTGTCGAGCACGTCGAACTTCTTCGCGATGCGGCCGTTCTTGCCCCAGAGCACCAGCAGGGGACAGGCGATGCGCTTGCCCAGGTCCGCCTCGTCGTGGACCAGGTCGATGGAGGCCGCCGCCCGGTAGTCCTCGCAGCTCCCGTGGATGGCCGCCGGGTCCTTGAAGCAGCGCACGTACTCGGCGATCGCCTCCTCCCGGATCCCCTTGCCCCCGGAGCTGAGCCCGGCGAAGGCGCTGCGCAGGTAGAACTCGGGGTCGCTCCCCAGGAAATGCTCGGGGAAGGGCGCGGGCTGGATGAGGAAGAACCAGTGGAAGTACACGGTGGCGAGGTACTGGTCGACGCTCTTGAACATCGTCCGGGTGGGGACGATGTCCAGCACCGCCAGCTTGCGCACCCGCTGGGGATGGTCGAGCGCCATCCGGTGCGCCACCCGGCCCCCCCGGTCGTGACCGGCGACCAGGAAGGAGTCGAACCCCAGCCGCTGCATCAGCTCGACCTGGTCCTGCGCCATCGCCCGCTTCGAGTACCGCTCGTGCTCCGGGTCGCCCGCGGGCTTGAAGCTATCGCCGTACCCGCGCAGGTCCGCGGCCACCACGGAGAACTCCTCGGCGAGCCGGGGAGCCACCGCGTGCCACATCACGTGGGTCTGCGGATATCCGTGCAGGAGCAGGAGCGGCTGTCCGCTTCCCTTGCGCCGGACCAGGAGCGTGCCGGCGGAAGTCTCGATACGCTCCTTGGTGAATCCTTCGAACATGGGCGTCTCCTTCGGGCAAAGCCTACCAAGCGGCGGGCGAAGCGATCTTTCCCGGCCCCGCCATCGTGCGATACTGCGCGACATGGCGGGGCAGGCGGAGACGGCGGGCGCCGTCATGCGCGCGTACCTGGCCGAGCTGCGCGCGGCGGGCGCCCTGGAGGCGGTGATCCCCAGGCTCTCGCCGGAGGCCGCGAAGCTGGTGGAGAAGCCTCCCTTGCCCGTCACCTGGGTGGACATCCGCCTGGTGCACGAGCCGCTGGTCGCCCTCAGCGGCCTGCGGGGGCGGGAGGCGGTGCGGCAGGTCGCCCACAAGGCCGCGGCCGGCCAGCTCGGCGCGTTGTTCCGCCCGCTCCTGGCCAGCACGCTGCGGCTGTTCGGCGCCAGCCCCACCACGCTCTTCACCCGGATGGACACGATCACCGGGATCATGCTGCGGGGTCTGAAGTTCACCTGGAAGGAGTCGGGGCCCGGCGCGGGAACCATGGCCATCGAGTACCCCTACCCGGTGCACGACGCGCTCTTCGCCGCCTGGGAAGGCATGCTGCTCTTCGCCTTCGACCTGGTGCAGACCAAGGGCACGGTGGCGCCGGCGCGGCCGGGCGAAGGCAACAAGCGCTGCGAGATCGACGTGCGCTGGTAAGCTGCGCGCTGCGGAGGCCGCCATGGACTACGTGAACCTGGGCAAGACGGGCCTGAAGGTCTCGCGCATCTGCCTGGGCTGCCTGACCTACGGCGCCCCCGTCGCCAGCGAGCCCACGGGCGGGCGGCACGCCTGGGCCCTGGACGAGGAGCAGAGCCAGCCTTTCCTGCGCCAGGCGCTGGACCTGGGGATCAACTTCTTCGACACCGCCAACGTCTACTCCAGCGGGGCCAGCGAGGAGGTGCTGGGGCGCTTCCTCAAGCGCAACGTCCGCCGCGAGTCGGTGGTGGTGGCCACCAAGGTCTGCGGGGTGATGCGCAAGGAGCCCAACGGCCGCGGGCTCTCGCGCAAGGCCATCTTCCAGGAGCTGGACGACAGCCTGCGGCGGCTGGGGATGGACTACGTCGACCTCTACCAGACGCACCGCTGGGACCCTTCGACGCCCATCGAGGAGACGATGGAGGCGCTGCACGACGTGGTGAAGTCGGGCAAGGTCCGATACCTGGGCGCCTCCTCGATGTTCGCCTGGCAGTTCGCCAAGGCGCTCTACCTTTCGGACCTGCGCGGCTGGTCGCGCTTCGTCTCCATGCAGAACCACTACAACCTCCTCTACCGGGAGGAGGAGCGGGAGATGATCGGCCTCTGCCGGGCCGAAGGGATCGGGCTCATCCCCTGGAGCCCGCTGGCCCGCGGGCGGTTGACGCGCGCCTGGAAAGCGGAGAGCACGAAGCGCAGCGAGACCGATCAGTTCGGCAACGGCATGTACGGCCGCACCGAGGAGCTCGACCGGCCGGTGGTGGACAGGGTGGGAGAGGTGGCGGAGAAGCGCGGCCTTCCCCGCGCCCAGGTCTCGCTGGCCTGGCTGCTCTCCAAGCCCTTCATCACGGCCCCCATCGTGGGCGCCAGCAAGCCCCACCATCTCTCCGACGCGGCGGCGGCGCTCTCCGTGCACCTGGCGCCGGAGGAGATCGAGGCGCTGGAGAAGCCGTACCTTCCCCACCCCATCCTCGGGCACGGCTGAGCGGCTCGGATACCGCGCGCCTTCCCACCCGCGCGGCAAAAGGCTACGAGGGCCCCATGGACATCCTCCACGATGTGCTGGCCTTCGCGGCCAAGGGATTCGTCGTCTTCGCCACCGCCGCCGCGATCCTGCTCTTCCTCGCCTTCCTCTTCCGCCGCCTGAAGCCGGCGGGCCCCGGGCTGCGCGTCAGGCCTCTCAACCGGCAGATCCTCGCCCTGGGCGACGCCTTGCGCGCCGGGATGGTGGGCCGCAAGGAGCTGCGCAAGCTGCTCAAGCGGAGGAAGAAGGAGGCGAAGGAGAAGGGAAAGCCCAGCGTCTTCGTCCTCGACTTCAAGGGAGACCTCTTCGCCACCGCCGTGCGCAGCCTGCGCGAGGAGGTGAGCGCCATCGCCGCGGTGGCGGGCAAGGAGGACGAGGTGGTGGTGCGGCTGGAGAGCGCGGGCGGGGCGGTGCCCCACTACGGCCTGGCCGCCGCCCAGCTCCTGCGCCTGCGGGAGAAGGCCGTCCGGGTGACCGTCTGCATCGATCGCATCGCCGCCAGCGGCGGCTACATGATGGCCTGCGTCGCCGACCGGATCGTGGCCGCGCCCTTCGCCATCATCGGGTCGATCGGGGTGGTGGCGCAGATTCCCAACCTGCACCGCCTGCTGAAGAAGCACGACGTCGACTTCCAGGAGATGACCGCCGGGGAGTTCAAGCGGACGGTGACCGTCTTCGGGGAGATCACCGAGAAGGGGAAGAAGAAGCTGCAGGAGGAGCTGGAGGACACGCACCAGCTCTTCAAGGAGTTCGTCAAGGCGCAGCGCCCGGCCCTCGACGTCGACAAGGTGGCCACCGGCGAGCACTGGCTGGCGCGCCGGGGGCTGGACCTGGGCCTGGTCGACCAGCTCCGCACCAGCGACGACTACCTGCTCTCCCGCGCCGCGGAGGCCAACCTGTACCGGGTGAGCTTCGAGCGGATGCCCTCGCTTCGCGAGCGGATCGGGCGATCGGTGGCGGAGGCGATGAGCCGCTCGCTCCTCGCCGTGCTGCGCCTGGTGTAAGTGCCTTCCACTCCTCCAGCCCGATGCATTCTCCCCCGCCGGGCTGCGCTCCGGCTGCCCGAATGTCGTTCGCAGTCGCCCGGGCGACCTCATTCGAAGCGCAGCGCCTCGATCGGGTCGAGCAAGGAGGCCTTCCGCGCCGGGTACAGGCCGAAGACGATGCCCACCAGCCCGCTGAAGCCGATGGAGACGGCGATGACCGCGGGCTGCACCAGCATCGGCCAGTGGAAGCGCGCGGCGAGCTGCTGCGCGGCCAGCAGCCCGGTCCCCGCGCCGATGATCCCGCCGGCGAGGGAGAGCGCCAGGGCCTCCGTCAGGAACTGGAGGAGGATGTCGCGTGGCTTGGCGCCCACCGCCATGCGGACGCCGATCTCCCGGGTCCGTTCGGTGACGCTGACGAGCATGATGTTCATGATCCCGATGCCGCCCACCAGCAAGGCGACGGCGGCCACTGCCGCGAGCAGGGTGGTCATCACGCTGGCACCCTCCTGTTGCGCGCTGGCGATCTCCGACAGGTTGCGAACGGAGAAGTCGTCGTCCGTTCCTTGCCGGAGGTGATGGCGGTCCCGCAGGAGCCCCTCGATCTCCTGCTGGGCGCGAGCGGTGGCGTCGGCGGACACGGCGCTGACGAAGATGACTCCGGCGAGGAACTTGGTCAGGCCGCCCTGGATCTTGGTGGTGAAGGTGCTCACCGGGAGGATGACGGCGTCGTCGTAATCCTGGCCCATCGGCGATTGTCCCTTGGGCTGGAGCACGCCGACCACCTCGAAGGGCATGCCACGGATGCGCACCGACTGCCCCACCGGATCGAAGCGCGGACCGAACAGCTTCTCGGCCACCGTCTGGCCGAGGACGACGACCTTCGCGCCGCTGTCGACGTCGGCGTCCAGCAGGAGCCGTCCGCGGGAGGGGCGCCAGTTGCGCACGGCGAAATAGGCGACGGTCGAGCCGATCGCCGAGGTGGACCAGTTCTGCTCCTCGCTCTGCACCTGCGCCGGAGCGCGGAGGACCGGGGCGGCGTAGCGGACGGCGCGCAGCTCCGTCTGGATGGCCTTCAGGTCCTCCCAGGTGAGGGTGGGCATGGAGCCGAACCCCCCGCGCATGCCGCCGGCGCTGGTCGAGCCGGACATCACCACCAGCAGGTTGGTGCCCATCGCCTCGTAAGTGGCTTCCACCCGCGCTTTTGCTCCCTGGCCGATGGCCACCATGGCGATGACCGCGCCCACGCCGATGACGATTCCCAGGGCGGTGAGGAACGAGCGGGTCTTGTTTCGCAGCAGGGCGCGGCCGGCCAGCCGGGCGGTGGGAAGCGGCTTCATCCCAGGGCTTCCTTCCCCCGCGGGGTGCGCTCGTCGGCCACGATGCTGCCGTCCTTGATGCGCACGACCCGTTCCGCCCAGGCGGCGATGTCCGGCTCGTGCGTGACGTAGACGACGATGATCCCGCTTCTGCCCAGGTCGCGGAAGAGCTGCATGACCTCGGCGCTGGTGCGGGAATCGAGGGCGCCGGTGGGCTCGTCGGCGAGCAGCACCTTCGGGTCGTTCACCAGGGCGCGGGCGATGGCCACGCGCTGCTGCTGCCCCCCGGAGAGCCGGCTGGGCGTGTGATCCATGCGCTCCCCCAGCCCGACGCGGCGGAGCGCCTCGGCCGCGCGCCGCTGCCGCTCACGGGCGGGCACGTCGGCGTAGAGGAGCGGCAGCTCGACGTTCTCCAGGGCGGAGGTGCGGGCGAGCAGGTTGAACTGCTGGAAGACGAAGCCGATCAGGCGGTTGCGAATCTCGGCCAGCTCGTTGCGCGAGAGCCGGGACACCTCCCGGCCGCCGAGGAAGTAGCGGCCGGCGCTGGGGCGATCGAGGCAGCCGATCAGGTTCATCAAGGTGGACTTGCCCGAGCCGGACGCGCCCATGATGGCGACGAACTCGCCCTGGTCGATGGAGAGCGTGACGTCGCGCAAGGCCGGCACCTCGACGTCTCCCATCCGGTAGACCTTGCCGACGCGCTCGAGGCGGATGACGGGGGCGCCGCTCACAGGACCCGTCCGAACGACCCGGCGCCGCTCTTCCCGGAGGCGACGGCCTCGACGACCAGCAGGTCCCCCGCGTGCAGATCGCCCTCCAGGAGCTCGCTGACGGTGCCGTCGCTCACCCCGGTGCGGATGGCCGTGGCGAGGGGCCTTTCCCCGCGCAGCACCCAGACCACGCGCCGGTCGCGGGCGGGCGCGTTTCCCGGCGGCCGCACCTCGGAGGGGGCGAGCCCGGGAGGGGGGCGGAATCGCAGCGCCGCGTTCGGCACGCGCAGTACGTCGCGACGCTCGGCGTAGACCACGGTGGCGTTGGCGGTCATCCCGGGCTTCAGCTTCAGGTCCTCGTTGACCACGTCGATCACCGCGTCGTAGGTGACGACGTTCTGCAGGGTCTGGGGAGCGTTGCGGATCTGCCGGATGGTTCCGCGGAAGACCTCCGACGGATAGGCATCGACGGTGAAGGTCGCGGCCATGCCTTCGCGCAGCCTTCCCACGTCGGCCTCGGCTACGTTGGTGTCCACCTGCATGTGCTTCAGGTCCTCGGCCAGGAGGAAGAGCGTAGGCGCCTGCAGGGACGCCGCCACCGTCTGTCCGACGTCGACGTTGCGGGAGATCACCACGCCGTCGATGGGCGAGTAGATCCGGGTGTAGGCGAGGTTCGTGCTGGCCTGCTGGAGCAGGGCGGCCGCCTGCCCGATGGCGGCCCGGCAGGCGACGACGGTGGCGTTGGCCGCATCGGCGGTGGTCTGGGCGGTGTCGAGATCGGCCTGCGCGATCAGGTTCCCCTTTCGCAGCTGGCGCTGGCGCTGGAGCTGGCGGGACGCGTCCTCGGCCTGGGCCTGGGCCTTCACCAGGTTCGCCCGGGCCGCGGAGAGATTGGCCCGGGCTTGCGCCTCCGCGGCGATGAAGAGCGCCGGGTCGATGAGCGCGAGGAGCTGCCCGCGGCGCACCGTCGAGTTGAAGTCCACCTCGAGGCGCTGGATCCGACCCGAGACCTGGCTGCCCACCTGGACGGTGATCACCGGGGAAAGCGAGCCGGTGGCGGTGACGCGCGCGGAGATCAAGCCCCGATCGACGGCCGCCGTCTCGAAACGCATGGCTTGCGCTGGGCGCCTGGCGCGCTGGCGGACGACGAGGAGCGCCCCCGCCGCGCAGGTTGCCGCGATTGCTGCCAGCCACCAGCGCCTTCGTCCCTGAAGCCAGCCGGTCATGAGAAGTTGGAGTGCATCGGCGATGCCACGCGAGACGGCTGCAAATCGTGCGTCCTGCAGGGAGGCGAGGGGTTGGCCCATCGTCCAACATCCCGCCGCCCCCGTCAGGTGCTAGGCAGACTTCCGATGAGAATCCAGCCCGTTTTCCGAGCCATCGCCCTGGCGATGCCGCTCGCTAGCGCGGCCCTGGCCGAAGGCAATGCCCGCTGGCCGCGGGAGTTGCAGGCGGAGCAGGGGACGATCGTCGTCTACCAGCCCCAGTTGGAGAAGATGGAAGGCGTCACCCTGGAGGGCCGCGCGGCCGTCTCCTGGGAGCCCAAGGACGGGACCCCGGTGTTCGGCGTCTTCTGGTTCCAGGCGCGCTATCTCGCCGACAAGGACTCGCGCGAGGTGCAGATCGAGGAATTCAAGGTCATCAAGGTCCGCTTTCCGCAGAGCACGCCGGAGCAGGAGGCCAAGCTCAGCGCGTTCCTCGACAAGGAGATCCCCAAGTGGGACCTGCGGCCCAACCTCGACGAGCTGCAAAATGCCGTCGCCGCCTCGCAGAAGGTGGCCCAGAGCGAGAAGCGGCTGAAGACCGATCCGCCCCAGTTCATCTTCTCCGAAGACCCTGCCGTCCTCCTCCTCTACGACGGCAAGCCCCTGATCCGGCGGATCGAGAACACCTCCCTGCAGCGGGCCGTCAACACGCCCCTGTTCGTGATCTGCGACGACGAACTGAGGAAGTGCTTCATCAACGGCGGGAAGTTCTGGTACGAGGCCGGCGACGCGGCGGGCCCCTGGACGAGCGTTGCGGGCCCCTCGCCCGGGGTGAAGAAGTTCTTCGATGCCAACCCTCCTCCTCCGCCGGGCGCCGACGCGCAGACGGAGGAGCAGCGCGAGGCGGCGAAGAAGGCGGAGGAGGAGATGAAGACGCCTCCCCGCATCGTGGTCGCCACCGTCCCCACCGAGCTGATCACCTTCGACGGGAAGCCCAACTACGTGCCGGTGGGGACCGGCGGGGAGCTGCTCTTCGCCGACAACTGCGACGGCAAGGTGCTGGTGCACTCGCCCACCAGCGAGACGTACGTGCTGGCCTCGGGCCGCTGGTTCAAGGCCACCTCCTTGAAGGGCCCTTGGACGTTCGTCCGGCCGGACAAGCTGCCCAAGGAATTCAAGGACATTCCCCCCGATTCGCCCATCGCGGACGTGCGCACCTTCGTCGCCGGCACCGAGGAGGCGAAGGACGCGGTGGCCGACGCGCAGATCCCTCAGACCACCGCCATCAAGCGCGACCAGACCATCAACGTCACCTACGACGGCGAGCCCAAGTTCAAGGAGATCGAGGGCACCAAGCTGGCCTACGCGACCAACACCACCTTCTCGGTGATCCGCGACTCGGGGAAGTACTGGGCCTGCCACCAGGCGGTCTGGTACGTGTCCGACTCGCCCAAGGGGCCGTGGAAGGTGAGCGACAAGCGCCCGCCCTCCATCGACAGCGTGCCGCCCAGCGCGCCCGTCTACAACACCAAGTACGTCTACGTTTATCAATCGACGCCAGAGGTGGTGTACGTCGGCTACCTGCCGGGCTACGTGCAGACGTATCCGTATTACGGCACGGTGGTGTACGGCACGGGATACGTCTACCCGGCGTACGTCAGCCCGACGGTCTACTACCCGCCGCCCGCCACCTTCGGCGTGCACATGACCTACAACCCCTGGACGGGGTTCGGGGTGGGGATCTCGTACGGCACCCCGTACTTCAGCGTCGGCATCCACTTCGGCGGGTACCCCGGCTGGTACGGGCCCGTTGGATACCGGCCCCCTTATTACCCGCCGTACGGATATCGCCCGCCGCCTCCGGGCTGGCATCACGCCGGCTATCCCGGAGGGGGCTATCCCGGGTACCGCCCACCGGGGGGGTCCGCGGGAAGGCCTGGTGGCCCGGGGGGAGTGGGCGGCGTAGGCGGAGTTGGTGGCGCCGGGGGCGTGGGCGGCGTTGGTGGAGTGGGCGGCGTGGGAGGGCCGGGAGGACCCGGCGGCCCCGGTGGCCCCGGAGGGCCGGGTGGTCCCGGAGGAGCGAACCGGCCGAGCCAGCTTCCCGCCGGCGGCGCGGGCGGCGCCGGTGGCGCGCGTCCTTCGCAGCTTCCCTCGAACAACATCTACAACCGTCCAAGCAACGCCGACCGCAACTCGCAGCGTCCCTCCGCCTCCACGCGGCCTGCCGCTCCCGCTGCATCCCGGCCGAACGACGTCTACGGCGATCGATCCGGAAATGTGTACCGGCAGAATTCCGGCGGAGACTGGGACCGCCGGACCTCGAACGGATGGCAGGGCGACCGGGGAGGCGGAGGAGGCCTGAACCGCGACGCGGCAGCGCGCAACCGCGGCGGTGGCGGCGGGTCCCGCGGCGGGGGTGGCGGCCGCCGCAGGTGAGACATGGAAGCTGAACGTCAGAGGCTGGAGGAGGCGCGCAGCGAGACCGCGCCCTGGCGCAAGTGGGGCCCCTATCTCTCCGAGCGGCAGTGGGGCACGGTGCGCGAGGACTACAGCGAGTCGGGCGACGCCTGGAACTACTTCAGCCACGATCACGCCCGCTCGCGGGCCTACCGTTGGGGCGAGGACGGCCTGGCGGGCGTCTCCGACGACCAGCAGATCCTCTGCTTCGCCCTGGCCCTGTGGAATGGGAAGGACCCCATCCTCAAGGAACGCCTCTTCGGGCTCACCAACCGCGAGGGCAACCACGGCGAGGACGTCAAGGAGTACTACTTCTACCTCGACTCCACGCCCACGCATTCGTACATGAAGTACCTCTACAAGTACCCGCAGGCGGCCTATCCCTACGACGACCTGGTGGTCACCAACCGCAGCCGCGGGCCGCGGGACTTCGAGTACGAGCTGCTGGACACGGGCGTCTTCGACCAGGACCGGTACTTCGACGTGTTCGTGGAGTACGCCAAGGCCACGCCGGAGGATCTGCTGGTGCGGATCACCGTCCACAACCGCGGCCCCGAGCCGGCGGAGCTGACGGTCCTGCCCACGCTCTGGTTCCGCAACACCTGGTCCTGGGGCGGGAGCGCCGCCCGGCCCTCGCTCCGGCAGGTGGCGGCGGAAAAGGCCGGGGCCGTGATCGGAGCCCGGAGCGCGGAGCTGGGCGAGCGGTTCCTCTGCTGCGAGGGCGCCTCGGAGCTGCTCTTCACGGAGAACGAGACCAACATCCAGCGGCTGGCGGGCGTGCCCGGCCGCACTCCCTGGGTCAAGGACGCCTTCCACGACTTCGTGGTCCACGGCCGCCGCCAGGCGGTGAATCCGGAGCGGACGGGCACCAAGGCGGCGGCCCTGTACAGGGTGAAGGTGGGCCCAGGAGAGTCGCGGACGCTGCGCCTGCGCCTGTGCGACTCGCCTCCCGGTCCCCGGCCCGTGGAGGACGGGCCGGCCGGCCCCTTCGGCGACTTCGACGCGCTCTTCGCTGCGCGGCGGATGGAGGCCGACGAGTTCTACGCCTCGGTGATCCCCAGGAACCTGGATGCGGACGGGGCCAACGTCATGCGCCAGGCGCTGGCGGGCATGCTCTGGTCCAAGCAGTTCTACTTCTACGACCTCGACACCTGGCTCACCGAGCACGGCGCGGACCCCTTCAATCCCCGCAAGCGCGCGCCTCGCAACGAGCACTGGCACCACATGCGCAACGCGCACATCATCTCCATGCCCGACAAGTGGGAGTACCCCTGGTACGCGGCCTGGGACCTGGCCTTCCACGTGCTGGCCTTGAGCCTGGCGGACGAGGACTTCGCCAAGCGGCAGCTCGACCTGATCCTGGGGGACCAGTACCTGCACCCCAGCGGCCAGCTTCCCGCCTACGAGTGGAACTTCGGCGACGTCAACCCGCCGGTGCACGCCTGGTCGACCATCTTCACTTACCGCCTGGAGAAGATCCGCCGGGGCGAGGGCGACCTGGACTGGCTGGAGCGCTCGTTCCACAAGCTGATGCTCAACTTCACCTGGTGGGTGAATCGCAAGGACCGCGCCGGCAACAACGCCTTCGAGGGCGGCTTCCTCGGGCTGGACAACATCGGCATCTTCGACCGCAGCGCGCCGCTCCCCACTGGCGGGTACCTGGAGCAGGCCGACGGCACCGCCTGGATGGCGCTCTTCGCCCAGAGCATGCTGGAGATCGCCGTCGAGCTGGCCATGCACCGCCCGGCGTACATGGAGATGGTGCTCAAGTTCGTCCAGCACTTCCTCTGGATCGCCTCGGCGATGATGCGCTCGGGAAACGACGTGGGGATGTGGGACGAGGAGGACGGCTTCTTCTACGACGTGCTCCGCATGCCGGACGGGCGCGCCCGGCGCCTCAAGGTGCGGTCCATGGTGGGTCTCCTGCCCCTTTGCGCCGTTACGGAGTTCGACGGGGAGCTGATGAAGCGGCATCCCGAGGTGCGCGCGCGCTTCCAGGATTTCATCGCCGCCCGCCCGGAGCTGCGAGCGTCCATCCACGACCCGGCCCGGCCGGGGTGCGCCGGCCGGCGGCTGGCGTCGGTGCTCGACGAGGGGCGGCTCCGGCGAGTGCTGGCCAAGATGCTGGACGAGAGCGAGTTCCTCAGCCCCCACGGGATCCGCTCCATCTCCCGCTACCACGCGGAGCATCCCTATGTCCTGAAGGTAGCCGGCGACGAGTTCCGCGTCGGTTACCTGCCCGCCGAGTCGGACAGCGGCATGTTCGGGGGAAACTCCAACTGGCGGGGGCCGGTGTGGATGCCGGTCAACGGGCTGATCATCCGCGCGCTCCTGCAGTACCACGCCTACTACGGCAACGACTTCACGGTGGAGTGCCCCACCGGCTCGGGCCGGCGCATGAACCTCTACCAGGTGGCGGAGGAGATCGCCCGCCGGCTGGCGAGCATCTTCCTCAAGGACGCCCAGGGCCGCCGGCCGCTCTACGGGGGGACGAGGAAGTTCCAGGAGGACCCGCACTGGCGCGACCTCCTCCTCTTCTACGAATACTTCCACGGCGACAACGGCGCCGGGCTGGGCGCCAGCCACCAGACGGGGTGGACGGGCCTCGTCGCCCGCGGCATGCACCTCTTCGCCACCACCACCGCCGATCAGGTCCTCGAGCTGGGCAAGGCGGCCGCGATCACCGAGGTCGACCGCCCGCCCACCGGCAAGATCGGCCAGGGCGGCCGGCGCCCCGCGCATCCCTGAGATGCCCGCGCGGCCGCGCTACCCCTCGCTCTACCAGGTGAACACTCGCGTCTGGCTCAACGGGCTGGCCCGGGGCCGCGGCCGGCTGGCGACGCTCGACGACGTGCCGGGCGAGGAGCTGGACCGCCTGGCGGGCATGGGATTCGACTGGATCTGGCTCCTCAGCGTCTGGCGGACAGGAGAAGCGGGGAGGGCGGTCTCGCGCGCGAACCCGGAATGGCGGCGGGAGTTCCTCCGGACGCTGCCCGACCTGCGCGAAGAGGACATCGGCGGATCGGGGTTCGCCATCTGTGGCTATACCGTCCATCCCGGCCTGGGCGGGGACGCCGCGCTGGCCCGGCTGCGCGAGCGCCTGCGCCAGCGCGGGCTGCGCCTGATGCTGGACTTCGTCCCCAACCACACCGCGCTCGATCACCCCTGGGTGGAGGAGCACCCCGAGTACTACGTGGCAGGGAGTGAGCTGGACCTGACGCGCGCCCCGCGCGACTACGCCTGGGTGAAGGGAAGGGGCGGCGATCGGGTGCTGGCGCACGGGCGCGACCCGTACTTTCCCGGCTGGCCGGACACGCTCCAGCTCGACTACGGCAACCCGGCCACGCGGGCGGCGATGGCCGGCGAGCTCCTGCGCATCGCCGGCCAGTGCGACGGCGCGCGCTGCGACATGGCCATGCTGGTGCTCCCCGAGGTCTTCGAGCGGACCTGGGGCCGGAAGACGGCGCCGTTCTGGCCGCAGGCCATCGCGCGGGTGCGGGAGCGATTCCCGCGCTTCACCTTCCTGGCGGAGGTCTACTGGGACCTGGAGTGGACGATGATGCAGCAGGGCTTCGACTACGCCTACGACAAGAGGCTCTACGACCGCCTGCGCGACGGCCGCGCCCGCCCGGTGCGCGAGCACCTCTCCGCCGGACTCGACTACCAGGACAGGCTCGCCCGCTTTTTGGAGAACCACGACGAGCCCCGCTCCGCGGCCGCCTTCGCCCGCGGCAAGCACCAGGCGGCCGCGGTGATCGCCTTCCTCACTCCGGGGTTGCGCTTCTTCCACCAGGGCCAGCTCGAGGGCAAGACCAAGCGCGTCTCACCGCACCTGGTCCGGGCGCCGGGGGAAGCCGCCGATCCCTCGCTGCGGCAGCTCTATTCGCGCCTGCAAAAGGTCCTCCGCCTGCCGGCTGTGCGGGACGGCGCGTGGAGCTTGCTCCAATGCGCGCCGGCCTGGGAGTCGAACCCCACCTGGGACGACTTCCTCGCCTTCTCCTGGCAAGCCCCCGATGGCCAGCGGCTGCTGGTCGCCGTCAACTACTCCGACCACCAGGCCCAGTGCTACGTGCGGCTGCCCTTCGCCGATCTCTCCGGGCGCGCGGTGCGGCTCAAGGACCTGATCGGCGCCGCCAGCTACGACCGGGACGGCGGCGAACTGGTGACGCGGGGGCTTTATCTCGACCTGTCCCCCTGGGGACACCACGTATTCCAGCTTCGCGTCCGCTGAAGCTGCGGAGGGTGTCCCGGAGAGCCGTCGCGGAGCGGGCAGGATCGCTGGCGCGGGAGGGGCTGTCCGTAAGCGGGCCTCAGGATGCCCCGCGCAGCGGCGAGGGGACTGCGTCCGCGACACTCTGCGTGGCTTTGGCCCCGGAGTGCGGGCGGGAGGGCCGGATCGCATGTCCGCCCGCTCAACCTGCGATCCGTCGGGTGGTGCGCGAGGAACTCATCGCCCCGTGAAGCCGTTCGCGGCTGCAGGGAATCACGCGGCTACCGCATGGAAAGCCCCTCCGCGGCCACGCTCCGCGAAGACTCACGGACAAGGCTTGGGGGCACCCTCCTACGGATGCGCCCCCAGCGCCGCCACGCCGGCAGCGGCGCACTTCCCGTCGTTCTCCGACAGGTCTCCCGACACGCCCAGCGCGCCCACCAGCTTGCCGTCCACCAGCAGCGGCAGGCCGCCTTCCACCGGAACCGCTCCCTCCAGGGCGAGGATGCGCAGGTTGACCCCGCCTTTCTCCAGCCCGTCCTGGAAGGCCTTGGTGGGGCGCTTGTAGAGCGCCGCGGAGCGGGCCTTGTTGAGCGCCACGTTCGCGCTCCCGTCCTGCGTGTTGTCGGCCTTCTCGTAATAGACCAGCGTCCCCGCCGGGTCGACCACCGCGATGGCCATCAGCCAGTGGTTCTTGTGCGCCTCCGCCTGCACCGCGGCCGCCACCTTCCTGGCCTGCTCC
>Ga0335085_10008085_pt1 | contig 16127 bp, 9 predicted proteins | sample Lox_Sample_45_FD_206712 | JGI IMG/M metagenome (GOLD analysis project Ga0335085, IMG submission 206712) | Soil microbial communities from Loxahatchee National Wildlife Refuge, Florida, United States - Lox_Sample_4.5 | ecosystem: Environmental > Terrestrial > Soil > Wetlands | place: USA: Florida...
CCCTTGAGGTCTACCTCCGGCGACTTTAATAAGGTGGCGGCATCAAAGTGGTCATCTATGTCATCGATCGTATAATATAGGTCCGTCGAATATATGACTGGATAAGGAGCCCCAGTTTCCTGAGCCCGGCAGGTCGCGGCGCCAGACAGGAGAAACATCAGCGCCAGCGGACCCCAGCCGGCAAGAAAAGCCCGCACGGTAAGTTTCTGATTCATCATTCGTCCTCCGCTGGAAAAATCACGGGTATCCGCTGGGGTTACTCCCAGCAGCCCGCTGTGGCCTGAGCAAAGGCCCCAGGCGCCGGGGTGATCCATGGGGGCTTCCTGACGGGCGGATTAAACCATTCACCAAAAACCACCTCAACAGGGAATCGAACCCCGAACCCCTAGCCCCCAGCGCCTATTCGTTCTCCTCCACGACCTTAGCGGTTTCTTCCCACTCGCGCATCAGCCGGGTGATTTCTTCGCGTCCCTGCTCGATCAGCTTGGCGAGACGGACACTTTCCTCGGCGCTTTTGAAGTGGGCTGATTCCTGCCCATAGCCCTCGATTTCAGCCTCCAAGCGCGCCACCTGCTCTTCAATCTCGCGGCAGCGATCCTTCATCTGTTGGAGGCGAAGGGGATTCACCTTTTTCAATTTCGGCGCGGGCGGAACCACCGGCTGTGCTGCGGGAGCGTGTCCGCCGTCGCGCGCGTGATGCGCCACGGCGCGCTCCGCTACCAAGTCCGGCAAGCCGGGCAGGGTGAGATCGATCTCCTTCCCTTCCTTGCGCCACAGGTAATCCTCATAGTTGCCGGGGTAGACATTGACCTCGCCGCCGCCGATTTCAAACACCCGCGTGGCCAGCTTATCGATGAAGTAGCGATCGTGAGAGACAAATACCACCGTGCCGGTGTATTTCTCCAGCGCCTCCAGCAGCACGTCTTTGGCGCGCAGGTCGAGGTGGTTGGTGGGTTCGTCGAGCAGCAGGAAATTGGAAGGGTGGAGGAGCATTCGCGCCAGGGCATAGCGGTTGCGCTCGCCGCCGGAAAGCACGCGAATGCGCTTGAACACATCGTCTTCGCTGAATAGGAAGCAGCCCAGAAGGCTGCGCAGTTCCGTCTGCGTGCTCATCGCCATGGGCGCGGCGCGCGACAGGTCGTCGAGCAGGCGCGCCTCCGGGTCGAGCGCTTTGTATTGGTCCTGGGCGAAATAATCCGCCTCCACATTGTGCCCCAGTTTCATCTCTCCCGCGCTTAATGGCTCAATACCCGCCAGCAGCTTGATGAGGGTGGATTTGCCCGCGCCGTTCACCCCCACCAGAGCCACACGGTCGCCGCGGTCGATGGTAAAACTCACATTGCGGAACACCTGCTTCGGGCCGTAGCTCTTGGCTACGTTGTGGAACTCCGCCACGTGCCGGCCGCTAGCTTTGGGCTGCGGAAAACTGAAGTGGATGGCTTTTTCTTCCTTCGGAATCTCGATGCGATCCATGCGTTCGAGTTCCTTGATGCGGCTTTGCACCTGCTTGGCCTTGGTCGCGGTGTAGCGGAAGCGGTTGATGAACACCTCGAGTTGCTCGATGCGCTCCCGCTGGTTCTGGTAAGCCGCTTCGATTTGAGCCCGCCGCGCCGTCTTCTCCTTCAGGTACTTCTCGTAATTGCCGCTGTAGAAGTGAACCCTCTGGTTCCAGATCTCGACCATTTTCTTGACCGTGACATCGAGAAAAAAGCGGTCGTGCGAGATCAACACGCAAGCGTGGGGATAATCATGCAGGTATTCTTCCAGCCAGTTGCGGGCCTCGAGGTCCAAGTGATTGGTGGGTTCGTCAAGCAGCAGCAGGTTGGGCTTTTCCAGCAGCAGTTTGGCCAGGGCAATGCGCATCTGCCAGCCGCCGGAGAATTCTTCCGTGCGGCGATGCCAATCGGAGGGGGGAAAACCCAGACCGCCCAGCACCATTCCCACTTGCGCTTCGAGCGAGTATCCGTCGCGGTGCTGGAACTCCGTGTCAATGGCGTGGAAGCGGTCGGCCACCTGTTGGTACTCGGCCCCGGCCGGATCGATCTCCCCCATCTTCTCCATCAGGCTTTCCATCTCTTGTTCAATGGAAAGCAGATCGCCGAACACTGACATGCATTCTGCCATGACCGTGCGCCCGGAAAGTGTCAGGCCGTCCTGAGGCAGGTAGCCGGCGGTCACCCCTTTGGCGAAAGTGATCTCGCCGTAATCGAGGGGTTCGAGGCGCGCCAAAGCCTTGAGCAAGGTGGTCTTGCCCGTGCCGTTCGCGCCCACCAAGCCCACCCGATCGCGCGGGGTGATGAGCCAATCGAGATTTTCGAACAGTACCTTGGGGCCGAAGCGCTTTCCGGCCGATGAGAGTTGGATCATAGGCTCGCTTCCAGAATAGCAGTTTTTGCAGAATTGTTGCAGGCTCTCCGGAACATGCAGCGCTCGCCATTCGGCCTCCGGGTTGCGGCCATGGCGCCGTGGCAAGCAGCGCCTGCCGGGAATCTCCGCAAGGTAAACGGAGGCGGAACGACACGGTCTCGCACAGGGAAACCCGAAGGCGAAAAATGCCGCGGGACGGAAGCCGGGGATGGTCTTTCGCCGGCCATCCCCCTCGCTGGGGTTCTACATAACTTAATGCAAAATTAGCAACTTACTTGACACCCTGATGCGTCACCATCATAATCGCGGCTAATCGAACATGCGCCAAGATCTCGGCATGTTCCGCATGGGTTCAGGCGAGGAGTTTCAGGCGCTTCTGGCCTTTGGCGAGGGCCCGTGCACACGCCGAAAGAAATCGCCCGGGGAGAACTTCGGTTGCCGGACCAACCCCCAACGTCGCCGCCCATCTTTACCTATCTCGACGCTCGGGTTCCGGTGCGCTGCCACGAACATATCGCCAGTGTGCATCATGGCGGCGGCTCGGCAGGCCAGGGCACGGATTTCTTGAGCGAGGGTTTGCACCTGGGGCATCGGTGTTGCTGCGTGGCCCCCGGCGCCCTGCATGCCGGCATGCTCGGGCGCCTCCGCGAACTCGGTGTGGATGTGCAGCGGCATTTGGACGACAGGACGCTGCAATTCCTGCCGGAGGCGGCGGACGCGGGTGATTTGCTGAATTGGGCGAAGAGATTTTTTGCCGACGCTGAAACGGCTCACGCTCCGGCCGTCCGTTGGCTGGAAGAGGGAGTTTGGGCGCAGCCGGCGGGCATTTCCGTTGCGCAATTCTTTGAGCTGCACTCGCGCCTGAATTATCTGGTCAAGCAATATCCCAGCGTGGCCCTGTGCCAGTACAACATCGAGCGCCTGGAAATACCTCACCTTTTCTCCGCCATTGCCGTTCACCGCCACCTGTTGGTGGAAGGTACGCTGGTGCGAGATAATCCGTTCTATATACCGGCGGAGAAATTTCTTGCCATGAGTCCGGAAGATCGCGAACATGATCTCCGCGATATTTACCGGGAAGTCAGATTTGACCTGGGGAAATTGCTCTCAACCCTCGCTGGCTATGGCCAACTCCAGTGGCCGGCGCCGCCCAGGTCCTGAAATAATGTTGTCTTACCATCAACGCCGTACTACCGCAATTTGCGCTGCCGCCGTCGGGCTGTTAATCGGGGCACTCACCAGGTGGGGGCTCCGGCCTGTTCCGCCGCTCTCAGTGCCTGCGGCTCCGGTGCACTTTGAGGGTGATGCGGCCTTGGAGTTCACGCGGGTGTTGGCGGAAACGTTCCCTGACCGGGTCACCGGCACCCCCGCCTCGCATCGCGCCGCGAACTACTTGCGGGCGCAACTGAGAAATTCCGGCTACGCCGTGAACCTCGAACCCTTTCCCCTATGGCTGCGGGGAATGCGGGTGCAAGGCGAAAACGTGATCGCGCAGTCGGAGGGAGATTCTCCCCAAAGCGTGGCGATCATCGCCCACTACGACAGCCAGTTTACCTCCCATCGGGCCGCCGAGGATAACGCCTCCGGGGTCGGAGTGCTGTTGGAGTTGGCCCGCGTCCTGCACCAAAGCCCCCACTCGCACGGGTTGATTCTGGCGGCCACAGACGCGGAGGAGTGGGGAATGATCGGCGCGCGGGAACTGACGGACTTCCTAAAATCCCACCACACAATCGCTGTCATTTCGATTAGATATATCATGGCTGGGCCGCCGCGCGCATTGCAAATGAACTGCACGGGGCAGTTCTCAGGTTACACGCCGCTATGGCTAAGGCAATTGCTGGTGGCCTCCGGGCGCGCGGAAGGCGCCAGCGTGGAGCAGGACACAGGACAGGCGGAATGGATTGAGCGCTCGCTGGAAAATCCCACGCAAGACCAGGGGCCGCTGCTGCGTGCGGGTATTCCCGCCGTCGACATCGGAACGATCTCAACCCAGGTTGCAGCCTGGCGCCGCCGCATCCAAACCCAGGAAGACGTCTTTCGGGATTTCGATCCCGCCGCATTTCAAATGGTCGGCGCCACGGTGGAGGAGGCCTTCTTCATTCTTGACAGACTCCCCCTTTCGGCCAGGGGAAAAACGGGTTCCGCTCCTTCGGCCTCGGGTCAAGCGCCCGAAGCCATGGCAGGGATCTATGGCCGTGGCGCAGGCGACTTCCAAGCCAGCCCCAGCAGCTACTTGCCCGGGGGGCTCATCTACGGGATTCAACTCCTCTTGTTTCTGCCGATCCTCCTTGCCGCGTCTTTTGCCGCATACAATTTCGCCATCGACGATTTCAACATGCGCGGGTGGAGGTTCTTTGAACCGGTTTGCTGGATCATCCCACCCGGCCTGGCGACCCTGCTGCTCTACGGGATGACCGCGGTGAACGCACTGCCTCGCTATGAGCTTTTCCCCGCCGCACCCGAGGATCCCTTCCTTTATCACTTGCCGTTCACCCTTCTGGCGGCGCTGGCGGTCGTAATCATTGGGGGGTCGGTGGAACTGCAAAAGCTCCGCACGCGCGTGGATGCTCCTCCCATGCCGTTTGCGAGGCAGAAACGCGTACTTTTCCCCTGGGTTGCCATCGTGGCTCTGGTGGGGTTTCTCAACAATCCCTACGCGATGTGGCTATTCCTGGGTGTTTTCGCCTATGCCGCCGCGCTGCTGCTGCCGCCGCGCGGCGTGGGGAGGAGAATCGCGAATGCCATACTGCTGACCGCTGCTGCTGCACCCTTCGCCGGGCTGCTCTATTCCTTTGGCCGGCAGATGGACCTCGGGTGGCGTATCACCTGGTACCTCGTGCTGCAAACTGCCTATGGAGTTTGGTCGCCCGTGGCCATCGCCTTGTTCCTGATGACCCTGGTGCTTTGGGCCCAGTTGTTTTGGATTTCGGTCGTTATGAGGGAGGGTCGCACTGAGCGGCTTCTGTAAGTCGAAATCAAGCTTGGCAACGTGTACACCCGCGACCATGATTCCGCGAATCGACAATGAACAGGCGATCATGAGTCGCTTCCTGGCTGGCCGCCGCTGGAAGAGGTCCCCCTCCGTGCTTCGGTCATATGCAGCTTGTGCAAGCCTGTTGCTCCCCTATAGGTGGGTATGCGGCTCTTGCCTATGTCGCACGAAGAAACGCCCATCGCAGACAACAAGTCCGGGCCAAGCCTGCTAAAGACAAATGGTCTGAGAATTGACCTTGACTTCGCAGCCGCCGATGCTAAGATTCAGACATAATGTAAGAGAGGGGGAGACCATCTGTCTTCCCAGCGTGGTTGGCTAAGCAGGTTCGCAATCCTTACAGGTTTTCAGGGCCCCTCGAGGAGTCAGAACAGAGTAGCGTCTCGCGGCAGGCGGATGACCTTTTTACGTAAAAAGGAAGACATAACGAACCACAAGACCAACAGGCCAAGCGAAGGCAAGAAAACAGAACTCTCACCGGAAGAATTGGATAAGGTGTCCGGGGGACTCCAGCACTCAGGTAGTAATGAGAATCCAACCGAGCTTGATATTGCGATGCTTCACAGTCATCCTGCCCCCATGCGGGCGTCACTGTGGATAAATTTCCACTCGAATTTCATCTTCGATCCGCGACGGACCACGCTCGGCGTGGTACATTGAGGTAGATGTATTGGCAGACCCAGGGCAGCAAAAGCGGGAAACGGCTAAGTATGCCCCCAAGGCCGGACCGAAGAAAGGCGAGCTCTCCGAAAAGGACTTAGAGCACGCATCCGGAGGTTCTGGAATGGATAGGCCAGCGGAGGTTTCGACAAAGGGCTACACTCCCCCCGCAGGAAAAGGTTAATTGACGACTGCTATTAAGTAAGAAAGGTGACGACTTGTAGGTCAGACATTCGGCCCCGCGCGCTCGCAGGCGGCGGCAGGAAAACAAAAAGATCGGCAGGAGACAATTACCCCAATGAACAGCTTGCAGTGCCGGCGATGGGCACTCGCTGTAGGAACCATTTTACTGGTTTGCTGCCTGAGGTCCTTGGGCCAATCCAGCGCGCCATCTCCCCAGCCGCTCGGATTGGTCGAGGCATTACAATCGACGCTCGCCAACCAGCCCGCGCTGCATATTCAGGAACAGCAGGTCGTTGCCAGCCGGGGAGCCAGCCGGCAGGCGAGCGGGTTATTTGACACGGTCATAGGGACTACCTTTTCGCAGAACCGCATCAACAATCCTCTCACCCTCTTCAACCAGGAACAGGCGGCCTTGCTGGGGATCATCACCAGCGACCAAGTCAACAATCAAACCATTCTGGATATAGGGGCCACCAAGGAATATCGCAATGGTGTGACGATCAGTCCCAGCCTGCTGACTACCCGTACGACCGACAACATTTACTATATTGGTGGCGTAAACCTATCCACGCTGTCATTCCAAGTGACCGTGCCGTTGTTGCGGGGACGGGGGCGCGACGTGGTGGCGGCTACGGAGACAGCGGCGGGAATCGAGGTCGAGGCAAGTTTGCTGGATCTCAACCAGACGATCAGCAGCCTGTTGGCAAATACCTCATCCAGCTATTGGAACGCCGTGGGCGCAGTGAGAAACCTGAAGGTGGCTCAGGCATCGGAAGATCGTGGCAAGATTTACGTAGAAAACGTTCAGACGCTGATTGCCGCGGGGCGTGTGCCGCAGACGGAAATCCATCAAGTCGTCGCCAATCTGGCGACGAGGTCGGCGGCGCGCATCGCCGCGGAGCAGGGCCTTGTTGCGGCGCGCCAACAACTTGCCCTGGCGATGGGTTTGAGCACGGACCAGATGGCGAGCGTGGGAATCCCCACGGAGGACCTGCCAAAAGATGACGGCCTGGCCTTGGCAATCCTGAACTCCCATTCCCTACAACAATTCTTTGATTTGGCGCTCGAACGCCGCGCGGACTACCTTGCCGACAAGAAGCGAGAGATGGGACAAAGAGCCCTGCTGACTCCGGCACGGAATGCCACGTTACCCGAGCTCAATCTGAATCTAAGTACGGGTTACTCGAGCCTGAGCGAAGGCACAGGTTTCGTTGATTTCTTGCGTGCACCCGGGCGGGCTCCCCGCGGGCCGGACCTGGGCGCCGGGATCACCTACCGGTTTCCGCCCAGTAATAATGCGGCCTTCGGAGCGCTCATGCAGGCGCAGTCCAACGTCCGCCAAGCGGAGCTGCGCACCCTCCAAACATCACAAACCATTATGGCCTCCGTGGTGACCGCCGTCGGGGGCGTGCGCAACGCTGCGCTCCAGTTACAGAGGGCGCAGGAAGCTGTGACCGCGTCGCAGGAAGCACTACAGGGTGAGCGCGAAAAGTATCGCTTGGGTGTCGGGCAAATCGTCGACGTGTTGACCATGGAAGATCGACTGACGACAGCCGAGCAAAACCAAGTGGCCGCCGAACTCGGCTACGCGCTGGCCCTGACCCAGTTGCGCTTTGCCACCGGTTCGATCGTCGAACCGGACAAAACTGTTCAATCAGTCGAGCGCGATGTTTTCCTCACCGTTCCGGTTCCTGCCGCTCCGAAGCGGCCCGTCGGGAAGGAATGAGATCCCATGGACACAAGCATCTTCCGCAAAACTTCGTTGGAGCGCCTGTCTTCGCCGGAACAACTTGACACCATCATGCGGGTGACGGGGGCGAAGAGATGGCTGGCGCTGGCCGGAATGTTTCTTATCCTGGGCGTCGCGGTGATTTGGGGCTACGCGGGGACCATCGATACGAAGGTCGGCGGATCGGGAGTCATTGTGCGCACAGGAACCGTCCTGAATGTGGTCACCGCGGGTGCGGGGCTCGTGACGGGTATAAAGGTCAATCTCGGCGACCAGGTGAAGGCTGACCAGGTGGTCGCCACGGTTTCGGATCAAGAGATGTTGGAGAAGATTCACCTGGCCAACGCGGCGGTGGAGGAAGCAAGAGCGGAGAGGGAGCGCAACCTCTTGTTGCGCCAGCATGGCGCCCAGCTCCAGGTGGAAGCGCTGGCGCGTGACCAGGCGAACGCTCAGCGCGAAATTCAGGAACTCGGAGAGCAGGCGAAGATTGCCACGGACCAAATAGGCGTTGATAATCAACTTCTTACCAAGGGACTGATTACGCGCCAGCAGACTCTGCAAGATCAGCAGAAACTGGTTGAGATCAAGGGTCAGATCGAAACCCTGCGGGCGAAAATCAAGCGCATCGATGCCGACCAATATACTGCCCGAACCGATCCGGAGCGGTTCGACGAGGAGATGAAAGCCCGCGTCGGGGATTTGGAGCGGATCCTGGCAGGCCTGGAAAATCAGATGGCCCTTCAATCCAGCGTCGTGAGTCCCTACGACGGGCAAGTTATCGAGATGAAGGCAGTGCCGGGCAGCCTGGTGGCAGCAGGCAGCCCCGTCCTCAGCATCCAGCCTCAGGGGAATACCTTAGAAGTGCTCGTCTATCTGCCGTCCCTGGAATCCAAGGCCGTGCAGCCGGGGATGGAGGCGGAAATATCCCCCTCCACGGTCAAACGCGAGGAGTTCGGTTTTATCCGGGGCAAAGTGATGTACGTGGGAGAGTTTCCAGCCAGCTTCGACGCCTTGATGCGCAACTTCCAGAATGAGACGTTAGTCCGCTCGATCATGGCGGGCGGCCCGGTGACGGAACTGAGAGTCACCTTGGAGCACGATCTCATGAGCTTGAGCGGCTATAAGTGGTCGTCCTCCCGAGGCCCGGCTATTACGATTTCCAGTGGCACACTCTGCACGGTGCAGGTGATTACGCGCCGGCAGCCACCGGTGAGCCTGTTGTTTCCCTTCTTCAAGGGCAAACTGGGCCTGAGTTAATCCCATGGGCACAACTGCAATCGATCCCGAACAAGCCGAGACGCGCAAGCCCCTGGCGAGTTGGCTCCACCGCAGCCGGGTCACGACCCCCACGGTATTGCAGATGGAAGCGACGGAGTGCGGGGCCGCCGCCCTGGGGATCATTCTCGCCTACCATGGGCGGATTGTTCCCCTGGAGGAATTGCGGGTGACTTGTGGCGTCTCGCGCGACGGCAGCAAAGCCAGCAATCTCCTGAAAGCCGCGCGCAATTACGGCCTGAAAGCCAAAGGCTACAAAAAGGAACCCGCGCAACTTCGAGAATTGCAGCTGCCCATGATCGTCTTCTGGAACTTCAACCACTTTCTGGTGGTGGAGGGCTTCGGAAACAAGAAAGTCTATCTCAACGATCCGGCGGAAGGCCGCCGGTGGGTGGGCGATGAGGAGTTTGATGAGTCCTTCACGGGAGTCGTACTTACCTTCGAGAAGGAATCCTCCTTCGAGAAAGGTGGGGAGAAAGCCAGCGTCTTCCAGATGCTGGCCGGACGCCTTCCGGGAAGCCGTTTGGCGCTTTTGTATCTTATGCTCGCCACCCTCGGTCTGGCCATTCCTAACCTGGTTATTCCCGTCTTTTTTAAAATCTATGTCGACAATCTTCTGGTCGGTGGCCTGACCAGTTGGCTGGCCCCGCTGCTATTGGCCATGACCGTCACGACGATCGTGAAAGCCCTCCTCACGCTCCTGCAGCAGGATTCTTTGATGCACGTGGAGATGAAGCTGGCGCTGACTTCTTCCGCCAAGTTCTTCTGGCACGTGCTGCGACTGCCCACGGAGTTCTTCGCCCAACGTTACGCCGGGGAGGTCGCCTCGCGGCTGCAACTCAATGACCAGGTCGCGACCCTCCTTTCCGGGGACGTGGCCACGAATCTGGTCAACATCCTTCTCATCGGGATTTATGCGGCCTTGCTGATTCAGTACGACGCCCTGCTGACGATCATCGGCATTCTCATCGCCGCGGTTAACATAGCGGCTTTGCGTTTTGTTCAGCGCCAGCGGGTGGACCAAAACCGGAACTTGCTGCAAGAGTTGGGCTGCTTAATGGGAGTCTCGGTGAGTGGCTTGCAGACGATTGAGACCCTCAAGTCCTCCGCGTCAGAGTCTGACTTCTTTGCCCGCTGGGGAGGCTATCAAGCCAAGGTGGTCAATGCCGAACAACGCTTCGGATATTCCTCGGTTTTCCTCTCCGCTATTCCCTCGCTTCTGACGGGCCTCAATACCGCTGCCGTACTCGGTTTGGGCGGCTTGCGAGTGATGAATGGCTTCCTCACGATGGGTATGCTCATCGCCTTCCAGAGTTTAATGAGCAGCTTTATCGATCCTGTCAACAAATTGGTGAATCTAGGCAGCAAGATGCAGGAGATTGAGGGCGATCTCGCCCGCCTGGACGATACGCTCCAATACGCTCCCGACCCCCAAATAGGTCCTGCCGCTCTGTCGGGACAAAGCCCAGCCGTACACGAGCGCCTCGCCGGACACCTGGAATTACGCGACGTGACGTTTGGTTATAGCCGCTTGGAACCGCCCCTTATTACCAACTTCAGTCTGACCCTGAAGCCGGGGCAGCGCGTGGCCCTGGTGGGAGCTTCAGGAAGCGGCAAGTCGACCGTGTCGAAGATTGTTTCCGGGCTTTATCAGCCGTGGTCGGGTGAGGTGTTATTCGACGGCCGGCCGCGCGGCGAAATTCCTCGCAGCGTGTTGAATAACTCCATCGCCATGGTGGATCAGGAGATTTTTCTCTTTGATGGGACATTACGCGACAACCTGACGATGTGGGACGCGACCGTGGAACATTCGGCCCTTGTCCAGGCCGCCCAGGACGCGGGCGTTCACGACGAAATTACCAGCCTCCCGAACGGCTACGATTTCCGGGTGGAAGAGAGCGGGCGAAACTTGAGCGGTGGTCAGAGGCAACGGTTGGAGATCGCCCGCGCACTCGTCAACAATCCGCGCATTCTCATTCTCGACGAAGCCACTAGTTCGCTCGACGCCTACAGCGAGAAACACGTGGATGACAGTGTGCGCCGGCGGGGCAGTACGTGCTTGATCGTGGCTCATCGTCTCAGCGCGATCCGCGATGCCGATGAGATCATTGTATTGGAACGCGGTGAAGTGGTACAGCGCGGTACCCACGAGGGGATGATTCGGGTGGACGGCCCGTATCGAAGGCTCATTGAAGCGGTATAAGCGCCAATGGACATCACACAAATAACCCGCCTGGAGGAGCAAGGGGAAACCCTGGTTTTACCCCCCGGGGTCCCGCTCTCTCTCCAGGACCCTGAGAAAGTCTGGGTCGTGTTGGAGGGCAAACTCGACCTTTTTCTGGTGGAGATGCGCGACGGAGAACCGGCGGGCGCCCGACATCATTTCATCCGGGTGGAAGCGCGAAATCCCGTGATGGGATTTGGCAGCCAGCCCGACGCCGCTTTCGGAGTGATCGCCAACCCGGCGGTGGGCTCGAAAGTAGTGTGTCTGCAACTGAAACAACTCCAGCAGGCAGCCGCCAGCTCGCCGGAATCGGTCTTGCCCTATATCGACAAATGGGTGGAGAGTCTGGGCCTTGCGGTAGCGGATAAGCCTGCCCCCAAAGATTTCCACATCCTGGCGCCGGGCGCCGAGGTGCTGGTTGAGGGCAAGCCAACTGCCATCCTCCCTCTGATGGGCCTTGTATGGGTTCGTCATCGGGAAGGAAATTCGGTCTTGCTGGGTGATGACCAGATGCCTCCGACCGAGCCCGGGAGGTTTTTCCCAGTAAGCCGCGTGGCGTGGCTACAGTGCGCACCGCAGTCGCAAGCGGAAAGCCTCGATACGCGAGACTGGCTGGAGGCTGACCCACAGTGGTCGGGTTTACGGCATTTTCAGGAACAGGTCTTTGCCTATCTGGTTGTCCAATGGCGTAGAAATGAGCAAAAAGAGCAGGCGCGTTTGCAGGCAGTAGCGGAAACCGACGCAAAGGTTTTCGATGCCGCTCTGTACGAGCTTGCCGAGCCGCTGCGGGGCGGAGAAGCGACCCTTTTGGCGGCGGAGACCGCTGCTCTTGATCCGCTGCTTCAGGTCTGCCGGGTGGTGGGCAGCGCCAACGGCATTCAGATTCCCCCTGTGCCTCGCGCCCTGGAGTTCATCAAGCAGCGAGAACCGGTGAACGCCATTGCCCAGGCTGCCCGTGTACGAACACGCCAGGTGATGCTGAAGGGCAAGTGGTGGAACCTGGAAAGCGGGCCCATGGTGGGCTTTCTGGACCCCGGCAACCGCCCGGTCGCCCTGTTGCCTGGACGGCGAGGTTATCAGCTCTATGATCCGTCCGCGCGCGCGCAAACACTGGTCAATGAGGAACTCGCTGCCAAGCTCCACGGCTTCGCGTATGTCTTCTATCGCCCTTTCCCCTCGAAGGCGCTAACCCTCCGCGATATTCTTGCCTTCGGGCTCAGGGATTGCGGAGGAGACGCCGCGACCGTCCTCTTCATGGGGATCGCCGCGGGCCTGTTGGGCATTGCTACACCCGTCTTTACCGGCATTATTTTTGACACGATTATTCCGGGCGCCCAGCGCGCCACCTTGGGGGAGTTCAGCCTCTTCCTGGTGATCAGCGCCGTGGCGACGGCGCTGTTCGCGCTCACCCGTAGCCTGGCGACCCTGCGCCTTCAAAGCAAAATGGAGGCCGCCATCCAGGCGGCCGTGTGGGACCGCCTGCTGGCTTTGCCGGTACCCTTCTTCCGGAATTTCACTTCCGGCGACCTGGCCAAGCGGAGTTTGGGGATCAGCCAGATTCGTGAGGCGCTCACCGGGTCCGCTCTTTCTTCCATCCTCACCGGCATGTTTTCGGTTACATCCTGTGCGCTGATGTTTTACTACAGTTGGCGCCTGGCCTTGATTGCCGCCGCGCTGGTGTTTGGTTCCTTCCTGGTATTTACCTTCTGCGGCTGGCTGCAAGTGAGAATATTGCGCGACGTGTCCACCCTGGGCGGGCGCATTGCGGGCATGACACTGCAATTCATTAACGGCATCGCGAAATTCCGGGTGGCCGGAACCGAAGCCCGCGCCTTCGCGGTTTGGGCGCGTGAGTTCGCGAAACAGCGAGTGCTGTCGATGCGCGCCAGAAAGATTTCCAATCTCGTTTCGATTTTCAATTCGGCATTCCCCGTGCTGGCCTGGTCCGTCATCTTCTATTCCGCCGCCTCGCTGATGAAAACCCCCGGCGCCCCGATGCTTACGACCGGGGAATTCCTGGCTTTCATGGCCGCCTTTGTGCAATTCAGCACCGGGGCGCTGGATCTGAGCTCGGCACTGATTTCTGTGCTCAACGTGATCCCGCTCTATGAGCGCGCCAAGCCCATTCTCACTTCGTTGCCGGAGGTGTTGACGACTCAGACCGCTCCCCCCGAATTGAAAGGAGATATCGATATTCACCACGTGGGTTTTCGTTATCGCGACGAAGGGCCCTTGGTTTTGCGCGACCTCTCGCTGGGTATTTCCTCCGGTCAGTTTGTGGCTTTTGTCGGTCCCTCGGGGAGCGGGAAATCCACCTTATTCCGCTTGCTCCTGGGTTTTGAGACGCCCGGCTCCGGCGCGGTGTATTTCGACGGGCAGGATCTTGCTGATCTGGATGTGCAGGCGGTACGAAGACAAATTGGAGTGGTACTGCAGAATGCCAAGCTGATGACGGGCAGCATATTCCGCAACATCGTGGGGGACGGAACTCTAACCATCGATGATGCCTGGGAGGCCGCGCGGCTGGCGGGGCTTGAGGAGGATCTTAAGAACATGCCCATGGGAATGCACACGGTGGTGAGCGAGGGCGGAGGCGGACTCTCCGGCGGGCAGCGCCAGCGCTTGCTGATTGCGCGCGCCATCGTCCGCAAGCCACGAATCATCCTATTCGATGAGGCCACCAGCGCGCTGGATAATCGCACGCAGGCAATCGTCAGCCAGAGCCTGAAAGCGCTTAATGCCACCCGCGTGGTCATCGCCCACCGCCTTTCCACGGTCATGCGCGCTGATCGGATCTGCGTCCTCGATAAGGGTTCACTTGTGGAGACGGGTACCTTCGAAGAGTTGATGGCCCACGGAGGGCTCTTTACCCAATTGGCGAAACGGCAGCTCAGTTGAAGGATGGTCGTCAGTCGCGGACTTCATCAATGATTTCTGACTCAGGATACTGGCCTTTTCATGAGAACTTATGACTGACAACTGACGGCTGCATGCGGAGGAGACACCATGCGAAAGGCTCTCTATATTCTCGGAATTCTCGACGACAGTGATGTGAGTTGGCTGGCGAGCGCCGGTAAAGCCCGCTCGCTCAGTGCGGGCTCGGTGATCATCCAGCAAGGGGTCCCTGTGGATTCAGTATTTATCGTCCTGGATGGACAACTCCAGGTGTACTCAGAAAGTGTGAAAATTGCCAACTTGTCGGCGGGCGAAATTGTGGGCGAGATTTCTTTCGTTGACTCGCGGCCACCGTCGGCCAGCGTCAAGGCCGCGATTGATTCCCAAGTCCTGGCCGTTCCGAAGTCTGCGCTCAATGCCAAGCTCGAAAAGGACCTGGGGTTTGCCTCGCGATTCTTTCTCTCCCTGGCGACATTTCTGGCCGACCGCCTTCGGGTGGCGGACGCCCGCCTGAGCGCCGGACAAAAAGGGGTGGAAGGGGAATTCCAGGATGACCTCGATGAACTTCATACGAATATGCTGGAGAATATTGCGTTGGCATCCGCCCGCTTCGACATGATCATCAGGCGCCTAGCCCAGTCTGCCAGGAATAGCGCCTGATTCGGCGGTTCTGCGCTTTCTGAGCAAGACCTGTCTGTTGCCAATAGTCGATTCCCATGGAAATCCAATGAGTGCGAGATGGCCCGGCGATGACGGGTCTGGTCCCTGCGGACTGAAGTTCAATCGTTTCAGTTTCCGGCAGACGGTTTCTTGGCGACACGCACCTACCTCGTGCCCACGGGTGTGGGCCAGGCTGAAACAAACAGCCGAATGGTCAAACGCCACCATCCTGACTTCAAACTGCGCCACTACCGCGGCTTGCGCAATTTGCGCGGCCACACCGTGCTAGAATGACGGCGTGAAAGTTCGCGTTCATGCCCGCGCGCATGCGCCGCTTTGCCGCCGGAGTGGCGATATCGATCAGATTGAGGGTCTCCGATGAAAATCTACTTCGGCTTCACTGTCGCGGGCGACCGCTCGACCGTGGAAACGGCTCGGAGCATGGTGCGGTGGCTTGAAGACCTGGGTCACGAGGTGCTGACCCACCACTTGGTGAGTGACGATGCCCGCGCCGCCGACCGCTTGCTGGGCCCACAGGCGGTGTACAAGCGGGATATGGCGTGGCTCCGGGAGTGTGACCTCTTCATCGCGGAGGTTTCCGGTTCATCGTTCGGCATTGGCTACGAGGCGGGCTACCTGCTTGGGTCAACCGAAAATAAGGTAATACTATTCTACAATGTCAATGTACGGGATAAGATATCGTTTCTAGTAACAGGAAACAGCCACCCGAATTGTACGCTGGTTCCTTATTCAAGCTGGGCGGAAGTGGAGGCGTCTATCAAGGCTCACCTGGGCCGCTCCGCCCGCCCCGAAGGGGTCAGCCCGGGAAAGGACCCCTCATCCGGCCTCGTCCCTCAGCCGCCTTCTCCCCAGGGGAGGAGGAGCTGAACTGTTAAAGCCATACGAACCACCGATGACTATTCAAAGCGCAGACTGCTTATCGAAAGACAAGTGAGATGGTAATGGATTGGGGATTTCTTGCGCCGCTTCGCGAAAGCTGGAAGCCCGTCTCGAAGCCTGCCCACATTGGTTGGCTGGCCTTTTACGGAGTATTTCTGCTCTACGCTCTGACCGACAAGTCCGGGTACCTGCTGATCGATTATGTGTTCGTGCCCATTCATGAAGGCGGGCATCTGCTCTTC
>Ga0335085_10008086_pt1 | contig 16127 bp, 9 predicted proteins | sample Lox_Sample_45_FD_206712 | JGI IMG/M metagenome (GOLD analysis project Ga0335085, IMG submission 206712) | Soil microbial communities from Loxahatchee National Wildlife Refuge, Florida, United States - Lox_Sample_4.5 | ecosystem: Environmental > Terrestrial > Soil > Wetlands | place: USA: Florida...
CTCGGCAACTCGATTTCGGGCGGGAGTTTTCACGCCCCCGCTCTCCTCGGTGTGGTTTTCGTTGCGCTTTTCATCGTGGGGAAGATTGCGCGCGATTGGCGGGCCGGTGTCTATTGCTTTTTCTCCTGGCTGCTCTTTGAGGACCTGGTGCGCAAGTATTCGGGCAATAACATGTACATTTATTTTGGGAAGGACGTGCTGGTGGGGGTTACGTATGTGTCCTTCCTGGCCGCTTGCGCACGGCGCGAAACGCGGCTCTTCCGTCCGGCGTTTGGTTACTCGCTGGGCGGATTCGTGCTGCTGGGATTGGTGCAGGTCTTTAATCCCCTATCGCCCAGCTTCTTTTACGGCCTCCTGGGTCTGAAGCTCTACTTCTATTACCTTCCTTTGATGTTCGTGGGCTACGCGATGATACGCCACGAAGGCGAGCTTCGCCGCTTGCTGACGGTCAGCATGGCCTTGGCGGGAGTGATCGCGCTGATCGGAATTATCCAATCGATCGCCGGAGTGGACTTTCTCAATCCGCACAGCGGGGCGGACATTGAAGAGCTGAGCCACGTGGTGCGAGCCACTTCGACGGGAATCGTGGTGGCGCGGCCTACTTCCGTTTTTGTCAGTGATGGCCGATTTGCTCAATTCCTGGTTCTTGCCTTGATCCTGGGACTGAGTGCAGCCGGGTACCAGCTTCTGCGCAAATGCCGCGGGGGAGGCCTCACATTCCCGGTGGTGGCTCTCGTTGCTTTGGCCGCCGTATTGAGCGGTTCGCGCGGGGCGTTTGCGTGGGCAGCCATTAGCGCCTTGGTGCTTTCGGCCGGAATGCTTTGGGGTGCGCCCACCCGCTTCGGGGAAGGGAACCTGCTGGTCAAGGCCATCCGCCGGAGTTTCATCTTTGTTGCCTTCGCCTTGGCCCTGGGTATGGCCTTTTTCCCGGATGTGGTGGGAGCCCGCTGGGCGTTTTACCGGGAGACTTTATCCCCGGAAAGCTCCAGATTCGAAGCGGGCGACCGTGCTTGGGATTATCCCGCCAGCGAACTTCTGAAAGCCTCGGCTGACCCGGATTGGCTGGTCGGGCACGGGATCGGGACGGCCTCGCTGGGGTCGCAGTATGTGACGCGCATCATGGCGGTGCCCTCCACGAACCTGGCGGTGGAGAACGGATTCGGAACGATGATCCTCGAGCTCGGAATTTTGGGTCCGATTCTCTGGCTGATTTGGTCTTTAAGTCTCCTGCTCGCGGCGTTAAAAGTCACCCTGAAGCTGAAAGGCACTTGGGCTTTTCCAGTCGCCTTTGCCATTTTGTGGTTTACGTTCTTCCTCCTGTTCGCCATGACCTGGGGGGGCATCGGGGGATTTGAAAATTTCGTCTTGAATGCCTACTTCTGGCTATTGGTCGGCGTGATGTTCCGTTTGCCGGCGCTGGTTAATGAGGGTGATGGTGAGTTGGTCGAGAAACCGGTAAAGTGATCGCGAGTTGCGGGGAAACCAACCAATAATTGGGTGGCGCATACATACACGACAATGTATCCGCCACCCGTGAATATATAGAGCGGTTGCAGGCAATCGATGTCTGCGCCACGTCGTGGCAGGCAAGACCTAAAAGCCGCGGACCCTCAAACAGCAGGTCCGCGCTACGATCCTTGGTTATTTGTGTAAGGGCGGTTTGCCAATTATTCTTTCAAATCCCCACTAATCGTTATGCCCATGCCTCGCATTGCCGTCGTCTCCCCTTTCCTTGACAAGCGCCATGGAACGGAGCGGTGTGTCGCTGAGCAGGTGGAGCGGCTGGCGCGCGACTATGAGGTCCACATTTACAGTAACCGGGTGGAGGACATCGATCTCCGTCGGATTGTCTGGCACCGCATTCCGGCGCTGCCGGGGCCGCATCTCCTGGCGTATGCCTGGTGGCTCTTCGCGAATCATGTGCGCCGGTGGTGGGACAAGCGATTCGGCGGTCTGCCGTGCGATTTGACTTACACTCCTGGAATCAACTGTTTCAATGCCGATGTGATCTCGGTTCATATCGTCTTCCGGGAGTTTTACCGGCAGGCTCGCTACGATCTGCGGTTCGCTGGCCATCCCATTCGCTTCTGGCCCCGGCTTCTGCACCGGAGAATTTATTACTACCTGCTGATGGCACTGGAGCGGCCGGTTTATGGGGGGAAAAGTGTTCTCCTCACGGGTGTTTCCGCCAAGGTGGCCCGCGACCTTCAGGCGTACCGCAGGTTTGAATGTCCGCCTGCGGTCATTGTTTATGGCTCCGACGCGCAGAGATTCAATCCCGAGACGCGGCGGAAGTTGCGGGCTCAGGCGCGCCGCGCTTTGAACGTGCAGCACGATTTATGCCTGCTTCTGGTGGGAAACGACTGGAAAAAGAAGGGGCTGCCCTGTGTGCTGGAGGCGTTAGGCCGCATCGCGCAATTGTCGGTGCAGCTCCTGGTGGTGGGTAGCGACAACGTGGGCCCTTACCAATCCACCCTAGCGCGGCTCCACTTGCAGGATCGAGTGGCTTTCTTTCCTTTACGCCCTGATGTGGAATTTTATTATGCCGCAGCCGACCTCTACGTTGGCCCTTCGCTGGAGGATGCCTTTGCCATGCCGCCACTCGAAGCCATGGCCTGCGGAGTGCCCAGCATCGTCAGCAGCCAGGCGGGGGTCAGCGAGATCATCACTTCCGGGGTGGATGGGTTTGTGATCAGCGATCCGCGCGGGAGCGGGAAGCTGGCGGATCTCATTGCCTTGCTCTATGACCAGCAAGCGCTGCGACAGAAAATGGGCGAAGCAGCCGCCAGAACGGCAGTACAGTACACTTGGGACTCCAACGCTGCGCAATTGAGGACCCTATTCGAGCAGGTTCTCGCCCGGCGGCACGGGCAAGAAGTCTTCGCAAAAGAAAGCGCCAAGTAATGGGGATGTTTCTACTTCTTCCCCCGCCGATCATCTGCATGACGTACCCGGAGGACCCTTCCCTGCAAGACAATGTGCCGCAGCGCCTTTCTCCCGGTAGGCTTTTTGAATCTCCGACAGGTACGCCTGCCGGGGGTGGGGGGATGGCCCTTCAATGAGGGTGCTTTTGCTCGCCCCTCCTATGGCCGAATCGGGCGGAATCCAGCGCTATACCACAACCCTGCTGCGCGCGCTGAAGGAATTATTAACCGTTGAAAATGTGCGTTGCTTGCCGATGGCCGAAGCTGAGCGCGAAGCTCCTCAGCATCGGCTCTCCACGGGGGCCAAGCTGGGGTTTGTGTCGCGGGCCTTTTGGCAGGCGCTCCGCTGGCAGCCCGACCTGATTATCTGCGCGCATCTGGCCTTGGGCCCGGTTGGGTGGTTAGTTTCGAGAATCAGCGCAAGCCCTTATTGGATTGTCGTTTACGGAATCGAGTCGTGGGCTTCCCTCTCGCTTCCCAAAAAGATGGCCTTGCAGGGGGCCGCGCGAGTCATTGGCATCAGCAAATTCACTTGTGAACGAGTTAAGGCGATACAGCGAGTCAGAGCCCACCGTCTGGAAGTTCTGCCGTGTGCCATCGACGAAGGGCTGACTTCCGTCAAGCCAGCGATTGATGGGCCTCACAAGTTGATTGGACAAGGGCGTCCAGTGGTGCTGACGGTCGGGCGCATGGCGGCCAATGAGCGATACAAGGGACATGATGTCGTCCTCAATGCATTGACCATCATCCTTTCGCGGATTCCCGAACTGGTGTACGTCGTGGTTGGAGAAGGGGATGACCGCGCACGCATCGAGGTACTGGCTGATACATTGGGCGTCCGGAAAAACGTCATATTCACCGGCCGAGTTACTGACGCTGAGCTGGTAGCCCTCTATAACCGCAGTGATGTCTTTGTCTTACCTTCCCGGACCGTTCTTGCCGAGCGCGAGGCCAAAGGGGAAGGATTTGGAATCGTTTACCTGGAGGCCATGGCCTTTGGCAAGCCCGTCATCGGACCGGACGCCGGCGCGCCCGCCGAAGTCATTCCTCACGGCCGATGCGGACTGCTTGTGAACCCCGAGGATTCCATTGCCGTGGCTGAAGCGTTGGTGGAACTCCTGACCGACCCCGAAAGAGCCCGCGCAATGGGTCTGGCGGGGCGCGACTGGGTGCGCACCCATTACTCCTATGGATCCTTCGGCGAGGGACTCAAGGTCATCCTCGACGGCATCGCTCACGCTTGCTAACCGCAGCTCGAATCTTGACCCAGGGCAGTTTCAGCTCGCCAGCTCGTGCGAATTCTACAAGTTACACAATCTTATTATCCTTTCCAGCAGCGGGGCGGGCCGGCCACCAAGGTTCGTGCCATCGCCCGCGTGCTCCGGAAGCGGGGAAATGAGGTGACGGTCCTCACGGCGGATTTGGGTATCGGGCCTGGCGAAATTACGTCGGTCAAGGCGGTCAAAGCCCCCGAGGGATGGCAGTCCGACCTGGATGACGTTGAAGTGATTTATCTTAGTACCCGCGCCCATTATCGGGACCTAACCGTGAATCCGGGTGTTCTGGGCTTTTGCGAGCGTCGCCTCAGGGACTTTGATGTTGTTCACATCTATGGACTCTATGACACTTTAGGCCCGGCGGCGGGGCACTACTGCCGAAAGCACGGCGTCCCATACTTTCTGGAGCCCCTGGGGATGACCCGGCCCATCGACCGGGGATTCCTGGGCAAGAGACTATGGAAAGCATTTGCAATCAGCTACTTGCGAGGTGTGTCCCGATGGATTGCGACCTCCGGCTTGGAAAGAGATGACCTTCGCGACGCAGGAGTTCCCTCCGAGAAGATCTTGCTTCGATTCAATGGCATAGACCGCGAGGAGTTCAAGAATTTGCCGGCTGCTGGTGCTTTCCGGACAAACCTGGGCATTCCCGGAAATGTGCGAATTGTCCTGTTTCTGGGCCGGCTAATCCCCCGCAAAGGCGCTGATCTTCTCATTGAAGCTTTGGCACAAATCGGCGATGACAACCTCAAGCTCATCATTGCGGGACCCGAGGGCGAAAATGGGTATCTGAATTTCCTGCGCGACAAAGCCCGAGCATGGGGAATTGCTCCACGGGTGCTGTTTCCGGGACCACTCTATGGTGAGGCACGGAAACAGGCGTTCGTGGATGCCACAGTGTTCGCTCTCCCGTCCCGGTATGAAAACTTTGGGAATACGGCGGCAGAGGCGATAGCCTGCGGCACTCCCGTGGTGGTCACAACCCGTTGCGGAATTGCCCCTCTCGTCGATCAGCGCGCAGGCCTCGTCACGTCCTACGATTGCCAAGCCGTCGGTGAATCCTTAAAGAACCTGCTGGACGATTCCGTGCTCTACCAAAGGATGAGAGCGGGATGCTCGCAAGTGACGAAAGAAATTTCCTGGGATGTCCTGATTGGAAAAATGCTGGACTCTTATCGGGAAGTTGGCGATCGGAGCGAAATTTAGATAATGTGCGGAATCTGTGGATTAGTCGGAAGAACTGAACCGGATTCGCCCGAGACCATAATCCGCCAGATGTTGGGGCAGATGCATCATCGCGGCCCTGACGATGAAGGCCTGTTTGTCGATGAGTCGGTTACCTTGGGTGCGCGCCGGCTCAGCATCATTGATTTGAGCGGTGGACATCAGCCCGTCTTCAATGCGGATAAGTCCGTAGCTGTGGTCTTCAACGGTGAAATCTACAATTTCCAAGAACTCCGCCGCACGCTCGCGACTTGTGGGCATGCCTTCGAGACCGGGAGCGACACAGAGGTCATTGTCCATGCGTATGAAGAGTGGGGTGAGGATTGCGTCGATCACTTTGACGGGATGTTTGCGTTCGCGCTCGCCGAGACGTCGAAATCCACACGGGGAGGCAATCCCCGCGTTCTGCTGGCGCGCGATCGCCTGGGCATTAAGCCACTCTACTATGCGCTGGTCGACGGCAACCTGCTCTTTGCTTCCGAAGTCCGTTCGCTGTTGGCCTCGGGTCAAGTCGAGCCCCGGCTGTCACCGACCGCATTGCGAAGCTACCTGCTCTTCGGTTCGGTCGTCGAGCCCATGACGTTGGTGGAGGGAGTGTACTCGCTGCCCCCCGGGCACCGCATTGTCATATCGGCTGCCAAGCGGCATTCCCGCGTACGACCCGAACCCTACTGGGATTTTGCGGAATCCGCCTGCCCAGTTCTTACCGCCAAAAAGCGCGAACGGTGTTCGGCTGCGGCGTTTCTGCGAGGGCTTCTGGAAGAAACCGTGGCGTCACACTTGACGGCGGATGTTCCCGTGGGAGTTTTCTTAAGCAGTGGAATCGATTCCACCGCGATTGTTGCCCTGGCGACGCAGAAAAGAGCGGCACTCAAGACTGTGACCGTGGTTTTTCCCGAGCAGCAATACAGTGAAGCAGCGATGGCCCGCCGCACAGCCCGCCACTTCGGAACGGATCACCGCGAGATGATTTTAACGGGCGTTGATATGTTGGCCCGGCTCAACGACGCGGTGGGGGCGCTCGACCAGCCCAGCATGGATGGCATCAATACCTATTTTGTTTCCTGGGCGGCTCGCCAAGCGGGCCTGAAGGTGGCGCTTTCCGGCTTGGGCGGCGACGAGATGTTCGGAGGGTACAGCACTTTTCACTCGACCCCGGACGCGCAGTCCGTCGCCTCACTCGCCCAGACCGTCCCGGGGCGCTTCCGCTTCGCCATGGCCTCGGTGGCGGAAGGAATCCTGGGGCGCTTCCAGCGAAAAGATGCTTACCGAAAGATGGCCGCGTTGTGGCGCGACCCCAAGTTTCTGCCGCACCCTTATTTCTTTACCCGTCTGCTCTTCACACCCAAGCAGGTGCTGGATTTGCTGAACCGCAATGGTTTTGACTTGTCGGAGCCCTGGAAGGATTGGCTTGAGCAGACTGCGCAAGGGACGAAACACCTGGATGATTTCACCGCCGTGTCCTGTCTCGAATCGCGGTCTTATATGGTTGATACGCTGCTGAGGGATACGGATTCCGTGAGTATGGCGAATTCTCTCGAAGTGCGTGTGCCCTTTCTCGATCACGCGGTAGTTGAGTTCGTTGCCCGTCTACCGGGATCGATCAAGCAAGCGAACGGCGTGCCGAAATCGCTGCTGATCGAGGCGCTCGCCGGCATGTTACCGCCGGAAGTGGTCGCGCAGCCCAAGCGCACGTTCACTCTTCCTTGGGAGCAATGGCTCCGGGGCACGCTTCGCAATGAAGTGGCTGCGGATCTTCAAGATATCGCCCCGCCGCTCCAGGAGTGCCTTAACGCCCATTGCGTGGGGCAAGTGTGGGCGAATTTTTTGGAGGGCCGTACAAGCTGGTCGCGGGTCTGGAGTCTGTTCGTCCTGAATCGCTGGGCTCGACGCCACCTGGTGAGTTGATGAACATTCTAGGTATCAACGCCTATCATTCCAATTCCTCGGCGGCACTCTTGGTGGACGGCCGGTTGATTACAGCAGTCGAGGAGGAGCGCTTTAACCGGGTCAAGTACGCCGCGGGCTTTCCCGCTTGCGCCATCCGGTACTGCCTGGAGGAAGCGGGGTTGAGCCTCCGGGAAATCGATCACATTGCCATCCCTCGAAACCCCTGGGCGCGCCTTCCTACCAAGCTCTTTTACGCGGCGCGAATGCCCCGCTTTGCATGGGACCGTTACCGGGCGCTCCGCAAGTTCCGCGGCCTTAGTAGCGAACTTGCCGCCGCATGCGACGCTGACCCCACGACGATCCGTGCGCGAATTCACCGCGTCGAACACCACGTGGCGCATCTGGCTAGCGCCTTTTTTGTATCGCCATTTGAGCGGGCGGCGGTTCTGTCTACAGACGGGCTCGGGGATTTTGCCAGCACGATGTGGGCGACCGGTGAAGACAACCGGTTGAAGGTCCACGGCTCTGTGGCTTTTCCACACTCTCTTGGCCTCTATTACACCGCGCTCAGCCAGTATTTGGGCTTTTGGAAATTTGGCGACGAATACAAGGTCATGGGATTGGCCGCATACGGCCAGCCAGGCTTTGTGGAGGAACTCCAGCACGTGGTGAAACCGGGCAACGGCAACGGGTTTTCCCTCGGGCTCGAATATTTCTCTCACCATAAGGCCGGACCGGAAATGACCTGGCAGGAGAGCGGGAAAACTCCGGTTCTGGGCCGTCTTTTTTCTCCCTACCTGGAAGAGCGGTTGGGAAAGACGCGGTCTCCGGACGAACCCGTCGGCAAGCAACACCAGGACATCGCCGCCTCTATGCAGGCCGTTCTGGAGGAGGCCTATTTTCGCCTACTCAATCACCTTGCCCAAACCACTCACGAGAGCAGGGTAGCCTTGGCAGGGGGCGTGGCCTTCAACTGTGTGGCGAACGGCAAAATTTTTGATCATACGCCGTTTACCGAAGTCTACGTTCAACCCGCCGCGGGTGACGCTGGACTGTCCTTAGGGGCTGCTTTCTACGTCCATCATCAGGTCCTCGGGCAGCCGCGCAATTTTGTCATGAACCACGCCTACTGGGGGCCGCAGTATGCGACGGAGGCCATTCGGTGTGCTCTGAAGCACAGCAGCGCTCGCGACATTTCCTGGAGGCAGCTTTCTGACGAGGAGATTATAGGTCTGACCGCAAGGCACCTCGCCGACGGTAAGATCGTGGGCTGGTATCAGGGACGTCAGGAGTGGGGGCCGCGCGCGCTGGGCAATCGGAGCATCCTGGCCGATCCTCGCCGCGCGGATATGAAGGATATTTTGAATAAACGAATCAAGCACCGCGAACCCTTCCGTCCGTTCGCGCCCTCGGTCTTGGAAGAGACCACAGGTGAGTATTTTGGCCGCTCCCATCCCTCGCCGTTCATGAATCTTGCCTATTCCGTCCGGCGGGAAAAGCAGGCGATGATCCCTGCGCCAACCCATGTGGATGGGACCGGCCGCCTCCAGACGGTGAGTCGCGACACAAATCCTCGCTTTTGGGGGCTCATCAAGGAATTCGAGAAGCTGACAGGCGTCCCGGTGCTCTTGAACACATCCTTTAACGAGAATGAGCCAATTGTCCTGACCCCGCGCGAAGCGATTGATTGTTTTCTGAGAACCCGGATGGATATCTTGGTCTTGGGAGATTGTCTGGTTGAAAAGACGCTGGCAGCTTCCGCCCCATAGCAGCGAGACCCTCCAATCCCGTCGGCATGCGAATCCTTTTGCTCAATGAGTATTTCCCCCCCGACACCGCGGCAACTGCCTTAATGGCGGCGACGGTGGTGGACGAACTCGCGCGCCATCATCAAGTTACCGTATTGTGTGGCCGTCCATCCTACGATCCCTTTGAGCGGCATCCATACTACTTGCTGCGGCGCGAGCGACACGGGTCATTCGTGATCGAACGCGTGGGTTCCAGCACGTTCCCACGCTTCCGGATGCGGCAGCGAATCTGGAATTACCTGTCCTATATCTCATTCGCCATCCCGCGCGCCTTATTTATTAAAACTGATGTGGTGGTGGCGATGACCGACCCGCCTTTCCAGGGCATTGTGGGCGCCTTTGTGGCGTGGTTTAAGAGAAAGCCGTTCGTCTACAACATTCGCGATCTCTACCCGGAGATGGCGGTGATCGGGAACATTGTGCAATCCTCGTGGTGGGTGAGGGTTTGGGAGAGGCTTCACCTCTGGGCCCTTCGAAGAGCAACGTGCGTGATCGTCTTGGGGGACGACACCCGGGAGCGAATTGTTGCGAAGGGGCTTAATCCGGCGCGCATCGCGGTGGTAAGAGATGGCGCCCGAATTGTCCAGCCTGTTACGTCTCAGGACCATCCTGTGACGCGGAAGATCCGACGGGATCTACCTTTTGTTCTCCTCCATGCCGGCAATCTGGGGTTTTACGGGGCTTGGGACACGATCATTAAGGCTGCCAAATTGCTTGATAGTGAGAATGTGGGATTCGTTTTTGTGGGGGAAGGGGCGCTACGTTCTCAACTGGAGTCCGCCTGCCAGGGCTACAGTAAGGTTCAATTCCTCCCGTTCCGGCCCCCCGAAGAAGTCCCTTACGTTCTAGCAGCTGGAGACTTGCACTTGGTCACGATCAAGCGAGGGTTGGAAGGCGTCGTAGTTCCGAGCAAGTTCTATTCGATTCTGGCAGCGGGCCGGCCGGTCCTGGTGCTCGCCTCTGAGGAAGCCGATGCTGCGCGAGTCGTGAGGCGGCTGGGATGTGGAGTGGTCGCCGACCCGGACGATCCCGTCGCGCTAGCGGTTGCCGTCCGGGCATTGGCGCGAGACCCCGAACGTGTGGCTAAAATGGGAGAACGGGCGCTCGATGCTGCGCGAGAGTTTGCACGCGACAAGGAATTGCAACTCTTCCGGGAGATTGTTGAGGATGTGGCGGGAACTCGAGTCAAGCCGGTGCCGGCGCTCTCCGAGCGCCAGGCGTTGTAGCGTCGATCTCCGATCGACGGCGGCGGGCAGAGACCGCCGCTACAGTCCGGGTTGGATGGAGAAGAGACGATGCATGAGGGTGTTTTGACTTTTGCCGTGGCTTTTGCGGCTTCATGGGGGCTGACGGTTCCCATCCGGCACTTCGCGCTCACTCGAGGTATCGTTGACCTTCCCAACCCACGCAAGATTCACCGCGCCCCCATTCCCTTGCTGGGTGGGGTGGCCATCTATTGCGGAACGGTTTTGGCCATTGTCGGATTCGTGGAGAGCCGTGCTCGCGGCCAAATTTTCGGTATTCTTGCTGCTTCCACATTGCTTTTGGTGGTGGGGATTCTGGACGATCGCCACCTGCTTCATCACCAAATCAAGTTATTTGTGGCGATGCCCCTCGCGGCCTTAACCCTGGTGGCACTGGGCCTCAGGACATATGTGGCCTCCGCATTCTTCCCGCGCCCCATAGGGCCTATTCTGGACGTCGGGCTCACTCTATTTTGGGTTGTGGGAATCACTGCCGCGTATAACATTTTTGATCATATGGATGGGCTGGCCAGTGGAATCACAGCCATCGCGTCTCTATTCTTTACAATTCTGGCTCTACGCCACGGCCAGGTTTTAGTGGCGACTCTGGGAGCCGCCCTCTTGGGCGGGTCGTTGGGATTTCTGATTTGGAATTTCAATCCCGCTAAAATTTTCATGGGGGATGGGGGCGCGATGTTCCTGGGTTTCATGGCGGCCACGCTGGGACTCAAGCTTCGCCTCAATGATGTGCCAACGGCGACGAGTTGGATGATTCCTGTACTGCTCCTGATCGTTCCGATCTTTGACACGACGCTGGTTTCCGTATCTCGGGCGCGCCGCGGGCTGATTCCCTTCGCTTCCCCTGGCAAAGACCACACCGCTCACCGTCTGGCGAATACACGGCTGGGACAGCGGGGTGCCGTCCTCACGCTTTATGCCGTGGGGGTGGCCGCGGGCTTGCTGGCGTTGGCGGTTTGCAGGATGACGGTTGGGCGCGCCGGGGTGGTGGCTGTGCTGCTGGTACTCAGCGCTCTCGCGGCGTTGGCCGCCCTGGAGCACTTTCCGTACGAACGCCAGGGACTATCGGGGAGTTAATACCCGTATACTTCCTACTAAAATCAGTTGATAACGAGTAAGTTAACGAGAGGCGACACACTCTGGCGGATTAGTGATTTCGGTTATGCTGGTCGTGCTAAGCGCAAGCCGGTCCGAATGGCGGCGGGTTTCACCCAGGCTTGCGCATAGCTCCTTGGAGCGCCTCATCTGCTAACCGAGCCCTCCAACGCCGGACTCAGACACGGACAGAATCGGAGTTCCGTGACCGTGACGAAGTGACCCCTATCTTGGCCAGGAACCAATATGATCAACGGCAAATAGCGATCGTCGGCGGATCGGCTGCCGGGCTTTTTACAGCGTACTTGCTTGCTCGTGCCGGGCGCGTGACACAGGTTTTTGAGGGGCGCGACCGGCTCGACTCAGGTCCTCGCACGCTGATCGTCACGGATCGGATGCGGGAGATCCTTGGAGGACATGGCGAACGGGCCATTGTCAATGAGATCCGGCGGTTCGAACTCTTCACGGATGGGCGGGTGGCGAAAATCGCACTTCGCTGCCCGGACCTGGTCGTCGAGAGAAGCTCCTTGATCCACGAGTTGGCAGGTTTAGCCCAGGCGGCCGGAGCGCGAGTGCAATTTGGCCAAAAGCTCCTTTCCCTCCTTCAACATGATCACGCCTTAACCATGGTGATGGAACGCAGTTCGGGTGGGCGAATCGAAGAGACAAGATTCCGGACCGTCATTGGAGCGGATGGGACCGCCAGCCGGGTAGCGCACGCCGCTGGGTGGCCCAAGCCACAGACCGCGCCCTTGGTCCAGGCCGTTGTGGATCTACCCAAGGGGATGATGCCTGATACTACCCGGGTCTGGTTCATTCCGGACGACACTCCCTATTTCTACTGGCTGATTCCGCATTCCCCCACGCAGGGGGTGGTGGGATTGATCGGCGAGGAGGGTGCGGAGACGCGGCTGGTTCTGGAGCGGTTTCTCGAAAAGCACCATATGGAACCGCGTGGATTCCAAGGGGCGAGAATCCCAATCTATACGGGTTGGACCCCTGTCCGCCGACAGTTCGCGGGCGGAGAAGTGTATCTTGTAGGAGACGCCGCAGGGCACGTCAAGGTTACGACAGTGGGCGGTATCGTCACAGGATTTCGCGGTGCGCAAGGCGTAGCCGAGGCCATCCTGAATGGCGGCTCCAGCACTCGGCTGCGAGCGCTGCGCCGCGAGTTGAACACCCACCTGTTGGTGCGCAAGCTGATCCACGGTTTTACTCAGGCAAACTACTCGCACTTGGTGGACCTGCTAAATACCCGTGCCCGCAAGGACCTCGCGGCCCATACTCGCGATGAACCAGGCAGCCTACTCTTGCGCATTTGCTTGCATCAACCCCGCCTGCTGCTTCTGGGGTTGCGTGCATTGCTGACAGGCGGAGCGCTTCGTCAAATTGCCAGTTGACGGAGCAAGCGCGTTGATGGGGTGCAGGGGCTCTCCGGCGCGCTCGAGAAATCCTTTGACAGGGAGGTTTTCGCAGCTTCAGACGGCCCGCGTGCAGGCCGTAGGGGTGCCCGATCTGGGCGCCCGGGATAGGCAGGCAAAACCTGCCGGAGCAATAAGTATTTTTGGGGAACCCGTGTGCATGGGCGTTTCTCGGAGGAAACGGCATGAAGCGTTATCGAGGCACTTATACTATTGGGATTGCCATCGCCATCGTTACGACGTTGGGAGTAATCCGAATTCGGGTGTCCGGCCAGGAAAATCAGCAGCAGCGTGCCCCAATGGTGGAGGATTGGTCGACCCACCACTTGGTTTTTTCCACTCCCGGCACCTTTGAACAGGCCACCCGGACCCGCCCATTTCTTGAGTGGTACCGGGCGCTGAGCGACCCTCGCTACCAGCTTGACCAAATTCGGCGAAATGCTGCCAAGAGGCGGGGAGGCGGAGAAGAGAATCTCGAGCCGGCAGTTGACATTGCCGATTTCGAAGATCGATTTGAATTCGAACGGCAGAGACCGCATCGTCCACGGTTGCCGGTGCCGATCGAGGCAAAGCCCTCGGGTGATTGGAACAATTACCTGGGTGGCACCGCCAATGCGGGGATTGTCACCCAGATGTACCCGGCCAAATATACCTGGAATGTCAATGCCGCAGCGAATTGCACCAATGACTTTTTGGTGGTGCCGGTCAATCAGGCGCCCGGCAATTTGGCAAACGCCACGGGCACGATCGTCATCAATTCGCAACCGGCCGACGGCGATACGCTGATGATCGGCAGCACGGCATACGACTGGCATGCGACCACCACAAACTGCTCCGCCGCTCCCCTGAAATGCATTGGTCACGTCGCCAGTACAACCACCGATGCAACGGACCTGGCCAATGCCATCAATGGGGCGTGTAACAATGGTGCGTGCACAGCGGACCCAGCCGTGACGGCGACTTCCAATACCAATACGGTCACCCTGACACCCACAGCTGCCTACAATGGTTCGACGGGGAATGTGGTGCTGACCACTAACGATACTGCCGCCGTACATCTCAACGGCGGCACCACGTCACCCTCCGCCCTCTCCGGCGGCAAGGATGGGCAAGCCTCGATCATCGCTTTCAATAACCTATACTCAGGCGGGGGGGCTGCCGCCACTCAAACCGGAACCGTGTCCAGCAACGGCGTGACCGCCGGCCAAACCGTGACGATCGGCTCGCTGACCTTAACCGCAGCCGCGGGCACGTCGGCCACCGGCACGATAACGATTAATACCAATCCAACGAACACCAATGACATCTATGTCGATATCGGCACCACCGGCACACTCGTCCAGTCCGACATCTATGCGCTTCACGATCAATTGGGGGATTGTGGGGCTGCTTCCAACTGCGTGCTGATTGGGGCCACGGCCACGGCCACGGCCGTCAATCTGGCGGCGGCCATTAACGGAAGCTGCCTGAATCCATGCGCCGCCCCGAGCCCCTACGTTACGGCGACGAGCAGCGGCGCGGTGGTCACCCTGACAGCCATCACGCCCGGCACGGCGGGCAACAGCATTCCGTTGTCTGCGAATGTCGGCGGCACGGGAGGCGCGGGCTCCGTTACGGCCAGTGGCGCGACACTCACCGGCGGCACGGCCACACTTACCGCAACGCAGTTCGCCTTCTCCGGTGTTACGATAACGCAATTGGCCCTGAATATCGCCACGGCGATCAACAACAACAGTTCAACTGCAGGGGTCACGGCAACGGCCAGTGGTGGCACCATCATTGTCACCGCCACGACCGGCGGGACGGCCGGCAACAGCATTACCGTGGCGGAAACTTTGACGGGCTTCGCCTGGGGCGGCTCGACCCTGACGGGCGGTACGGCGGCCGGACTCTGCGGCACTGCACAACCTACCGTCATGTGGGCCTATAACGCCAGCACGGCGGGCACCAGTTCGCCCATGCTGGGTTCCCCGATCTTGTCATTGGACGGGACCAAAGTGGCTTTTATAGAAAGCTTCACGACAGGCGCCATTCTGCACGTTTTGCGCTGGAAGTCCGGCGATGGGGGAACCAACCTAAGCGCTTCTCCGGTGGCCCCCACGACCTCGACGAGCACGGGGAGCACCTATACGACCTGCCTGGCCGGTGCCACTTCCTGTATGTTCAACCTGACCTTAGGCACGAACAACAACACCAATTCGCCCCCCTTTTATAATTACGCGAGCGATGTGCTGTACGTCGGCGACAATGGCGGGAGGCTTTGGAAGGTAACGGGTGTCTTTAACGGGACACCGGCGATTGCCGCATCGCCGTGGAATGCCGGGGTATTGGTGGACAGTGGGGCAACCCTGACGGGTCCGGTCTATGACTTCGGAACTGGCAATATCTTCGTGGCCGATAGCAACGGGCGGCTCAGCTTTGTGCCGGATTCAACGGGTGTCCTCAGCGCGACCAATATTTCCGGCTTGGGCGCCATTACCGACCCGCCCATCGTGGATTCCTCCACGGGGCACGTCTTTGTTTTCTCCGGAGGGAATGGGACCAGCGCGATTGTGGAGGAAGCCAGCACGTCGGCACTGGCCAGTCCGACCTCGGTGAATATCGGGAATAATTCCGCTGCGACGCACGTCCATGCGGGCATGTTTGACAACAAGTACTTCACCAGTGTCAGCACGGGGCACCTGTACGTCTGTGGCAAGCAGTCAGGGAACGCCGCTCCGGCACTCTATAGCATCCCGTTTACCAGCGGTGGCGTCATGACGACTCCGGTCAACGGACCATTGAACCTCTCGACAACCACCTCTGCCGAGGAGTGTTCACCCCTGTCGGAAATCAATAATTCCAACGTAGGCGGCGGGACAGACTTCTTGTTTTTGGGCGTTCCGGCCAACTGCGCCTTTGGCGGGTCGAGTTCAGGGTGCATAATGTCCTTCAACATTACCAGCGGGACATTCCCGGCCACCACCTCAGCGACGGCCGCGGAAAACGGCGGCACCAGCGGGATCATTGTCGATAATGTGAGTACATCCGTCCAGGCCTCCAGTGCGTACTTCACGACCCTCAGCAGTCCGGGGACGGGAGGCTGCACGAGCGAGCCGGTGAATGACTCCACCACTTGCCTGGTGAAGCGGACGCAGTCGGGACTGCAGTGAGGGACCGTTGACTCGCTAATTCGTCCACGCTTTGGCAAGAACTTGCATCGGTTGTATTAGTGAGGGAGAATCGC